>Ga0207428_10000722_pt1 | contig 38137 bp, 27 predicted proteins | sample RhiMethybrSRZTD1_FD_187600 | JGI IMG/M metagenome (GOLD analysis project Ga0207428, IMG submission 187600) | Populus rhizosphere microbial communities from Tennessee, USA - Rhizosphere MetaG P. TD hybrid SRZTD1 (SPAdes) (version 3) | ecosystem: Host-associated > Plants > Roots > Rhizosphere >...
TGCATGCGGGGCCGGCCGACGGCGGCCGGCCCCGCATGCAGATGTACGTCTTCTCGGGTGCGGGCCCGTTCCTGCAGGGCAACGCCCCCGCGGCCCTGGCCGGGTTCTTCCCGGTCGCCACCGCGGCCGGGTTCGGGGCCCAGACCTTCACGACGACGGCCGACGTGGTCTGGGTGGACGACGGGGTCGCCGGCGCCGGCGGCTCCATCCACGACGGCTGCGAGACGCCGTTCGCCAACGCGGCCGCGGTCTCGGGCAAGATCGCGTTCATCGACCGCGGCGGACCGTGCGCGGGCGGCTTCGCGCAGAAGTTCGCGAACGCGGTGGCCAACGGTGCCATCGGGGTGCTCATCGCGAACATCTCCACGTCGGTCAACCCGGGCGCCGCTCCCGGGATGGGCGGGACGAGCGCGGTGGGACCGACGGTGGGCGCCCTCTCCCTCAACTTCGCGAGCGGGGAGGCGTTCCGCGCCCAGTTCACGGCCGGCACCACGGTCAACGTGACCATGTCCCGTCCGAACGCCCTCCAGCGTGACGGCACGATCGACACTCAGATCGTGTCCCACGAGTGGGGCCACTACCTCACCAACCGCCTGATCGGCAACGCCAGCGGCTTGAGCAACCAGCAGGGCGGCGGGATGGGCGAGGGCTGGGGCGACTTCACCGCGCTCCTCCTGACCGTGCGCCCGGAGGACACGCTCAACCCCACGAACGCGAACTTCAATGGCGTGTACTCCATGGCCGGCTATGCGACCCCGGCCTTCGTGCCCCCGGGGCAGAACTTCTACTTCGGCATCCGGCGGCTGCCGTATTCGACGGACATGACGAAGAACCCGCTGACTTTCAAGCACATCTCGGACCTGGAAGCGCTTCCCACCACCGCCCCCATCGACCTCAACTCCTCCCCCAACTCGGAAGTCCACAACACGGGTGAGGTCTGGGCCACCATGATGTGGGAGAGCTACGCCGCCTTGCTGCGGGACACGCTGGGCGCGAGCCCGCGCCTGACCTTCGACGAGGCGCGCACGCGCATGCGCGACTACTACGTGGCCGCGCTCAAGATCACGCCCAACGCGCCCACGATCCTGGAGGCGCGCGACGCCCTCTTCACCGTGGCCTACCTGAAGGACCCCGTGGACTACGCGCGGTTCTGCCAGGCCTTCGCCAAGCGCGGAGCCGGCCTCCACGCGATCGGGCCGGACCGCAACTCGACCAACAACTCGCCGGTGACGGAGAGCTACTTCTGCGGCAACGACGTGGCCCTCACCACCGCCGCTCTCGACGACTCCGTCGCTTCTTGCGACGAAGACGGCGTCCTCGACAACGTGGAGATCGGCCGGCTGAGCTTCACGGCCAAGAACGTGGGCGTGGGCGCGCTGAGCGCGACCACGGCGACGGTGACCTCTTCGAATCCGCACGTCTCCTTCCCGCACGGTGCCACCGTCTCCCTGGGCGGATCCGCGCCCTTCGGCACCCTCAGCGGGTCCGTGGACGTGGAGCTCTCCGGCGCGTCCGGGATCGAGGTGGCCGACTTCACGATCACCTTCGACGACAGCGGCCTGCCCGCGCCCGTGGCCGGGTTCTTCTCCGTGCGCGTCAACACCGACGACGTCGCCAATGCCTCCGCGACCGACGACGTCGAGAGCGCCGTCCCCGTCTGGACGGTGGCCGGTGACCCGTCGCTGAGCAGCGCGTTCCCGTGGCGCCGGCTGGAGGCCTCCGCCGCGGACCACCGCTGGCTCGGGCCCAACGCGGGCGCCCCGTCCGATCAGTACCTCGTGTCGCCCGTCCTGCACGTGGGGACGTCCGCCCTGAGCTTCACCTTCCGCCACCGGTATTCCTTCGAGCAGCCGGTGTTCGACGGGGGAGTGATCGAGCTCAGCAACGACGGCGGGCTCACCTGGACCGACATCGGGGGCTCGACGAGCCCGGGCTACAACGGGACGCTGGTGGCCACCGGCACCAACCCGCTCCGTGGCCGGCCCGCGTTCGTGAATGCCAGCGCCGGCTATCCCGCCTTCATCACCGCGACCGTCAATCTCGGTACGACATACGCCGGGCAGGACGTCCAGGTCCGGTTCCGCGGGGGAGCCGACGACAACACGGCCTCCGTCGGATGGGAGATCGACGACATCGCGTTCAGCGGCATCACGAACACTCCCTTCCACGTCCTCGTCCCGCACGCCGGGCTCTGCCATTGCCCGGCCATCACCCTGACCCCCGGGACGCTCCCCGAATGGGGCAAGAACGTTCCCTATCCGGCGACGACGCTGACTCCGACCGCCGGCATCGGACCGTTCTCCTTCAACGTCGCCGGCCTGCCCGCGGGCATGACGCCCACGTCCACGGTGACGGGCAGCGACGTGACCATCGCGGGGACGCCGACCGTGGACTTCAACGGGACCGTGACCGTCACGGGCGCGGACCGTTTCTCCTGCCCGCTCAGCCGCAGCTACGCCCTGAAGATCGCTCCGCCGACGATCTCCATCAACGACATCTCGGTTCAGGAGAAGGACGGCTTCGTGATGCCCGCGATCTTCACCATCAGCCTGTCGCACCCCTCGGCCACACCGGTGGTGGTCCTGTGGTCGACGGCGGACGGGACGGCCCGGGCCAACCAGGACTACATCGGGGTGCCCGTCTTCGTGGACATCGTGCCGGCCTTCCGTACGTCGTTCCCGCTCATCACCCTGGTGCGCGGTGATGACAAGGTCGAGCCGAACGAGACGTTCTTCGTGCGCCTGAAGTCGCCCACGAACGCGACCCTCGGCGATGCGGAGGGCGTTGTCACGATCCTGAACGACGACACCAAGAAGCCCAAGGGCGGACATGGCCATTGAGGATGGCGACGGCGGCCATCCGGAATAGGTCGACTCGGTAGCCGTTCGAGCCGTGGGGGTGGAGGCGGGCCGATGAGGCCCGCCGCCGCCCGCGTCGCGGCGCCGCCGGACCTCTCCGTTGTGCTAGCGTCCGCGTCTTGCGGAAGTGCGGCCGAGTCCTCGTCCTCCTGGTCTTCGCGGCCGCGTGCCGCCGCGGCGGCGGAACGCCCCGCCTGCCCCCGGGCACCCCGGTGGTGCTCATCTCCGTGGACACGCTGCGGGCGGACCATCTGCCCGCGTACGGGTACGCGGGCGTGGCCACCCCGGCGATCGATCGCCTGCGCGCGGACTCCGTCCTCTTCCGCAACGCCTGGTCCCCGGCGCCGCTGACCCTGCCCTCCCACGTCACGATGCTCACGGGGCTTCTGCCTCCACAACACGGCGTGCGCACCAATGCGGGTTTCACCTATCGGCGCGACCCGGCCACCAGCCTGCCCGGCTTGCTCAAGGCCCGGGGCTACGCGACGGGCGCCGCCGTGTCGTCGTATGTCCTGCGCGCGGACACGGGGCTGGCGCCGCTCTTCGACTTCTACGAAGACGGAATCGATCCTTCCGCGGGCGGCGCGTTCGGGGAATACCAGCGGCGGGGCGAGGTGACGGCGGCGCTGGCCCAGGAATGGATCGACGCCCATCGCGGGGCACCGTTCTTCTTCTTCCTCCACCTGTACGAGCCGCACGTGCCCTACGACCCTCCGGAGCCGTTCCGCTCCCGCTATCCCATGTCCTACGACGGTGAGATCGCCCAGGCCGACGCGATCGTGGGCGGGCTGCTCGATCACCTGCGGTCCCAGGGCCTGTACGACCGCGCCCTCGTGATCTTCACCTCGGATCACGGCGAAGGGCTGGGCCAGCACGGGGAAGACCAGCACTCGATCCTGCTCTACGCGGAGGCGCTGCGCGTCCCGCTCCTGGTGAAGCTGCCGGGACGCGTCCGCGCCGGCGAGACCATCGACACGCCGGCCCAGCTCGCGGACTTGCTGCCGACGGTGACGCGGCTCCTGGGGCTCCCGGCGCCGGCGGACGTCGCGGGCCGTTCCCTGCTCGACCTGGCCGCCGCGGGCGACCGGCGGATCTATTCCGAGACGCTGTATCCGCGCCTGGCCCTGGGTTGGAGCGAGCTCCGGTCGCTGGTGGACGGGCGCTGGCACTTCATCCGCGGCGTGCGTGACGAGCTCTACGATCTCGAGCGCGATCCCGCGGAGATCCGCGATGTCGCAGGCACGGAGACCGCCGTCGTCGCGCGCCTGGGGGCGGAGATGGAGCGCGCGCATGCCCTGGTGGTCCCGGCGCCGGAGTCCGTGCCGCGGGACGTCGCGGAGCGCCTGGCCGCGCTCGGGTACGTAGGGGGGCGATCCGGTTCCGCGGGCGGAGACGGCCGCCGGCTCGATCCGCGCGCGGGCCTTCCCGTGCTCCGCGAGTTCCAGGCCGCGTCTCACCTGGCGGCCGAGGGTCGGCTCGCGGAGAGCGAGACCGCGCTCCGGCGCCTGTTGGACCAGAGTCCCGGATTCCTGGAAGCGCGCCTGAAGCTTGGGGACGTGCTGCTCGACGTGGGCCGCGCGAAGGAAGCGGCCGACGTCTTCGCGGCCGCCGCCGCCAGCCCGGGCGCGTCCGGAGACGTCTGGGTCGCCCTGGGAGACGCGCGCCTGCGCGAGGGCCGCGTGGACGAGGCGGACGCCGCGGCCGCGCGCGCTCTCTCGGACAGCCCGACGCGCGCCCACGAGCTGCGAGCCCGCATCGCCCTGCGCCGGGGCGACCTCGTGGCCGCCGCGAGCGAGGCGCAGGCGGCGCGGGAGCGGTCGCGGCCGCTGCCGTCCTCGCTCGTGCTGGCCGCGGAGATCCGCGCGCGGTCCGGGGACCTGCCGGGCGCGCTCGCGCAGCTCGACGAAGCGGATCGGCTCGCGCGCACGATGCGTCTCGACACCGTGCCCGGACTGGAGTTCCAGCGCGCGGACGCGCTGGCCCGCCTGAATCGCGTGGCGGAGGCGGAGGCTGCCTACCGGCGCGAGATTGCGCGCTACCCGCGCCACCTGCAGGCGTGGGCGAACCTCGGGGTGCTGCTCTTCCTTCAAAGGCGCGCCGCCGACCTCGATCGGCTCATGGACGAGATGGCGGCCGCCAACCCGGGCCCCGCCGCCCGCGAGGTGGCCGCGAAGACCCTCGAGACCCTCGGGGACCGCAGACGTGCTGCGGGCTGGCGGCGGAACAAATAGGGCCAGCGACCGGATTAGCCACGTCGGCTGATTACGTCGTGTCGCGCCTGCACCCTTTAGAAGTCCGCGATCGCCTCCCCTTCTTGCAGCGGTACGCCGCTTTGACGAAGCGCCATCATTCCGAGTTAACAACTGAAAGCGTCCGTCCGCCACCTCTAGCAGACGACGTCGCTAAAGCATCGGACGCAATGTGATGGCTCATTAAGACTAGCGGCAAGCCCGCTGACAAAGGGCCCCGGAGGCGCTTCGTCCCCCGGGGCCTCGAAGGATCTAGCGTGGCAGCGACTTCTTGCGGCCTCTCTCGCTAGACGGTGTAGTGAGTCGTGACGCCTTGGGCGACGACTGCTCGTCGTTTAGGTCACCTATTCCGGTGGTCGGAGGCGACTTGCGTGCCGGGCAACTTGCATCGGCACGGGCCCACGCCGCCTCGGCTATCGGGCGCGTCTTCTCCGTCAGTTTCGCAACAGCCTCGGAGCTCCTGGCGCCGGAGCCACCGCAACCTCCCTCCTGGTAATCAGTGAAATAGATGGTCTGCTCACCCCAGCCACATCCCCATATGCAAACTCCGCAGCAGCACCATCGCTGGCCGACGAAATTCGAATGCTGGCTGTCATCAAAGTAATCTGTGTGTCCGAAGCAGCACGCGGTCGCGGCCTTGCTCGAAAATAGCGACAGAGCAAGGACGAGCGCAGCCCCACCGATCGAAGCACGTGTTTTCGCTATCAGCCACATGTTTCACCTCTGGTCGTCGAGGTGTAGCCCACGGTGTCGCGTCGATTTCCGACCTCGATCTATACAACCTAGGATCGTCTTCGCATGTGTCAAGAATCAATTCCACGTTTGTGATCGCGCCCACTCGCTTCCTTTCACTGCGCCAAAAAAAAGAGGCCCCGGGGTTGCCCCCGGGGCCGAAGACCACCGGCCGTGCGCCTGCCGGCGGCCGAATTAGAAGCGCAGACCCAGCGAGAACTGGAACGTGCGCGGCGTCTGGTAGGCGAAACGGCTCGTCGGCGCGCCGAATGCGGGTGGGCCGACGCCTTTGCGCCAGTTCACGCCCTCGACGGGCTGCGTCGTGAACGGGTTGAACGGAGTCACGCCGCTGCTGTTGGCGTTGGTGAGGACCGTGGTGTTGATGCAGCCGCCCGTGCCGCAGCCGAGGTCCAGATCGCTGTTGGTGCCGCCGACGAAGTTCGTGAGGCCCTGCCGGTTGAACAGGTTCACGGTGGTGAAGCGGCCGAAGATCTCCGCCTTCTTCAGCCCGAGCTTGTGCGCGTAGTTCACGGCGAGGTCCGTCCGCCACAGGTCGTCCATGTGGAAGGCGTCGCGGGCCGTGAAGTAGTACAAGACCGTGGCCGGCGGCGCGGCGTAGGTCAGGGGATTGCCGGCGACGAAGGGCCTGGTGTCGACGGTGCCCTGCGCGCCATACGGGGTGCCGGTGTTGTAGAACTGCAGGACGCCGAGGCTGATGCGGCCGACCACCTCGGGCGCGGGGACGTCGTAGGTCGCCCACACGCGCACCTTGTGGCGCACGTCCGCGTTGAGGTCGCCGACCGTGAAGTTCCACGAAGGCTGGTAGTACTCGGGGTAGCGGATGATCTGGTTGACGGCCGTGGTGGGGCCGCTGCCGCCGTTTTCGCCCTCGGCGTTGCCCTTGAGCTCCCCCAGCGTGTAGTTGCCGCTGAGGTTGAGCCGCGTGGTGGGGTGGAAGCTCATCTGGAAGTTGAGCCCGCGGTAGCTCCGCTCGAGGTCGTTGTTGTTCTCGACCAGGCCGAGGTCGAAGCTGCGTCCGAACTGGTCCTGGACCTTGCCCGTCGTCTGGTCGATGCGCGTGATGTAGAAGTCCTGGTACTTGCGGTAGATGCCGTCCAGGCGCACAGATCCGCGCGAGCCCAACCGCCGGGTCACGCCGAGGGTGTACTCGCGGGAGTTGGGGGACTTCAGCGTGTCATTGATGCGCACGTTGAGGCCGGGGATGCTGGGAGCGCCGCGGGTCGTGCGGTTGGTCCCGCCGTTCGCATTGAACCAGCCGAACAACGTGGTGAGGGCGGCGTCGGTGGAGACGGGGTTCGCGGGATTGCCCACATTGACGGGAGGCCCGAGGTAGGTGAAGTCGATGGTGGCCGGCTGGCCGCCCGCGGATCCGCCGTCGCCGATGCCGTTGGCGATGGCGGCCACGTATTGCGCGTAGGCCGCATTCAGGGTCCAGGCCCCGTCACCTTTGGGATCGAAGGTCGCGGAGAGGCGGGGGCTGAGGGCGGCGTCCTTGACCACCGCGCGTCCCTGGCTGTCCACGCCGCTGTTCTTGTCCCAGCGCAGGCCGACGTTGAAGGTCACGTGCCGGTTGAGGCTCCAGGAGTCGTTGATGAACCCGGAGTAGGTCCGGAAGCGATTGCCCTCCGAGCCCACGAGGATCGGCGTCCAGCGGATGAACGTGCGGTCATCGAAGACGGGGGAGATCGTCGTGCCTTGGATGATCGCGGACGTGCCGTAGACGCGGAAGTCCGACCCCGACTGGTGGTTGTTCGCAAAGCGCTTGTCGTCGAAGAGGTCGAAGCCCACCACCACGTTGTGCGAGCCCAGGCTGCCCGTGGAAGCGAAGTAGGTGGCCTTGGCCGTGATGTTCTGGTTGTCGCGCTTCTCGTCGTCGCAGACGCCGCAGAACGTGGGCGACCAGTAGCGAGCGTTGCCACGGGACTGATCGAGCATCAGGGTGCCCTTGATGAGGTCCGTGAACAGGGCCCCCGACTTCTGGAACGTGAAGTTGCGGCGGGAGTACTGGCCTTCGATGAAGAACTTCGGGCTGATGACGCCCGTGTAGTTGGCGGAGATGAGCTGCTGGGGCGTGGCCCGGCCGTTCACCAGGCTGTCGAAGTCCATGATGACGCCGAACGAATTGCCGTCCTCGGTGTCATTGATCTTCGAGTAGGCGCCCTTGAACGTGTGCTTCGAGTTGGGCGAGAACGTCAGCTTGCCCTCGAAGCGCTTCTGGTTGCGTACGTCTTCGTAGCTCCGGTTCGTGGTGAAGGTGGTCCCGGTGGTGACGCGGTTCCCCGTGAAGCGCCCGGCCCCGAAGAACCAGAGCTTGTCCTTGACGATCGGCCCGCCCAGCGTCGCTTCCTGGAGGTACAGCACCTTGTCCGTGCGGCTGTCGTTCGGGTACGGGGTCAGGGCGACCCAGTCGTTGTTGTCGAAGGTCATCCGGTACGAACCGGTGAAATCGTTGCCGCCCGACTTCGTGATGGCCTGCACGACGCCGCCCTGGAAGCGCCCGAACTCCGCGGAGACGGCCGCGGTGGTGATGGTCGTCTCCTGCAGCGCGTCCTCGATGAAGAGGACGTTGGCCTGGCCGCGGATGTTCTCGTTCACGACCACGCCGTTGACGACGTAGAGGCTCTCGAAGGACATCGCGCCGTTGATGCTGAGGCCGCCGTTGGGGCCCGTGTTCTGCACGCCGGGCGCGAGCTGGGCCGCGGCCACGAACGTGCGGTTGGTGGGCAGCTTCTCGATGAGGTCCTGCTTGTAGTTCGTCTGCACCTCGGCCGTCTGGTTGAACTCGGCGTTCGGCTGTCCCACGACCGTGACCGTCTCGCTCACGGTGCTCACGGCCAGGGTGGGATTGATGGTGACGGTCTCGCTCGGCGATACGCGTGCGGTCTGCTTGACCGTGCGGAAGCCGGGAAGGCTGAACGTGACCGTGTAGTCGCCGGCGGGCAGGAACGGAACGATGTAGTCGCCGTTGGTCGAGGTCTGGGCGGTACGGCTGCCCTGCAGCGCGGGGGACTCGAGCGTCACCGTCGCGCCCGGAACCGCCAGCCCGTCGGGATCGATGACCTTGCCCGAGATGATCCCGGTGGGGTTCGTCTGCGCGGACAGCGGAAGCGCGGCCAGCAGCACCATCGCTGCGACGAGCGCGAAGAACTTCAATCTCATCAGCCCTCACTCCTTTCGAGCGGAACGTAGAATTCCGGCCGCGTGCAGGAGCAAGCGCCGTACCGCACGGGTTCCGCCGCGACTCGCGCTGATCTGGTTCGAGTTACGCGAAGGACGCGGCGCGTTCGAGATTGGGATCCGTGGATTTGGATCCGATGCGATGGATTGAAGGCCGAGGGGTGCGGAGCCCAAGCCGATCAATCAGTTGAACGCGATCGATCGCGCCAGCTCAGGGCCGGATGACGGCCTTGACGACCTGGAGCGCCGCCATCGCGTCGAGCGCCTCGCCCGCGCGGTCGAGCGGGTATTCGCGGCTGACCAGCCGCCGCCATCCGAGCCGATGGTCGTGCCGCGCGAGAAGGGCGAGGGCGCGATGGAAGTGTGTGAACTCGTACCCCCAGCAGCCGAGCACGGTCGCGTGCCGGCGGTTCAGGTGGCGGTGCGGATTGATGGTGGTGTCGCCCGCGTCCGTATATTGGCCGACCACGACGTAGCGCCCGGCGTCGCGCACCATCTCGAGCCCTTCCGGGACCGCCTGCGGATTCCCCGTCGCCTCGATCACCACGTCCGCTCCGCGGCCGGACGTGCGCGCGCGAACCCAGGCCACGCGATCGGCGGCCGCGGGCGTGTCCGCGAGGTCGAGCGTCTCGTCCACACCCATCTCCCGCGCGGTCGCCAGGCGTGCGGCCGGCGCGCCGGTCATGAGCACGCGCGCCGCGCCGGCCAGGCTCGCGAACACGGCCGCGTTCAATCCGACGGGGCCGCTGCCTTGTACGACCACGGTGTCGGCGAGCGCGACCTGAGCCCGCTCGACGGCGTGGAACCCGGTGCCGAGACCGCAGCCGCCGCCCATGAACGCGAGCGGGTCCACGCCCTCGGGCACGGGGAGCAGGCGCACTCCGGGCCGGATTTCGATTTGCTCGGCCCAGCCTCCGAGGACGCCGTCGTTCGCGCTGGTCGTGATCCCGTACACGCGCCGGTGTGGACAGCGCGTGGCCGCGCGGGCCACCAGGCAGTGCCAGCAGGCGCCGCACGTGCCGAAGACGTCGTAGAAGGTCACGAGTTGCCCGACCGGGATCGGCCGTCCTTCGACGTCCGCGAGCGGACCACCTGTCTCGATCACGCGCCCGCAGCTCACGTGGCCAGGGATGATCGGGTAGGGGACGCCCGCGAGGTGTCCGTGGTGGAGATGGACGTCGGTGCCGCAGACCTCGGACATCAGGGTCTCGAGCACGGCGCCGCCCGGAGCGGGACGGGGCGCGGGCAGACGGCGGATCTCGAGCGCGGCCCGCGGCCCCGTCATGACCGCGGCGCGGATGGTCTCCGGCATGGAGGACGATTCTAGGCGTAGGAGGGGCGCGTGCGTCCGGCCGCGAACAGCTTCACCAGCACGAGCCCGGCCGCGAAGCCTCCGATGTGGGCCATGAAGGCCACGCCGCCGCCCTCCCCGCCCTGGTCCATCGCGCCGCTCACGATCTGGATGAGGATCCAGAGGCCGAGCATGACGTAGGCGGGGACGGCCGTGATGCCGCCGCGCATCATCACGCGCACGCGGTTGCGCGGGAACAGCACCATGTAGCCGCCGAGCACGCCGCTGATCGCGCCCGAGGCCCCGACGCTGGGCACGCCCGAGCCCGAGTTGAAGGCGATGTGGGCGAGGCCGGCGGCCAGGCCGCACACGATGTAGAAGAGGAAGTAGCGCACCTGGCCCATCACCTTGTTCAGGTTGTCGCCGAAGATCCAGAGGTAGAGCATGTTCCCGCCCAGGTGCATCCATCCCCCGTGCAGGAACATCGAGGTGATCAGGGTCGACCAGAAGGGCAGGGGGATGAGGGGCGCGATGTCGTGCCCGCTCGAATATTCGCGCGGGACGACGCCCCAGGCGGTGATGAAGGACTGAAGCGCCCGCTCCGAGGGTTGCGAGAGCTCCAGGAAGAAGGCGGCGACGTTGAGGGCGATGAGCGCCCAGTTCACGAGAGGCGGGGGACCTCCCGCGAGGTTGTCGTCACCGATCGGGATCATGCCCATCGCGCCCTCCGCGGCTCATCGATTCTGCCCGCGGAAGGGCGCGGATGGGCGGACCCCGCGCCGAAAGTGCGGCGCCTCAGCCTCTGGCGGCCACCACCGGGGGTGGGTGGCTGGCCGCGGCCAGGAACCGGCGGTGCAGGCGGTCGTCGGCCGCCATCTCCGGATGGAACGTGGCCGCGTACACCCGGCCCTCGCGGACGAGGACGGGCTCGCCGCGCCAGCGGGCGAGGACATCGACGGCCGGCCCCGTGGCCTTGAGGCGCGGGGCGCGAATGAACACGCCACGCACGGGACCGTCGAAGCTCGGGGCCTCGAGCTCCGCCTCGAAGGATTCCGCCTGGCGCCCATAGCCGTTGCGCTCCACGACGGCGTCGAGGAGGCCGAGGCTGGGCTGGGCGGGGGAGACCTCGCGCGCGAGGAGGATGGCGCCGGCGCAGGTGCCGAGCAGCGCGCCCCCGCTGGCATGGAACGTCCGCACCTCGTCCAGCCAGGGCTCGCCTTCCATGAGCTTGAGCAGGGCAGTGCTCTCGCCGCCGGGCAGGACGAGGGCGCGCAATCCGTCGAGGTCGGCCACGCGGCGCACCTCGCGCACGTCTGCGCCCAGCCCGCGGAGGACGCGCGCGTGCGCGGCGAAGTCGCCCTGGAGGGCGAGGACGCCGACGGCGCCGCCGTTCACCAGCCGCGTTCCTGGAGCCGCTCGCCGGCCGGGATGGCCGCCACGTCCAGCCCGCGCATGGGCTCGCCGAGGCCGCGTGACGCCTCCGCCACCGCGCGCGGGTCGGCGTGGTGGGTGGTCGCCTTCACGATCGCGCGGGCACGCGCCGCGGGATCCGACGATTTGAAGATCCCCGACCCGACGAAGACGGACTCTGCCCCCAGGGACATCATCAACGCCGCGTCCGCCGGCGTGGCGATACCGCCGGCCGCGAAGTTGGGCACGGGCAGCCGGCCCTCGCTCGCCACGCGCCGCACGAGCTCGTACGGCGCGCCGAGGTCCTTCGCCTCTCGCATCAGCTCTTCCGGACCGAGCGTGGCCAGGCGGCGGATCGCGGACGTCACCGCGCGCATGTGGCGCACCGCCTCCACGATGTTGCCCGTGCCCGCCTCGCCCTTGGTGCGCACGAGGGCCGCGCCTTCGCCGATCCGCCGCAAGGCCTCGCCCAGGTCTCGGCACCCGCAGACGAAGGGCACGGCGAAGGCGTGCTTGTCGACGTGATAGGCCTCGTCCGCCGGCGTGAGCACTTCGCTCTCGTCGATGAAGTCCACGCCGAGCGCCTCCAGCACGCGCGCCTCCGCGAAGTGGCCGATGCGGCACTTGGCCATGACGGGGACGGTCACGGCTTTCATGATGGCCTCGACGATCGCGGGGTCGGCCATGCGCGCCACGCCGCCCTCCTTGCGGATGTCCGCGGGCACGCGTTCGAGGGCCATGACCGCGACCGCGCCCGCGTCTTCCGCGATGCGCGCCTGGGTCGCGTCCGTGACGTCCATGATCACGCCGCCCGAGAGCATCTCGGCCAGGCCCGTCTTGAGCCGCAGGGTTCCCGTCGCCGCCTCCGTCATCACTTGCCTCCCGCTTCCGCGCGCGCGCAGGCCAGGATGGCCCGGGCCGAGCGGTCGATGTCCTCTTCGGTGGTGGACCAGTTCGAGATCGAGATGCGCATGGCATCCAGGTCGTGCCAGCGCGTGCCCGCCATCCAGCACGTACCCTCGCGCTGCACGCGCGTGACCACGGCCTTGGTGAACGGGCCCGCGTCGCCCGCGCGCGGCTCGAAGCGCACGAGCACCTGGTTCAGCACGACTTCGTTGAGGATGCGGACCTCGACTCCCGCCGGGGCCCCGTCGCGCAGCCGGCCGGCCATGCGCGTGGCGAGCTGGCAGCAGCGCTCGACGAGCGCGGTGATGCCTTCGCGGCCGAGGCTGCGCAGGGCGGCGTACACGGGGAACCCCCGCGCGCGTCGCGAGAACTCGGGCGTCCAGTCCTGCGGGTCGCGCTCCGGACCATCGGACTGGATGAGATAGGCGGCGCGCCCGGTCATGGCCGACTTGTGGGCGGCGCGATCACGGACGATCGCGATGCCGGAGTCGTAGGGGACGTTGAGCCACTTGTGCCCGTCCGTGGCCCAGGAGTCCGCGCGCTCGACGCCCCGGAACAGGTGCGCGCGCTCGGGGGCGACGGCGGCCCAGAGCCCGAAGGCGCCGTCCACGTGTACCCAGGCCCCGCGCTCGTGCGCGATGTCCGAGATCTCGCCCACGGGATCGAAGGCGCCGGTGTTCACGTTGCCCGCCTGCGTGCACACGATGGTGGGACCGTCGAGGGACGCGAGCGTCCGCCGCAGGTCGTCCGTCTTCATGCGACCCTGCCCGTCCGCGGGCACGCGCACGGCCCGTCCGCTGCCCAGGCCCAGGAGGCGTAGCGCGGTCAGGATCGTGACGTGCGCCTCCGCGCCCACCACCACGTGCACCGGCGGCGCGCCGTGCAGGCCCTGCTCCTCGACGTCGTAACCGGCGCGCGCGAGCACGGCATGGCGGCCGGCGGCGATGCCGGTGAAGTTCGCCATCTGCCCGCCCGTCACGAACCCGACGCTGCAGGTCGGCGGGAGCCCGAAGAGATCGAGCAGCCAGGCCGCGGCCACGTCTTCGACCACGGCGGCGGCGGGGCCGCAGGCGTAGAGGCCGGCGTCCTGGTCCCAGGTGGAGGCGAGCCAGTCCGCGGCCAGGGCGGCGGGGACGCTGCCGCCGATGACGAAGCCGAAGTAGCGCGGACCGGCGCTGCCCACCAGGCCCCCGTCCTGGGCGGCGGCGGCCAGGCCCTCCACGACCTCGAGGGGCGCCTGGCCCCGGGCGGGCAAGGCGCCGCCCAGGCGCGCGGCCAGGGCCTCGCGGGTGGCCGTAGCTCCCACCGGGCGCTCACGCAGGGAGGCCAGGAACTCCTGGGCCAGGGCGGCGGTGCGGGAAAGGAGTGGATCACTCATGCCAGAGGAAGGTAATCGCGACTTGTCACCATCGTCAAGAGGAATATTGTCACCATGACAATCGTGGGGGCCGGGCGCGGCATCGAGGTACGGCCGGCCCGCCGGGCCCGACGCATGGTGCAGGGGTTGTGAGTCGGCTAGATTGAGGCGTCGGCTCCGCCCACGCAGCCGGGCGGCGCAGGAGGCGGCAATGCGACCTCTCTCCTTGCTGGCCGCGCTGGCCGCTCTGGGCGCGCCGCTCCTGGCCCAGGACCCGCAGGGACAGCCGCGGTTCGGCACCGACCTGGGTCTGGTCATGGTCGATGTCGTGGTCAGCGACGACAAGGGAGCGCCGGTGCGCGGCCTCCGGATCGAGGACTTCGCCGTCTACGACGACGGCGCGCCGCAGCCGGTCACCGCCTTCGAGGCCATCGACCGTTCCCAGGATGTCGGACGCGTCGAGCCCCCGTCCGGGCCGTCCACACTCACGGTTCAGGCGGAGGATTCCGGCGAGAGGGCCACGGTCGTAGTCGTATTCGACGAGCCGCACCTCACCGCGACCGCGGTCGAGGTCGTCCGCCGGCAGCTCGTCGAAGTCTGGGCGAACGGAGGGCTCGGGCGGGCCGACGTCCTTCTGGCGGGGAGTGGCGGCGGGGGTACATGGCGAGGCCGGTTGCCGGAGGATGCCTCCGACCTCTCGGCCGCCCTCCGGCGCTTCCGTGGGTCGCGTCCGCCATCGCGCGAGTCCGGCCGGATGAACGACGTCGAGGCGTTCCAGATCGCCGCCCGCGGCGACGACAACACCCTTATCCAGGTGTACCGCCGCTACATCGAGAATCGTTTGCTGGTCGATCCCACCATCCCAAGCCTGCAGCCGAGGACTCGAGATCAGCGCTCGGATGCCCAGCAGAACGTGCCCGCGATCGGACGGGCCGCGGTGAAGGCCGAAGCCGAGCAGCGATGGCAGGAGATCCGCACCCGCCGCGACTCGACCCTGCTGATGCTGAGCCGGCTGCTCACGGGCCTGGCCGAACGGCGCGGCCGCAAGGCGGTGCTGCTCGTATCCGAGGGCTTCATCAACGAGCCGGGCCTGCCGCGGAATCGAGAGCTGCTGGAGGCGGCGCGACGCGCGCGCACGGCCATCTACGTGGTCGACTCCCGGGACTCGGGCCCGCCTTCCACGCACGCGGCGGAGAGCCTCGACCCGGTGGACTCGCGTGACCAGGCCGACACCTTCGCCCGCGCGGCGCGCAGCGCCGAAGGCGCCGAGGGCCTCGCCTTGGACACCGGAGGTCGGATTCTGCGCAGCCGGCCAAACTTGACTGCCGCGATGGCCCGCCTCGGAGCCGAGTTGCGCACCTACTACGTCCTCGGCTATGCGGCACCGGATGGCGGGCGCGACGGCCGCTACCACAAGTTGGCGGTCAAGCTGCCGCGTCATCCCGGGATGCGCCTCGATGCCCGGCCGGGTTACCACGCGATCGACATCGTCGACCATCGGCCCCAGAAAACGCCACCGGCGGCGGTCGTGGAAGTCTTGGAGTCTCCCTTCGACGCGACGGGCCTGCCTCTCCAGTTGGCGGCCTACGTGCTGGCCACGGATCGGGAGGGCAAGACCGCCGTACGCGTGGTGGCAGAGCTGGACGCGGCGGCGTTCGCGAGCCGCGGCGGCTCCGCCACGGTCGATGCCGTCGTGCAGATCGCGGCTCGTGAACGGAGCGAGGCGCTCCGGTGGTCGACGGCGGCGGCCGTCCCCTCCGGAGAGCCTCGAATCCGTCTGGAAACGCAGTTCCAGGTCCCCGCGGGGACGTACCAGGTCCGTGTGGCCGCGCGAGAACGTGGCAGCAACGCGCAGCGTAGTGCGCTCCAGGCCGTCGAGGTCCCACCGGCGGGAGCGTTCCGCACGTCCACGCCCGTCTTGACGGACCTCCTCGGGGGCGAGCCGCCGGTTCCGATGCTGCGGGCCGAGCGCCGCTTCCACGCCGGGAGCAAGCTGTACTGCCACCTCGAGGTCTTCGGCGCCTCGACCCGCGGAGTGGTCAACGCGGGACTGGAACTGAGAGGCGCCGACGGCTCCGTGAGGTTCGCGGTTCCGCCGTCGCCCATGGCGGCGGCGCGCAAGTCACGCGTCTGGTCGATCCCCACCCGCGAGCTGCAGGCCGGCGTCTACGAGCTGGTGCTCTCCGTTCAGGACGAGGCCACCGGCGAGAGCTTGAAGAGGCGGGAGCGCTTCGAGATCGTGAGCTAGGGGCTATCTACGGCCGTCGGCGGGTGAAGCCGAGACCGGACGGAGGATCATCCCGGGGGACACGATGAGTCCCTGGACGGGCCCGGCCCCCGGCAGCGGAGGCTTCTCGTCGCCCGTGTACGTGAAGTCCACCGTCACCGTGGCATCCGCGGTGACCTCGACCACCTGGGTCAGAGGGCCGTAGCGTTCGTGCCAGGCCTGGATGGTGTGCTTCCCGGCGGGCACGGACGAGATCTTGAAGGCCCCGGTCGAGCCGGTGACGGCAAAGTAAGGATGTCTCACGATGCCGAGAAACCCGGTCATCCAGGGGTGCACGCCGCAATGGAGAGGCAGCATCACCTCTTCGCTCTTCACCCGGTATTCGAAGAGCATCCCCGACGTGGGCTGGCCGGTGTCGAACCGGTTGTTCCTCTTGGTGAGGCTATGGATGTTGTGGAGCGTCGTGTCGCTGTTCAGCACGTGCAGCATCTGTCCCACCTGGACCCCCGCGATCCGCGGGTGATAGGTGCAGCCCCGCTGGTCGATGACGACGGGAGCGGCCGGTGGCGAGATCTCCGGAAACGACCCTCGCAGGTTGACGAAGACGTTGGCGAGGCCGCCGTCGGGGGCACGAAGCACGGCTTCCTGGGCCACGCGGCGGCCGGCGTTGATCATGAGGCAATTGGGATCGGCGCCCATCGGGATCAGGCGGTTCGGCGGCGGGACGGCGGCCAGCCTCACGAAGCCTTCGATCGTCCCTCCCGGCTGTCCGGCCACCGGCAAGGCGGCCAGGAGGACGACGGCGAGGGCCAGAGCTCCACGAGCGAGCCGTGTCCGTCCGCTCGGCGCATGTCCATTCGCTTCGGGGAACTTGCTCGGCAGGGGCATGCTCCGCTCCTCGCGTTCGTCCGGGATGATCGACGGCTCGGCCGACCCTAGAGGCCGAGCTTCAGTCGAACAAAGAATACATTCGTCTGGTAGGCGGGCGGCAGGTCCCCACCCATGAGAACGGCGACGCCCGTCGTATAGAGCGGCGTGTAGCTGAATCCCCGGTAGCTGAAATCGTCGATCCGGTATTTCTCGAAGTGGTAGCCGAGTGAGAGGGACAGCCTCTGGTTGTGGCGATACTCGAGCTCCGTGTCGAAGGTCTGCCACCGGATGTCGTCCACGTCGTCGAAAGAGGCCGGTTCGAACGGGTTCAGGTCGGGGCCGGGACCGAGCGGGCTCGTATAGCTGTGCCGCCCGTCGCTGCTCGAATAGTTGTACTGCAGGTTCAGGTGCAGCCGTTGTGGGACCACGTCCGCCTCGAAACCGAGCCCGGCCGACCCGTAGTTGTCGTAAGGGCTGGCGGTCCAGTTGCTGTTGGATTCGAGCCCGGTCTCGCCCACATAGGGATTGGGGATGGTGATGGGCTGCCATTGACGGCCGGCCTGCTGCGATCGCACCCGCTCCAGGCCGGCGTCGGCGAAGAAGCTCAGCCGATCGGTCAGGGCGTAGGTGAAATCCGCGCCATACGAGTACCGCTTGTCCCAGAGGAGTCCCGCCGGCGAGTCGAAGTAGTCGGTCGAGAGGTACTGGGCGTGCGCCGAGACGCTCGTCGAATCGGTCACGTACGCCGTGGCCATGACCTGCGCTTCGTTCCGGTGATACGGCGTCTCGTCGAACTTGCGAAGGTAGGGGAGCATGGGGTGGGCCAGCGGGTTCCCTTGAACCTCGTTGTATTGGAACGCGAGGTAGTCCGCCGTACGACGATTGGTCCTCTGGTACCAGGACTTCAGCTCGAGCATGCCGAAACGACGGGTGTCGAATTGGACCTTCAGCCGGTTGTCGTTCATCCAGGCCACTTCACGGAAGTCACGGTTCATCCGCTCGAAGGTGTAGACCAGGCTCAGACGGCTGTCGCGGGGAAGGTCGTAACCCGCCTCCGCCGTGGCGGTGTGTCTCGCGTAACCCGCCAGCACCGGGCGGTAGGTGCCGCCGGGGGTCTCGGGCCGCCGGACGTCTTGATCCTCTCGCACGAACATGAGCATCGTGAACGGCTCTTCATGGTTTTCCAGCCGGCTGAGGCGGTACTGCGCGCTGAGATGAAGCCCGCCGAGGGAACCGCTCGTCCAGCGCACGTGCGCCGTCTGCGTATCGATGGCCGCCCGGGCCGTCGGTCGCGGGAGCCCGGCGGGATCGGTCGCGTTGAAGGAGGGAAGCGTGGGGCTGCTGAGGATGTCGACGGTATTGGTGGAGAACGGGACCAGAGGCTCGTCCTGCCGCATGAACCCCAGCGACACCAGCCCGGTGAAGGTGCTCAGCAGCGGCAGGTCCTTGATCACGAACGAGCCGGTGCCCTCGTGGTACTGGTTGCTCGGTTCCAGGGTCATCCGCCCCATGACGGGACCGGCGTTGAACGTGCCGCCCAGCGCGGCGCCGTCGCTGATGCGGAACGGATTGTCGAAGAGGAACGAGCCGACGTGGTTGACGAAAGTCGAATACCGGTAGGCGGCAGTCGCCTGGATCCGGGATTCCGGCTTGGCCCATTCCAGGCTGACCCGCGCCTCGCGCGTGTCGTATTCGATCGGCCACGGGACTTCCACGAAATCGCCGAATCCGAACGAACCGCTGTAGGGTCGGAGACCATCGCGTGATTCGGTGGAGAACGACGCGCGGGCGACGAGCGGATATGTCGCCAGCAGGACCACTTCGGCGCCCGCCTGCTTCCGGCGCAGCTCTTCGTCGATCGACACGCCCTGGGAGCTGACGTACGCGCCCGCCTTTTGCGCCAGGTCGGCGTTCGACGTCGAGTTCTGCAGGTCGGCCTGGATGCTGTCGGGGATCGTGAGGTGGGACGAGCCGATCCCCCCGTAGAGGGACCTGGCGCCAAAAGCAAACCGGTGGGGGATCTCGTCGTAGAGCGCTGAAATCTGCACCTTGCCCGCCGATCCGACGTCCAGGCGGAGGTCCTGATCGTCGCGCCCGAGTTGCCGGCCCACCAGGTTGAAGGCCGTGTTCCCCCGGCGGTATTTCGCTTCGAGGCCCGCGGTGAACCCGTCCGTGAGGTCGCGATACTCCTGGAGCTTCGACGACGCGCGTTCGTCGTCGACCGCGAAAAAGGCGGTCGAGGCCCGCAGCGACCACGGTCGAGCCGTCTGCTCCCCGAGGTAATCGGGCGTGAGCGGGGAGAACGTGGGATACAGGAGGGGCCCGCCCTTGATGGGGTGATACGACGTCAGCACTCGCTTGCCGAGGTTGGGCCGCACGCGCGGGTCGATCTGCCGCGTCGATCTCAAGGACCACGGCGGGTACAGTGTGCCCGCCTGGGTGACATCCTCCTGCGCGCCCGGCGACGTCGGAGTGCGCTCGCCCGCGCCGGACGGTGTCTGCACGGTCCCAATCCCCTGGTCCGATCCCGGCATCGGTGAGGGGCCTGGTGAGGCTTCCGCCCCGGGCGCGCCCTCTGGCCGCGGCGGCTCCGCCGCGAGGACGCGAGCGCCGAACGTGGACGCTCCGGACAGGACGACGACGGCCACGATCGTCGCGCCGGTCGGTCGGCGGGCGGAAAGCGGTGTCGTCGACCTCATCGGTGCCAGAACTTGCCCGACGGGCTGTTGCTGCCGTGGACGGCCACGTGGCAGTTCGTGCAGCCGCGATAGAGATTCTGTGGCTGCTGCGCGTAGACCGAGAGGCCCGCCGCCTTCTGCTCAGGCGTCAGGGCGTACAGGGTGCTGGGATGGAACTGGTTCGAGTGGCACCGCTGGCACAAGAGGGGTTTCTTGACCACGAGCAAGGGCTTGTGTGACGAGCCGTGCGGATCGTGGCAGTTCATGCAGTTCTCACGCACGGGCGGATGCTCGAACAGGAAGGGCCCCCGCTTCTCGGCGTGGCATTCGAGACACTTGTCATTGGGCGAGTTGGCGGCGATGAGACGGGGAGCCTGGGTCCCGTGCGGATTGTGGCAGCTCGTGCACTGCATCTTCTCTTCGCGCAGCGGGTGATGCGAAGACTTCGCGAGCGCCTGCCGGATCTGCTGGTGACAGCGCACACACAGCTGCTGCTGCGTCGGCTGCGCGAGCAGCTTCTGGTTGCCGCCGTGGATCGAGTGGCAGTCCGCGCACGCGACCTTCCGTGCGTCGTGGGTGCTGCCGTGCCAGAGGGCGGTCGGTCCGCGCGTGTGGCACTTCAAGCAGGTCTCATTGGCGGCCGTGGCCGACGCCGTCCGGGCAAACGTCATGAGGCCGCCGACACCGCGGCCACCGCCGCCACTCACGTGAGCCGAGCCTGGCCCGTGACAACTTTCGCATCCGAAGGCGGCGGCAGGAGTACGCGGATCGCCGCCAAAGCTATGAGGCTGGTTTACATAACTCACGAACTTGTCGTAATGGCACTGCGTGCAGGTCTCGGACCCGGCATACGTGGCGGGGGCACTGCTGGGCGCGGGTGTGGGTGAGGTGGTCTGTGAGAGGGCTCGTGCGGCCGGTGTGAGCCAAACCACGACGGCGACCAGAGTCAGGCCCAGGGCCCTCATCGGCACGCGAACGCTCGAAGCATCGAGGCGACGATTCGCCCCATCAAGAAGACAGCGGAGACGGTCTTCTAACAAAAGCGCCTCCGACGGTCGAGCGGGCGATAACAGCACGCTGCGTCTCCAGATGCTGCGCCGGTCTTCGAATTGCGTAATTCCAAATCGAATTTCGTAATTCTAAATCACGCCGGGCATTCAACTTGACGCTCGATTCGCGCCCGCGGATAATAGCAGAAATTGAGCGCAGCCGAGAGAGACAACCGGATGCGTTTCTTGGGGTCTCACGGTTGGAATCACACACCCTTGGAGCCCTGCCCTCTCTCTCCGTTGGTACCTGCTCTGCGCCAGACTGAACCCGGCCTTCGGGTGCGGTCATTCCTCTCGACCGCCCTGACCGTCGTGTTGGCTGCGGTGTCTTCGCCGATCCACGCACAACCGGCGGACGCCGGTGCCCCGAACGCCTGTCGGGGCGTCCTGGCCTCGCCCCAACGTATGCGGGCGGCCCTGGCCGAAGTCCCCTCCTACAGCACGACCTTCCTCCTGGTGACGCGGGAAGGTCCGGAGGCCGCGACTTCCCTGGATTCGCCCGCTCTCCAGTCTCTCGAGATGGGGGTCCACGCCGGAACGGTGGCGGAGGCCCTGGTCGCCGCCGCACGCCTTCCGAAGGTCCGCCCCTACTCCGTTCCCGGCGCCGATGCGGGCGCCATGGTGTCCGACGTGCTGAGCGCGAAGATCGGGGCCGCCGTCTTGTGGGCGCCGCTGGCCGGATTGAGCGCGCTGGAGCGGGATCCGGAGAATCGCCTCGCTTTTCGCACCGTCGGCGGACCGCAGCCTCCGCCGTCCCTATCGGAGGTTTCGAAGGGCGCGGAAACGAAATGCGCGGAAGAGATCAAGAGCCTGCTCGAGGCCTACGGCGTCGTGCCCGCGGAGAATACGGTCCAGATCGCCATCCGGCCCCTGCTCCACCAGAGGGTGCCCGCGGCCGATCCCGTCGCCGCCGAGGCGGGCCGCGCGATTTTCGCCGCCCGTTGCGCGCGCTGCCACGGCGAACAGGTGGTGGCCGCTCGCGATGCGCTGGCCCCCGTGGACCTCATGCGGTCCGTGCGTCGTTTCACCTATCCGGCGTTCCTCTACATCGTGCTCAACGGGCGGTCGCAGAAGGGGCACCCGGGCTTTCGCGGCACGCTCGACGAGCAGCAGATAACGAACGTCTACCAGTACGTCCGCGCACGCAGCCGTGGAGATCTGGACGTCACAGCGTCGGCAACATCCCCCCGTTAGGAGTGTTTATTGCGGGCTGACACGAGGATCGCGATCGTGGTGGCGGCGGTGGCCGTGTGGGCGGTGCCCCGCACCGGTACCACCACCGGAGTGGGGACCATCAAGGGCAAGGTGATGTTCACGGGAACCGCCCCCAGGAATCCGCTCATCGCGATGGGCGCCGATCCGAACTGCGTCAAGATCAACGCCGGCACGAAGGTCAACCAGGAGCTGGTCGTCGTCGGGCCCAACGGCACCCTGGCCAACGTGCTCGTCGCCATCGCGGGTGAGGTGCCGGGCGCCGCCGTGCCCAAGACGCCGGTGGTGATCGAGCAGAGGGGCTGCATCTACCACCCGCGGATGTCGGCGGCCATGGTCGGTCAGACCCTGCACATCGTCAACAACGACGCCACCCTTCACAACATCACGGGCGTCTCCCAGAAGGGCAACCGGTTCAGCCTGGGCCAGCCCGGGGCGGGCATGAGCTTCGACTTCACGCTCAAGGACCCGGAGATGCTGATGCTGGTCCGTTGCCAGGTCCACAAATGGATGCTCGGGTACATCGGTGTGGTGAGCAATCCGTTCTTCGACGTGACCCAGGCCGATGGCACCTTCACCCTGAAGAACGTGCCCGCCGGCAAGTACACCATCGAGACGTGGCACGAGCGCTACGGCCGCCACAGCAAGGAGCTCGAGGTGTCCGACGGAGGCACGGCGGTGGTGGACTTCACCTATACGGGCACCGAGCCCGTGCCGGGCTTCCTGGTCCGGGACGTCTTCTGAGGTCCCGGGCGCTGGCCTGATCCCGGCCGGGCTCCATCGCCCGCCGTTCCCCTCGCGCCGCATGGTGACAAGTCGTAAGATGGCCCCCTCCCTGTGGCACAATTGTCACCATGACAATGTGGACGCCGGACTTGCGCCAGCGCTCCGGACCGCGCTACCTGGCCATTGCGGAGGCCCTGGCCGAAGACGCGGGCGGGGGACGCCTGCGCGCGGGTGCGCGCCTGCCCACCCATCGCGAGCTGGCGGACCGGCTGGGGGTGACGGTGGGAACGATCACGCGCGCCTACGCGGAAGCGACGCGCCGGGGCCTGGTCACGGGCGAGGTGGGGCGAGGGACGTTCGTGCGCGCGCCCGCGCGGCCGCCGGCGCCGGCCGCTGCCGTCGCCGACCCTGATCTCATCGATCTCAGCGCGAACCTGCCCCCGGCGGTGGCCACGCAGCAGGAGGCGGCCGTCTTCGCACGCAGCCTGGCCGCGCTCTCGCGGCGCAAGGACCTCGGGCGGCTGCTCGCCTATCCGGCGGAGGGCGGCGCCCGCGAGCACCGCGCCGCGGGCGCGGAGTGGGTGAGGCGCGGCGGCTATGCCACCAGCGTCGATCGCGTCCTCGTGACCAGCGGGAGCCAGCACGGCATGACCGCGGTCTTCGCCGCGCTCTTCGGGCCCGGCGACGTGGTGGCCACGGAGGCGCTCACCTATCCGGGGATGAAGACGCTGGCCGGGCTGCTCGCCCTGCGCCTGCACGGCGTGGCCATGGACGCGCACGGCCTGCGGCCGGACGCGTTCGCCGCCGCCTGCCGCACGCGCCGCCCGAAAGCCCTGTACTGCGTGCCGACCCTGCAGAACCCGACGACGGCAGTCATGCCGGCGTCTAGGCGCCAGGAGATCGCCGCCATCGCGCGCGCGCACGGGGTGCTCATCGTGGAGGACGACGTGCACGGGCGGCTCCTGGCGCGCCCCCAGCCGCCACTGTCCACCTTCGCCCCCGACGACTCCGTCTACGTGACGGGCACGTCGAAGGTGCTCGCGCCCGGGCTGCGCGTCGGCTTCACGGTGGCGCCTCCCGCCCTCTGGCCGCGCATCGCGGCCGCCATCCGCGGCACCACGTGGATGGCCGCTCCCCTCATGGCGGAGATCGCCTCGCGCTGGATCCAGGACGGCACCGCCGAGACGATCCTCGCCCGCAAGCGCAAGGAGGCCGCCGTCCGCCATCGCGTCGCGAAGAAGGCGCTGGAGCGGTTCCAGGTCCAGGCGCACCCCGACGCGTACCACCTGTGGCTGTCCCTGCCCAAGCCGTGGCGCGCGGAGTCCTACGTGGAGGCGGCGCGGCGGGCGGGCGTGGCCGTCACGGCCGCGTCGGCGTTCGCGGTGGGGCGGGCGGCGTCACCGGAGGCCGTCCGCCTCTGCCTGGGCGCGGCCCGCGATCTGGACGAGCTCTCGCGCGCGATGGGACGGCTGGCCGCGCTCCTGGCCGGCAGCCCGGAGGCGCCCGTCGCCTCCGGGCCCTAGCGCGCCCTCAGGATTTCGGCGCGGGCTTGCAGGCGGTCAGCGTGGCCGTGGGGTCGATGGCGTCTTTGCCCTCGATCACGCTGGTCACCTTTCCGTCCTTGCCGATCACGAAGGTCACGCGGTTGGCGAAGCCCTTCTCCACGTTGGCGACTCCGTAGGCCTTGGCGGCCACGCCTTCGGGATCAGCCAGGAGGGGGAAGGGGAGGTTGAGGCTCTCCGCGAACTTGGTCTGCGTCTCCAGGTTGTCCATCGAGATGCCCAGGACCTGGGCATCTTGGTCGGTGAACTGCGCATGCACGTCGCGCAGTCCCGACATCTCCTTCGTTCAGCCGCCGGTGAAGGCCTTGGGAAAGAACGCCAGAACGACCGTCTTCTTGCCGCGGTAGTCGGCCAGCTTCACCGTCTTGCCGTTCGAGGCCGAGAGAGAGAAGTCCGGCGCGACTTCCCCGGGTCCCAGCCGCATCGGCGGATCCGCCGCGGCCAGGAGGAGCACCAGCGACAACATGGCGCGCATCAGCACCTCCGGGTGATCGAGAAAGAGAACGTTACCCCTGGCCGCGGCCCCGCGTCAAAGGCCCAGCGCATCCACGACTTGCTCGAGGGCGGGACCGCAGTCGGAGGCGACCTTCAGCGAGAGCAACTCGTCCGCCCGCGTCCGGCCCAGGTTGACCGCGGCGACGGGCTTGCCCATCTCGCGGGCGGCCAGGCAGAACCGGAAGCCGGAGAAGACCATCAGCGACGAGCCCACGACGAGCAGCGCGTCCGCAGCGCCGAGAGCGCACAGCGTCGCGTCCACGCGCGCGCGCGGCACGTTCTCGCCGAAGAAGACGACGGCGGGCTTGAGCACGCCCCCGCAGGACGGACAGTCGGGTACGCGGAAGTCCGAGAAGTCCGCCTCGAGCTGGACATCACCGTCCGGGCGGGCGGCGGCCGAGGCGCCCGGCACATCGCCGAGGGCGGCCAGGAAGAGGCCGTTCCAGGCGAGGAGAAGGGCCTGCACGTCGGCGCGGTGGATGCGCGCGCCGCAACCGAGACACTCGACCTCGTCGAGCCGGCCGTGCAGGTCGATCACGCGCCGGCTGCCCGCGCGCTGATGCAGGGCATCGACGTTCTGGGTGACGACCGCGCGCGCATGCCCGGCCTGCTCCAGGCGCGCCAAGGCACGGTGGACGGAGCCCGGCTGTGCACCCGCGACGCGCTCCCAGCCGAAGACGCTGCGCGCCCAGTACCGGCGGCGCACGGCCGCGCTGGCCACGAACTCGGCGTACCGCACGGGGGGACGGCTCTTCCAGGCCCCGTCGTGGTCGCGATACTCCGGGATGCCCGAGGCGACCGAACATCCGGCACCGGTCAGCACCAGGAGCCGCGGGTGGCGCCCGATGAACGAGGACAAGGGGCTCTCCGACTCTGACGATCTCGCCAGGTTCGCGGCCACGAGATGAGTCTACCCGGAGAAATGGCAGACTAGAGGACGTGCCCAAGCCCCCCGGACTGCGCGTGCTCGTCGTCGACGACAATCATGACGCCGTGGAGACGCTGGCGATGCTCCTCGGTCTCTGGGGGCACGACGTCCGCCTGGCCGCGGACGGCCCCTCCGCCGTGGAGACGGCGGCGGCGCACCGTCCCGATGTCGTGCTCCTCGACATCAGCCTGCCCGGCATGAGCGGCTACGAGGTCGCGGAGCGGCTGCGCGCCAACCCCGAGCTTCGCGAGACCGTGCTCGTGGCCATGACGGGATATGGCCAGGCCGAGGACAAGAAGGAGACGCGCGAGGCGGGGTTCACCCTGCACCTCGTGAAGCCGGTGGAGCCGGACGTCCTCCAGAAGCTGCTCGCGGATCTGGGGGCGACGCGCGGCGGATCCGCCTAGACCGGCTCCGCCTCCAGGAGCCACGCCCCGGGCCCGGCGAGGAAGGCATCGAAGTCCGCCACCTCGGCGTCGGGGGGCGCGCCGTGGGCCGCGAACGTGCCGGGGGCGAAGCTGGTGGTCATGGCCACGCAACGCATGCCGGCCGCGCGCGCCGCCAGGACCCCCGCCGGCGCGTCTTCGAACGCCAGGCAGTCTCCCGGCGGTACCTCGATGAGCTGCGCGGCGGCCAGGAAGACGTCGGGGTGCGGTTTGCCGCGCGCCACGGTGTCCGATCGCACGACCTGCGTGAGCCGGCGCGTCAGGCCGAGCTCGCTCAGCGTGTGGGTCACGTTCTCGAGGGGCGCGGAAGTAGCCAGCGCGGTGGGAAGGCGCCGTCTTTCCAGCACGTCGAGGAGCGGGACGAGGCCCGGCAGCGGAACCAGACGTCCCCGCGAGAGCTCGCGATAGACGGCTTCCTTCTCCTCCGCGAAGCGGCGCTGGTCGTCCTCCGAGAGGTCGCGCTCGAACAGGATCGGAAAGATGTCGCGGTTGCGCTTGCCGTCGAGGCGGGCGCGCATGTCGGCGGTCAAGCGGGGCAGCCCGTGGCGCGCGGTGAACAGTCCGAACGCCTCTTCGTGCAGGGCCATGTTGGCCACGAGCGTGCCGTCGAGGTCGAACACGAAGCCGCGCGGATGAGGAATTTCGGAGGGACGAGGCATGGACGTCGATTGTCGCATGCGACCCTTTCGCTACGGGATCTCGATTCGCGTTCCACGCGGTTGGATCGTCGGGCACGGACCGCCGCCGCTATGAAGGACGCCTGAGGACGCAACCGGCTTGCGCACCGTCGCTTGCAGTCACGCATGAGGATGCGGTGAGTGGCCGGTGCGCGGCACGCACAGTGCAGCCCGTGCAGCGCCAGGACAGGCGAAAGCTGGGGGTGCGCATGGGCGCTGAGCCAGACCTGCTGTGGGTGAAGGGCGAGCGGAGCCGCCGTTTCCGCTTCGGCGTCTTCGAGCTGGACCCGCGGGGTGGCGAGCTGTGGAAGGCCGGGGTGCGCACACGTCTCCAGCCTCAGCCCGCGCGCGTCCTCACGCTCCTCGTGAGCCGGTCCGGCGAGCTCGTCACGCGTGAAGAGATCCAGCGCGAGGTGTGGCCCGAAGGCACGTTCGTCGACTTCGAGCAGTCCCTGAACTTCTGCATCCGCCAGATTCGCACGGCGCTCGGCGACCAGGCGGCCACCCCGCGCTACGTGGAGACGCTGCCGCGCCGCGGGTACCGCTTGCTCGTGCCCGTCGAGGTCGTGGGTGGCCCCGAGACGGCGCCCGCGCCGGTGGGCGAGCGCGGGCCCGCCTCCGTCCAGGGCTTCCCGGCTGTCGCCGTCTCTCCGTCGCGCTGGCAGCGGCTGCGACGATCGACTCTCGTCGCGGCCGCCGCCTTCGCGGGCCTCGTGGTGGGCGTGACCGCGGTCAAGGTGCTCGCGCGCCGCGCGACGACGGCGGTGCCCGCGTTCCAGCGCGTGACGTTCGGCCGCGGATACGTGGATTCCGCACGGTTCGGGCCGGAGGGGCAGGTCATCTACACCGCGGCCTGGGAAGGCCGGCCGGTCGAAGGCTTCGTCGTGCGCACGGCATCGCTGGATGCGCGGCCGCTGCCGCATCTCGGCTCGCGCGTCCTCGCCGTGACCGGGCCGGGCGAGCTGCTCTTCGTCGCGGGCAAGACGCTGAGCCGCGCTCCCCTGGCCGGTGGACCGGCGAAGGCGCTGCTCGAGGACGTCGTGGCTGCAGACGGCGCGCCCACCGGCGACGACGTCGCGGTCGCGCGCTCCCGCGACGGCGGACCCGCCCGCATCGAGTACCCCCTCGGCCGCGTGCTCGGGACCGCGCTGCGGCCTTCGATGGTGCGGATCTCGCGCGACGGCCAGATGGTGGCGGTGGCCGAGCATCCCGTGGCCGGCGACGACCGCGGACAGGTCGTGCTCTTCGATCGTCAGGGACGGCGGCGCGTCCTTTCCGGCGATTGGGCCAGCCTCAACGGCCTCGCCTGGTCGCCCGACGGACGCGAAGTGTGGTTCACGGCCACCCGCGTCGGCGCGGACTGCGCACTCCAGGCGGTGGACCTCGAGGGCCACGTCCGCACGCTCGTCCCCGCCCTGGGCCGCCTCGTAGTGCACGACGTCTTCGCGGATGGGCGCGTCCTCCTCGAGCGCACGACCTTGAAGTCGGAAGTGCGTTTCCACGGCGCCACGGAGGCCGCGGAGCGGGACCTGTCGTGGCTGGACCTGCCGCGGGTGGCCCAGCTTTCGGGAGACGGGAAGTCGATGCTGTTCTACGAGAGCGGAGAGGGCGGAGGACCGACCTACACGTCCTATCTGCGCGCGACGGACGGCGCGGTCCCCGTGCGGTTGGGCTCGGGGCGGGCCATGGCCCTGTCGAACGACGGCCGCTTCGCCGTATCCATCCCGGTCGAGGCGCCCGACCGCATCGACCTCCTGCCGATCGGCCCCGGCGAGGTGCGTTCCATCCGCGAGCCTGGGATCAGCGAGTTCCAGTGGGCCGCTCTCACGCCGGACGACGCCAGCGTCGTGTTCACCGGCGCCCACGCCGACGGGCGGCCGCGGCTCTACGTGAAGCCTCTCCTGGACGGGCCGGCGCGCCCGGTCACGCCGGAGGGCGTTGCCCTGTGGTCCAACTCCATCTCGCCCGACGGCACCGTCGTCGTTGCGCGTTGCGAGAGCGCGCTCTGCCTCTACCCGTTGGCCGGGGGAGACCCGCGGCCGATCGCGGACAGCGACAAGATGAACCCCGTGGGCTGGCTCGGCGAGGGCACCGTGATCGCGCGCGCCGACAGCCCGATCCCGGCCCGGCTCTTCCGCTTCGATCTCGCGCAGGGCAAGCGCACGGCCTGGCACGAGCTGGCGCCGCAAGACATGGCCGGCGTGCGGCGCATCAACTCCGTCTCGGTGGCCCAGGACGGCCGTTCGTACGCGTACAGCTACACAAGGCAGGTTTCGGACTTATACGCGGTGACAGGGCTGCGATGACGAGCGCGTCCGTTGTTGTTGTTCGTTGTTGTTCGTTCCTGATGACAGACCGACCAAGCCGCAACCTCTTGTCCGCTAACCCAGGCCGATCGATCTTCCGTTTTCTCTAGAACCGCAGCGTCACCTGCAGGCCGGGCGGGGTGGGACCTCGCACGAGGGCCGAGGGCTCCGTCGCCCGCCAGCCGTAGCGCGGGACCTGCGCTCCGATGACCGCGCCGAGGCCCACGCTGCCGGCCAGGACCGCGCCGGATTCCCACGACGTCACGTCAAACGACCCGCGCGAGGCGGCCGCGACCGCGCCCACCCACACCAGGACGCCGATCAGCGCGCCCCGCTTGAGATGGCTGCCCGTCCGGCTGCGGATCTCGACCTGGCGCACGTCGGCCAGGGGGACGTGCCGGTAGCGGCCCTCGCTCGTGTAGATCACGACCTCGTCCTTGCTGCGCCCGCGCAGGTATCCCTGCACGTAATCCTGGTTGCGGAGCTGGAGGCGCACCGTCTGCGGAAGCGCGGTCGGCGCGGGTGCGTTCTGGGCCTGGGCCGACTCGACACCGACGGCCAGGAGCGTGGCGGCGAGAGCGAGGGATCTCATGCGGACCTCCGTGGTCTTCGGCCTTCCGTCAGTTATAGACCCGGCGTTCGCCGCGGGGGGTCCTCGCGCCTCTTATTCGTGGGACGGCGGGCGGGCGCGTTCGCGGAAGAGGGGACGGCTAGGTCTGCGACGCGTGCTCCAGGGCGGCCAGGGCGGCGCCGCGCGCGCCCGCCATGTCGAGGTCGGGCACCAGCGCGAACCGGGCGACACGGGCCTGCTCCTCGCGGAGGATGGTGTTCTCGCGTACCTTGGCCATGAACCACTCGCGGAACTCGCGCGCGGTCTCGACGACGCCCCCGCCCACGAAGTAGGCGCTGGGATCGGAGAAGTTGGCCGCGATCGTGAAGAGGCGGCCGATGGCCATGGCCTGTTGCTCGAAGATGCGACGGGCCATGGGATCGCCCTTCTCGCCGTACGTGCGCACGAGCTTGGCCGCCTGCGCGACCGAGGCCGCCCGCGCCAGCTCGTGCTCCGGATGCCGAGCGAGCCAGTAGGGGAGGAGGTTCTTCTCGATGCCGGTGAGCGAGGCCACGCTCTCCGCATCGGCGTCGAACCCGCAGTTGCAGTGCGGGATGGGTTGGCCCTCGGCCAGGAGGCCCTGCATCGGGATGTGCACGTGCCCGAGCTCGCCGGCCATGCCCGCCGCGCCCTTCACGATCTTGCCCGCCTCGATCACGCCGCCCCCGAGGCCGGTGCCGACGATCGCGGAGACCGAGGAATGCTGGGCCGCCTCCGCCCCGAATAAGGCGTGGTGCGCGTAGAGGGCGGCGGCGTTGCCGTCGTTGTTGTAGACGACGGGCAGCCGCAGGCGGGCTTCGAGCGCGCCACGGAAGTCGAAGCCGCGCCAGCCGTCGTGGGCGAAGTTCGTGGAGCCCTTGGACGAGATGACACCTTCGCCGCTGGCCGGGCCGGGCGTGTCCAGGCCCACCGCACGCACGCGCGAGCGCGCCGTGCCCGTGCGCTCCAGGATGGAGTCGAAGGCCTGCACGAGGGCCTGGACCGCGATCTCGGGACCCTCCGTGACGCGGCTCGGCGTCTCGACCATGCCGTCCACGAGCATGCCGCGCGCGGGATCGAGCACGGTCGCGTTGTTCTTGTTGCCGCCGTTGTCGAGGCCGACGACGACCCAGTCCTTCGTGTCCATTTCGGCGGGATTGTACCCTCGGGCGGCCGTGCCGAGGGGCGGGCGCCGCCTGACAGCGGTTGCAGGGACGTGCTCACATCGCGTATACGTCGGGCCGATGAGCGGGCCCCCCGACGGCGCCCACGCCGCCGCCGCCGACGACGAAGACGCGCACGCCGCGCAGTACGCGCCCCTTCCGAGGATCAAGCGCAAGGGGATCGGCCTGTGCCTCTCCGGCGGCGGCTTCCGGGCCACCCTCTTCCACCTCGGCGCCTTGCGCCGCTTGAACGAGCTCGCCATCCTCTCGCACCCGGACTTCCGCACGGTCGCTTCCGTCTCCGGCGGATCGATCACGTCCGCCCAGCTCGCGGACGCCCTGAGCCACATCGCCGTCGTGCCCGGCCAGGCCATCCCGAGCGAGGTGTGGGACCGCGACGTGCGGCGGCCGCTCCGGGCTTTCACCGCGCGGGACGTGCGCACCGGCCCCTTCTTCCGGCGCCTGCTGCCCTGGAACGTCTGGCGCACGGAGACGACGGTGGAGGCGCTGGCCCTGCTGTACGAGCGCGACCTCACCCGCCTGCGCCTCTCTGCGCTGCCCTCGCGTCCCGAGTTCCTGTTCCTGGCCACGGACATGGCCTACGGCGTCTCGTGGGTGTTCTCGCGGGGCTGGATGGGCGACTACAAGGTCGGCTACATGCCGCCGCCCGACGATTTCCCGGTGGCGCGCGCGGTGGCGGCGTCCGCCTGCTTCCCGCCCCTGTTCGGCCCCCTGCGCCTGCGCCTCGATGCGGCGGAGCTCAAGGGCGGCACCGCGCCCGCGGGCGACGAACGGGCCCGGTGCCTCTCGGACTTCCGGCTCACCGACGGCGGCGACTACGACAACATGGGGCTCGAGCCCGTCTGGAAGAACCACGCGGTGGTCCTCGTCTCGGACGCGGGCGGCCTCTTCACGAACGAGAGCGACCAGGGCGTGCTCTGGCGCGTGCCGCGCTACCAGGCCATCCAGGAGCGCCAGGCGCGCGGCCTCCGCAAGCGATGGCTCGTCGCCGCGCTGGCCGAAGGCGTCCTCGACGGCGCCTATTTCGGAGTGGGCGGCTCACCCTCGAAATACGGGCCCGCCTTCCCCGGCTACTCGAAGGAGCTGGCCCGCGAGGTGATCGCGGAGATCCGCACCGATCTCGACGCGTTCAGCGACGCGGAAGCGGCCGTCCTCGAGAACCACGGCTACCTGATGGCCGACGCGGCGCTGCGCCGGCACGTGCCTTCCCTCCTGCCGGAGCCCGTGCCGCCCGCGGCCGTGCCCCACCCGGACTGGTTCCCGCCCGCGCGCACGGAGCAGGAGATCCGGTGGGAACTGCGGAAGAGCGGAAAGCGCAAGACGTTCGGCCGCGGCTGAGGCCGGGCCCCCATAATCGAAAGAGAGGAGGGCCCAGCATGGCCATCAAGACGAAAGTCCTGAAGAAGCAGGGACGCAAGCTGGTGCGCGCGGGCGCCGCCGGCCTCCAGTCGGGGGCGGAGACGACGGCACGGGTGGCACGCAGCACGGCCACGCGCGCGAAGGTGGCCGCGGGCGCGGCGGGAGCCCTGGCCGTGATGGGCGCCGGCCTGGCCGCCCGGAAGATCAAGAAGGCGGTGGCGCGGCGCAAGGTCCGCAAGACCCTGGAGGGCGCGCGCGAAGTGGCCAAGACGGCAGGGCGGGCCGCGCTCGCCGCCGGCCTCACCGCGGCCGTGCACGCCACGGGGCAGGAGATCGCGCGCCGGCGCGCGCGCTAGCCTCGGCGCGAAGGGGCCGCCGCCCGCGTCAGCGGGCGCGGCCGAGCACGGCCAGGGCCTGATCGCCGAAGTACTGCACGATGAGCCGGCTCCAGGAGGGGCTGCGGCGCACGTTGGCCAGGTACTCGTCGAGGGCCGCGCGTAGCGCTGTGTCCTCCTTGCGGACGGCCCAGGCCACCGTGCCGGGCGCGCCGACGGTCGTCCCTGCTTCCAGCCCCGCCACGCGCTTCGACGCCAGCGCCAGCTCGGAGATGGGGAGCACGGCCGCGCCGACCTCGCTCGCCTTGAGGCCCCGGAGCAGGTCCTCGATCTTGTCGTAGGCGACGAGGTCGTCGGGCTTGACGCCCGCCTCCGCCGCGGTCTCTGCCGGCTTGGCTCCGCGAATGACCCCGACCTTCATGGCGCGGAGCTCTTCGACCCGGCGAACGGGGGCATGGGGGGGAAGGGTCACGGCCACGTTGTGGGTCGGGATCACCTCCGCCGTGAACGCGACCTTCTCGCGGCGGTCGGGGGTGTCGAAGATGGCGGCGATGACGTCTCCCTCGCCGCGCAGCAGCATGGGGATGCGCTCGGCATACCCGGGCGCGCGCACGACTTCGAGCTTGAGGCCCCGGAGCTGCGCGAAGCGCTCCATGAGGTCGCGCTCGAAGCCGGGGCGGCTGCCCGGGGCCAGCGCGAACGTGTCGGGTGACTCGTCGGCGGCGATGATGACGCGCAAGGTGCCGCGCGTCTTGACGTCGTCGAGGTCGGCCCTCTCGCGCGCGAAGGAGGCACCGGAGGTGCCGGCTATCCCCAGGGCCAGAGCGAGGACCGCGGCGTGGCGTTTCGTGATCGGCGTCATTTCGTGGCCAGCTCCAGGGCGACGACCGTGTCGTAGGGATCGCGCGCGGCGGCGGGCAGCGGGACGGTCAGGCCCGCGGCCGTCTGCTGCACGACGATCGGACGCCCGTCCGCCAGCAGGCGCGCCGACTTCACGTGGCGGGGGAGCGGCGGCAGCAGGAGCGCGGAGTCGTCCCAGTCGAGGACGTGGACGAACACGGTGTCGCCCTTCTGCGTGGTCACGCCCCAGGATCGCGGCGTGATCGGCCCCCCGCGCGTGCCGTAGAGGGATTCGCCGTACTTCGACGTCCAGCGGCCCATCTCCTGCAGGCGCTGCACGAACTCGGGCTGGATCTTCCCGTTCGGCATGGGCCCCACGTTGAGCAGGAAGTTCGCGCCGTGGCCGGCCGCCTTGACCAGGTAGTGCACGAGTTCGCGCGTGCTCTTGTAGCGCCGGTCGGTGAGGTTGAAGCCCCACGAGTTGTTCATCGTCTCGCAGGTCTCGAGGGGCAGGGCTCCGACCTCCGCGTCCTTGTTGAAGTCGGCGGTCTTGCCGCCGGGCAGGTCCTTCTCGAACATCTGGAAGTCCTCGCCCGGGAAGGGACGCTTGTGATGGTTGCTGCCGACGAGAGCGGCGGGCTGGAGGGCGTGGATCATCCCGTACGTCTTGTCCAGCCGCCAGTCCGCCTCCGGCTTGTCCCACCAGCCGTCGAACCAGATCCCGCCGATCTCGCCGTAGTTCGTGAGCAGCTCGCGGAGCTGGCCGTCCATGTAGTCGAGGTAGCGGTTCCACTCGCCTTGCTGCGGGCGGCCGGCATCGGCGCCCGTGCGCCCGCGCGGGAAGTAGTCGGGGTGATGCCAGTCGAGCTGCGAGTGGTAGAAGAAGAGCTTGACCCCCTGCTTGTGGCACTCGTCGGCCAGCATCTTGAGGACGTCCTTCTTGTAGGGCGTGCGGTCCACGATGTCGTAGTCGGAGACCTTGGAGTCGAACATCGCGAAGCCGTCGTGGTGTTTGCTGGTGATCGTGATGTACTTCATTCCCGCCGCCTTCACGAGGGCCACCCACTCCGCGGGGTCGAACTCCGTCGGGTTGAAGAGAGCGGGCAGCTTCTCGTAGTCGGAGACGCTGATGCGCCGCTGGTGCATCACCCACTCGCCGTCCATCAGCGTGCTGTAGACGCCCCAGTGCACGAAGAGGCCGAACTTCGCATCCTGGAACCAGCGCCGGGCCTCGAGGTTCGCCGGCGTGGGCTGATCGTCGGCGGCAATGGCGGTGGCCAACGGCTCGGCGGCGGCCGCGTCGCGCGGCGGCGAGGCGGGCACGGCCAGCAGGGCGACGGCGAGGGCTCCCGCGTGCGCACGCATCCGGCACCTCCTCGGTGAAGAGCGGGGCGTATTGTGCAGCAGGAGGCTACGAATACCGAACGCTAGGGCTTCTCCACTCCGAGCTGCCAGAGCAGGAACGCGTAGTCGTAGGCGGTGTCGCGCAGGCGGTCGTAGCGGCCGCTCTTTCCACCGTGGCCGGCGGGGTCCATGTTGATCTTGAAGATCAGGGGATTCGTGTCCGTCTTGAGCGCGCGCAGCTTGGCCACGTATTTCGCGGGCTCCCAGTACATCACCTGCGAGTCGTTGTAGCTGCTCTTGACCATCATGATCGGGTACGCCTTCGCGGCCAGGTTGTCGTACGGGCTGTAGGTCTTCATGTAGCGGTATTCCGCTTCCTTCTTCGGGTTCCCCCACTCCTCGAACTCGCCGACGGTCAAGGGCAGCGAGTCGTCGAGCATGGTCGTGATCACGTCCACGAAGGGCACGTACGACAGGACGACCTTGAAGAGATCCGGCCGCATGTTCGTCACCGCGCCCATGAGCAGTCCGCCCGCGCTGCCGCCCATGATGGCCAGGCGGTCCTTGCTCGTGTACTTCTGGGCGACCAGATGCTCGGCGGCGGCGATGAAGTCGGTGAAGGTGTTCTTCTTGTTGAGCATCCGCCCCTGGTCGTGCCACTTCTTGCCGAGCTCGCCGCCGCCGCGGATGTAGGCGAGCGCGTAGACGACGCCGCGATCGACCAGGCTGAAGAGGTTCGAGCTGAAGCCGGCCTGGCTCGACGAGCCGTAGGAGCCGTAGGCGTACAGGAGCGCGGGGTTGCTGCCGTCGAGCTTGAGGTCCTTCCGGTAGACCAGCCAGACCGGGACGTCCACGCCGTCCGGGGCCTTGGCCTTCGTCACCTCGACCTTGTAGCGCGAGGGATCGAAGCCACCGAGCACGGCGACCTGCTTCAGGAGCTTCCGCTCGCGCGTCGCCGGGTCGTAGTCGTAGATCGACGAGGACGTGATGGGGGACTGGTAGGCGAGGCGCACGACCTTCGTGTCGAACTCGCGGTTGTTGGAGAGGTTCACCTGGTACGCGGGCTCCGGGAAGGAGACGCGATGGGACTGGCCGGTGCGGAAGTCGGTGATGCGGATCTGCGGCCAGCCTCCTTCGCGCTCGACGAGGACGTAGAAGTCCTTGAAGAGCAGGTGGCCGGACAGCATCACGTCGTCGCGATGCGGCACGACCTCCTTCCAGTTCGCCTTCCCGGGGTCGCTGACCGGCGCCGTGACCAGCCGGAAATTCCGTCCCTTGTCGTTGGTGCGGATCCAGAACGTCCCGTCCCGATGGTCCACGTCGTATTGGATCTCCGCGACGCGCTCCGCGATCAGCTTCCAGTCGCCGCCCGCGGTGTCCGCGGGCTTGAAGCGGACCTCCGAGGTCGTGTGGCTGCTGCTGTCGATGAAGAGGTACTTGTCGTCGAGGGATTTCCAGACGCCCACCCCGAACCGCTCGTCTTTCTCCTCGTAGACCAGCTCGTCCTTGGCCGCGCCCAGCGCGTGCTTGTAGACCTGATTGGAGCGTTTGGTCTGGGCGTCCTCGACCGAGTAGAAGAGGGTCTGCCCGTCTTCCGTCCACTCGACGGAGGTGACCCGCTCGGCGGTGTCCGGCCCGAGCTTCCCGGTGCGCAGGTCCTTCACCTGGAGCCGGTACTGGCGGAAGCCGGTCTCGTCCACGGTGTAGGCGAGCCGGTTGCCGTCCGGGCTCACGGACATGTCGCCCACGGACATGAACTTCTTGCCCTCGGCCAGCGCGTTCACGTCGAGCGTGACCTCCTCGGGCGCGTCGAGAGATCCCTTGCGGCGCGCGTAGATGGGGTACTGCTTGCCTTCGACGGTACGCGAGTAATAGAAGTACCCGCGCTCGCGGGCGGGCACGTTCACGTCGGTCTGCTGGATGCGCGACAGCATCTCGTCGTAGAGCTTCTGCTGCAGGGCCGCCGTCGGCTTCATGAAGGCGTCGGCGTAGGCCAGCTCCGCTTTCAGATGCGTCTCGACCTCCGGCGTTCCCTTGTTCCGCATCCAGTAGTAGTCGTCGATCAGGGTGTCGCCGTGGATCTCGATCTTGTGGGGCTCCTTCCGGGCCATGGGCGGGCGGACGGGCGGCGTGGCCGGCGGGTCGGCGGCGAGGGTGAGGGCAAGGGCGAGGGAAGGGGCGGTGACCGCGGCCAGGGCGAGAAGGGCGAGGCGAGCGCGAAGCATGGATCCTCCTGAGACAGCGTCCGCGATGAGGATACACTTGGCGGCATGAGCAAGGCACGCAAGGACCGGCGCGATTTCCTGAAGTCGTCGATCACCACCGCGGCGGCCATGACCTGGGCGGCCGGACACGCGTCGCCGGCGGGCGCGCAGACGACACCCGCGGCCACCGCCACTCCCGCCGCCCCGGCCCGGCCGGCGCGCCTCAAGTTCGCCGCCATCGGCCTCAACCACGGCCACATCAACGGCCAGGTGGACTCCGTCAAGCGCGGGGGAGGCGAGCTCGTCTCCTTCTACGCCAAGGAGGCGGACCTCGCCGCCGCGTTCCAGAAGCGGTATCCGGAGGCCAAGCTGGCGCGGAGCGCGCAGGAGATCCTCGAGGACCCCCAGATAAAGCTCGTGGTGAGCGCGTCCATCCCGGACGAGCGCGCGCCGCTCGGCATCCAGGTCATGAAGCACGGCAAGGACTTCATGGTGGACAAGCCCGGCATGACCACGCTCGAGCAGCTCGCGGAGGCCCGCAAGGTCCAGGCGGAGACGAAGCGGATCTATTCGATCCTCTACAGCGAGCGCCTGGAGAACCGGGCCACCGTGAAGGCGGGGGATCTGGTGAAGGCGGGCGCGATCGGGCGCGTGATCCAGACGATCGGCATGGGACCGCACCGCATGACGCCCAAGACTCGGCCCGCCTGGTTCTTCGAGAAGGAGCACTACGGCGGCATCCTCACCGACATCGCCTCGCACCAGTTCGACCAGTTCCTGTTCTTCACGGGCTCGAACAAGGCGGAGGTCGTGGCGTCGCAGGTGGGCAACGTCGCGCATCCGCAGTGGCCGGGCCTCGAGGACTTCGGAGACGTCATGCTGCACGGCAATGGCGGCAACGGCTACATCCGCGTGGACTGGTTCACGCCCGACGGCCTCAGCACCTGGGGCGACGGGCGTCTCACCATCCTCGGCACCGAAGGGTTCATCGAGATTCGCAAGAACGTGGACATCGGCGGCCGCCCCGGCGGCAGCCACCTGTTCCTCGTGGATCAGAAGGAGACGCGCTACGTGGACGCCAGCCAGCAGGACCTGCCCTACGGAA
>Ga0207428_10000724_pt1 | contig 38094 bp, 36 predicted proteins | sample RhiMethybrSRZTD1_FD_187600 | JGI IMG/M metagenome (GOLD analysis project Ga0207428, IMG submission 187600) | Populus rhizosphere microbial communities from Tennessee, USA - Rhizosphere MetaG P. TD hybrid SRZTD1 (SPAdes) (version 3) | ecosystem: Host-associated > Plants > Roots > Rhizosphere >...
GAGCCGTCCCTCGGCCTCGCACCCATCATGTGCACCGAGCTGTTTGGCGCCCTTGCGCGCATCCGCTCGACCGGTGTTGGCATCCTGCTGGTCGAGCAGAATGCCCGGCTGAGTCTCAAGGTGGCCGACCGCGGCTATCTGATCGAATCGGGGCGCATTGTCGGATCCGGCACTGGCGCGGCGCTGAAGGAAGATCCCGCCGTCCAGCGGGCTTATCTGGGGACGGGCGAGGTTCACGTCGGACAAATCAACCCCACTTGAGAACCGCAAGCGCGGTCTATTAAGCTTGCAGGGCAGCCGCGGATCGCCACAGATGATCGATGAAATTGTTCAAGTCGTTGTCCGTGATGGCACATCGATAGGCGTTCGCATTTATCGACCTGATGGCGCAGGTCCATATCCGGCCCTGCTGGGGGCAGCGCCGTATCGCTTCGACAACAACAGCCTTCCGGCAAGTGCGCAATTTCTTTGGCGCGAGACCGGGCCGATCGAGTGGTACGTCGGGCAGGGCTACGCCTATGTGCACATGGATGTGCGCGGCAGCGGCCGCTCCGGCGGTGAATTCGAGTTTCTTGGCCGCCGCGAACAGGAAGATCTTTATGACGTCATCGAATGGATCGGGCGGCAGCCCTGGTGCAGCGGTAAGGTCGGAGGAATCGGACAATCATATTTTTGCATGCTGCAATGGTTCATGGCGGCACTCGCGCCACCCTCGCTTGCCTGCGTCGCGGCGCACGACGGACTCGCGGACGCTTACCGCGCCGGTGTCTATCACGGTGGCATCCCGTGTGATTTTTTCCCCGGCTACTGGTGGTACCAGAACCGTTTTATCAATCGATTTCCTGCCAGCGGCCCGTCGTGCGATCAAAAAACCGATCTGACGCAACTGGCCGCCGCGCATCCGACCTATGACAACTTCTGGCGCGAGCGAAGCGCTTGGGAGAAGCTCGACCGCATCAAGGTGCCACTCTACTCAAGCGGCGTCTGGGCGAAAATGCAGCTGCATACACGCGGCAACATCGACGGCTACCAGCGCGCCGCCGGCCCGAAAAAACTTCGCATGTCGGGTGTTCCGAATGCCTGGGCTGCCGCAGCGGAATTCTCCAGCATCGAATTTCACAAGAACGTACTGCTGCCATTCTACGACCATTATCTCAAGGGCAAGCAGACCGACTATCTCGCGCGTCCGAACGTCGAATATGCGGTACGCGGCGCAAATCTTGTGCGCAAGGCGGACACCTGGCCCCCGCCGGGCACGCGTTATGCGCGCTGGTATCTCAACGCCTCGCCGTCCGGAAGTGTGAGCTCGTTGAACGATGGCGGCCTGTCGCAAACCACTGCCGCAGGCGCGTCTTCAACCACTTACGCTTATCCAAATCCCGGTTGGGTTAGCGGCGTCGTCGGCTTCGGTCCGGCCGGCCCTCCCGGCGGCTTTGATCCGGCGCGCCGTGTCCTCACTTTCACGACGGCGCCGCTCGAAAATGATCTTGAAATTGCCGGGCCGGTCAAACTTGTTCTTTATGCGTCCTCGACGGCGCGCGACACGGATTTCTTTGTGAAGCTGTCGGACCAGTTTCCGCAAGCACCGGACGATCGCGCCAAGGGTCTCAATCCTTTTACCGAAATAGTAACGCGCGGCTGGCTGCGGGCATCGCACCGTGCGCTCGACCCGGCTCGCAGCAGTGACATGGTGCCCTATCACACGCACGTTGATCCGCAGCCGCTGACGCCGGGCGAGATCTACAAATTCGAGATCAGCCTCGAGCCGACGGCCTATCTCATCAAGCAGGGCCACCGTCTGCGGCTGGAGATCGTCAATGGCGATTCACCGGCAACCGAAATCCTGTGGTCGCACTACTATCGGCCTGACAAGATCGGAAAAGACACGATCTGTCATGACGCCGCGCATCCGTCGGAATTGATCCTGCCGGTATCGCAATTTGCCTGACGCGACCCGCTTCCCTCCGGCGCGACCCTCGCATAGCATCAATGCAAGAGCCGCAAAGGCTCGCCGGGGATAATTACAAGCCAGGGGAGGCAATCATGGCGGAAGTCGTCCAGGTGTCGCGTCTGCTTGATCAACGCGGACTGAGCTCGTTCCACTACAACCTGATTTTCTGGTGCGTGCTGCTGTCGTTGATCGACGGCTACGACATCGCCGCGATTGCTTTCGCCGCGCCGCATCTGGTCCGCGAATGGGGATTAAAGCCCGGCCAGCTCGGCCCGGTCTTCAGCGCAAGCCTGGTCGGAATTCTTTTCGGCTCCGCTTTGTTCGGATGGATCGGCGACCGCTACGGCCGTAAGACCGCGCTGATTTCCTCGAATTTTCTGTTTGGCATATTCACCCTGGCCGCGGCCTATTCAACCAACCTTGAGCAGCTTTTCTGGTTGCGCCTGCTTGCCGGCCTGGGCATCGGCGGTGTCATCCCCAACGTGGTCGCAATCAATACCGAATCCGCGCCGCGCAAATACCGCGCAACGCTCGCGCTGATTGGCGTCGGCTTTGTGCCACTCGGCGGCGCCATTCCAGGACTCGTCGCCGCCACTTTGGTGCCCACGCACGGCTGGCAGATCCTGTTCACGATCGGTGGTATCGTGCCGATCGCCCTGGCGTTGATCGGCTTATTCACGTTGCCGGAATCGGTCAAGTACATGGCGTTGCGTGAAAGCCAACGCAGCAAGATGGAGAAAGCCATCGCGGCAATCGATCCGGGCTTCAAGATTCCGCCCAACGCCACATTCGTCATCGAGGACGAGCAGCAATTCCCCGGCTTCAATCCCGTCTACCTCTTCCGGCAGGGGCTATGGCTGATCACGCCGCTGCTCTGGCTGCTCTTTGCCCTCAACCTGATGGGCTACTTCTTCCTGCTGTCATGGACGCCGACCCTGATGGCGGTGCTGAAGCTGCCGCCGTCGGTTGGGGCGCTCGCCGGCGCCATGATCCAGGTCGGCGGCACGGTCGGCGCGCTTGTTCTCGCGCGCTGGTTCGAGCGCCGCCGGTTTTTCGCGATTGCGATCGTCTTGGTGATCGCGGTGCCGGTCGTCGCCTCGATCGGCTTTGCCGGCACCACGTCGACGACGGCGCTTGCGGTCGCGGCGTTCTTTGCGGGCTTCTGCGTGCTCGGCATCCAGACCGGCATCAACGTCGCCGGCGCGCTGGTCTATCCGACCTCGCTCCGCGCCAACGGCTCGGGCTGGGAGCTTGGCATCGGACGCATCGGCTCGATCATCGGGCCGCTCGTGGGTGCATTGTTCGTCGGCCTGCCGGTCGAGAAGCTCTATATGTGGTCATCGCTGCCATTTGCGCTCGGCGCGGTGGTCTGCTTCGCCATCTGGAAGCTCAATGAAGCGCGTCTGCAGGCGCATCCCGAGCTGAAGGCGGCGCAGGCGCCGGCGTAGCGTCAGAACGGTTCGTAGCCACGCAGGGCGGGGATGACCTTCTCGCCGAACAGGCGGATCGAGCGCATCAGCTCGGGCTCGGGCAGGTCCGAGAAGTTGAACTCGCCCAGGAAGACGTTGAACAGGCCTGACTCGGCCGCGGCGCGGATTTTTTCCGTCACCGTCTTGGGCGAGCCGATGAAGACCAGCTCGTGCTTCATGAGATAGCCGGCGTCGAAGAGGTTGGCCATGATCTCGGAGGCTCCCGGCTCGCCGCGGCCGATGAACTTCTTTGAATGCTCGCGCGCGCGCTGCTCGAACGTCTCACCCGGCTTTGGCGGCGGCAGGAATCCCTCGTAGGCGCGCGCGGCCCGAGATAGTGCGACGTCGAACGCTTTCTGATCGGATTCGTCGACGTAGACGATGGTGCAATAGGCGATCTTCGGCGGCTGCTTATGTCCGGCGGCTGCCCAGTCCGCAAGAAACTTGCGATAGCGCGGCGCGGCATCGGCGCGCGGATAGACCAGAAAATATCCCGGATTGATTCCGTGGCGCGCGCAGAATTCGAGCGTCTGCGGATCGCGACTCATCATCCAGAGCGGCGGGTGTGGCTTTTGGACCGGCTGCACCGCGAGCAAGGCGCTGTCGGTGCGGTGAACCTCGCCCTGAAAGGAGAAGGGCTGCGTTTCGCCATAGGCCGCCCGCAGGTATTCGACGAATTCAAGCGTGGGCGATTTGCGCAGGTTGTAGTCGAAGCCGAACGGCTTGAAATACTCTGCGTTGATGCCGGGGACGAGTCCGAGTTCCATGCGCCCGCCGATCATTTGGTCGACGAGTGCGATTTCCTCTGCCAACCGCAGCGGGTGGTAGAGCGGCACGATGTAGCCCATCGAGCCGACGCGGATCTTGCTGGTGCGCGCGGCCGCGCCCACGATGTAGACACTGGGCGACGAAATCCAGCTCTCGTCGGGACGGAAATGATGCTCGACGCAAAAGGAATAGTCGTAACCAAGCCCGTCGCACAATTGAAGTTCGCGCCATAATTCCTCGTAGCGCTGGTGCGGGGTCATGCCCGGCTTGCCCCAGACATGCGAGAAGTGGGCAAACTTCACTATGTACTCTCCAAGGCGTTCTGGCCCTTCAAACGGGCGCGGGTCGTGTCTATCTTTCCTACAGTGGAGGAGGCCGCCATGGACGACAAGACCCGCACTGAACTTGAAGCCGCGGTCTACCGGCGGCTTGTTGAGCACCTGAGATCACGCACCGACGTGCAGAACATCGACATGATGAATCTCGCCGGCTTCTGCCGCAATTGCCTGTCGAACTGGATGAAGGAAGCCGCCGACGAAAAGGGCTTTGCCATGAGCAAGGACCAAAGCCGTGAAATCGTGTACGGCATGCCGTACGACGAGTGGCGCAAGAAATACCAGAAAGAGGCTTCTGCCGGACAAAAGGCCGCGTTCGAAAAGTCCAGCCCCGGCCACTCGTAGTCCCCGTCGGCTTGTGAACAGCGTGGATGACGGCGTCCGTGCCTTGACCTGGGGTCATTCAACTCAGAAAGCTTCTTGGCAAGCGGCAGGTATCGTCTGCCGTGCGTAGTCAAGGAGACGTCGATGCCTGCAGCCGCGGCCGAAAAAGAACAACCGGCAACCCGCTTTGCCAAGGATCAATTGAAAGCCTTTGTTGAGCGCATCGAGCGCCTCGAGGACGAGAAAAAGGCCACCTCCGGCGACATCCGCGACGTGTACGCCGAAGCGAAAGGCACCGGCTTCGATACCAAGGCCCTGCGCACGATCGTGCGCCTCCGCAAGCTCAACACCGACGAGCGCCGCGAGCAGCAGGAGGTTCTCGACACCTACCTGCACGCCTTGGGAATGGCGAACTAGAGAATTAGCGCAGCGACGCTGTCGTATGCGACGAGAATGCGGCCGCGGCCGATTGCGTCACGAATGTCATCGTGGCCACGAAGACTACTGCCGGACCGCCAAAGCGCGTGGCCACCAGGCCTTGCTGGGGGTCGGTCGAGAAGGTCATTGCGACCGACATTGACGGCTTGTGCAAAAGCTCCTCCAACGACCGCATATCAACGGGTCCAACCCGCGTCGCCGTCATGTAGCTGCTAAAGCTCGGTGTCAGCACCGCGGCGCGCAGCCAAAGGTCGTCTTTGTGGCGGCTGCTCCCTGCACCTCCGGTGGCCAGCGGCTTCGCCACCACGGTTGTGTTGCCCTGGGCGGGCATGACGGTCGCTTCCTTCGGCGGTGCCGCCACTTGCGACGACACCTGCGATCCCATCGGACGTGCGTGGACCCGGGCTGGCGGTTCCGCCTCGGACGCATAGGCAAGCGCGGTGCTGCCGGTCGCAGCCGGTTCGGCGCTCGCAGTCCTGTATGAATCGCCAGCGACCACCGCCGGCAGATTTGCGGCGGGCTGCACGGGTCCGCGCCAATATCCGCGGTTGTCGAAAAGGTTGCTGCCGAGCGACGCCGTCATGAATGTCTGCTTCGGAACCGTTGGCGCCGCGGTCGCAACGGCGACGGCGTGCGGCCGCGCCGTCGGCAGGGGCACGATGTGCTCCACGCTTACCGGCTTCGCCTTCGGTGTATTCACGCTGGCAACCGTGACGGGCGCGCGCGTCTGCTTCGGCGCCGGGTCTTCATTGACCTCGTCGGTATCCTTCCCGCGTCCGAACAGCCGGGCGAAGATGCTACGTTTCGGCTTTGCCGCGCTCGCATCCGCAGTGATCACGCCGTGCTCGCGCGCAGCTTCCAGCGACATCTCGGATGGCATGCCGCCGCGCCCCTCGACGTCGGCAAGCGCGAGCGCGTAGCCCTTGAGCGGATGGCCGTCGGATGGGATATGCACCGTCCGGCCATCGGGGAAGACTTTGGCAAGCTGGTCGTGCGTCATGCGCGGCCAGTGGCGGATGGTGCCCGTGTCGAGATGCACGAAGGGCGAGCCGGAGGTCGGATAGAAGCCGACGCCGCCGCGCTGCAGGCGCAGACCGACCGTACGGACCTTTTCCAGTGCCACGCCCGGGATGAAGAAATCCATCGCGTGGCCGGTGATGTGATTGCTGTTCTGCGCAACGCCGCTTGAGCGCCGCCGCAGCATTGAATTGGTGTCGGGCGAGCGGTAGCCGCAGATGACGTCGATCGGCTGCGTGGCGCCGACCTCGCGATAGGTCTCCCACAACACGTCGAACAGATGCGGGTCCATGCGCGTCGACCTTTCCTTGCGCCAGTCGCGCATGAACCAGTCGAGTTTCTTGAGCGCGGCGTCGTCGTAGCGGCCGTTGCGCTTGAAGGTGATGGTGATGTCTTCGCCGGTGTGGACGTGATGGAACGACAGTGTGCGCGTGTCGCCTTCGGCGCTGGCATTTTGCAACGCGTCGTTGGCGCCGAGCATAAATAATCCGGCAAGGCCCAGGCGGGCCCCGGCGCGCATCAAAGTCACAGCGAGCGGACGCCCGCGCGACGCGTCAATAGGCACAGCGTTGATCCGTGAAGAGATCCGTCCCACGTCGCCGTCACGTCCCCGTCGGGCCACCGTAACGGCAGCCCCGTGAGTGTTATCGGGATCGGTTAATGAGAAATTAGCGCCGGTCCCCCGTCCAGCCTTTAACTTTCCGTGCAATTGGGCCGAAAACGGGGCAGCCCGGAACTTGGTCCCTGGTATTTAGAGGGTCTTCCAACCTGCCGGATTGTCGAAAAGGCCCGCAAACACGCTGTTTGCGGGCCATATCCTCACTCGACCGGGACGCCCTCATCCAGGCCCAGTCCCTCCAATTTGCGATAGAGGGTCGAGCGCCCGATTTTCAGCCTCCGCGCCACCTCGGACATCTGCCCGCGATAATGCGAGATGGCGAAGCGGATGGCCTCCCGTTCGATGTCTTCGAGCGGCCGCACGTCGCCGCGGGGATCGGTGAGCGGAAGCGAATGCCCGGCCGCTTTATGCGCCGGCGCCTGGCCGGTGCCGCAGTCGGCATCGGGCCAGGATGCCGCCATGGATGCAGCTATGGCCGGCGATGGCTCGATCAGCGGTGGTGCGGACTCGGCGCCGCACGGCAGGAGGGCGGCAATCTGCGGAAACTCATTCGCGCCGATCTCGTCGCCATCGGCGAGGACGACAGCGCGGAAGATCGCATTCTCGAGCTGGCGCACGTTGCCGGGCCAGTGATAAGCGGCAAGAAGCGACAGGCTGCCGGCGCTGATGCTGCGGATCCGTTTTCCTTCTTCGGCGGCAATGCGGGTCAGGAAATGGCGTGTCAGCTCGGGTATGTCGTCCCGCCGCATGCGAAGGGGCGGCACTGAAATCGGAAATACGTGCAGGCGATAGAACAGGTCCTCGCGGAACCGTCCCGCCTTGACGTCGGCAATCAGGTCGCGATTGGTCGCCGAGATGATCCGTACATCCACCTTCATGCTCTTGCGCCCGCCGACCGACTCGACCTCCCCGTCCTGCAGTGCCCGCAACAGCTTCACCTGCGCCTGCGCCGGCAATTCGCCGATCTCGTCGAGGAACAAGGTGCCGCCGTCGGCCTCTACGAATTTCCCGCTGTGCTTTTCGGTGGCGCCGGTAAAGGCACCTCTCTCGTGGCCAAACAGGATCGACTCGACAAGCGTATCGGGGAGGGCGCCGCAATTGACGGCGACGAAGGGCTTGGTGCGGCGCGCGCCGCTGCCATGAATGGCGCGTGCGATCAGCTCTTTGCCGACGCCGGATTCTCCTTCCACCAGAACCGGAATCGCGGACGCCGCGGCTTTTTGCGCCGCCTTGAGCACGGGCTGCATTGCGAATGAGCGTGTGATTACGTCGCCGATGCTGAACGTACCCTCGTGCCTGCGCTTGAGGCGTTGCAGTTCGCCGGCCAGCGCTTTGGTAGCGAGCGCATTTCGCAACGACACCTGCAGCCGCTCGGCGCTCGCCGGCTTGACGACGAAATCGGTTGCGCCGGCGCGCATCGCGGAGACGACGTTGTCGATGCCGCCATGCGCTGTCTGGACGATCACGGGGACGGTGACTTTGGCTTCTCTCATGCGCGCAAGCACGCCAAGCCCGTCGAGATCCGGCATGACAAGATCGAGGACTACGGCGTCGATACGTTCGGCCTCGGGGCCAACCAGCAGTTTGCAGGCAGCGTCGCCGCCCTCGACGACGGTCGTCCGGTAACCAAACCGCTGGATCATTGCTTCGAGCAGGCGCCGCTGGACCGGCTCGTCGTCGACGATGAGCACTACTTCAGCCATCACACCCCTCACGCACAACTGTGCCGAATTGGTGCAATGTCGCCGGTCTGCCTTAATGGGGTATTAAGTGCACAGCGAGCCGGCGGTCTGCGGCTTTGGGCGTGTTGAAAACCCGCCAAATGCCACCGCCTCGCCATGAGCCGTGTTTAGATGAGCCCATCCTGTCCGCATTTCCCCAAATAGATTGCCCCCCATGGCCAAAGCGTCAGCCCGGAAAGCATTGAATAAGCCCACCAAGCTCGGCGACTTGCCTGAGTGGAACCTCAAAGACCTTTACCCCGGGCTCGACAGCCCCGAGGTGAAGCGCGACCTGGAGCTGGCCGACAGCGAATGCGCGGCTTTCGAGCAGGATTTCAAAGGCCGGCTTGCAGCGCTTGCGGCGGGCGAAGGCGCGGGCAAAGTGCTGGCGCAGGCGGTCAAGCGGTACGAAGCCATCGCAGAGCGGCTTCACCGGCTGATGTCCTATGCATCGCTTGTCCATGCCGAAAACATCACCGATTCCGTGCGGACGAAGTTTTTCGGCGATATAGACGAACGCGTCACAGCTGCGTCACTGCATCTCCTGTTTTTCACGCTCGAGCTCAACCGCATCGATGACACGCAGCTGGAGGCGGCGATGCGCGATCCCGCGCTCGGCCACTACCGGCCCTGGATCGAGGACGTGCGCAAGGAAAAGCCTTACCAGCTCGAAGACCGGGTCGAGGAACTCTTCCACGAGAAATCGGTGACCGGTTATTCGGCCTGGAACAGGTTGTTCGACGAGACGATTGCGAGCCTGCGCTTCAAGGTTGCCGGCAAGACGCTCGCCATCGAGCAGACACTCAATTTGCTGCAGGACGTCGACGGCAAGAAACGCAGGGCGGCGGCCGAGGCGCTGGCAAAAACGTTCAGGGACAATCTGCGGCCGTTCACGCTCATCACCAATACACTTGCCAAGGACAAGGAGATCTCTGACCGCTGGCACGGGTTCAAAGATGTTGCCGACCGGATGCATTTGTCTAATCGGGTCGAGCCCGAGGTTGTTGAAGCACTAGTTTCGGCCGTGCGTGCCGCGTATCCAAAATTGTCGCACCGCTACTATGCGCTGAAAGCGAAATGGTTCGGGAAAAAGCGTCTGCCGCATTGGGATCGGAATGCACCGCTGCCCAAGATAGCGCAGCGGACAATCCCCTGGGGTGATGCGCGTGCCACCGTCCTGACCGCCTATGGTGCGTTTTCACCGAAGATGGCCGATGTCGCCGATCAGTTTTTTACGAAGCGCTGGATCGATGCCCCCGTCCGGCCCGGCAAGCAGCCCGGCGCGTTCTCGGCGTCGACGGTGCCGTCGGTGCATCCGTACGTCCTGCTCAATTACATGGGCAAGCCGCGCGACGTGATGACGCTCGCGCACGAGCTCGGCCATGGCGTGCATCAGGTGCTCGCTGCCCCGAACGGCCCGCTGATGGCGCAGACGCCGCTCACTTTGGCAGAAACGGCATCGGTGTTCGGCGAAATGCTTACCTTCCGCAAGCTACTCGCGGAAACCAAGGACAGGAAGCAGCGCAAGGCCATGCTCGCCGCCAAGGTCGAAGACATGATCAATACGGTGGTGCGCCAGATCGCGTTCTACAGTTTCGAGCGCAAGGTGCACGGCGAGCGGCGTGCCGGCGAGCTGACCGCCGACAGGCTTTGCGAGCTCTGGATGTCTGTGCAAGGCGAGAGCCTGGGGCCGGCGATCGAGCTCAAGCCGGGCTATGAGACCTTCTGGGTCTATATCCCGCACTTCGTGCACTCGCCGTTTTACGTCTATGCCTATGCCTTCGGCGATTGCCTGGTGAACTCGCTTTATGCCGTCTACGAAAAGTCATCGAGCGGTTTTGCCGAGCGCTATCTGGAGATGCTTGCGGCCGGTGGCACCAAGCATCATGCGGAATTGCTGGCGCCATTCGGTCTTGATGCACGCGACCCAAAATTCTGGGATGGCGGCCTGAGCGTGATCGCGGGGCTGATCGACGAGCTCGAAGCGCTGGAATAGGCCTGCGACAGCCTGTAGGCCTTATTTTCCGGGCAAAACCTGATTAGATGACAGCGGTGAACACACCGATGCCCCCCGCTGACCGCGAGAAAAATCGCTTTTCTGCCCGTGCGCGCCGCTACGCCAAAGTCGGCACGCAGCTCGGAGGTACCGCCGCGCGGTTTGCCGGCGCGCGGTTTTTCGGCGTTCCTTTGAACCGTGCCGCCAATGCCCTTGAGCTTGCTGCCGCGCTCGGCGGGTTAAAAGGCCCGATCATGAAGGTGGCGCAACTGCTCGCCACGATCCCCGATGCGCTTCCCCCGGAATATGCCAACGAGCTGATCAAGCTGCAGAGCCAGGCGCCACCCATGGGTTGGGCCTTCGTCAAGCGGCGCATGAGCGCGGAGCTTGGTGCGGACTGGCAGAAAAAATTCTCCCAGTTCGAGCACCATCCCACTGCGGCCGCATCTCTCGGCCAGGTGCATCGCGCCCGTGCGCTCGACGGAAGCGATCTTGCGTGCAAGCTGCAATACCCGGACATGCAGTCGGCAGTCGAGGCCGACCTCAGCCAACTGCAGTTGCTGTTCGCCATTCGCAAACGCTTCGATCCGGTCATCGACACGACCGAAATAGGTGTCGAAATCGGTGCGCGCCTGCGCGAGGAGCTGGACTATTTCCGCGAGGCCAAGCACGTCGCGCTGTATCGAAACATGCTGAAGGGCGAAGATGCGATCCGCGTGCCGAAAGTCTGGCCCGATCTTTCGACCGGCCGCCTGCTCGCGCTCGATTGGATGACCGGCCGCAAGCTGCTCGAGCACAAAAACGATCCGCTCGAAAGCCGCAACCGGCTTGCCACCGCGATGTTCACGGCCTGGTGGTTTCCCTTCAGCCGCTTCGGCGTCATTCACGGCGACCCGCATCTCGGCAATTACACGGTCTTCGACAATGCCAAGGGTAAGCCGGCCGGCATCAACCTGCTCGACTATGGCTGCATCCGGATTTTCCCGCCGAGCTTTGTCGGCGGGGTGGTCGACCTCTATCGCGGTCTTTTACGCAAAGACGATACGCTGGTCGTGCACGCCTACGAGACCTGGGGTTTCAAGCGGCTCAACCGCGAGCTGATCGAGGCGCTTAATATCTGGGCACGGTTCATCTACGGACCGCTGCTCGACGATCGCGTGCGCACAATCGCCGACGGGGTGAAACCGTCCGAGTATGGGCGCAAGGAGGCATTTCGCGTGCACCAGGCGCTCAAGGCGAGGGGCCCCGTCACGGTGCCGCGCGAATTCGTGTTCATGGACCGCGCCGCTATTGGCCTGGGCGCAGTATTTCTTCATCTGGCGGCGGAACTCAATTTCTATCGATTGTTCAACGAGGCAATCGAACGATTTTCAATTGGCGAGGTCGCCGCTCGTCAGAGCGCCGCGCTCGCCAAAGTCGGCCTCTAGCGAATTTTCTTTCCGCTCATTCCCGCGAAAGCGGGAATCCAGGGCGGCAACTTGCAGGCTCCGAGCGAATGGCCCTGGACCCCCGCTTTCGCGGGGGTGAGCGGTGATGGTGTGGCCGTTGCCCTAAGCGGGCAATTGCGCTAACCCCTGTGCGCCTGCCACTTTTAGCGCGACTCGGAGAGCTTCCCCCATGGCCGACCACGGCAACGTTGAATACGCCACCGCCACCGGAAACGACTATCAGGCCCACGAAAGTTCTTATGAGAACTTCGTGCACTTCACGCTGGTGGGCATTCTCTATGTTGTCACGATCCTGTTCGGTCTGGCAGTGGGTGGCGTCATGGGCCACTGGTTTACGGCAGCGTTGATTTTTGCCATCGGTCTGCTCGGAGTAATCCCTGGCCTGCTCAGCGGAGCGACAACGCCGAGCTACGTGTCCTTCGTCATCTGCTTCCTGATCTTCGCTTTCACCGGGCTCTCGCCGCACTGACGGAATTCACGGCTGGGCGGGGAGGCGCGAATGCGAATTGCCGTACCGCGTGAAACCGACGCCGGAGAACCGCGCGTCGCGGCAACTCCGGAAACGATCAAGAAATTCAAGTTGCTCGGCGCCGAGGTCGCGGTGGCGCGTGGCGCCGGCATTGCCGCCGGCATTCCCGATGCCGAATTCGAGGCGGCAGGCGCGCAGATCGCCGACACAGTCACCAAAGATGCCGATATCGTTCTCAAGGTGCGCCGCCCCGCGCAAAACGAATTGGCCGACTACAAAAAGGGCGCGCTGGTCATCGCCATCATGGATCCGTACGGCAACGACGCCGCGCTCAAGCAGATGGCAGGCGCCGGCGTTTCCTCCATTGCCATGGAGTTGATGCCGCGCATCACCCGCGCGCAATCGATGGACGTGTTGTCGAGCCAGGCCAATCTCGCCGGCTACCGCGCGGTGATCGATGCGGCGGAGGAATATGGCCGCGCGCTGCCGATGATGATGACGGCGGCCGGCACCGTCCCCGCCGCAAAAGTATTCATTATGGGTGTCGGCGTGGCGGGACTGCAGGCGATTGCGACCGCACGGCGTCTGGGCGCGATTGTGACGGCAACCGATGTGCGTCCTGCGACCAAGGAGCAGGTGGAAAGTCTCGGCGCGAAGTTTCTCGCGGTCGAGGATGAAGAATTCAAAAACGCCCAGACGGCCGGCGGCTATGCCAAGGAAATGTCGAAAGAGTACCAGGCCAAGCAGGCCGCCCTGGTGGCCGAGCACATCAAGAAACAGGACATCGTCATTACGACCGCGCTGATCCCGGGCCGGCCGGCGCCACGTCTTGTTACAAAGGACATGGTGGCTTCGATGCGGCCCGGCTCGGTGATCGTGGATCTTGCCGTCGAGCGGGGCGGCAATGTCGAGGGCGTGCAGGCCGGCAGCATCGCGCAGGTCGGCGGCGTGAAGATCGTCGGCTATCAGAATGTCCCTGGCCGGCTGGCGGCGTCCGCGTCGGCGCTTTACGCCAAGAACCTGTTCACTTTCGTCGAAACACTTATCGACAAGAAAGAGAAGAAACTTGCGGTCAATTGGGACGACGAGCTGGTGAAGGCGACGCTGCTGACGCGCGACGGTGCTGTCGTGCATCCGAATTTCCAGCCGAAGGCTGCCTGAGGGAGATCCGACATGGAACATCTGGCAAACGCGGTCGATCCCTTCGTCTTTCAGTTCTCGATCTTCGTGCTGGCTGTCTTCGTCGGCTATTACGTCGTCTGGTCGGTGACGCCGGCGCTGCATACGCCGCTGATGTCCGTCACCAACGCGATTTCCTCAGTGATCGTGGTCGGCGCACTCCTTGCGGTCGGAGTCGCACTGGTCGCCAACGATCAGGGTCCCTTGTGGGCCCGCGCGCTTGGCTTCGTCGCGCTGGTCTTTGCATCCGTGAACATTTTCGGTGGTTTCCTCGTCACCCAGCGCATGCTGGCGATGTACCAGAAGAAGAAAAAGTGAGCGCGGAATGAGCCCGAACCTCGTTGCGCTGCTCTATCTGGTCGCCGGCGTCCTGTTCATCCTGGCGCTGCGCGGCCTGTCGAGCCCGGATTCCAGCCGGCGCGGCAATCAGTTCGGCATGGTGGGCATGGCCATCGCGGCGCTGACCACGCTCGGATCGCATCCGCCGGCTGATCCCGTCGCCTGGGGACTTGTGATCGGCGGCATTGCCCTCGGCGGCAGCATCGGCGCCGTGATTGCGCGCCGCGTGCCGATGACCTCGATGCCGGAACTGGTGGCGGCGTTCCACTCGCTGGTCGGCATGGCGGCTGTGCTGGTCGCGGCCGGCGCCTTCTACGCGCCCGCGGCCTTCGACATCGGCACCGAAGGCCATATCCACGGTCAAAGCCTGATCGAAATGTCGCTTGGCGTCGCGATCGGCGCCGTGACCTTCACCGGCTCGGTGATCGCCTTCCTGAAGCTGTCGGGCCGCATGAGCGGCAAGCCGATCACGCTGCCCGGCCGGCACATCATCAATCTCGCGCTCGCTGCTGCGCTCATCTTCTTCATTTACGGCTTCTTCGTCTCGCAAAGCGCGCTGGACTTCTGGATCATCGTCGCGCTGTCGCTCGCACTCGGGATCCTGATCATCATTCCGATCGGCGGCGCCGACATGCCGGTCGTGATCTCGATGCTCAATTCCTATTCGGGATGGGCCGCCGCCGGCATCGGTTTCACACTCGGCAACTCGGCGCTGATCATCACGGGCGCGCTAGTCGGCTCCTCAGGCGCGATCCTGTCCTACATCATGTGCAAGGGGATGAACCGCTCGTTCATCTCGGTCATTCTGGGCGGCTTCGGCGGCGAGACCGCCGGTCCGGCCGGTGGCGCGGAGCAGCGTCCGGTCAAGCTCGGTTCGGCGGAGGACGCGGCCTATATCCTGAAGAACTCTTCAAAAGTCATCATTGTACCTGGCTACGGCATGGCGGTCGCGCAGGCCCAGCATGCGCTGCGCGAAATGGCCGACAAGCTGAAAAAGGAAGGCGTCGAGGTCAAATACGCGATCCATCCGGTCGCGGGCCGCATGCCGGGCCACATGAACGTGCTGCTTGCCGAAGCAAACGTGCCCTATGACGAGGTCTTCGAGCTCGAAGACATCAATTCGGAATTCGCGCAGGCCGACGTCGCTTTCGTCATCGGCGCGAACGACGTCACCAATCCGGCGGCGGAAGACGACAAGTCGTCGCCGATCTACGGTATGCCGGTATTGCAGGTCTGGAAGGCCGGCACGGTGATGTTCATCAAGCGCTCGCTGGCATCCGGGTACGCCGGGATCGACAATCCTTTGTTCTATCGCGACAACACCATGATGCTTCTCGGCGACGCAAAGAAAATGACTGAAAGCATCGTGAAAGCGATTGAGTGAACGGCGACATCGCCGCGCAATTCCGTCAACTGAATCAAATTTGAAAAATCGCGCAATCGTCCCGTTAACTGCGGGACGAAGCGTCTGAGATTGTGTGTCGCAAATTATAGACCGCGGCTGCAATAAATGTTTCATGCAGGCCGCAGTCTGCTGCATGGCCAATTCTGGGGAAGGACCGCAGCCATGATCGATGATCGCGGCGCATTGGGAATGGGAGAGGTCGTTCCTTTCGGCCGCAGGCCAGTTCCGCCGCGCGCCTGCGTTCTCGAAAACAAGATGCATGTGCGGACATTTCTTGCCGACATGCTCGATGAGCTTGGCTTCATTGCGCGCGAGGCCATGACTGCCGACATCCGGACCATGCTGCGCGACTTCAGGCCCGACCTGATCGTGCTCGGTCCAATCGATGGCGGTCCGGAGGTGCGTGCGGTCATGCAGACGTTGCGGGCGCAAGGCTATGGCGGCAAGATCATGCTGTTCGGGGGACGGAGCTCGGCGGCGCTCATCCGCAACTATGAATTCGGTGAGGCTGCGGGACTCGCCATGCTGCCGCCGCTCGGCACGCCGTTTCGCGACCGCGACCTTCACGCAAATCTTGACCGCTTCCTGCCGGTCCAGCCGGCGCCGCCGCTGCCTGTCGATGTCGACGAAGCGCTCTGCAACGGCTGGCTGGAGCTCTGGTACCAGGCAAAAATAAATCCGCACTCGCTATTGCCACGCGGGGCCGAAGCGCTCGTGCGCGTCCGTCATCCGACCTGGGGCGTCGTGGCGCCGGCCTATTACATTCCCGGCGCCAGCGATCCGTTTCTTCACGGCCTGTCGCAATTTGTCGTCGCAAGGGTGCTGGCGGATTCCATGCAATTCGCCGCGGGCAATCACAAGGTGCAGATTTCCATCCGCCTGCCGTTGCAGGCGCTGGAGGACATGCAATTTATCGACCGGCTGATGGCGCATCTTCCCGACAAGGTTCGGGAGGATGGTTTCCTGATCGCGGTCGATTGCGTCGATCTGGTCAACGAACTCGTTTCGGTCAGGCGTATCGCGTCGCAACTGGCGGCGCGAAACATCGGGATTTCGATCGACGGCATCGATGCGCAGGGAGCCACGCTCGCCGGGCAACGCGAATTGCCGGTCGTCGAAATGAAGGTCGACCGGAAGTATATCCGCGGCTGTGGCGACGACAGGATCAAGCAGGCGCACTGCGCGCAGATCGTGGCTATCGCGCGCGATACCGGCGCGAAATCCGTCGCCGAAGGTGTCGAAACGCAGTCGGACTTTCTCGTCGTCCGCGATCTCGGCTTCGACCTGCTGCAAGGCCACATGTTCGCCAAGCCCATGGCGCCGCGCAAATTCGAGCGGGCAATGCTCGCCCGCCGTTATTCGGCCGTCGCCTAGTGGCCGGGCGTTATCGCGCCCACGGAAAGAGCACGGCCGGGAAGTCCGCTGCATAGCGGCGTTCCTGGTGCCCCTCCTGAAGCGTCGGTGGCGGAGCGGCCTGCGGTTCAACGACGCGGCGGTAGAGATGCCACGTCGCATGGCCGAGGATCGGCACGATGATCGTCAGCCCGAGAAACAGCGGCAGCGATCCGACCACAAGCAAAGCAGCGACAATAAGGCCCCACAGCATCATCGTGAACGGATTGCGCGCGACCGCGCGGAGCGATGTCAGCAGCGCCACCGCCGCGCCGACATCGCGGTCGAGCAGAAGCGGAAACGACACGACGCTGATGCTCAACACCAGGACGGCGAATAGGAAGCCCACCAGGTTGCCGACAAAGATAAGCGTCCATCCGGCGCGGGTGGTCAGCACATCATGGGCGAAAGTCTCCATCGACGTCGGCGTCGCGTAGCCGAACGTTGCGATGTAGATCGCATTGGCGAGCGTGACCCAGATCACGAATATGGTCAGCAAGAGCAACGCCAGTGCCGTGATCGCGCCGATCGAGGACGACCGGAGCACATCGAAGGCGTGGGTTACGGATGTCGGGAGGCCGGCTTCCCTGCGCCGGCTCAGTTCATAGAGACCGAGTGCGGCCACCGGGCCGACAAGGGCGAAGCCGCTCGCCAGTGGATAAAGCAGAGGCAGGATCGAATAACCGAACGCCATCCGCGCCAGGAAAAGGCCGACGATGGGATAGATCACGCAAAGGAACATGGCGTGCGTCGGCATCGCGTAGAAATCGTCGACACCCTTCGCCAGCGCGTCCTGAAGATCGGCAAAGCCGATGTTGCGGATGACCGGCTGTGTCGGACGTGTGCCGGCGCCGACCAGAATGTTTGAATAGGCCATGCGATACCTCCCGAGACCTGAGGCTCGGATAGTGTCGCGCCTGAGACGGACTCAAATTTTTCTAGCCGGCTCTCGAACGCGTCACGTCATGAGCCATCGGTGGAGATTATAGCGCCGCTCCACGCCAGCCTTCGATCACAAGTCCGCGTGCCTGTGCGAATCAGAGTTAGTTTTTCGTTCCTGCCGGAAGCGGCATGGAACAATGCATGCGAACCCCTTGCGGTGCATACTCGATCCTTGTGCGGGCCTGAATCTGGCCGGGCAGCACGAAGTCAAGCAGGCGCGTTCCAAAACCCTCGCGGGTGGGCGTGCCCACCGGCGGCCCACCGCTTTCCACCCAGTCGAACACCAATGTGCGGCGCTTGGCTTCGATCGTGACGCTCCACGTCACGGCTACCTTGCCGCCATAGACCGATAGCGCGCCATGCTTTGCAGCGTTCGTCGTGAGCTCATGGATGGCCATGCCGAGCGACACTGCAAGCTGCGACGTGAGCGCAACCTCGGGTCCTTCCAATGTGATGCGGCCGCCGATTCGGTTATCGAAGGCGTCGAGTTCGCTCCTGAGAATGTCGGCGAAATCGACCGCCTTCGCGTCATCGGCGAGAAGAAGATGCGTTTTGGCAAGCGACTGGATGCGTCCGAATATTGCGGTCTTGAAGTCTTCGATATTGTCAGCCGACCGCGCGGTCGAACCCATGATCGCTTGCACGGTAGCAAGCGTATTCTTGACGCGATGGTGCAGTTCGCGGATCAGCAAAGCCTGCTGCTCCTCGGCGCGCTTGCGGTCGGTGATATCCACGAGCATGTTGACCGCGCCGATCAGTGTGCCCGCCTCGTCATGAATCGGTGTCGGGTACGGAATGAACGGTACACGCGTGCCATCCGGCCGCTCGGCAGCCGCTTCCATGCCGCGCACGCTGCGATCCTCTTTCAGTGCGATGGCCATGGGGCATTCGTTGTGCGCCAGCGGCGTCCCGTCGGGCCAGTAAAGTTTCCACGACCCGCACCATTCGCTCGTGCCGAGCGGGGGACGATGGCCCCACAACTCCGCGGCTGCATCGTTGTAGTAGGTGATACGGCCGGCGGCGTCCGTCGTGTAGACGGCGGCGGGCAGGGCACCGAGCAGTTCGCGGAACCGGCGCTCGCGCACGCGCAGCGTGTCCCGCGATCGCAGACTGTCAGAAATCTGGACGACGTTGTCGGCCGCCGGCGCCGGCACCATCGTGGTCAGCGCCCGTTCAAATTCGCTCTCCAAAAATCCGAAAGGCTCTTCCATGGCCCCCGATCAACTCGCGTTACACAACGGCCTTCGCTCTTCACGGCGAAGTACCTGCCATTACCCAGCGCTAACGCGCGTGCCGCCGGTTGGTTGCTCGCATCTGCACAAATTTTCGGCCATAGTTGCGGGCATTATTAACAATTGGCTTCCGCTGGCACCGGGCCCAAAGCGAAGCGCATGACCACCCTCAAATCGCTGCTAATCTTGGCCCTTCTGGGCTATTGCGGGGTGCTGGCGCTGATGTACGTGTTCCAGCGCTCGCTGATGTATTTCCCGGATCGGGTCCGCACGCCTCCCGCAGCCGCCGGGTTGCCGCAGGCAGAAGAGATCACCCTGACCAGTTCCGACGGCGAACGCCTGGTGGCCTGGCATGTGCCTCCCCGCGGCGCGAAACCGGTCGTGATCTATTTCCAGGGCAATGCCGGCGGTCTCAATCTGCGCGCCGACCGTTTCAGATGGCTGACCGGGGACGGCTTCGGTCTCTTCGCCCTGTCGTATCGCGGCTATGGCGGCTCGACCGGCAAGCCGACAGAGGCGGGAATGCTGCTGGACGCGGCCGCCGCCTACGAATTCGCGGCGGCACTTTATCCGGCGCGACGCATCGTCGTGTGGGGTGAATCGCTCGGCACCGGCGTCGCCGTCGCGCTTGCCGCCGAACGCGAGATCGGCGGGCTCATCCTCGACGCGCCGTTTACGTCCGCTGCCGACATCGGGGCTTCAGCTTATCCTTTCATACCGGTGCGCTGGTTCATCAAGGATTCCTTCCGGTCGGATGAACGCATCGGGCGGGTCAAGGCGCCGCTGCTCGTCCTGCATGGCGAGCAGGATCGGATCGTTCCCCTCAGGTTCGGCGAGAGACTGTTTGCGCTCGCCAACGAACCGAAGCAGATGGTGCGCTTTCCGTCCGGCGGCCATGTCAATCTCGATGACCACGGCGCGCCGGATGCGGTGCGGGTATTCCTCAATGGACTGCCACGCATGCTCAATTGAGCGATCGCGTCGTCTTCTTGTGCTACGCCTTCACGCTGTGCATCGTTGCCTCGCCATTTGCGGAGATCAGGCATGTCAGGTTTGAGAAAGCCGGCTGAAATTTTCGGAATTCCCGCAGTTCTCGCGTCAATTGTAATGAGCCTGGCAGCCTCGCCACCCGCGCAAGCTCAACAAAGTCCTGCTGTCCTGTTCCAGAACGTCCGCATTTTTGACGGAAAAAACGGCGCGCTCTCGGCACCGTCCAATGTTCTGGTCCGCAACAACAAGATCGAGAGGATTTCGGCCGCGGCGATCACGGCTGACGCGCAGGTGGTCAACGGGGGCGGGCGCGTGCTGATGCCCGGGCTGATCGACGCGCACTGGCACGCGATGCTGGTGCGCCCTACGCCGGTGTCTGCCCTCACTGGTGACGTCGGTTACAACAATCTCCTTGCGGCCGCCGAAGCGACCAGCACGCTGATGCGGGGCTTCACGACCATTCGCGACCTGGGCGGGCCGACCTTTGGGCTCAAACAAGCGATCGATGAGGGTCTCGTCGCCGGCCCTCGCATCTACCCGTCCGGTGCCGTGATCACGGTCACCAGTGGTCATGGCGACTTCCGGCAGCTTTCCGATCTGCCGAGAACGATCGGCGGCATGCTCAGCCGCATGGAAAAACTTGGCGCCAGCATGGTCGCGGACAGTCCGGATGAGGTTCGCCTGCGCGCGCGCGAGCAACTGATGCAAGGGGCCACGCAGATCAAGCTGACGGCGGGCGGCGGCGTTGCATCGCCATTCAGCCCGCTCGATGTGTCCACCTTCACCGAACCCGAGCTACGGGCCGCGGTCGAGGCTGCCGAGAACTGGGGCACTTACGTCGCCGCCCACGCCTATACGCCGGTTTCGATCCAGCGCTCGATCGCGGCGGGAGTGAAATGCACAGAGCACGGGCATCTGATGGACGACGCCACCGCCCGTCTTATGGCCGAAAAAGGCATTTGGTTGAGTACGCAGCCGTTCCTCGATGTGTCGGCCGCAAGCGGTCTCGGGCCCGCGGAGCAGGCCAAGTTGCGGCAGGTCGTTACAGGCACCGACACGGTCTACGCCTTGGCGAAGAAATACGGGATCAAGACGGCATTCGGCACCGACGTCCTGTTCTCGCAGGCGCTGGCGGAGCGGCAAGGCGCCATGCTGGCCAGCCTCACCCGCTGGTATACGCCGGCCGAAACGCTGATCATGGCTACTTCGACAAATGCCGAATTGCTCGGCCTGTCCGGCAAGCGAAATCCATATCCTGGCAAGCTCGGCGTGGTGGAAGAAGGCGCGCTGGCCGACCTGCTGCTGGTCGCCGGCAATCCAATCGACAACATCAAGCTCATCGAAGATCCGGCCAAGAATTTCTTGCTCATCATGAAAGCCGGAAAGATCTACAAGAACCTCTTGCCGCGATAATTGTCATGGCCGGACTTGTTCCGGCCATCCACGTCTTTAAATTTTCACGATTTTGAAGACGTGGATGCCCGGCATAAAGCCGGGCATGACGGTGGAGGGTCAGTGGGTCTACAAAAACAATAGCGCGGGCATCAGCCCGCGCCACGATAACTCGAATTCGGCGTTACGATCAGCCGAAGCGGCGTTGTCCGCCGCTGCGGCCGTGTCCGCCACCACCACCAGGACCACCACCAGGTCCCGCGCCCGGGGCGATGCGGGGCTTCATCGGCAGAAGACCCTCACGCTGCATCTTCTTGCGCGCGAGCTTGCGGGCCCGGCGGATCGCTTCCGCCTTTTCCCGCGCTTTCTTTTCGGATGGTTTTTCGTAATGGCCGCGGAGTTTCATCTCGCGGAAAATGCCCTCGCGCTGCATCTTCTTCTTGAGCGCCTTCAGGGCCTGGTCGACATTGTTGTCGCGAACGAGAACTTGCACGCCTGCTCCTTGGTTGTTGCTCGGACGGGTTAAGGCAAAAGCCCCGGAAAACGGGGGCTTTGAGTCGCGCGGCTCTAGCAGAAAAGGCGTTAAGAGTCCATTCGTGCCGCTGTCACGGGGGTTTTTGTATGGGCCGTCGAGGCTTAGCCGGCAGGCTCACACCGGCACATATTTAAGGAACGGCTCGGCATCCTTGAGCGCGCGTGCATAAGACGGCCGCTTCATCAGGCGGTCGAGATAGGCGGCGACATTGTCAAAAGTTCCCGCCAACGGCTGCACCGCTCTGTTGGTGTAGAACAAGGCCGGCGCGGCGGCACAGTCGGCCATCGTGAAGGCGTCCCCGGTCGCCCAGGTTTTCTTTGCCATATCCCGGTCGATGATGCCGAAAGCTGTGCGAAGCAGGGCCCGCGCTTGCTCGACACCGAATTTGTCATTCTGTCCGGCCGGCCGGATCCGGTCGGTGATGACCTTCTGCGTCAGCAAATGGACGTTGAGATCATAGAACCGGTCCTGCGCGCGCACGGCGAGGGCCGCGTCGGGGTCCTTCGGAACAAGCTCCACCGGCCCCGGATAATGCTGCGCCAGGTATTCGATGATCGAGGTCGATTCCGGAATTGTCTTTCCATTCTTGTCGTCGCGCAGCACGGGGAACTTGCCGACCGGCCAGATCCGTTTGAAATCCGCGCTCTCTTTCTCGTCCATCAGGTCCACTTTTTGCGGCGTGAACGGCGTGCCGTTCTCGTAAAGCGCGATCAGCACCTTCTGGCAGAACGAGGAGAGCGGGTGGAAGTAGAGCGTCAGCGCCATCACTATTTTCCCGGCCAGACGCGCGTCACATGTCCCATCTTGCGGCCCGCGCGCGCCTCGCTTTTGCCATAGACGTGGACCGATGCGCCCGGCACCGTCATCCAGCGCGCGGCCTCGTCTATTTCCTGGCCGATCAGATTGGTCATTTCGACGCGGCTGCCGAGACGCAGGGGCTTTGCCAGCGGCCATCCGGCGACCGCGCGGATGTGCTGCTCGAATTGCGACACCGTCGCGCCGTCGATCGTCCAGTGGCCGGAATTGTGCACGCGGGGCGCGATTTCGTTCACCAGCAGCGCCCGGCGCGCGCCCTTGCGCACGACGAACATCTCGACGGCCAGCACGCCGACATAGTCGAAAGCTTTGGCGATTCGCGTTGCGATCTGGCGTGCCTCGCGCGCCAGCGCCGGCGTGACGTTCGCAGGCACCCGCGAGGTTTTCAGAATGTGGTCGCGGTGCTCGTTCTCCGTCACCTCGAAGCATTCGACCTTGCCGTCGCGGCTGCGCGCCGCAACAACGGACACTTCGCGCTCAAAATCGATGAAACCTTCGACGATGCAAGGTGCGTTATGCAAGGACCGCCAGGCAAAACTGGGGTCGCCGCCTTTCGCGATCTTGGCCTGGCCTTTTCCGTCATAACCAAGCTGGCGGGTCTTGAGCACGGCCGGCAGACCGGTGATGCCGATGCCGTCGGACAGCTGGGTTGCGCTGTGGACCGGGCCATAAGGCGCGGTCGCGATCTTCAGCGCGCTGATGAAATTCTTCTCGACCAAGCGGTCCTGCGTCGTTTCCAGCACCTTCGGGTCCGGCAGCACCGGCCTGCGCCTAGCGAGAAAGGCCGCGGTCTTGGCCGGCACGTTCTCGAATTCGTAGGTGACGACATCGACGCCGCCGGCGAACCGGCCGAGCGCGCCCTCGTCGTCATATTTGGCGCAGGTGCCGGCATGCACCACGTCAAACGCACAGGAATCTTTTTCGGGCGAATAGACGTGGCAGCGCAGCCCCAGCGGAGCCGCTGCAAGTGCGAGCATGCGGGCGAGTTGGCCGCCGCCGAGTATGCCGATGGTCGCGCCGGGCTTCAGCACAACAAACTCCGCTCATTCCCGCGTAAGCGGGAATCCAGGGCCCAACGTAAGGCCTGAGATGGTCGCCCTGGGTCCCCGCTTTCGCGGGGACGAACGGAAGAAGGACGGTTCATCATGCTCAGTCTTTAGGCCGCTTGCCGACGGCCTTGGTCTGGCGCGCGCGCCAGGCGTCGAGCCGCTTGGCAAGCCTGCCGTCCGAAAGCGCCAGCACGGAGGCCGCCAGCAAAGCCGCATTGATTGCACCGGCTTTGCCGATGGCGAGCGTGCCGACGGGAATGCCGCCCGGCATCTGCATGATCGAGAGCAGCGAATCCTTTCCCGCGAGCGCGTGCGTCTTGATGGGAACGCCGAAGACCGGAAGCGGCGTCAGCGATGCGGTCATGCCGGGCAGGTGAGCGGCGCCGCCGGCCCCGGCGATGACCACCTTGAAGCCGTTTTTGCGGGCGCTGCCGGCGAATTCGAACAGCCGTTTCGGGGTGCGATGGGCGGAGACGATCCGCGCGACGTGGCCGATTTTCAGGGCATCGAGCGTCTTGGCGGCGTGCTTCATCGTGGCCCAGTCCGACTGGCTGCCCATGATGATCGCCACAGGTTTTGACGCCATTGCGCTCCCCGAATCCGCCAAAGCCCGCGGAAGGAAGCGGGGGATTATAGGTCGAGACCCCCTACTGGCAAGGCGAAAGGGGTATTCTTGGCCGGACAGTTAAGATTCGCGAGAGCAGAGATCATGGGCCTTCCGCAACCACGTGTGGACGACGAGTTTCCATCGATGACCGCGGTGCTGGCCGAGAACGAGCGCCTGAAGCGCGAGCTGGCCGTCGCGCGCGCGCGAGTCGGCGAGCTTGAGGCGCGTGCGGACATCGATCCGCTGCTCGACATTCTCAACCGGCGCGGCTTCGAGCGCGAGCTCAAGCGGGCGCTCTCTCATGTCAAACGCTACGGAACGCAGGCCGCCTTGATGTTCGTCGATCTCGACGGCTTCAAGGGGATCAACGATCGCTATGGCCATGGCGCCGGCGACTTGCTGCTCAAGGCGGTCGCCCGCGAGTTGATCGGCAGCGTTCGTGCATCCGACATCGTCGGCCGTATCGGCGGCGACGAATTCGGCGTTCTGATCTGGCGCCTTGAAGGGCCGCAGGCGACTAAGAAAGCGCGTGAACTGGAAGCGAAGATCGCCAGCGTCGGGATTCCGCACGGTAAGACCCGCATCGAGGTCGCTGCCAGCATCGGGGTTGCTCCTCTGGTCGAGGATGCAAACGCGGCCGACATCATCGCCGCCGCCGATCAGGCGATGTACGCACGCAAGGACGCGAGACGGGGATTGCCGGCGGCCGTCAGCTGGGGCGAGTGAGCAGCCGCAGGTATTCGGCTACGCGACTACGCAATAATGTCGGGGGTTAGCTGATCCTCGATGCGGCGGATCTTGTCGCGCAGCACAAGTTTGCGTTTCTTGAGCCGCTGCACCTGGATCAGGTCGGAACCCGGCGAAATCACCAAGGCTTCGATCGCCGCATCGAGATCGCGGTGTTCCTGTAGCAGGCGCGCCAGCTGCTCCCGCAACGCGCGTTCTTCCTCTTTGGTCATCGCCACCGCTGATGCTTGCGCTTGGTTGCCGCTTGGCCGCTCCATGCCGGCGGAAGCCCGACAATTATTGCGTTTTCCACAGACGCGTTCAAGGTTTCGAAAAATCGGAGACAATCAAAGGCTTTGCGCCGGTTTGCCGCGGGAGGACGGCAGGTGTACCGTCGCTCTTGTGGCGAGTCTGCGGTACACTTACATCGTAGGGAGCCACTGATTGAGGAGACATACTGCATGTCGATGCAATCGCACCTTGCGGAATTAGAGAAACGACATCAGGCGCTCGAGGACGAAATCAACGAATGCCTGACTCATCCCGCGGTCGATGACTTGAAAATAGTGGAACTCAAACGGCGAAAATTGCAGGTAAAGGACGAGATCGAGCGGTTGCGCATTAACGGAAGCGCCCGCGTTCACTGACCGGATCGATCTCCGGCTCAAGTTTGGTCTAGCCGGCTCAAGCCGAACTCGGGCACGCGCCCGAGTTCGGCTTTGTCTTTCCGGTGTCTTTGCCTTTGTGCGGGGCGGAGTATAGTCGGCGCAACAAAAAACGAGTGCCGGCACGGGGAGAGAACGCCAATGTCCCGGTCTGTGTCACGCTTTGTGGCCGCCGTCATGGGTGCGGCCACCGCCACCCTGATCGCGTGCGGGGTGGCCGTCGCAGCCGATTATCCCGCCCGCACGGTGACCCTGGTCGTGCCTTATCCGCCGGGCGGCGGTGTCGATGCCATGGCGCGTGTGGTGGCGGCGAAACTGTCGGATGCGCTGAAGCAGCAATTCATCGTCGACAACCGCGCGGGCGCCGGCGGCACCATCGGCACGCGCGTCGTCGCGCAGGCCGCGCCTGACGGCTACACGTTGTTGCTGGGACATACCGGCACGATCTCGATCAATCCGAGCCTTTACGCGCATGCCGGCTACGACCCGCGCAAGGATTTCGCGCCGATCGGGCTGGTCGCCTCGATGCCGGTCGCCTTGCTCGCGCATCCGTCCTTTCCGGCCAAATCGATCGCCGAATTCATCGCGATGGCCAAAAAAGATCCGGGCAAGCTCAACCTCGGCACCTCGGCGGTCGGCACCGGCGGCTACATGTGCGCGGAGCTGTTCAAGTCCGAAGCCGGCATCAATGTCGCCATCATTCCCTACAAGGGCAGCGCGCCGGTGATGAACGATTTGCTCGGGGGGCACGTGCCGATCGCATTCAGCGTGCTGCCGCCGGCGCTCGGCAACATCCAGGGTGGCAAGCTGCGCGCCATCGCGGTGACCAGCATGAAACGGTTTTCGCTGCTGCCGGACGTTCCGACATTCGATGAGTCGGGGCTGCCCGGATTCGACGCGGTGCTGCACTACGGCCTGCTGGCGCCGGCCGGTACGCCGAAAGAGATCGTCGATCGCCTCGGCATGGAGCTGCGCAAGCTGGTCGACCTGCCCGAGGTGCAGAAGCAGATCCACAACGAGGGCGGCGATCCGCTCACCTCCACGCCGGCGGAATATGCCGCCGATATCGACAGGGAAGAAAAGAAGTGGAGCGGGCTGGTGAAAAAGCTTGGATTGAAAGTTGAGTAACGTGTTTGACCAACCATCCGCTCATTCCCGCGAAAGCGGGAATCCAGGGCGACAATGTAGGGCCTTGCGGTCTACTGCCCTGGACCCCCGCTTTCGCGGGGGTGAGCGGGCATGTGGGATGCGCTTGCTGCTAGTCGCCGCACTCACCTGCGTCGCGCTGACGGGCGCGCTTAGTCTCGCGAGCGCCGACGACTATCCCACCCGTCCGGTCACATTGATCGTTCCGTTTCCGCCCGGCGGCAGCACCACGGTGATGGCGCGCAATGTCGCGGACAAGATGTCGGCCGCGCTCGGGCAGCAGATCGTGGTGGACAATCGCGGCGGCGCGGGCGGCACGCTCGGCACGCGCTCCGTCGCCAAAGCCGCTCCCGATGGCTACACAATTTTGCTGAGCTACACCGCCACGATGGCGATCGCACCCGCGATGAACGCCAATGCCGGTTACGATCCGCGCAAGGATTTAGCACCGATCGGCATGATCGGGTTCGCGCCGAGCGTCCTTGTGGTGCATCCGTCGCTGCCGGTGCATTCGATCGCCGAGCTGGTCAGCCGCGCCAAGGCGGCGACTTCACCGATGCAATATGGATCGCCGGGTGTTGGCACGGTCAATCATCTTGCCTTCGAATACCTTGCGGCCGAAACCGGCATCAAGCTTCAGCACGTGCCTTACAAGGGCAACGGCCCGGCCATCAGCGATCTGCTCGGCGGACATATTCAGATGATGTTCCTGCCGATCCCGGTTGCGCTCGGCAACATCAAGGCCGGGACCCTGCGCGCGCTTGCCATTAGCAGTGCCAAGCGGACGAGCCTGCTTCCGGATCTCCCGACCGTCGCCGAAAGCGGCGTGCCGGGTTTCGAGGTCGCGCTGCGCTATGGGTTGGCGGCGCCGGCCGGCACGCCGCCGGCGATCATCGCGCGCCTGAACAAGGAGCTGAATGCCGCGCTTGCGGCCGAGGATGTGAAGACCAGGCTTGCCACCGAAGGCGCGGAAGCGCTGCCTGGAACGCCCGAGGCCTATGCAGCCGACATCGCGGCGGAAGAAACGAAATATGGCGGGCTGGTAAAAAAGCTCGGTTTGAAGGTAGAATAGCGCAATGCCGCTCTGCAGCCATATTGTGCTGTTCGAGTCGGGTTCCACACGGGACGCAAGCCGGAAGATCGGGGACGCCATGAAAAACCGCACATCATCGCGTGCGTTCACTCTTGCCGCTATTGCCTTTGCGGCTGGTTTCGTTGCGTCCGCCGCGCATGCTTTCACGGTGCATGACTCGAATGGTCAAGTCGGCGGGCAGGGCTACCTTGAGCTCGACAAGCCGGCGGCTGCCCCGGATCGTATGGCGCCAGTGTCCCGCTTCGGCAATGAGAACGGCCAGACCACCATCAAGCAGGGCAACGGCACGTTCCAGTTCGGCGGTCAGCGCTCGTTCGATCAGCGCTACAACACCGACAACATCTTCAATCCCTACGCGCGCGACGGGCGCTGATCCTCAGCGCTTGCGGCTGAGGAACGTTGTGAGTGCCCGCTGAGCCTCGGGCGAGGCGAGCCGCGCCTTGAAGGCTTCGGCTTCTTCGTCGATCCGTGCAACGATCTCGTCGACCGAGCCGCGCATCAGGCGGCGCGCGGCCGTCACGCTTTCCGGCGGCAGCGCGGCGACATCGCGCGCGACGTTGAGCGCATGCGCATCGAGCTCGGCTGCCGGTACGACAGTGTTGACGATGCCCGCGCCCATTGCTTCTTCGGCGGTGAGCGGCTTGCCCATCACCAGCAGCGAGAAGGCGCGGGCGTGACCCATCAGCCGCGGGGCGATGAGGCTCGATCCGGCTTCGGGCAGGAGCCCGAGCGAGACGAAGGGCGTCATCAGCACGGCGTTGTCGGCCGCGATCACCTGATCGCAATGCAGCAGCATGGTGGTGCCCACGCCGACCGCGGCGCCGCTCACGGCTGCGACCATCGGCTTCTGGCAGCGGGCCAGCGCATGCAGGAAACGGATGATCGGCGCGCCGAGCCCGCCGCTGCGCGCCATGGTGACGAAATCGTTGAGGTCATTGCCCGCGCAGAACACCTCGGGCGCGCCGGCAATGAGGACGCAACGCACGCCGTCGGTAGAACCGGCTTCCTCGATCGCCGCTGCCATCGCTTCATACATTGCGAGCGTCAGCGCGTTCTTCTTCTCGGGGCGATTCATCCGGATCTTGCGGACCGGCCCTTCGTTGCTGATCACGACGTCTGGCATTCGTGTTCCATCGCAGGAATCGGGTGGCGAGTTAAAGGCCCTGTTGCCAAATCATGCCCATCACCGATGGAGCATAGACGTGGCAAGAAGCTATTACAGCACGATCTTCGAACAGACAGCCGACGAGGTCTGGACCGCCATCCGCGATTTCAACAACTACCCGCTGTGGGTCGATGGCGCCGGCGAAAGCGAGATCGAAGCCGGCAAGTCAGGCGATTCTGTGGGGGCCGTGCGCGATGTCCTCTACAATGGCGTGCGCAGGCGGCAGAAATTGCTGGCGCTGTCCGATACCGAGCGCTCGCAGACCTATCGGTTTGTCAGCGAACCGCCGCTGCACACCCGCAGTTTCCAGGCCACGTTGCGCGTCACGCCGGTCGTCGATGGCGGCCGCGCCTTCGTGGAATGGTGGGCGACGTTCGATTGCGACGCCGAGCGTCACGATGAGCGCACGGCATTTTTCCGCGATGCCTTTGCCGGGTGGCTCGAATCGTTGCGGCGGCACCTGGGCCGAAGCGCACAGGCCGCGTGATCCCAAACCGCTCGTCCCCGCGCACCAACATCGGGTTTACCCGATGTTGGCATATACGTGCGCAAGCCGGCTAAAGCCGACTTGCGACGGGGACCCAGGGCAAATATCTCAGGCCTTGCGTTGGGCCCTGGATTCCCGCTTGCGCGAGAATGAGCGGAACTACCTCACACCGCCTTGGCCATCTCGCGCAGCTTGAATTTCTGGATCTTGCCGGTGCTGGTCTTCGGGATCTCGGCGAACACCACGTAGCGCGGGCACTTGTATGAGGCGAGGTGCTTGCGGCACCACTGAACCAGCTCGTCCGTGGTGGCCTTGGTGCCGGGCTTGAGCTCGATGAAGGCGCACGGCGTCTCGCCCCATCTATCGTCGGGCTTTGCCACCACCGCGGCGGCCGCGACCGCCGGATGCTTGTACAGCGTGTCTTCCACCTCGATCGAGGAGATGTTCTCGCCGCCCGAAATGATGATGTCCTTCGAGCGATCCTTGAGCTGGATATAGCCGTCGGGATGCATCACGCCGAGATCGCCGGTGTGAAACCAGCCGCCGGCAAAAGACCTCTCCGTCGATGACTTGTTCTTGAGATAGCCCTTCATCACGACGTTGCCGCGCATCATCACTTCGCCCAGGGTTTCGCCGTCGCGCGCAACCGGGTTCATGGTGTCGGGGTCAAGCACGCCGAGGCCCTCGAGCGCGCCGTAGCGCACGCCCTGGCGCGCCTTCTTCATCGCCTGCTCGGCGGGCCCAAGCGCGTTCCATGCGTTGTGCCAGTCATTGACGACGGCCGGGCCGTAGCACTCGGTGAGGCCGTAGAGATGGGTCACGTTGAAGCCCGCCTCCTTCATCGCCGCCAGCACGGCTTCCGGCGGCGGCGCCGCGGCCGTGAAGAATTCGACCACGTGGGGCAAAGGCTTCTTCTCGTTCGCCGGCGCATTGAGCAAAGTCGCCATCACGATCGGGGCGCCGCACAGATGCGTCACCTTGTGGTTTGCGATCGCGTCGTACATCGCCGGCGCCCGCACGGCGCGCAGGCACACATGCGTGCCGGCGACGACGGAAATCGACCAGGGAAAGCACCAGCCATTGCAGTGAAACATCGGCAGCGTCCACAGATAGACCGGGTGCTTGCCCATCGAACAGGTGACGACGTTGCCGGTCGCGAGCAGGTGCGCACCGCGGTGATGATAGACCACGCCCTTCGGGTCGCCGGTCGTGCCCGATGTATAATTGAGCGTGATCGCGTCCCATTCGTCGTCCGGCATCTTCCAGGGATCGTCGGACGCGCCCTGCGCGAGGAAGTCCTCGTATTCTATTGTGCCGATCCGTTCGCCCGCGCCCGTGTATTCCCGGTCGTCATAATCGATGACCAGCGGCTTCACTTCGGCGTGCGCGAGGGCGTCTTTCATCACCCCGGAAAACTCGCGGTCGACGATCACCACCTTGGCGTCGGCGTGATCGAGCGAGAAGGCGATGATCGCGGCATCGAGCCGCGTGTTCAGCGTGTTGAGCACGGCCTGGCACATCGGCACGCCGTAGTGGCACTCGAGCATCGCCGGCGTGTTGGCGAGCAGCACCGAGACGGTGTCGCCGCGCTTGATGCCGCGCCTGGCCAGCGCCGAAGCGAGCTTGCGCGCGCGCGTGTAGAACTCGCGATAGCTGCGCCGCACCGGGCCGTGGATGATGGCCGTGTGGTTGGGAAAGACGGCCGCCGCGCGCTCCAGAAAACCGAGGGGCGTCAGCGGCTGATAGTTGGCCGGATTGCGGTCGAGATCGATGTCGTATGGCGTCTTCGCCATGACGTCCCCCTTGGGAGGACGTTAGCCAAGACAAGGCCCGACAAGCAATGTGACCTTTCAAGCGGCACGACTACGCCGCCTCCACATAAACCGTTCACCCCCGCGAAAGCGGGGGTCCAGGGCTACACGACGGTGCCCGTTGCCCTGGATTCCCGCTTTCGCGGGAATGAGCGGAGTGTGTTGCAACGTCAGCCTTTCGCCCAATGCCTGGCGAAATCGGGCAGCGTGCGGAAGGCGACGTGCATGTTGTCGTCGAACGAGCCGGTCCGGCAGCCGTGCCGCCCCCACGCCTTGGCCAGCGCGCTGCGGCTGAACATGGAAATGTGCCCGTTGCGGGGGCCGACATACCACCAGCCCATCCCGAGCCGGTCGAAGTCCGCGGGCTGCAGCATCGTGGAAAACAGCACCAGCCCGGGCTCGTCCAGATGCGCCACGATGTCGCCGATCCCGGCAACCGGGTCCGGCATGTGCTCGAGCGTCTCGAAGCAGGTGATGAAGTCGAATTTGCCCGGCGGCGGGCTGGCGAAGTCCGGGACAAACGGATCGTAGGTCACGGCGACCGGAAACCCTGCCGCGCGCAAATGCGAGCAAAAGGCGTCGTTGCCGCCGCCATAGTCGAGCACGCGCCGCTCGCTTTTGTGCGCACCGAACAGCGCCAGCACGGCCGTCGCATTATTGCGTGGCCGGGCCTCGGCATATTCCGGATCGACCGCCGCATAACCGTCATTATAGATGTGCGTCCTGAAGTCGGCCTGGCTCCAGCGATCGAAGGCGTCGGTGAACAGAAAACCGCAGGCGCGGCAACGCCGGTAGCGCACCAGCGTGCCGGAGGGCGGCAGTTTCACGCCGCCCTCGATCTCGCAATTTCTGTTGAAGTCGACGGTCCCGTAAAGCGGTGAGGGCTCGCCGCAGATCTTGCAGGGAATGAGCGCCGCCGAAACCGGCGTCAGAATCATCATGCGGCAATTGTTCGGCGGGAGGGCGGCCAGTCAAGCGGCTCACCGCTGTCATTCCGGATCCGGCTTTTTCGGCCGTTGCCGCTCAACGCGCAACAAATGTCTTTGCGGTCCCTATTGGGGGCAAAGCGGGCATGCACTTTTGCGCTGCGTATGTCCGCGCGATCATTTTGCCGGAGGAGCAACGGTCGCGGATTGATTGCTGCGTTTCAATGCGTCAGCAACGAACCCGGAAGTCTTCATGTCTTCGACGAATGCGCTGAGATATTTGGCACCAGCGGTGCGACCCTTGGGAGCGCCCATGGCCTGACGAATTTCCATGAACTTGTCCTGCATCACCATCACCTCAGGGTGGGTTTTCGCGTAGGCTTCCAATGCTTGCCTGACCCCTGCAGCGGCCTCCAGCTTTTGCGTCACGAAGGCTTCAATCAAAGCACTGCCACCGCCGCCTTCGGCGCGAACGAGGGTGGCGTCCTTGAGCGTGCGCGTCAGGTAAAGGTCGTAGGCCGCGCCCCTGCCAACAGCGATGCGGACGCCCGGACGATCAACGTCTGTCACCGTCTTCAATGGTGAATTCATCGGGACCATGTAAGTCCCCTCGATGATGACGTATGGCGCTGTGAACTCAATCTCAGCGGCGCGCACCGGCTCGATGGCGATGAAGGCGACATCCCATGCGCCGGTCTTGGCGCCATCAAACACCTTTCCCGCACTCTCAAAAATAACCATCTCGAGCGGCACACCAAGTCGCTTCGCCAGTTCGCGAGCAAGATCAGGCGTAATGCCTTTGGGCTCGGACGATGCAGGGTCCTTTTGGGCTAAAACGCCATTTCCCAAGTTGATGGCAGCGCGAAGTTTCCCGGTTGGCGCCAGATCTTTAAGAGCGTCAGGTGAAGCGTCTTGAGCCACGGCCGATCCAACGGAGGCAAGAAGAGCGACGGCGATCGAAAATAGGTGCATGGCGGATGTCCTGACTGCAACCCGATAGGAATTGATGCTAAAATGAAGGCCGCTCTTGAACGGCCTTCACGCTTCGAGTTCCGTTCGTTTTCTGGCGGTAACTATTTCAGTTGGTCCGCAACTTTGTCGATTCCGGCTTGCGAGCATGGCTCGTCACAGCCCGGGCAGCCGGACACGCCCAAGCCCCCAATCGTATCGTCGCCCACTTTGATAGGCAGGCCGCCTTTGTCGGCGATCACGTTGGTGAGATGGATCAACGGCAAGTTTGGATTGTCCTTAAGGCGCTGCTCCATTGTTCCGGATGGCGCCCGGAAACTTCGCGCGGTCCAGGCCTTCCGAAAGGAGTTCTCGAAAGTATGCATACCGGCGCCGTCACCCCGAATTTGGACAATCACTTCTCCCGCGCGACCGACGACTGTCGCAGACACGTTGTGGCCTTGTGCTTTACAGGTGCTGATGGCGGCTTGTGCCATGGTGACAGCGAGGTCGGCAGTCAGGTCTTTGCGTGTGACCAACTGAGCGTCGGCCGACGACACAAGAAAACCTAACGTCAGAGTTGTAGCGCAGATATGTTTCAGCATTATTCTCTCCCGAGTTAAGCGACATTGGCGTAAACTTTTCTTTTCATTATTGCAGCTTCGCCGCACGTACCCAAGCCGCTGCGTACGGTGTCGCCCATAAAAATAAAATTTGGCACGATCGCGCGATCACGGAATAAGGCAAGACCCTCGGCTTGATTACAAATATTGGAGCCCTTGCGCGGACGCGGCGTCGAAAATGCCTGTGTTCGTCGAGATGTCGGTTATTGGCACTTAGCGGACATCGGCTAGTGCACTGCACATGTCCGCTTTTGGGGGTAAAGCGGACAAGACTGTTCGAAGGGATCCGCTTTTGTGGTCGCTATTGGGTGTAAAGCGGACATGCCCTTTTGCACCGCATATGTCCGCTCATGACCCAAAGCGGACATTCAACCCCAGAGACATCAAACCAAAATCCGTGTAACGTTCTTGCACGGTCAAGCGCGTTGCTTTCCTGAGGGCTGCCCAGAAAACGGCAACGTACCGAAGTCGCCGCTTCTAACAATTGGCAGCCTGGTACCCTCGGTAGGCACAAAATCGCGATCTCAAAACAATCCTGGTTTTCCGGAGGCCGCCCGGCATTTTTCGGGGCCTCCGATAGAAAGGCTTCATGAAGCGACGCGAGTTTATCACGTTTCTCGGAGGCGCGGTTGCTGCCGGGCCACTTGCTGCGCACGCGCAGAAATCGTTGCCCCGGATTGGGTGGCTTGTGTACGGCGGAACGACATTGGGTCCAATCGATCAGTCGTTGAAGGACGCACTCGCGCAGGCCGGGCTCGTTGATGGCCGCAACATTGAAATCGTCTTCGGCTATGCCAATGGAAAAACGGATCAACTTGCGCGATTAGCCTTAGAACTTGTAGCGCAAAAGCCCGACCTTCTGCTCTCCGTTGGTGGTGACGCTATCAAGCCGCTGTTCGAGGCAAGCAAAGGCGGCATACCCATCGTCGGTGGCGTCAGCGATAGCCCGATGCGCGCGGGAATTGCCGTGTCTCTGGCTCGGCCAGGTAAGAATTTCACCGGCATCACATTTCTGACGGATGAAATGGCGGCCAAGCGGATGGAATTTCTCAAAGAAGTGGCGCCCAACGCAAGGCATGTTGCGGTGATATTTAATCCGCAGCATTTCGACGACGAAGTGACATTTGCGCAGCGCGGAGCTGAATCGCTCGGCATCAAGCTTACGACCCACCCAATAAAGAGCGCCGCCGATCTCGATCCAGCGCTGCGCGCGGCAAGTGCGGAAGGTGCAGAAAGCCTGTTCATCATCTCGTCGCGGCTGACCGGCATTCTCGCCGCCGAAATCGCCCAGTATGGCCAGGAACGTCGGCTCCCCGTGATTGCTTCCTGGCGGGAATTCGCGGCCAGTGGTGCTTTGTTGTCTTACGGGCCGAGTCGGATTTTCGAGGCGAAACGTCTGGTGGGCTATGTGCAAAAGGTTTTGCACGGAGCGAAACCCGCCGATTTGCCTATCGAGCAACCTGTGAAATTCGAGCTCGTTATCAATCTCAAGACCGCCAAAGCGCTCGGCCTCAATCTGCCGCTTGCGCTGCTGGACCGTGCTGACGAATTGATCGAATAAACCGGTGATGTCCGCTTATGGCCCAAAGCGGACACGCGTTGCCGCACTGCATGAGGCCTGTGCGGGTTCAGTGCCTTGTCTCGAGCCTCGGGGGAGGCAATGACGCGACGCGAGTTCATCAAGCTAATTGCTGGAACAGCCGCCGCTTGGCCGCTCGCCACGTGGGCGCAGCAACCGGCGCTGCCGGTCATAGGTTTTATCAATTCTGATTCTCCCAACGGTCACGCGCGGGAATTGGCCGCCTTTCTCAAAGGGCTGGGCGAAACCGGTTACGTTGATGGCCGCAATGTTGCAGTCGAATACCGCTGGGCGAATGGCAACGTCGATCGGTTGCCGGAAATGGCGGCCGATCTAGTTCATCGCAAGGTTGCGGTGGTTGCTGCGACCAGCACGCCGGCAGCGCTTGCGGCAAAGGCGGCGACCACAACTATTCCAATCGTTTTCGAAATCGGTGGCGACCCGATCCAGCTCGGCCTCGTCGCCAGCCTGAGCCGGCCCGCTGACAACGTGACGGGCATAACCCAGTCAAACTTGGAAATAGTGCCAAAGCGGCTTGAGTTGCTGCACGAATTACTTCCGGGCGCACGCTCTCTGGCGCTTCTCGTCAACCCGGCCGAGCCTGCGATTGTGGAACCCATGGTGAAGGAAGCGCTGGCGGCTGCACGCGCTTTGGGGCTGGAGCTCCATGTCCTCAATGCCAGCAGCGAAGCGGACTTCAATGGAGTTTTCGCCAAGCTGCGCCAGTTGCAGGCGGGTGGGCTCGTTATCGGCGCCGGCCCGTTCTTCACGGGCGTTCGCGAACAGCTTGGCGCGCTGGCGCTTCGCCACGCCGTGCCGACAATTTTCCAGAATCGCGAGTTTGCTACGGCCGGAGGTTTGGTGAGTTACGGATCGGACATTACCGACGCGTACCGCCTGACCGGCATCTATGCCGGACGGATTCTCAAGGGTGACAAGCCCGCCGACCTCCCTGTCCAGCAGGTTAGCAAAGTTGAATTGATCATTAACTTGAAGGCCGCCAGGGCGCTCGGCGTTGCTGTCCCACTTCCATTGTCGGGACGTGCCGACGAGTTGATCGAATAAACCGGTGATGTCCGCTTATGGCCCTTAGCGGACACGCGTTGCCGCACTGCATGAGTCTGCTTATGGCCCATTGCAGACACGAGCGAGTGCACCGCACACGTCTGCTTTCGGGGGTAAATCAGACATGACACGTGTTGCTGCATGTCTTTTGCCGTCTGGACATGGTTACCTCGTAAAGCGATGATAAAAGACCGTTGGCAAACATAATTTTGCACGGAGTAATACCATGCGCATTGCTATTTTTGCTCTTGCGATCCTGGCTGGGAGCGGCGCTGCGGAGGCTCGGCAAGTCGAGGTCGTATCAACCAGCCCGCGCCACATTGAGATCGCTGCTTGGTGCACAGCCGGTTCGAATTGTCAGCAAGAGGCTTCCGACGTTGCCCAGGGTTATTGCCATGGTCCAGATTACCCGCGGCGCGCGCTATATGTGCGGTCGGGACTCGTTGAGCGCGGTTTTTTTAGCGAACGAGTGATATTCGTCTACAAGTGCAATCGGCGATCTATTTTCTGCGAGGCCGGCAGCTGTTAGTTCGAAAATTTGTCTTCATCGAATAAACCGGGTGTCCGCTTCTGGCCCTTAGCGGACATGGGTTGGTGCGCTGCGCGCCCGAACAATCGGGGACGCTCCGCGGGCGGGAAATAACGTCTTTTCAAAGCTGCGTCAGGTCAGCACAATGGCGCTTGGAGGAGACGATGGACGCCCGCGCCAGCCGTTATCACGACATCTATGCGCGCTGGCAGCGCGACCCGGAGGGATTCTGGGCCGAGGCCGCCGCCGGCATCGACTGGTACGAGAAGCCGAAAAAGATCTTCGACAAGGACGCCGGCATTTACGGCCGCTGGTTCACCGGCGCCGTCTGCAACACCTGCTACAACGCGCTCGACCGCCACGTGCTCGCCGGCCGCAACGACCAGCTGGCGCTGATCTACGATTCCCCCGTCACCAATACGGTGAAGACCTTCACCTACGGCCGCATGCTGTCGGAGGTGCAGCTGCTCGGCGCCATGCTGCGCGATTTCGGGGTGGAGAAGGGCGACCGCGTCATCATCTACATGCCCGCGGTGCCGGAGGCGGTGTTCGCGATGCTCGCCTGCGCGCGCATCGGTGCCATCCACTCGGTGGTGTTCGGCGGCTTTGCCGCGAAGGAGCTCGCCACCCGCATCAATGACTGCAAGCCGAAGGTCATCCTCTCCGCCAGCTGCGGCATCGAGGGTGCGCGCGTCGTGCCTTACAAACCCCTGTTAGATGAGGCGATCAAACTCGCGCAGCACAAGCCGCCCACCTGCATGATCCTGCAGCGGCCGCAATGCGAGGCCCAGCTCACGGCGGGCCGCGACCACGACTGGCGCAAGGTGTGGGAGAACGCGGTCAACTACGCCAAGACCAGCGCCTGCGTGCCGGTGGCCGCCACCGATCCGCTCTACAT
>Ga0207428_10000725_pt1 | contig 38077 bp, 30 predicted proteins | sample RhiMethybrSRZTD1_FD_187600 | JGI IMG/M metagenome (GOLD analysis project Ga0207428, IMG submission 187600) | Populus rhizosphere microbial communities from Tennessee, USA - Rhizosphere MetaG P. TD hybrid SRZTD1 (SPAdes) (version 3) | ecosystem: Host-associated > Plants > Roots > Rhizosphere >...
TGGAGTTATTCGACGCGGTGGTGGCCGTGTGTGTCTTCGCCCGGACCACCAACAATGAGGAGCTGGCCCAGCAAGCCATGCTGTCCGGACACCGTGATGCGGGCAGGGTATCGGGGACCCTCCCACATCTGAGACGCGGAGAGTTTCGCCTGGTCGACCGAGACCCCGGGTCAGGTCGACGCGCGACGACATTCATCGCCGCGCCCCGGCGGACGGTCCACGTTCGCCACTTGAGTAAGTACGTGGATTCGGTCGTCGCTCCGGGCCGTGAATTCCTGTTCCGGAGCTCGCAGGGGCGAGTGCTGGCCTCGGCCAACAGCCGAGGAGATTTCTCCCGCTGGGTCCGCGACGTGTTCGGGGACACGGAGCTGGCGCGCCAGATCGGCGAGGCGGAGGTCCGCTTCCAGCGCGGGGAGCTGGCGGATCTCCGGCAGATGATCGACATCCTCATCACGGCGCGCTACGGAGGAGGAAGCTAGATGGGCGAGCCGCGCCCTTGGGCGGCGGAGCTCCATCAGGCTCTGGCCGGCGCGGGGAGCGCAATTCGAGGCCTGTCCTCCGCCGAGGCGGCCGCGCGCCTCGCTGCACACGGACCCAATGAGGTCGCGCCTCCGCCGCGGTTCGCGGCCGTGCGCGAGCTGCTGCATCAGCTGGCCAATCCGCTCGTCCTGATCCTGCTGGTGGCCAGCTCGGTGTCGGCCGCCTTCGGTCAGGGCGTCAGCGCGGCGGTGATCGTCCTGATGATCGTGTTGAGCGTGGCCTTGAACTTCAGCCAGGCCTACCGGTCGCAGGCGGCGGCCGCGCGGTTGAGACGGCAGGTCGCCCAGATGGCCACCGTGCTCCGCGATGGCCAGGAGCGCGAGATCCCGGTGCGGGAGACGGTGGTGGGCGACGTGATCCACCTGAAGGCGGGCGACCTGGTGCCCGCGGACGCTCGCCTGATCTCCACGCGAGATTTGTTCGTGAACGAGGCGTTGCTCACCGGCGAGTCGCTCCCGCGCGAGAAACAAGCGGAGGGAGCGACGGCGTCGCCCGACGCGGGGCCGGAAGCCGTGGCAGTCTTCCGCGGGACCTCGGTGGTGAGCGGCCTGGGAGTCGCCGTGGTGGTGACCACCGGGGCCGCCACCGAATTCGGCCAGGTTGCGGCCGGGCTGGTGGGACGCGTCCCCGAGACCGAATTCGAGCGCGGCACGCGCCGGTTCGGCTTTCTGATCCTGCAGATGGTGGTATTCCTCGTCCTCTTTGTGTTTCTGGTCAATGCGCTTCTGCGTCGCGACATTCTCGAGTCGTTTCTCTTCTCCGTCGCGCTGGCGGTGGGATTGACCCCCGAGCTCCTCCCCATGGTGGTGTCCGTGACGCTCTCGAGCGGCGCGGTCCGGATGGCCCGCAAGAAGGTGATCGTCAAGCAGCTCGCGGCCATCGAGAACTTCGGCAGCCTGGACATTCTCTGCAGCGACAAGACGGGTACCTTGACCGTCGGGGAGATCACGGTCGATTGCCATCTGAATCTTCGCGGCGAGGACGATGAGACCGTGATCCGGCTCGCCGCGCTGAACAGCGGCTATCAGACCGGGCTACGAAGCCCGATGGACGAGGCGATCCTGAAGCACGAGCATCCGGCAATCGGCAGCTATGAACGTGTAGACGAGATCCCGTTCGACTTCCAGCGACGCCGCGTGTCCGTGATCGTGCGAGAGGAGGCGCGCCGGCTACTGATCACCAAGGGCGCGCCCGAGAGCGTCCTGCCCGCGTGCACCGCGAGCGAGCTCAAGGGAGCGATCACACCCTTGGACGCGGACGGGCTCGCCACCGCGGAAGGGCTCTTCCGGCGACTGAGTCAAGAGGGGTACCGGGTGCTCGCGGTCGCCTACCGGGAGATCGAGGCGCGACCGATCTATGCGAAGGCCGACGAGCGCGACCTCGTGCTCGTGGGATTCGCCGCATTCCTCGATCCGCCCCTCGAGGGCGTAGCGGAGACGCTGCGCGCGCTGCGGGCCGACGGGATCGAGGTCAAGATCATCACCGGAGACAACGACCTGGTGACCCGCAAGATCTGCCAGCAGGTCGGACTCGCGCCAGGGGAGATCGTCCTTGGGGACGCGGTCGAGCAGATGTCCGACCCGGCGCTCGGGGTGGTGGCGGAGCGGACGCAGATCTTCGCGAGAGTGTCGCCGATGCAGAAGAATCGCATCGTGCGGGCGTTGCACGCTCGCGGCCACGTGGTGGGCTGCATCGGGGACGGCATCAACGACGCGCCGGCTCTGCGCTCGGCCGACGTGGGCATTTCGGTCCAGAACGCGGTCGACGTGGCCCGCGAGGCGGCGGACATCATTCTCCTCGAGAAGCGCTTGTCGGTCTTGCACGACGGCGTCATGGAGGGGCGCCGGAGCTTCGGCAACATCATGAAGTACGTGCTGATGGGCACCAGCTCGAACTTCGGCAACATGCTCAGCATGGCGGCGGCGTCGGTCTTCCTGCCGTTCTTGCCCATGCTGCCGCTGCAGATCCTGATCAACAACTTCCTCTACGACGTATCCCAGGTGACCATTCCGTCGGACCGGGTGGACGAGACCTACATGCAGAAGCCGAAGCGATGGAACATCGCGTTCATCCGGCGCTACATGCTCCTGCTCGGCCCGCTGTCTTCGGCGTTCGACTTCCTGACCTTTGCGGTGATGCTGGGCGTGTTCCGGGCCGACGAGGCCCTGTTCCGGACCGGATGGTTCGTCGAGTCCCTGGCCACGCAGACGCTCGTGATCTTCGTCATTCGCACCGCGGACCGGCCATGGCAGAGCCGGCCCAGTCGAGCTCTTGCGCTCGGCGTGACCGGCTGCGCGGTGGTGGGCGCCGTGCTGCCGTTTACCCCCGTGGGGCCTTGGATCGGCTTCGTACCCCTTCCGCTGCCCTTCTTTGCCGTCTTGATCGCCATGGTGGTGGCCTATCTGGCTCTCGTGGAGGTCGTGAAGCGCTGGTTCTATCGACGTTTCGCAACGTAGCGAGGCAACCCCGCAGGCCGCACCACACTGGGGGCGGGCGCGCCTCAGCGGGGAAGACCCGCCTCACGAGTGCCTCGGGCCGAGACGTTCAAGAGCCTGTTTTGCTGCACTTTTCTCCATGGCATTGGCGTTGCATTCTTCCTGCGGTTGAGGAGGAACGAACATCATGATCGTCGGGGACCTGATGACGCGAACGGTGATCACCGTCTCGCCGGAAACGCCAGTGCTCGACGCCCGTCAGGAGATGCTGAAGCAGAAGATTCGGCACCTGCCGGTGATCGGCCCTGGCCGGAAGCTGCTCGGCATCGTCACCGACCGAGACATCCGCCTCAGCCTGCCCTCTCAGGCGACGAGCCTGTCGGTGTGGGAGCTGAACTACCTGCTGACCAAGCTCACGGTCGACCAGGTCATGACGAAGACGGTGATCACGGTGGGGCCGATGCGGCCCGCCCCCGATGCCGCGAGACTGATGCTCGACCAGAAGATCGGGGCGCTGCCCGTGATGGACGGAGAACGGTTGGTCGGCATCGTGACCGAGACCGACATGCTGCGCGCGTTCGTCGAAATGGTGGCTCCTGAGCTCGCTCGGCGTCCATGACTTCGGAGACCGTGGTGGGCAAGCTCGTGTTGGTGGTAGACGATGAAGCCGATTTTCTGGCCACCTACGAGCGCTTGCTGCGGCGTCAGGGGTACGACGTGGTCACGGCGACGACCCGGGCCGCCGGGATCGACGCGGTCGGGCGCAAGCACCCACAGCTGGTCATCTCGGATGTGCGCCTTGCGGACGGCAGCGGCCTCGACGTGGTGCGGGCGGCCCGCGGTCTGCTGAATCCTCCTCCCGTCATCGTGGTCACCGGCTATCCGTCGGAGCAGAGCCGGAGGGCTGCCCTCGCGGCCGGAGCCGCCGTGTTCCTCTCCAAGCCATTTGCGGCGTCGGCGCTCATGGCCGCCGTGCAATCCGGTCTGGCTGAGGGCCGGGACGCCCGGGCGTAGGAAGGATTTCGCCGCGTGCGATGCAGACGCACACGACCACCGAGGTCGAAGCGGGGCTGAGCACAGCCGAGGCGCAGCGCCGGCTGCGCGACGTCGGGCCCAACCAAGTCGTCGATCAGCGGGAGACTCCGCTGTGGCGCCTGGCCCTCGCTCAGTTCAAGAGCCTGGTGGTGCTGCTCCTCCTCGCCGCCGCCGCGGTGGCGGCGGCGCTGGGGGAGCGGGTCGAGGCCGTCTCCATCCTGGCCGCGCTGGTCCTGAACGCGGCCATCGGCTTCGCGGCCGAATGGCGGGCGCGAGTCTCGCTGGCCAGGCTTCGGGCGCTCGCGGTGCCGCAGGCACTCGTGCGGCGCGACGGCCATCCGACTCAGGTGGCAGCGGTCGACCTGGTTCCCGGTGATGTCGTGCTGCTCGAGGCGGGGGCGACGGTGGCCGCGGATGCGCGGCTACTGCGGAGTGCCTCGCTCCAGGTGAACGAGTCGGCCCTCACCGGGGAGAGCGCCCCAGTGTGGAAGGATGCCGAGGCGCGACCGGCTCCCGACGGTCCGCTCGCTGAGCGAGCCAACATGGTCCACCTCGGTACCACGATCCTGTCCGGCAGCGGAGTGGCGCTCGTCACCACGACCGGACCGGCGACGGAGCTCGGGCGGATCGGCCAGCTCGTGGCCTCCACCGAGTCCCGGGCGACACCGCTCGAGCGCCAGGTCGAAGGGCTCGGCCGGCGCTTGATCGGGCTGACCCTGGTGATCTGCGCCATCGTGGGGCTCGCGGGAATCCTGCATGGCGAGCCGATCGGTCTCATGCTGGAGACGGCCATCAGTCTCGCCGTTGCCGCGGTGCCCGAAGGGCTGCCCGCGGTGCTTTCGCTGGCGCTCGCGGCCGGCCTCTGGCGGCTCGCCCGTCGCGGCGCGCTGGTGAGGCGGCTGGCCGCGGTGGAGACCCTCGGCTCGACCACCGTGATCTGCGCCGACAAGACCGGCACCATGACCGAGAACCAGATGACGGTGACGTCAATCGTGCTGGGGCGCCGTCGCATCGACGTCGGAGGCGGAGGCCGTGCGAGCCAGGGCAGCTTTACCGAGAGGGGCGAGGCCCTGGTGCTCCCGATCGCCGAGCCGCATCTCACGCTGCTGCTGACCGCGGCGGCACTCTGCAACGACGCGAGCCTCCGGCCGGCGCAGGACGGGCTGCACCTGCAAGGCGACCCGACCGAGGCCGCGCTGCTGGTGGCGGCGGTCAAGGCGAAGCTAGACCCGGCCGAGCTCGCGCGAGCGTGGCCCCGCCGGCGCGAGATCCCGTTCGATCCGGTCAGCCGCATGATGGCAACGTTCCACGTGATGCCGGGCCGGGGTCCGGTCCTGCTCGCCAAGGGCGCGCCCGCGGTGATCCTGGAGCGCTCGACTCGACTCCACACCGCTGCCGGGCCGGTCCCCTTGTCTCCTGAAGATCGGGTCCGGCTGCTCGAAGAGAACCGTGCGCTCGCTCGCGAGGGCCTCCGCGTGCTCGCCATCGCCTGGCGGCCGCTTCCCGACATCGAGGGCGCTGCGGTGGAGGACCTGGTGTTCCTGGGGTTTCTGGGCGCGACGGACCCCGTGCGGCCGGCCGTGAGTGGATCGATCGCGGCGTGCGAGGATGCCGGCATCCGCACGATCATGCTGACCGGCGATCAGCAGCTCACCGCGGAGTCGGTGGGCCGACAGCTCGGGCTCGCCCCCGAGGCGATCCGGAGCCGGATGAGCCCCGAGGGTAAGCTCGCCCTCGTCGCCGAGCTCCAGGACCGCGGCGAGATCGTGGCCATGACCGGCGATGGCGTCAACGACGCCCCCGCGCTCGTCCGCGCCGATATCGGGATCGCGATGGGCCGTCACGGCACCGACGTGGCGCGCGAGGCGTCGGACCTGGTGCTGACCGACGACAACTTTGCCACGATCGTCGAGGCGGTCCGGGAAGGACGGGTCATCTACGCCAACCTGCGGAAGGTGATCCACTTTCTCTTCTCCTGCAACCTGTCCGAGATCCTCACCGTCTTCGTGGCGATCCTGCTCGGCTATCCCACGCCGCTCCTCCCGCTGCAGATCCTCTGGGTGAACCTGGTCACCGACATCCTGCCGGCGATGGCGCTGATCCGGGATCCGTCCGACGACGAGGTCATGCGGCGGCCACCCCGCGATCCAGCCGAGGCGCTGGTCAGCGGGCGCTTCGGGTTGCGCGTCCTCGTCGAGGGCGCGCTATTGGCCGCGGGAGTGCTCAGCGCCTATCTCTGGGTGGTCTGGAGCGAGGGAGCAGGAGCGGTGGCGAACACGATGGCCTTCACGGCACTCGTGCTGATCCATCCCTTTCAGGCCATGAACTGCCGCTCCACGGAGCTGAACTGGTGGCGGCTTCCACCGAATCACTGGGTGCCGTCGTCGCTCATCGTGCTCTTCGGGCTGCAGTGGCTGGCCATCGAGTACGGGCCACTGTCCCGGCTGCTCGGCACTGCGCCGCTCGGCGGCGCACACTGGGTCGGGCTGGCCGTGGGGGTGCTGTGGCCGGTCGTGGCCTTCGAGATCTGGACGGCTTGGCGCCGCTTGTTCCCGCGAGGGATTTTCCACTCCGCGGGCTGAGGCTGAACTCGCGCGCGGCCCAGCATGGAGTAGCCACTGAGGCATCGTCGCCCCGGCGGGGACATCGCCGCCTCGGTCCTGCGTGCCGATAGGCAGGCAAGGCCTTGAATTTATATCTGTCTTCAATGGCACTCGCGTTGCAGATTGGCCATTGACCAGAAGGAAGGAGCTGGCCACCATGTTCTATCGCATCGTCGTGGCGACGGACTTTTCGTCCTGCTCGGAGGAGGCGTGGAGTCTCGCCCGCCGCGTCGCCGCGACCTCCCGGGGCGAGCTGGTGCTGACCCATGTCTTGAGCGAGGCCCCGCTCTACCGTGAGGGCCCCTTCTCGACGGCGAGCGTGCGCGAAGTGTACCGACAGGCCCGCGAGTGGGCGACATCCTCACTCGAGGACTGGGTGAGCAAGGCGCGTGGCGAGGGGCTGGCCGCGCGGGCGGCCCTCCGCACCGGCGTGCCGTACGAGGAGATCGTGGCGCTGGCCCGAGATGAGCGCGCCGACCTCGTCGTGATCGGCACCCGCGGCCGTAGCGGGCTCGACCGCGTGCTGCTCGGAAGCGTGGCGGATCGCGTGGTCCGGCTCGCCCCCTGCCCGGTGCTCACGGTTCGCGAGCCCGCGTGACTCCGGCCGGATCGCTCGCTCCGTTTCTGAACCCCGCCAGCGTGGCGGTGATCGGTGCCTCGCGCGACCCGTTCAAGGTCGGCGGCAGCGTCGTGGCCAACTTGCGCGCCGCCGGCTTTCGCGGCCGCGTGATCCCGGTGAATGCCCACGCCAGGAACGTGCAGGGGCTCGCGGCAGTGCCGAGCCTCCTCGACGTGGACGGCGCGGTGGACCTGGCGGTAATTGCGGTGCCCGCGGCCGGCGTTCTCCCGGTCCTCGAGCAGTGCGCGGCCAAGCGGGTGGGCGGCGTCGTCGTGATCTCCGCCGGATTCCGGGAGACGGGTGGGGAGGGGATACAGCGCGAGGCCGATCTGCGTGCGTGGCTGCGCGGCCGGACCGTGCGGGTCCTGGGTCCCAACTGCCTCGGCTGGATCCGCCCGGCGTGCCGGCTCAACGTGACCTTCGCGCCCGGCATGCCGGAGCCCGGCGGCATCGCATTCATCTCGCATTCGGGCGCGCTGGCGGTCGCGATCTTGGACTGGGCGCGCGAGCGCCGGGTCGGCTTCTCCCTTTTCGCCTCGCTCGGCAACCAGGCCGACGTGAACGAGAGCGATCTGCTCGAGGCCGTCGCCGCCGATCCAGAGACGCGGGTGATCGCCGGCTACTTGGAGGGCGTCGCCGACGGCCAGCGGTTCCTCGACGCGCTCGGCGCCGCGGCGACGGTGAAGCCGGTGGTCCTCCTGAAGACCGGCCGCTCGCCGGAGGGGGCTCGCGCGGTGTCCTCCCACACCGGCGCGCTCGCCGGATCGGATCGCGCCTTCGATGCCGCGGTCCGCCGGGCCGGCGCACTGCGCGTGGACACCGTCGAGGAGCTGTTCGATCTCGCCCGCGGGCTTGCCAGCCAGCCGCTTCCGCGTGGCCGCCGTCTCGTGGTCGTGACCAACGGCGGCGGCCTCGGCATCGTCGCAGCGGACGCGGCCCGGGCCGCCGGGCTGACCATGGAGCCGCTCGGTGAGTCCGTCCGCCGGCGCCTGGCCGAGGGCCTGCCGTCCACCGCCAGTCTCGGCAATCCGGTGGACCTCGTGGGCGATGCCGACGCGCGCCGCTACAGCCACGCGCTGCACACGCTCGCCGGCGATCAGGCCGACGCGGTGCTCGTGCTGCTCACCCCGCAGGCGGCGACCGACTCCGCCAGGGTCGCGCGAACGATCGCGGCGACGACGCGAGGCTGGCCCATCCCGGTGGTGGCCGCGTTCGTGGGGGGAGTACGGGTGGCTCCCGGAGTCCGCACGCTCGAGGAGGCCGGCGTGCCCTGCTACGCGTTCCCCGAGCCGGCGGTGAAGACCCTGGCAGGCATGGCCCGGCTCTCCGAGCGTCGGCGCGTCGCTCCGCCGATGGATCGGTCGGCCGATGCTCGGGCAACGCGCGCTTGGCTGGCCGGGTTCGGCGCCCAGCCGGGCCGGCTTGGTATGGAGGAGCTGGCTCCCTTGCTGACCGACCATGGCATTCCATGCGTGGCCGCCCGACTGGCGAAGAGCGCTGACGACGCGGCGGCGGTGGCCGACGCCATCGGGTTCCCGGTGGCGCTCAAGATCGTCTCCGCCGACATCACGCACAAGAGCGAGGTGGGCGGAGTCGTCCTCGACCTCCACGATCGGGCCGCGGTGCACCGGGGCGCCGCCGCGATGCTGACCCGCGTGATGGCCGTTCGACCGACGGCCGCCGTCCGCGGCTTCCTCGTCCAGGCCATGGTCGCGGACCGCGGCCCGGAGCTGCTGCTCGGAGGTGTGCGGGATCCCCAGTTCGGCCCGATGGTCGTGGTCGGCTTCGGTGGGATCTACGTCGAGGTCCTCGCCGACACGGCAGCGCGCTTGGCGCCGGTCTCGCCGGCCGAGGCGCAGCTGATGCTCGACGAGTTGCGCATGGCGCCGGTGCTGGCGGGGGTACGCGGCCAACCACCCGTGGATCGCCAGGCGCTGGCCGGGGTCGTTGCGTCCTTCTCGCAGCTCCTGGTAGATCTTCCCGAGATGGCGGAGATCGAGATCAACCCCCTGATCGCGGGTGTCGGCGGCGCGGTGGCGGTGGACGCGCGGGCGCGGCTCGCCCGGTAGGAGGCGGCAATGGGCATCCGGAAGAGCATGGGCAAGAACAAGAAGTCAAAGAAGCCGGCGACGGCCATCGCGGCCACGCGGGACGAGGTAGTGCGTAAGGTTGCACTGGACCGCAGCAAGCCGCGGCCTCGGGGGATGAGATAGCGCACATGTCCGGCCGCGGAGGCGTCCGCGCGGTGGCTCGGTCACGTGCGTGCACGCAGCCGCGTCGCAAGCGCGCAGCGCCACATCGACAGTGCAGTGACCCGGTGCGCCCGCACGGGCTGGAAGGCGCGGGACCTCTGCGAGACGTGCCGAGCCCGGACTCGCGGGGAGGCCCTCGAGCAAAAGCGTGAGGCCGAGCGGCTGGGTCGGCGAGGGTTGCCGATATAGCAAGTCGTGCTCATGGGCCTGGGAGACTCCCGGTGATCTTCGAGGCCACCAGTCGTTTGCCCGCCAGTCGGCACTCGCCGGCGACGGCGGCAGTAGGCGCCCGGGGGCAGTCCACGGCACGCGTGCCCCACCACGGGTGAGCGAGCCGCCGTCGCCGGGACTCCAGCGCCCCAGTTGCGGTGGCTGCGCCCCTGCATAGAGGGCCGCGAAGCCAGAATCGTGCGATTTCCCATGTTTCGCTCGTGGCATGGGGCTTGCGGAAGACCGTATCGACACTCATACGACCGAGAAGAGGACGGACCATGAGTCAGCATGTCCGGCGGGCACGATGAGCGCGATGGATCGCTTGGTGCGGGGCTGGTGGATGATGGGGATCCGGGGGATTCTCGCCCTCGCGTTCGGCGGCGCGGTGCTCGCGTGGCCACGACTGGACTTCGGCGCGGTGGTCTTCCTCTTCGGGTGCTACGCCCTCCTCGACGGCATCTGGACGTTGGCGGCGGCGCTGCGCGTATCCGGGAAGACGCTGGCGGCCTGGCCCGTGGCCCTGGAAGGGCTGGTGAGCATGGTCCTCGGCGGGCTGATCTTTGGCTGGCCGTTCGTCCCTTCGCCCGACATCCGGTTCATGGCCTTCTGGGGCTTGGCGACCGGGGTGCTTGAGCTGGCGATCACGGTGCGGCTCCCTCGCGAAACCGCGGCTCACTGGTTCTTTGGAACGGCCGCCGTCTCGTCGCTATTCCTCGCGATGTACCTGTACGCGCTGCCCCATGCCGTGAACGCCGCGGTGGCCCGTGCGCTCGGCGTCTACGCTCTGATTTTCGGCCTCGCCGTGCTCCTGACCGCGGCGTGCTTTCGAAGCGAGCGGCATCGCGTGGGGAGGCCGCGCTCTGCCGAAGCCGGCATCCGGGAACGCCTTCCATGACGGGACATGACGCAGCGGAATGGTCGAGTCTGAGGCGAACGGCGGGGGAGCGGCAGCGCCGGTACACGATCGCGACGGCTTGCTTGTCGGTAGCGACCTCCACGAGGCGCGACAGCTCCGAGATGTCGATGTCTGGCCCCCCTCTCGAGCGCGCCCCCGCCGTGGGGTGCCCTGATCGAATCGGCTTGAGGCGCGGCGGATGCGACCGAGGGATTAGTGATGCATTGCCCAGCCCTTGGCCCTCTTCAAGTTGACGACCAGCTCGAAAACGCTCGGCTGCTCGACCGGGAGGTCGGCTGCCTTCGCGCCTTTCGAGCTCTGCGATCTGGGGCAGCACAGTATGAAGCGCGGCGCGTTCCCGACGCGTGACGCGCATGTGAAGTTTCTGCGACTTCGCGGCCTCATGAGCGGGGGCCTCCGCTGGCGACTCACGGTAGCCTCGTCATGCCGGCGAGGCCGGAAGGGCCGAGTCGGCGTCCGCAGCCGGTGCCCTTGACTTCGGTGGGGCGCCACGCGCAGAGTCACCCCGTCCCGTCCTGAAGCTTGCCCCTTGGAGAACCGCCCGGACCGAAACGGAGGCCCTATGGACACGGACCGCAACGGCACCGTTCTCACTCGCAGGGACCTGCTCAGGCTCGGCGGTGCCGTGGCTGCGGCCGGGAGCATCATCTCGGTCACGGACCTCGCCTCCCCACGCGAGACGGCGGCCCAGGTGCCCAAGCGGGGCGGGGTCCTCCGCCTCGCTCATCAGCTCGACCCGGTCGGTCTGGATCCGCACCTCACCATCTCGTTCGCCACCATGATTCCACTCTCCTTTGTCTACAGTCGCTTGATGAAGGTCAAGGCCGGGCCCTCGGTGAAGCCCGGAACCTATCCGGTGGAGACCGACCTGGCCGAGTCGTGGACGCAGCCGAACGACACCACTTACATCTTCAAGCTCAAGAAGGGCGTCCACTGGCACGCGAAGCCGCCCGTCAACGGCCGCGAGCTCACCGCCGACGACGTCAAGTACACCTACGAACGCTTTCTCACCATCAAGGGGAACGGCAACAAGCCGGTGCTCGAGATGGTGGACCGTGTCGAGGCGCTGGACCGCTACACCGTCAAGTTCACGCTGTCGGAGCCCTTCGCGTGGTTCCTGGACGCCCTCGCCGCCACCTCGACGTGGATCATCGCCAAGGAGGCGGTGGAGAAGTTCGGCGATCTCAAGAAGGCGGAGGCGACGATCGGCACCGGACCGTTCATGCTCGAGCGTCACGAGCCCAACGTGCGCATGAGCTTCGTCCGTCACCCCAATTATTTCGTCGCCGGGTTGCCGTACGCCGACGGCGTGGAGCTCACCATTGACACGGACCCGGCCTCGCGTTTCTCGGGCTGGCTGTCGGGCAAGTACGACTTCGGACCCGAGTACCAGCAGGTCGTCCGACGCACGGATCTCGAGATCGCGCGGCCGCGCAAGCCCGGGCTCCAGACGGGGGAATACGTCTGGTTCACGGGAGGCTATACCGCGGTCAAGCTGGACCAGGATCCGTTCAAGGACGTCCGCGTGCGCCGTGCCATGGGGCGCGCGAGCAACTGGCGGGAGTTTCTCGAGTCAAGCCCGCACGCGCAAGGCCAGGGCGCCCCGAACATGGCGGTGCCGGCGGCAGCGGCCGACTGGTCCATTCCCCTCGCCGAGCTGACGCCGGAAGGACGCGAGCTCTACGAGCAGGACGTTCCGGCGGCCAAGCGGCTCCTCGCCCAGGCCGGCTACCCGAGCGGGGTCAAGGTGCCCTGCGAGAGCACGGCGGGCTACGGGCCCGATTACGTGGACCGCATGAGCATCGCGCTTAAGAACTACAAGGCCGCAGGGATCGACGTCGACCTCAAGCTCAAAGAGTACGGCGCCTACATCTCCAGCACGATCTACGGAAAGTTCGACAAGATGACATTCGGCCTCCGTGGGGCATGGATCGACCCGGACGCCTATCTCTATCGGAGCCTCATGCCGGGCCAGCCGCTCAACTCCGCGGGCGTCAACGACGCCAAGCTGACCGAGATGCTGCGGCTACAGCGGCGCACCTTCGACGAGAAGAAGCGGCGTGAGCTCATCTTCGATATCCAACGCCACGTCGCGCACCACGCCTATTACCTCTACGACGCCTCGCAGAAGGTCGTCTCCGCGTGGGAGCCCTACGTGAAGAACTATGGACCGAACAACGGCTTCGACTACGGCGGGCGGATGATGGCGGTATGGCTCGATCGCTGAGCAGCGCCCGGCGCGGCGGCGGGCGCGCGCGGCCGTTATGCCGTGGCGCTTTGGCATCGGGTCCTGGGAGCGGTCAGCGTCCGGGTGGGCGAGTACGTCACGGGCTGTGACGGCGAAGCCTCGGTGGATGGATCGCAGGGCGGCCAGTGGTAGAATCGCCATAGTTCCTGCCGAGGCCGCCACGCGCCGGGGTAGCTCAGTGGCAGAGCAACTGATTCGTAATCAGTAGGTCGCGGGTTCAACTCCCGCCCCCGGCTCCACCTCGTTCCTTCGACCGGCCGCATCCTGCGCGCGTCCGACGGGGAGACCCATACACCACATGCGAGTGCACGTCCTCGGGCTCCTGATCATCGTGATGATCCTGCTCGCCGCGCCGTCGGTCGCTCCAGCCCAGATGAGTGTGAATCAGTACCGGGGGCTGTCGGACAGCGAGCGGGCCTTCTACGTCGTAGGGCTGATCGATGGATGGCGCCATGTCGTCGAGGTGTTGAAGGGGCGGAAGGAGAGCGAGACCACCGTGAGCTTCTTCGGCAAGATCGTGGATTGCACCGGGCCGATGACTCGACGACAGGTGCTCGACATCGTGGACCGGTACATCCAAGCCCATCCCGGGGAGTGGAACTGGAGCGCGTTGAGCCACGCCTATCTTGCCCTCGATGCGGCCTGCACGCGCTGAGTCGAGGCGGCCGGGGAATAACCTCTGCTGGTAAGAAGTACTTCCGCCTGCTCGCTCGCCGCCGCCGCACTTCCGCCGAGATAGCGCGCACGTCGCCCGGGCACGAAGCTTGCTCCCCCGAATGGTCGACGCGCATCGAACGACGAGGCGACCGCTTTGACGACCACCCTCAACAGCATTCTGGATGTCTGGGGCCCCCGAACCGGCTACTCCGGCGAAGGGCAGTGGCCCGCGCGCGCGGACGAGCGCACGGTCGAGGAGCCGGAACGGTGGGTGGCCTCGGTGTGCATGCTGTGCTCCACGGGCTGCGGGATCGACGTCGGCGTGCGGGATGGCCGGATCGTCGGCGTGCGCGGGCGCCCCGGAGATCGCATCAGCCACGGGCGGCTCGGGCCCAAGGGACTACACGGGTGGGAGGCCAATGACAGTGGCGACCGCCTGACCAGGCCGCTGATACGCCGCGATGGGAGGCTGCAGCCGACCTCGTGGGGCGAGGCGCTCGACGTCGTCGTCGAGCGCAGCCGAGAGATCAAGGAGCGATACGGGGCGGGCGCGCTTGCCTTCTACAACTCGGGGCAGCTCTGCCTGGAGGAGTACTACACCCTTTCCGTCATCGCCGAGATCGGCATCGGCACGAACCACGTGGACGGGAATACTCGGCTGTGTACGGCGACGGCCGCCGCCGCGCTCATGGAATCCTTCGGGACGGACGGGCCTCCAGGCTCGTTCGCCGATTTCGATACCGCGGACACCATCTTCCAGATCGGCCACAACATGGCCGAGACCCAGACCGTGCTGTGGTCGCGCGTTCTGGACCGGCGCAGCGGCCACAACCCGCCCCGCCTGGTCGTGGTGGATCCACGCCGGACGATCACCGCCGCGCAGGCGGACGTGCATCTGGCGCCGCGCCTCGGCACCAATGTCGCCCTGCTGAACGGGCTCCTCCACCTGATCATCGATGCCGGGGACGTCGATGAGAGCTTCATCGCCGAGCACACGGTGGGCTTCGAGTCGCTCTGCGACATGGTCGAGAAATGGCCCCCGGAGCGCGTGGCCCGCGTCACCGGCGTGCGCGAGAGCCCGCTGCGGGAAGCCGCCGCGATCGTGGGGGGCGCGTCGCGTCTCGTCTCGACCGTCCTCCAGGGCGTGTATCAGTCGAATCAGGCGACGGCGGCGGCGGTACAGGTGAACAACCTCCACCTCATCCGCGGGATGATCGGCAAGCCCGGGTGCACGGTGTTCCAGATGAACGGGCAGCCCAGCTCCCAGAACACCCGCGAGTGCGGCGCCAACGGCGAGCTCACCGCCTTCCGCAACTGGCAGAACCCCGCCCACGTCGCCGATCTCGCGCGCGTGCTCAACGTCGAGCCCAAGGTCATTCCCTCGTGGTCCCCGCCGACCCACGCGATGCAGATCTTCCGGTACGCCGAGACCGGATCCATCCGCTTCCTCTGGATCATGGGCACCAATCCCGCGGTGTCCCTTCCCGAGCTCCGCCGGATCCGGAAGATTCTGGATGCCGATGGCCTGTTCCTCATCGTTCAGGACGCCTTCCTCACCGAGACGGCCCAGTACGCCGATGTGGTCCTGCCCGCCGCGCTCTGGGGAGAGAAGACGGGCTGCAGCACCAACGCCGATCGCACCGTCCATCTGGCGCAGAAGGCGATCGAGCCGCCCGGCGCAGCGCGCGCCGATCTGGACATCCTTCTGGACTACGCGCGCCGCATGGGATTTCAGGACAAGGATGGTCACCCGCTCATCAAGTGGCGTGACGCCGAGGGTGCCTTCAAGGCCTGGCAGGAGTGCGCGAAAGGCCGTCCATGCGACTACTCCGCTCTCACCTACGAGCGATTGGCGCGGGCGGGCGGAATCCAGTGGCCGTGCACGGAGCGCGCGCCCGGCGGGACGGAGCGGCTTTACACGGACGGCGTGTTCCACACCGCGGCGGACTACTGCGAGCTGTACGGCCACGACCTCACCACCGGCGCCGAGATCTCTCCCGAGCAGTATCGGGCGAACGACCCACGGGGCCGAGGGATCATCAAGCCCGCGGACTACATGCCGCCGCCCGAAGAGCCGGACGCGCGTTATCCCTTCTGGCTGACCACGGGGCGCGTGGTGTACCACTGGCATACCCGGACCAAGACCGGTCGGGTGGCCGCGCTACGGGAGGCGGCCCCGACCCCGTTCGTGGAGCTCAGCCGGGAGGATGCCGAGCGCTTCGGGATCGACAACGGCGATCCGGTGGAGGTCGGCTCCCGCCGGGGCCATGTCCAGGTCGAGGCCCGCATCGGGAGCATCCTGCCCGGGCACCTCTTCATGCCGTTTCACTACGGCGATTGGGACGAGACGGACCGGCCGGGCGCCGCCGACGAGCTGACGATCACGGACTGGGACCCCGTCAGCAAGCAGCCTCATCAGAAATTCGCCGCGGTCTGGATCCGCAAAGCATGATCGCGCGCTACCTGGGGCTGGCGCTGAGTGCAGAGCAGGCACTGGCCGACGCGTTCGTGATCGTCGGGCTCCGGCACGCCGTCGAGCCGGAGATGCGGAACGCGGCGCGGCTGCACTCCAACTGGTGCCACGAGCACATGAGCGCCCTCGCACCGGCGGCGCGCCGCTACGGCGCCCGGCGCAGCGCGGACGGCGAGCGGCTGCGCCGCGCCCTCTTCCACGGCCGGCGCACCGGCGGATTCGGCCTTCTGCGGGACATACACGATCTTCGGGCTCTCGCTAGCTTCGTCCAGGCATGCTGGGTCGCGCTCGGGCAGGGCGCCGCGGAGCTGCGGGACGACCAATTGCGGACAGTCTGTGAGCGCTGCACCGGGGAGACGATGCGCCACCTCGACTGGCTCGATACGAAGATCCGGCACGCCGCCCCCCAAGCGCTCACCGTGCCGAGCCGCACGCGGGACGAGCTGATCGGCGCCATCCCGACTTTTGCCGAGGCGACGGCCCTGGCCGACCGGGCGCCCGGGGCGCTGCTGCGCCGGCTGCGGCCCGTCTCGCCGCTCGCGGGGGCCGCGCTGGCCCTCGGTGTGCTCATGCTGCTGGCCCCCGCCGGGGGGCGCCGCGCGAACGGATCGGCGTGGCGCGCGCTCGGCCGGTGAATCCCGTGACGGCCTCAATCCCCGCTCTCGCTGTCTCTCGTCGCTGCGCGTGCGGCGTCACGCGCGGCGCTCGCCGCTGCTCGTAGATCAGCGGCTCGACGTTCCTGCTGGAGCAGGGCCACGCGCAGGGCCTCCGTCTTCGCCTCCGCCGCCTCCGCCGCTCGCGCTTTCCGGTCGGCCACCCGATTCAGGGCGCGCGCGTTGCGTTGCGCCCGTCTCGCCGCCGCTCGGGCTTCGCGCTCCGCCTGGCGCCGACGCCGCCGCTCGACCGGGCCGCTGTCTTTCCGAGCCTTCGCGCGTGCGGACCCCGCCGGGACCGGCCCCTTGGTCAGGATGTCGAAGCCGGCGGCGCCCCGCTCCTCCGTCAGCCCGCCCGCGAGAAGGTCGGCGCGAAGGCGCCGGTCCACGACGGACGCGATGAGCGTGTCGTGCAGCCGCCGCTCAAGAGCCGGGGACAGCGGGATACGGGCGAGTTTCAGCTTCTCGGACGCGCGGCGCATGATAGGCGCGAGTGCCGCGCGAAGGCGATCCATCGCCGGTCTGAATTCCCGCTCGCCCAGTTGAGCGCGTCGTAACTCGGTCACCGCGTCGGCCAGCTCGCCGACTTCCCGGCGTGCGCTCGCGGCGTTGTTCAGCGCCCACACCACGGGGCTCGGGCGGCGCAGGCGGCGCACGCGTCTCGCTTCTGCGACGTGCCCGTCTTTCTGGAGCTTGGCCACCAGGGCGTTGCGAGCGCGCACGAAATCGCGAGGAGTAGCGGATTGCAACCCGCGCAATTCACCAAGCGAGTGATTCATATCACTAATAATCTCCTGGTACGAAGAGACGCGCAAATCCCCACCTACCATGGGGAACCGGAGCGAGCGACGTCAATGTTTTTCACTGCGGCGGCAGGGGCGGGGACAGCAATGGGTCGCCGGCGCTCGCGCAGGCGATCGTGTTCCGGGCGGGCTGGGGCTCGACTCTCCTCGGCTGCGGCTTCAAGCTAAGTCAGGTCGCCGGCTTGAACTCCGGCATCACCGTCATCCCGACCGGTTCGCTGGCGTAGTGAGGGCCGCGCTACATCGCGCGGGCTACCGCCCCCTCTTGTCGCCGACAAGATCACGAGGCGCCAGCGTTACGAAGGCGAAGCGCCCGATGAGTCCGACGACGGCGATGTGGAGGAAGGCCAGGCCCCAGGAGAGCGGGGACATGCCGCCTCCTAGATCGAGGATCCAGCCGATGACGATGGGGCCCACGAAGCCGCCCGCGTAGCCGGCCATCGAATGCATGGCGAGGGTTGCGCCGCGCCGGCGCGGGTCGGCGCTGCCTGCCGCGCCGGCCGTCAGCGAGGAGGAATCCAGCCAGATGAGCAGGCCGTACGCCAGCACGAGCACGGTGGCGAGAGGGTAAGAGCGGGCGCCGAGGAAGCCGATGCCGGCGGCGAACACGGCGCAGGACAGCATGGCCAGGCGCACGAGCCGCTGGCGCCCGAGGCGGATGGACGCCTCGTTGCCGGCGACGCTGGCCCAGGTGCCGATGAAGCCCATGGCGGTGGCGACGAGCGTGGGACCGATCCATTGGCCTCCGTCTCCGGTCGCTGCGATCACGTAGGTCAGGAACGCCACGACCCAGCCACGCAGGGCATTCATCTCCCACGTGTGCGCGCAGTACGCGAGTGCATAGGCCATCGCGGACTTGTTTCGGAGCACCGGGCGGAAATCGAAGAGCGCGCCCTCGGGGCGGGCCTCGAGAGGCGCTTCTCGCGGTGGCGCCAGGAAGACGATGATCAACCATCCGATGAGCGCCGCGATGCCGGATGCGACAAAGGCGCCTCGCCAGCCCAGGCTGCCGTTCAATGCCCCCGCGAAGACGAACGACAGTGATCCGGCAATGCCGATACTGGCGGCGTGGCCCGCCACGGCCCGGGACATCAGCGTCGCGTCGACGCGGTCCGCCAAGAGCTTGAGGCCGGTCATGTACGTCCCCGCCCAGCCGATGCCCGCGAGGGCGCGTAACGCCGCGGCCGTCCAGAACCCTTCGGCGAAGGCCGCGAAGCCCCAGTGGCTGGCGATGGTCATCGCAACTCCGGAAAGATAGACGCTCCGCGGATCCATGCGGTCGGTGAGGGTCACGAGGAACGGCACCGAAAGCGTGTAGGCGGCATAGAAGATACCGGTGATCCAGCCGGCCTCGCGGTTCGTGAGGTGCCAGCCCGCGATGAACTCGGGAAGCAGGGCCGGCCAGGTGTAGGCGCCGATCTGCGCACACACCTGCGCGACGCACACACAGGCGACCAGGCGCGCCGGGCTCAAGGTCGCCAGCCGTTACCCCCGCGCGTCGTCGAGCAGTCGCTCCACGATGACGCAGTCGCGCCAGTGCCCGTCGAGCTTGCCGTGACGCTGGTAGATGCCCACCACCCGGAAGCCGCACCGCTCGTGGAGGGCGAGACTGGCGGTGTTCTCGGGGAAGATCCGCGAGACGATCTTCCAGAATCCCCGCTCGGCGTAGAGCTGACAGAGCGCGTTCAACGTCACGCGGCCGGCGCCGGTGCCGCGCGCGGATCGGGCCACGTAGACGGAGTGCTCGGCCACGCCGGCGTAGGCGGGACGGCTACGGTACGCACTGGCGCTGGCCCAGGCCACGAGCTGTCCGTCCCGCTCGGCCACCACCGTGGGGTACCGGTCTCCCTTGTCGGCGAGCCATGTCGCGATCTGATCGGGCGTCCGAGGCTCGGTCTCGAAGGTCGCGATCCGGTCGGCGATGCCTTCGTTGTAGATCGCCGCGATGGCGGCGGCGTCGGCCGGGGTCGCGACCCGGGTGCGGGTCGGGGTCGCCGTCATTGCGTCCGCACGACGACGTCTGGCGCCGCGGAGGGCAAGCTCGGCACGAGCCACCGGAACAGGCCGGTCGCGGCGGCGGCGCCTAGCAGCTGCGCGACGATGAAGCCCGGCGCATCGCCGGGGCGAATTCCGGCGAAGGTATCGGAGGCCGCACGCGCGAGCGTCACCGCCGGATTGGCGAACGACGTCGAGGCGGTGAACCAGTAGGCCGCGGTGATGTAGGCGGCCACGGCGAACGGCACGATGGGCGACCGGGTGCGCGCGCACCCCCAGATCACCGCGAGCAGGCCGAAGGTCGCCACGAACTCGCTGAACATCTGGGCCGGGCCGGACCGGATGTGCCGCGACGCGAAGAAGAGGGGCAGCTCGAACATCAGGTGTGCCGCCGCGGCGCCCGCAAAGGCCCCGGCGATCTGGGCGGTGAGATAGGCGGGCACGTCGGACCACGCGAGGCCGCCCTGCGAGGCATCCGCGAGGGTCACCGCGGGGTTGAAGTGCGCGCCGGAAATCGGCCCGAACGTCAAGATCAGCGCCACGAGGGCGGCCCCGGTGGCGATCGTGTTGGCCAGGAGGGCGATCGCCACGTTGCCGGCCGAGAGCCGCTCCGCCATGATGCCGGATCCGATGACGGTCGCCAGCAGCATCGCGGTTCCCACGCCTTCGGCCACACCACGACGGCCAAGGCTTGGCCGGTCCTTCACGCTGTCCCCTCCGCGGGCGGCGTCTCTCAGCCCGAGCAGCAGGCGTTTCCCTTGGCCAGGGGCAGGAAGGCGCCCTTGAGCATCGAGCCGGCCTCCTCGCCTTCCAGATCGTAGTTGAGGTGGTACACCTCCCACTCGACCCCGTCCGGATCCTGAACCCAGAACTTGTCCTGATTGGCGTGGCAGCAATCGACGCCCATCTCCTCGCGGACCGGGAGGCCGGCGGCCTTCACCCGACCGAGGTGGGCCACGACGGTATCGACGGCGTCGACCTGCACGCCCACGTGATTGACCGTCCCTTCACCGGCGGCCCCGCCGGCGGAGAGGGCGAGGTTGACGGGCGCCCACTCCGGCAGGAACTTCACGTAGCCCGGCTTGACCTTCACCGGGTCCGCGCCGAGGAACTTCTCGTAGAAGGCGCGGCTCTTGACCAGATCGGACACGTGCAGGTGCAGGTGAACCTTGGCGCTCATGGCGGCCTCCTAGCAGCAGGCGGTGAGCAGACGCACCAGCGCCGTCACCGTATCCCGCTTGACCGAATAGTAGATGTAGCGCTCTTCCTTGCGACTCTCGACGAGGCCGGCCCGGCGCAGCACGTCGAGATGGTGCGACAGCGTCGGGCCGGGGATTTCGAGCTCGGCTTGGATCTCGCCGACCGACAGCTCCTTCTCCTCGCGCACCAGGCAGAAGAACACCTGAAGCCGAGAGAGGTGGGCGAGGGCCTTGAACGCCTCGACGTGCTCGGCGTTGGCCTGGAGCTGGGCCAGGGGAAGACGGGTGATCGTTTTCATCGGACGCTCCGTCCTGCCATATTTCGAAATCTATCAAAATATGGATTGATAAGTCAAGCCCGCATCCGTAGAGTAGTCGCGATGGCCAAGGACGGGAAGAGAACGCCGCGGCGGTGGGCAGGTCTCGCCGACCCGATGATGGTGTCGGTCGTCGCGCTCGGGATCACGCAGATCACGGCGTGGGGCACGAGCTACTACTGCCTTGGCGTGCTCGCGGGGCCGATCAGCCAGGACACGGGGTGGAGCCGAGGGTTCGTGTTCCTCGGCTTCACCGTCGCGCTGCTCGTCATGGGGGTCGTCTCGACGACGGTGGGGCGTGCGATCGACCGGCATGGCGCCCGCGCGGTGATGAGCCTCGGCTCCGTGCTCGTGGCGGCCGGACTTTTCGCTCTCGCGCATGTCCGGAGCGAGCCTCTGTATCTCGCGGTCTGGGCGTTCCTGGGCCTCGGCATGCGGCTGTGCCTGTACGACGCCGCCTTCGCCGCCCTGGTGCAAGTCGCGCCCACCCGGGGGCGGAAGGCCATCTCGTATCTGACGCTGTTCGGGGCGTTCGCCTCGTCCGTCTTCTGGGTGATCGGTCACGCGCTCGATCAGCGAGTGGGATGGCGGCAGACGCTCGTCCTGTTCGCGCTGATCAACCTGGCGGTGTGCCTGCCGCTGCACTGGTTCGGGCTGTCGCGGCGCGGGACCGCCCCGGCGACGGCCCGGCCGATGGGCGCGGCGGGCCCCACCGTGGACGAGCCGCCGCTCGAGGGGCGGGCCCGCTCCGTCGCCATCGTACTGTTCGCCCTGGTCATGTCCCTCAATGGCTTCGTGTTCGGGGTGGTCTCGGTGCAGCTCGTGTCCCTCCTCGAGGCAGCGGGGCTGGCGACCGCCGCCGCGGTCTGGGTCGCCTCCATGAAGGGCGTGGCCCAGTTCGGCGGGCGCGTGGTGGAGATCCTGTTCGCGAGGAAGCTGCGCGCGATCACGGTGGGCCGGATCGCGGTCGGGATCCTCCCCGCCTCCCTGCTGCTTCTCATGTTTGGCACCCGGAGCCTGCCGCTGGTCGTGGCGTTCACGCTGCTGATGGGGGCCTCGCAGGGCGTGATCACGATCGTCCGCGGCGCCGTCCCGCTCTCCCTCTTCGGCTCCGCCGGGTACGGCGCGGTGCTGGGGACCATCGCCACGCCGGTCCTCGTCGTCAACGCCGCCTCGCCGTCGGTGTTCGCGTGGATCACGGACCACTGGGGGTGGGGCACGGGACGCGCCTCCCTCCTGGTCGGAGCGGCGGCGGCCTGGATCGCCATGGAGCTGATGTCGCTCTGGTATGAGCGGCGACGGACGGCGCTCGCCGCCGAGGTGCCCTCGCGCGCCGAGCCCATCAGCGGCGGGCCACCGCGAGCCTCGGTATAGAATGCCGGCTATGCCGGCACGGACGGGCGAGCAGTACCTCCGCGGGCTGCGGGAGCAGGAGCGGCAGGTCTGGATGCGCGGCGCGCGCGTCAAGGACGTGACCGCTCATCCGGGGTTGGCCAGCGGCGCGCGAGCGGTCGCCGACCTCTACGACATGCAGCACGACCCGGGGCGGGGCGACGAGATGACCTACGTGTCGCCCTCGAGCGGCGAGCGTGTGGGGCTCTCGTTCATCATCCCCCGCACCCGCGAGGACCTGGAGCGGCGCCGGGCCATGATGCTGCGCTGGGCGCGTCACACGTGCGGGATGATGGGCCGCTCGCCGGACTTCATGAACGTCACCTATGCGGCCTGGGCGGGCGCGGCCGCGTACTTCGCGCAGAACCGGCCCGAGTTCGGCGAGAACGTCCGCCGGTACTACGAGTACCTTCGCGAGCGCGACCTCACCCTCACCCACGCCCTCATCAACCTGCAGCGGAGCCGCAGCGCGGCGGGCCTGAACCTCCAGGAAGGCACCGCGCTCGCGGTGGTGCGCGAGACGGACGCGGGCATCGTGGTGCGGGGCGCGCGCATCCTCGCCACGCTGGGGCCGCTCGCCGACGAGATCGCGGTGTACTCGCCGCGCATGAGCGACATGGCGAGCGCCCACAGCCCCTTCGCGCTGAACTTCGCCATCCCGTGCGGGACGTCGGGGCTCCGGTTCCTGTGCCGCGAGAGCTTCGACCTCGGCCGGTCGCACTTCGACCATCCGCTCGGCTCGCGCTTCGAGGAGATGGACTGCGTCGTGTTCTTCGACGACGTCCTCGTCCCGTGGGAGCGCGTGTTCCTCCTCGGCGACGTGAGCCTCATCAACGGGACCGGCGCGCGGACGCACTCGATGGCGCACACCGCGCACCAGGGCGCCGCGAAGAACATCGCCAAGTGCGAGTTCGTGCTCGGCGTTGCCTTGCTCGTGGCGGATGCTCTCGGCAACGCGCAGCTCCCCCATTCGGAGGAGCGGCTCGCCGAGCTGATGCAGTACACCGAGCTCATGAAGGCGTGCACCCGGGCCGCCGAGGCCGACGCCCAGCTCGACGAGTGGGGCGTGATGTGTCCGGCGGAAGTGCCGATCGAGATGACGCGCAATCTCTTCATGACCGCCTACCCACGCATGGTGGAGATCCTGCAGCTGCTGGGCTCCAGCAGCTTCATGATCACCCCCACGGAGGAGGACTTCGGCGGCCCCCTCGGGCGACACATCGAGCAGTACCTGGCCACCGACACCACGCCGGCCCGCGACCGGGTGAAGCTGTTCCGGCTGGCCTGGGACATCGCGGGCACGTCCTTCGGCAGCCGGCAAGTGCTCTACGAGCGGTTCTTCGCCGGCGACCCGCTCGCCCGCGCCCGGTTCGTGAGCGGCATTTATCCCAAGAGCGAGGTGATGGACCGGGTGCGGGCCTTCCTTCGCGACGACGACGGCGGATCGGGGGGAATCGGGTCGGAGTAGAATAGCCCGGGCCGCCGGGACCTCGACCGATCGCGCGGCCCCCAGGAGATACCGCCATGAGCCTTCGCGCGGCCGCCGTCGTCGTGACGCTTCCCCTCATCCTCGCCGGCTGCGCGGGCGCGGCGAAGGTCGCGCGCCCCGCTGATCTCACCGAGGTCACGGTGGTGGACGCGGCCCGCCTGATCGGCCAGCGCTCGGTGACGAGCGCCGAGCTGACGGAGGCCTTGCTCGCCCGAGCCGAGGCCAATCCCGACCTCAATGCCTTCATCACGCTCGATCGCGCGGGCGCGATGGCGGCGGCGCAGAAAGCGGACGAGTCGCTGGCCGCCGGCAAGAGCCGCGGGCCGCTCCACGGTGTACCCCTGGTGGTGAAGGACAACACCCACGTGGCCGGCCTTCCGAATACCGCGGGAACCCCGGCGCTCAGCTCGTTCCACCCCAAGGAGAATGCGCCCACGGTGCAGCGTCTCCTCGACGCGGGCGCCATCATCCTCGGCAAGACCAGCATGCACGAGCTCGCCTTCGGCATCTCCGGCTACAACGAGGGCTTCTATACGAAGGCGCCCATCGGCACGCGCAACCCCTACGACCGCACCCGCATCGCCGGCGGCAGCTCGAGCGGCACCGGCGCGGCCGTCGGCGGGCGGCTGGCACCCGGCGGTCTCGGCAGCGACACCGGTGGGTCCGTGCGCGTCCCCGCCGCGCTCACCGGCGGCTCCGGCCTGCGTCCGACCCTCCTGCGCTACGACCAGGCGGGCGTCACGCCGATCTCGCATTCGCGCGACACGGTGGGGCCGATGGCGCGGACAGTGGCCGACGTCGCGCTCCTCGATTCCGTCATCACCGGCACCCGGCTCGCGACCGCGGCGCCCCTCAGCGGGGTGAAGCTCGGGGTCTATCGCGCGTACTTCTTCAAGGACCTCGACGCCGACACCGAAACTGTGATCGCGGCGGCCATCGCCAAGCTGCGCGCGGCCGGCGTCACCATCGTCGAGGTCGACATGCCCGACCTCCAGAAGCTGAACGACGCGGCCAGCTTCCCGGTGGCGCTCTACGAGGCCTACGACGACCTCAAGGCCTATCTCACGAGGTATCAGGTCGGGAAGACGGTGGAGCAGGTGGCGCAGCAGATCGCGAGCAAGGACGTCAAGGCCACCTACGACGGTCTCGTCGTGCCGCGGAAGCTGCCCGCGCCGAACGGCGTGGTGGACGCGGCGCCCGCGTACAAGGCGGCGATGGAGGAGGGGAGGCCGGCGCTCGCCAAGTACTTCGCGGACACGTTCCAGAAGAACGGCGTCGACGCGCTGCTGGCGCCGACCACCCCGCGCGTGGCTGTCCCGCAGGGCGCGGACGCGAGCAGCCTCCCCACGTTCCTGCTCTTCATCCGCAACACGGATCCCGGCAGCAATGCCGGCATCCCGGGGTTGACGGTGCCCTCGGGGCTCGGGCCGACTACCCACCTGCCCGTCGGACTGTCGCTCGATGGGCCTCGCGGCAGCGACGAGCGGCTTCTCGCCATCGGACTCGCGATCGAGCAGGTGCTCGGCCGCATCCCGCCGCCGCCGCGGTAGTGACTCGACCCTTCCGCTCCATGCCGCGGGCGGTCGTGGTTGTCGCGTGGCTTCTCGCGCTGCTGCTCGGCGCGACGCGCCCGGCATCGGCGCAGGCCCCGTCGATGGCTGACGGCGTCGCGACCACCGAGCCGGGGAAATGGCCCTACACCCTGCCGTTCATGTCGGACATGGCGATCAAGCGAGGCTATGAGCTGCCGCTGCCGCTCGGCCTCTCGGGAGTCTTCTACTACGTCGAGCGGGACATCGAGATCACCGACATCCGCGTCGGCGTGGACGGCGCGCCCCTCCGCAGCGTGAGCAAGTTCTTGAGCGCCGGCTCGACGAGCCACGTGAGCGTGGCGGTGGCGCGGTTCGACGCCTGGCTGCTGCCCTTCCTCAACGTCTACCTGATGGCCGGCTACGTGGCCAACAACACGACCACCCGGGGCGAAGTGACCATTCCCCGACCGGGGCCGATTCCCGGCGAGCGCACCTTCAACCTGACGGCGAAGACAGAGCTGGAGGGGTTCATGGGCGGCGGCGGGCTCACCCTCGCCGCGGGCTATCGCAGCTTCTTCGTCATGGGCGACGTGAACTACAGTCAAACCGACATCGGTTTCGATGATCGCTTCAAGGCGCTGATCGGCTCGGTCCGCGCAGGCTGGAACGGGAAGATCCTGGACGTACCCGTCCGCTTGTGGGTCGGCGGTGTGTACTGGGGCACCCGGAGCACCGCGCGCTCGAGCGTGGACGTGGTCGGGGTGGGGAAGGTGAGCTTCGAAGCGGACCAGGGCCCCGAGCATCCGCTGAACGCGATGCTCGGCGCGCAGGTCACCCTCGCCAAGCATTGGGATCTCTTCGCCGAGTACGGCACCAACGCCAAGGACGTCCAGACCATCGCCGCCGGTCTCACGTTCCGCTTCTGAGTGAACCCCTCTCCCTCTTCAGGAAGCGGGTCGGGTGAGGGAGGCGGCGATCAGCCGGCGACGGTGGCGAGCGGCATGACCGCCTCGCCCACGGACTCGGCGATGGCCGGATGCACGACGTGCCGGCCCCAGACGTTGATGCCTTTGGCGAGGGGCGAGCCCTCACGAGCGACCGCGGCGGGCCCCTTCGCGGCGAGCTCGCGCACATACGGCAGCGTCGCGTTCGTCAGCGCGAAGGTGGAGGTGCGCGGGACGAGCGCCGGCATGTTCGCCACGCCGTAGTGCACGACGCCGCCGACGCGGTAGGTCGGCTCGAACACCGTGGTGGGGCGTATGGTCTCGATGCAGCCGCCCTGATCGACGGCCACGTCTACGATCACCGCGCCCTCCTTCATGCGCTCCACCATCGCGCGGGTGACGAGGCGTGGCGCCCGCACGCCCGCCACCAGCACCGCGCCCACCAGGAGATCGGCCCGCAGCAGGGCCCCTTCGATGTTGAAGGCGTTCGAGGCCAGCGTCACCAGCCGGCCACGGAACATCTCGTCGATGACCCGCAGGCGGTCGAGGTTGATGTCGAGGAGCGACACGTCGGCGCCGAGGCCCACCGCCATCCGCGCCGCGTTGACGCCCACGGTGCCGCCGCCCAGTATCACCACGTTGCCCGGCGGCACCCCGGGCACGCCCGCGAGCAGGACGCCGCGCCCGCCGTACGCCTTGCCCAGGTAGTGGGCGCCCTCCAGCACGGCGAGCCGGCCCGCCACCTCGCTCATCGGCGTCAGGAGGGGCAGGCTTCCGTCGGGCCGCTGCACGGTCTCGTACGCGATCGCGATGACTTCCGCCCGCCGCAGCGCGGCCGTGAGGGTGGGCGCCGCCGCCAGATGCAGATACGTGAAGAGGATCTGCCCGCGCCGGAACCGCGAGTATTCGTCTTCGATGGGCTCCTTGACCTTGAGGATCAGCTCCGCGGCGGACCAAATCTCGTCGACGGCGGCGAGCCGCGCGCCGACCTTCCCATACTCATCGTCGCGAAAGCCGCTGCCCGCGCCGGCCCCCTGCTCCACCATCACCGGATGGCCCGCCTCCACGAGCGCGTGCACGCCCGCCGGCGTGGCGGCGACGCGCTGCTCGCCGGGCTTGATCTCACGCGGAACGCCGATGACCATGCTTCTCTCGTATCATCCGCGTGCCGGCGAGTCCATCGGATCTAGGGCGGATCCGGCGCGCCGATCATGAGGCATTCGTACGGCAGCAGCTCGCGCACCGTCTCGGCATCGCCGCGCCGCCCGCCGTAGCGCGCCCGCTCGGAGCTCCAGGGGGCCCCCGGCGCGCCCGTGCCCTTCGGCAGAGGCTGCGCCTGTGCGGTCAGATTGAAGAGGGCGCGCAGCCCGCCGCCGCCCGCCGTGCCACGCGTGAGCTCCAGCAACGGCCCCGCCTCCGCGTCCGGAAGCAGGCGCGCCTGTGCGGCGTCGCGCAGGGCCGGCCACGCCTCGCGTGCGGCCAGCAGGTCGCGGTAGAGGCGGCGCAGCCCCGCGCGCGGTGTGCCGTCGGGCCACGACCAGTCGAGCCGGGCCGAGGCGAAGGTGGCCTCGGCGTTCGGGTCGGGGACCTCACCCTGCCACGCGAAGGCCGCGAACTCCCGCGAGCGGCCCTCGCGCACCGCCTGCATCAGCCCCTTGTCGCCGAACGAGCAGAAGAAGGGGAAGGGATGCTCCTCGCCGTACTCCTGACCCATGAAGAGCAGCGGGAGATACGGTGCGAGGAGCAGCAGGCACGCCGCGAGACGCTGGGCCGCGGGCTCGCGGACGAGCGTGGACAGGCGATCGCCACGCGCGCGATTGCCGACCTGATCGTGGTTCTGCACGCAGACCACGAAGCGATCGGGCCCCACATCCGGGGGCAGCGGCGCCCCGTGATGCCGCCCGCGGTGCACGCTGTAGTCCCCCGCGTAGACGAAGGGCGTCTCGAGCGCGCGCGCGATCTGCCACGCCGACCCGAAGTCTTCGTAGTAGCCTTGCCGCTCGCCGGTGAGATGGGCGTGCACGGCGTGATGAAAGTCGTCCGCCCACTGCGCATCGATCCCGTAGCCGCCGCGCGCCGCCCCCGTCAGCAAGCGCGGGTCGTTCTGGTCGCTTTCCGCGATCACATGCAGCGGCCGGCCCAGCCGGGCGGCCGCGTCATCCGCGACTTCCTGGATCGCGCGGAGGATCGGGCGCGCGCCGAGATCGTAGATGGCATGCACGGCGTCGAGCCGGAGCCCATCGAGATGAAGCTCCTCGAGCCACATGCGCACGTTGTCGAGCACGAAGGCGCGGACGGCGTCGGAGCCACGGCCGTCGTAGTTCACCGCGGCGCCCCACGGCGTCCGGTAGTGGTCGGTGAAGTACGGGCCGAACTCGCCGAGGTAGTTGCCCTCGGGCCCGAGGTGGTTGTAGACGACGTCGAGAACGATGGCGAGCCCGGCGGCGTGGCAGGCGTCCACCAGCCGCTGGAGCCCGCGCGGCCCGCCGTAGGAGGCCTGGGCCGCGTAGGGGAATGTCCCGTCATAGCCCCAGTTCCGCGCGCCGGGGAACTGCGCGATCGGCATCAGCTCGAGCGCGGTGATGCCGAGCTCGCGCAGCGCGGGGAGGCGAGGGATGATCGCCTCGAACGTGCCGTCCGGGGTGAACGTGCCCACGTGGAGCTCGTAGAAGACGAGGTGGCGGCGCGGCACCCCGCCCCAGCGCCCGTCCGTCCAGGCGAAATGCTCGGGCCGTACGACCGCCGAGGGCGCGTGCACGCCGTCCGGCTGCCACAGCGAGCACGGATCCGGCCGCTCCGCGCCCCCGTCGAGCCGGTACGCATAGCGCTGTCCCTCGAGGATCCCGGGAAGCCGGACGGAAAAGTGACCCGCCTCGACCGCGCGCATCGGGTGGACCCGCCGCGTCGTCCCGTCCACGAGCACGAGGTCCACCCGGCTCGCGCGGGGCGCCCAGACTCGCCAGCGCGTCGAGCCGTCGGGCTCGCTCGTCGCGCCGGCCCGCCGCCCGGCATCCATGCGATTCACGTCGTGCGAACCCAGCAAGCCATGTGCCGCCTTCGCCGCATTCCGGCTCGGTAAAGCTGACCGAGCAAATCTTCTACGATTCGCCCGGCGATCGCGCGCTACTCCGCGTCGTTTCTATCCGCCGTCCCCGGCACGTCATTTGCGTCACGTGCGTCACGGAAGGTATGGTGATCCAATCCATGAGAGTTTGGCCGGGCCGGCCGTATCCGCTGGGAGCGACGTGGGACGGCGCCGGCGTCAATTTCGCGCTGTTCTCCGAGAATGCGTCCAAGGTGGAGTTGTGCCTGTTCGACTCCGCGGACGATACGGTGGAGTCGCGGCGCATCGTCCTCGGTGAATACACCGATCAAGTCTGGCACGCTTACCTTCCTGACGTGCAGCCCGGGCAGCTCTACGGCTATCGCGTGGACGGCCCCTACGAGCCAACGCAGGGCCATCGATTCAATCCGAACAAGGTGGTTGTCGATCCCTACGCCAAGGCGATCGGCCGATCGCTCCGATGGAACGACGCGGTGTTCGGCTATCGCTTCGGGGACGAGTCTGCGGACCTCTCGCGCGACGACCGCGACAGCGCGGCCTTCGCCCCGCTGGGGCAGGTGATCGACTCCGCGTTCACCTGGGGCGACGATCGCCCGCCCCGCACGCCCTGGCACAAGACGTTGATCTACGAGACGCACGTGGGCGGCTTCACGAAACGGCATCCGGACGTACCCGAGAAGCTCCGCGGCACGTATGCGGGCCTCGCCTCCGAGGCCGCCATCCGCCACCTGCGCGAGCTCGGCGTGACCGCGGTGGAGCTCATGCCGGTGCATCACTTCCTGCAGGAGCGGCATCTCCTGGAGAAGGGCCTCAGCAACTACTGGGGCTACAACACCCTGGGCTACTTCGCGCCCGAGCCTCGCTACGAAGCCCCTGGCAACGCGCTGAGCCCGGTGGCGGGCTTCAAGACCATGGTGCGCGCGCTTCACGCCGCCGGGATCGAGGTGATCCTCGACGTGGTCTACAACCACAGCGCCGAGGGGAACCAGTACGGTCCCACCCTCTCGATGCGAGGCATCGACAACGCCGCCTACTACCGCCTCGGGCCCGAGCCGCGCTACTACATGGACTTCACAGGCTGTGGGAACACGCTGAACATGCAGCATCCGCGCGTGCTTCAGCTCGTGATGGACAGTCTCCGCTACTGGGCGGTGGAGATGCACGTCGATGGCTTCCGCTTCGATCTCGCGAGTACGCTGGCTCGCGAGCTGTTCGAGGTGAATCGCCTCGGCGCCTTCTTCGACATCATCCACCAGGATCCCGTGCTTTCCCAGGTGAAGCTGATCGCCGAGCCGTGGGACGTCGGCCCGGGGGGCTATCAGGTGGGCAACTTCCCCGTGCTGTGGGCGGAGTGGAACGGCCGGTACCGCGACAGCGTCCGCCGGTTCTGGAAGGGTGACGGCGGCCTGGTCTCCGAGTTCGCCACGCGCCTCGCCGGCTCGAGCGACCTCTACCAGGGCACGGGCCGCGCGCCGTACGCGAGCGTCAACTTCGTCACGTGTCACGACGGCTTCACGCTTCACGATCTTGTCTCCTACAGCGAGAAGCACAACGAGGCCAACGGGGAAGACAACCGCGACGGCACCAATGACAACAACTCCTGGAACTGCGGCGTGGAAGGTCCCAGCGGGGATCCCGAGATCGTCGAGTGCCGCGAGCGGCGCAAGCGGGCGTTCATCGCCACGCTGTTCTTCTCCCAGGGCGTGCCGATGCTCCTGGCCGGCGACGAGCTGTCCCACACGCAGCGGGGGAACAACAACGCCTACTGCCAGGACAACGAGATCACGTGGCTCGACTGGGAGCTCGGCCAGCGTGAGCAGGAGTTCCTGGCGTTCGTGAAGCAGGTGAGCCGCCTCTGGCAAACGCAGCCGGTGCTGCAGCGGCGGAAGTGGTTCCAGAACCGCTCCATCCGCGGCACCGGGATCAAGGACATCGGGTGGTTGACCCCGGGTGGCCAGGAGATGTCCGACACGGACTGGACCACCGACTTCGTGAAGTGCCTGGGCGTGCGGCTGGCCGGCGACTTGATCGGCCACGTGGACGAGCGGGGCGAGCCGGTCACCGGCGACACGCTGCTCCTGCTCCTCAACGCGCATCACGAAGAGGTGCTGTTCACGCTGCCGGCCGTCGATCCCGAGCACCGGTGGGAGCCGCTGCTCGACACCGCCAACGGCAAGGTGGGCCAGAGCCTCGTCGTCGAAGGCGCGCCGTATCCGCTCCAGGCGCGCTCGTTCGCGGTGCTGCGCCGGTCGGGTCCGTCTCCGTGACATCCCGGCCCCGGCCCGAGGCCACGTACCGCCTCCAGCTCCACGCCGGCTTCACCTTTCGCGACGCGCTCCGGATCATCCCGTATCTTCGCGACCTCGGCATCACGCACTGCTATACCTCGCCCTACCTCAAGGCGCGGCCCGGCAGCACGCACGGCTACAACATCATCGATCACTCCGCGCTGAACCCTGAAATCGGCACGGAGGAGGAGCACGACCGGTTCGTGGCGGCGCTCCACGCCCACGGGATCGGGCTCATCCTCGACATGGTGCCGAACCACATGAGCGTCGCCACCAACGACAACGTCTGGTGGAACGACGTGCTGGAGAACGGGCCCGCGTCCCGCTACGCGGGTTACTTCGACATCGCCTGGGAGGCCGCGCCGCGCGTGCAGCTCCACGACAAGGTGCTCCTGCCCGCCCTCGGCGAGCCGTACGGTGACGCGCTGGAGGGCGGCCGCCTCGCGCTGGTCTTCGAGGGCGGCGCTTTCGTCATCCGCTACGGCGACCGCCGATTTCCGGTGGCGCCCCCGACGTACGCCCGCGTGCTCGAGCACCGGCTGGACGAGCTCGCGGATCGGCTGGGCGCGGATTCGCCCGCGCTCGCGGAGTACCAGAGCATTCTCACCGCGATCCGGAACCTGCCCCGCCGGACGGAGGTGGAGCCGGTCCGGGTCGCCGAGCGCGCCCGCGAGAAAGAAGTGGTCAAGCGCCGGCTCGCCGCGCTCGTCGCCGAGCATCCCGCGGTCGACGCGTTCATCGCGGGCACTCTCGCCCGCTTCAACGGCCGGCCCGGAGATCCGGCGAGCTTCGATCTCCTCGACGACCTCTTGCAGCACGAGTGCTACCGCCTCTCACACTGGCGCGTGGCCACCGACGAGATCAATTACCGGCGGTTCTTCGACGTCAACGACCTGGCTGCCCTGCGCATGGAGCGGCTCGACGTCTTCGAGGCCACCCACGCCCTCGTCCTCCGCCTGGTCTCCGAGGGCAAGCTCGACGGCCTGCGCATCGATCACCCCGACGGCCTCTTCGACCCCGGCCAGTACTTCCGGCGGCTGCGGGAGCGCGGCGTTCCTTACGTGGTGGTGGAGAAGATCCTGGCCGCGGGGGAGCCGCTCGTCGAGACCTGGGCGGTGGACGGCACCTCGGGGTACGAGCTGCTCAACGAGATCAATGGGCTCTTCGTCGACGGCGCCCAGGTGGAGGCGTTCACCGCGCTCTACGGCGCCCTCATCGGGGAGGATCTCTCGTTCGCCCAGGTGGCCTACGAGAAGAAGGCACTGATCCTGGGCACGTCGCTCGCGAGCGAGCTCCACATGCTGACTCATCAGCTGGACGAGCTCGCCCAGAAGCGCCGCGCCTCGCGCGACTTCACCTTCAACACCCTGCGCGACGCCCTGCGTGAGGTCATCGCGTGCTTCCCGGTGTACCGGTCGTACATCGACGACGCCGGGCCTCGCGACCTGGACCGCCGGCACGTCGAGACCGCGGTGCGCCGCGCTGCCCTGCGAAACCCCATCATGAGCTTCCGGGTGTTCCGCTTCATCCGCGACGTCCTGCTGGAGCCCGCGCCGACGGGCGCTGAGGAGGAGCGGGCGGACCGGCGCCGCTTCGCCGGCAGCTTTCAGCAGGTGACCGCCCCGGTCATGGCCAAGGGAGTCGAGGACACCGCATTCTACGTCTACCACCGCCTCGTGTCGCTCAACGAGGTGGGCGGCGACCCCGGTCGCTTCGGGGTGAGCCCGGAGGCCCTACACCGGTTCTGCGCGGAGCGGCAGCGCGCCTGGCCCCACGCGCTCTCCCCATTGTCGACCCATGACACGAAGCGCAGCGAGGATGTGCGGGCGCGCCTGAACGTGCTCTCGGAGCTGCCGGACGCCTGGGGCGCGGCGGTGCGGCGCTGGCGACGCCTCAACGAGTCGCAGCGGCTGCGCGTGGACGACCTCGCCGTGCCCGATTCCAACGCGGAGTATCTCCTGTACCAGACGCTCGTCGGCGTCTGGCCGCTGGAGAGCGACGCGGCGGTCGAGCCCCTGGTGTCGCGGATTCAGGCCTACATGGAGAAGGCGCTCCACGAGGCCAAGGTCCACACGAGCTGGATCAATCCCAACGAGCCCTACGATGCCGCCGTGCGCGAGTTCGTCGCCCGCATTCTCGACCCCGAGCGAAGCCGCGCATTCCTCGACGACTTCGTGGCGTTCCAGCGCCGGATCAGTCACTACGGGCTCTTCAACTCCCTGTCCCAGACGCTGCTCCGCATCGCATGCCCGGGCGCGCCGGACACGTATCAGGGCACCGAGACGTGGCGCTTCGACCTGGTGGATCCCGACAACCGCCGGCCGGTGGACTACGGCCGGCTCCAGAGCATGCTCGAAGATCTCGCGCGCGCGGAGGCGACGCCCGGCCTTCCCCGCGCGAAGCTCGCCCGCGAGCTCCTGGCGGCGAAGGAGGACGGGCGCGTCAAGCTCTACCTGACGTCCCACGCCCTCCGCTGCCGCCGCGACCACCCAGGCCTCTTCAGCGCGGGCGACTATCTCCCGCTCATGCCCATGGGAGAGCACGCCGCGCATTGCTTCGCCTTCGCGCGGCGAGCCGGCGACGCCTGGGCGATTGCCGCGGTGCCGCGACTCCTGACCCGGCTCATCCCCGAGCCGCCGCAGGCGCCCCTGGGGCCGGAGGTCTGGGGCGACACCCGGATTCCCTTGCCCGAGATCCCGACGCGACGCTGGACGAATCTCTTGACCGGCGAGCGACTCGATCCGGCGGTGCGAGACGGGGTGGACGCGCTGGCGGCGGGCGACGTCTTTCGCGATCTTCCCGTCGCCCTCTTGCTCGCGCAGGCTCACTAGTCGACCGCTTATCCCACCTCGGCGCGGATGCGCCCATGCAGAGCGGCGAGGGCGTCGGTCATGGCGTCCACCGAGCGGGCGCCCGACTGGAACAGCGCGGTGGCGTTCAGCGCCACCCACTGAAAGCCCATGGCCTTGAGCTCCGCCACGCGCGCGACCACGCGGTCGGGCTCACCGTAGAAGCGCTTGCCTTCGGCGTCGCGGGGGGGCGGCGCCACCATGCTCTGCAGCCCGATCGACGCAGGATCGCGGCCGGCCGCCTCCGCGTGGCGCCGAATCGCCTCGATGGACCGGCGCGCGTCGGTGGCATCGGTGACACGGCTCGCCAGCCAGCCGTCGCCCAGCCGCCCGACCCGCCGGAACGCGGCCTCGGAGTAGCCGCCGATCCACACGGGAATCCGTCGGCCCTGGGGCGGCTTGGGCTCCATCGCCATCGCGACCGAGCGGTAGTGCGCGCCCGTGAAGTCGACACGCGCCTCTCCCCAGTACGCGCGCATGAGCGAGATGGCCTCGTCCATCCGCGCCCCGCGGGTGCGGAAGCTCTCGCCGAGCGCCTCGTACTCGGACTCCTGCCAGCCCACGCCCACGCCGAGCCGCACGCGGCCGCCGGACAGCGTGTCCAGCGTGCTGACCTGCTTGGCCACCAGCACCGGCTCGCGCTGAGGCAGCACCAGCACTTCGGTGCCCAGTGTCACGCGCGTCGTCACCGCGGCAATGTGGGACAGGGTCATCAGGGCCTCGAGGATCGGCATGCCGGCGTTGTACGGCCCGGGTGGGCGGCCCTCGATGGGATGGCCCATGGCCACGTGGTCGAAGATGTCGATGTGGTCGAAGCCGATGCGCTCGAGCGCGCGGGCCATCCGCTGCACGGCCTCTGGCCCCTCGCGGTAGGACACGCTGGGGAATTCGACGGAGAGCTTCATGGTTCGCCAATTAGCGCCGGGATGCCCGGCTATGTCAAGATTGGGCCCAGATAACCATGCGACGCGTCCTCGCGGCATGCTGCGGGCTGATGCTCTGGATCGCCTCCGTGCCGGCCCGGGCGGAGGACTCGGACGCGCTGCGCGGCTACTTCCAGCTGAAGCTCGGCGACTCAATGGTCAAGGGCTCCGGCGTGCACGACTACTACGGGTTCGGCGTCGGGCTCAATCTCAACCGCTACGTGGGCGTGGAGCTCGCGGGCGATCACTTCGAGATCTTCCCCAAGGTCTCGGGCCGCGAAATCGGTGAGTATGGCGTCTTCGCCATCATGCCGCAGGTCCGCTTGCGGGTCCCGTTCCTGGGCGACCGGCTCGTGCCGTATGCGATCGCGGGCGCGGGTATCGCCGTCACCGACTTCAACGACCGCAAGTCGCCCGCCTTCGGCGTGGAGGTGAAGGACCAGTCCACGACACCCGTCGGCACGGTCGGCGCCGGCATCGAATACTTCCTCGCCGACAACATCGCGGTGGGGGTCGAGCTCAAGTACCTCTTCGCCGGGGAGCAAACGCTGAAGGTGGCCGGGGCGTCACATCGCGTCAATGCTTCCACGCCGCTCGCCTCGTTCAGCGTGCGCATGTTCTATCCGGAGCTGCACCCGACTCCGGTCGACGCCGCGCCGGAGCCCGCGCCGCTGCGGCTCTACGGCGGCTTCCGGCTGGGCTTCGTGGTGCCCACCGATACCGACATCGGTCCTGGCATCGAGGCGCGCCCGCTGCCGTACGCGATCGGCGGAAAGCTCAACGAGCACTACGGCGTCGCGGTCGGTCTGGACATCGGACGCTACTTCGGGGTCGAGGTCTCGGTCGAGGGCTATGAGGTCGCCATGGCGCTCAAGAACGTCGGGAGTATCGGCGAGTACGCCCTCTACACCGTCGTGCCCCAGGCGCGCGTGCGCTACCCGTTGCTGGACGGGCGCCTCGTGCCCTACCTCATCGGCGGCGTGGGATACGGCTTCGTGGAGTTCAACGACCGCAAGCCCCGCGGGGCCGACCTGGCGATCACGAACAAGGGCTCGTCCGGCTCGTACGCGGCCACCCTCGGCGCCGGCATCGAGTACTTCGTCACCCGCCACATCGCCGCCGGCATCGAGTCGAAGTACAGCTACTCGCCGGGGCATTCGCTCCAGATCAACCACGGACCCGAGCAAGACGGTACCCTGCAGGGCGTGGTCGTGACGGCCGGGCTTCGCGTCTACCTCTTCGAATTCGGCCGGTAGCGCGCGGAGTCCGGCCTCTTCCGCCGCCTGGCTGGACCGCCCGATCGTCCGGTAGCGCTCGACGAGTGGGACCATGCGTCCGTCGGCACCGACGCGCATGGCGGACATCTGCTTGTTACACTGACAGGCGTCGAGGAGGAACCGCATATGATGATCGTGCGACTGGCGACGGCGCTCCTGTTCGTCACCGTGCTGGCCACCGGCTGCGCCTACTACTATCGCGTCACGGACACCAGCAGCGGGCAGGTCTACTACACGAGGGACTTCGCGCGCGAGCCGAACAATGTCCGCTTCAAGGACGCGCGAACGGGGAGGGAAATGGCCATCCCGACCGCGCAGGTGCAGCCGATCTCCGAGGACGAGTACCGGGTCGGGGTTGGCCGGTAGGCGCGCCTCCGGTCATCCGCGGCGCCGCTTGAGCAGCTCCGCGAGAGCCTCGGCCACCGCGGGGGGCGTCGCCATGTCCTTGTAGGCGGCGAGGCGCTGATAGATGTCGGCGGCCGCCTCGTGGAAGCCGGCGGGGAGGCCCGCGTCCGCCAGGGCGCGCGCGTCTTCCTCCATCTCGCCCACGAAGCGCCACGCCTTGCGCGCGTTGTCGTTGACGGCGCGCTGCGAGCGCGCGGGCAGATCCGGCTGGGAGAGCGACCATTCCGCGAGGAGCGCCTCGTCCACGCCCTCGGCGAGGGCGTAGGCACGGATGGCCATCAGCAGCGCCTGGCTCGCCTTGTTCCAACCGCCGTAGGCGATCTTCAGCGCGGAGGCGGCCGGGGGCGCGCCCGGCAGCACGATCGGCGTGACCGGCCCGGCGTCGAGCAGCCGCTTCACCGCGGCCGCTTCCGGCCCCGCCAGATAGATGCGCGCGGCGCCGGGCTTCCGGTTTGCGGGACCGATGATCCCGCCATCCACGAAGCGCCCGCCCGCGTCCTCGATCAGCCGTTTGATCGCCATCGCGGTCTCGGTGGCGATCGCGTTGGCGTCCACGAAGGTCCCGCGGAAGCGGAGCCCAGCGACCTCGCGCGCCACGTCGAGGGCGGCGTGCGGCGGCGCGACGGACACGATGGTCGCCGCGTGCTTCACGAGCGCTTCGAGCGAGCCCGCGTCGTCGAGGCCGAGCCCGGCCGCGCGCTCGCGCGTCCGGGCGCCGCGGCCCGCCGAGGCCCACAGCACGCGGTTCCCGCTCGCCACCAGGGTGGCGCCGACCGCGGATCCCATCTCCCCCGGATGGAGCAGCCCGACCACCGGCTTCTCGCTCATCGTGCCTCCTAGCTGACGCCCGGCTCGAGCAGGGTGAGAGTGCGCGCATCGGCATCCAGTTCGCCGAGGCAACCCACCGGCACGGTGGTCTGGTTCTCGACGTGCCCGATCATGAGCCCCGCCACCGC
>Ga0207428_10000727_pt1 | contig 38034 bp, 27 predicted proteins | sample RhiMethybrSRZTD1_FD_187600 | JGI IMG/M metagenome (GOLD analysis project Ga0207428, IMG submission 187600) | Populus rhizosphere microbial communities from Tennessee, USA - Rhizosphere MetaG P. TD hybrid SRZTD1 (SPAdes) (version 3) | ecosystem: Host-associated > Plants > Roots > Rhizosphere >...
CGTAGCGCCTCACTCGAGATCGTGTCTTCTGGAGGCGGCAAAGTGACACAGAGAGACTGACCGCTCGATAAAAACGGCAGCGCCAAGCTTTCAGCTTGACCGCGCAGCGCTTTCAGATATGGGTTATGAACCCCTTTTCAAATCAAGACTGGAGCCAAAGCGCCTCAAACAACGCCTCGTAAATGAGAGGTCGTCACGTCGTCGGCTTAGGCTCTCTTTGGCTCTCGTTGTGAGCAGCTTCCTGGGTGAAGTCTGGGTGGTCGTGAAAAACAATCCGAGCCGACCGTCTTGGGCTGCTTCGGGAAGGCCTGATGGCCGGTGCTAGGGTCACTTCACTGTGGCAGCACGCAAGGCGTCGAGGGGGCCGGGAAAGTACGCGACGTTGTGGAAGGCCTCACGCGCGATCGCCTCGGCGAGATCGCGGGCCTGGACTGCGTCGCGGCCGAAGACGATGATCCGCGTGTTGTGGTCCTCCATGGGCAGACGGCCATCGTCCTTGGCCTTCCTCACCTCACCGACGTCCTTGCCGGGCTCGACGGCGCTCTGCGGGATATTGCGTGCGCCCGGAAGGGTCCCTGCTCTGAACTCCTCAGCGCTTCGCGCGTCGAGGAACACCGCGGTTCGGTCGGACTGAAACACGTGCTGCACACCCTCCAGCTCGATCTCGGTGAGGCCACCGAGGGCCCGCCAGACCGGGATGCCGAGTTGATAGCGGCGCACGTTCGTGAAACCGGCTGCCAGCAGCTCCTCGCTCAGCCGCTTGCTCTTGCCGCAGAATGGGCCGTTGCAGTAAAGGATGAGCGGCTTGCTCTTGTCGCCGTCGACGAGCCGTTCGACCTCCTTCACATCGGAGACGTACATCGAGATCGCGACACCGGGCTTGGGGGCGACGTTCTGTGCTCCGGGAACATGACTCATCGCAAACTCCCGGTACGGCCGGGCATCGAGCACGACGGCGGTCTTGTTCGCGAGAGTGCGCTTGAGCTCGACGGTGCTCACCTCCCTCGTCTTTTGGTTCGGCTCCTCGAGCGTCGCCTGATCGATCCTTTGAGCCTGCGCGTGAGCAGCGCTGGCCGCCATCAGGATGAGCAGCAGCGCCACCAGCGCCGTCCTTTTCGGGTTCCAGTTCAAGACCATGAGGTACCCCCCTCGGATGTGGATTTCGCACACCGGCGGAGCGTCCGCCGGCGAGGCCGCGTCTACCGCGGGTGATGGTGGCTGGCTCCGGTGAAACCAGGGTGAAATGAAGCGAGGGCCCGGGGACCGCTCAGGTGCTCAGACGGGCGTCGTCGAGGAGCTGGCTGGTGGCGTGTTCGGGCTCTACCCCGAGCTCCTCACGAAGCTTCCTCGCGCACTCCGCGTAGAGGGCGAAGGCCTCGTCGCGGTGCCCCCGCAACAGCGCGTACTCCATGAGGCTCCGGTACGCCGACTCGCGTAGAGGATCGATCGTAACCACTCTGCGCATCGCATCAGTCGCTCCAGCGTAGTCTCCGTGGGAGGCGCGTAGAGAGGCGAGGTGAGCCAGAGCATCCGAGTGAGCGCGCTGAACGCGCTCGCGTACCGATTGGACCCACTCGTCGTATCGATTCTCGGGGTCGAGGAGATCCCCTCTGTAGAGGGTGTCCGCCCTCTCCAGGTCCTCGATGGCGTCGGCGACACGATCGCCCGCGGCATGCGCCTGCGCTCCGGCCAGCAGGCGGACGTGCTCATCGAGGTCCACCCAGACATTCTCGGCCGCAAACCGCAACATCGGGCCTTCGCGGCGGAGAACATGGGAAGCAGCCCCTTCCAGCCCGGGCTCCAGTGCTCGCCGAACAAGCTTGACCGCCGTCTTCAAACTCGCGTTGCCACGCGCCCGGCTCTGTTCTGGCCAGAGCCACTCGATGGCTTGCTCCTGATGAAGGCCGACCGGCCGATGGAGCACAAGCAACTTGAGCAGTGTTTTGGCCTTCTGTGTCGTCCAGGCCCGGTCGGTCACTGCAAGCCCGTCTCGGAGCACTTCAAACCGGCCAAGCATGGAGATGCGCAACACCGGCGGCGCTGGTGGCGACACCGTCTTCAGCGCTCGGGAGGCAACCTCACGGACACGACGATCACCACTCCGGAGAAGCCGCTGCAGCGGCCGGCGGGCCCGTGAGTCCCCGATGGCGCCGAGCGCGCGGACCGCCGGCACGCATGTGTCGCGTCCCTTCGCGGCATCGAGGAGCGGCTCGACGACGTCGGCGCCGATCCAGACAAGCAACCGCTCGGCGCGTCGCCTATCTCTGGTCAGCCCGCGGATGAGTAGCGGGGCTACCCATTCCGCCTCCGCCCGAAGCCAGGGCAGCACATCCTGCGGCCGGCGGTTGGTCAGCCTGATGGCGCGCGTTAGCGCCGCGCTCAGCCGCCGCCTGTGGTTCCGCGAACCAAACAGGATCCGCGCCTCCAGCCATGCGCAGCGGGCGCGCCCCGCCGGACAGCTCCAGGTGGCGAAGATGCCATCCGCCTCTCGCAGGGCAGCGAGGGCCGGCCGCGTCCGGGGCGTGGTCGCGAGCACGGTCGCCTCGGTCAGCAGGGCGACGGGAAGCAAGCTCCCGAGATCGCCGCGACGGGAGATGTCCACCGCCGCTCGGGCGTGCTCCAGCGCCTTTCGTTCCTCGTTTGCGTTCGCGGCGGCTCGTGCCAGGCCCAAATGCGCATGGACGGGGGCCGCCGGGAGCTCGTTCTCGCGGCTCTCGTCGAGGACCCTGCGATAGTGAGCCTCGGCAGCGCGTCCCTCGCCGCGGAGCTGAGCGAGGTCACCCTCGACGATCGAGAGTTGCAGGTCGAGAGGGCGCTCGCCGACGCTGCCATGGATCGCGCGAGCGCGCTGGAGGGCCAACCCAGCGGCATCAAGTAAGCCGAGGGACGTGTGCGACTGGGCGAGGCCGGCCCACGCGGCGACCTGGTAATAGGGAGATTGCTGTTCCTCGGCGTGTCGCAGGACGATGCGGAAGGCGGCCAGCGCCACCGTCGGCTCGAGCCGGACCAGCGCCAGGCGCGCTCGGTTCAGCAACGCCTGGCTCTGTGTGTCCAGTGAGCTGGGTGCCGCGTCGAGCCTCAGCGCCTGCTCGGTGGCGCGGGCGCTCTGCTTCAGGTGGCCTAGGAGGCGGCAGATGTTGGCCAGGTACGCGTACAGGTCCGCGCGGAGGCCGGGCTGCACCTCGTCGGGTACACGCCTCACGGCGTCCTCGGCGACCGATCGCGCCTCGCCGAGTCGTCCCATGCTTGTCAGCATCACGATCACGCCGTGCACGGCGTGCGCCCAGAGGTCGGCATCCGTGCCCTCACTGGCGGCAAGCGCCTGGCGCGACCATACGAGCGCCTGCTCGTAGTCGCCAATGAAGCGGCAAGACGATGCGGCCGTGCGCAGCAACCAGGGCTGCGACTCCGCCACGGCCGCCGGCAGCCGACGGACGAGATCGCGAAACAGGTAAGCCCTTTGAGCTGTGAGGCGTCCGGCGCGATATGGGAGGATTACCCGCACGGCGTCTGTGTACGCGCCACCGAGCAGGTAGTGTCGGACCGCCTGGTCGCCTTCGCCGATTTGCTCGAGGTGGCGCCCGGCTCGCACGTGCAACTCGGCCACCTTGTCGGGCGCCACCCGTGCCAAACGCTCGCGCAGGAATTCCGCGAAGAGCTGATGATAGCGGAAGCGCGTGCCCGATTCATCCAGACGGTCGACGAAAAGATTCCGTCGTTCCAGCGCGGCCAGTCTCGCTGCGGCGTCGATGAATCCTGACACTCTCTGGCACAGAGCGGGCGTGATCTCGAAGAGCATCGAGGTGTGTAGCGCGAACTCTTGCAGGTCGGCCGGCAGATCCTCCAGCACGACGGCGGCGAGGTACTCGAACACTTCGCGCGGAGTTCCTTCGAGCGCGGGCGATCCACGGCTTTGTACTGCCTGCGCGAGCAGGGTCAGCGCCGCCGGCCATCCCTCCGTGCGCTCGGCGGCGAGCCGGAGCCGCGGGTCACCGAGGTCGACACCATCGGTCTTGCCGAGGAGATCGGTCGCCTCGTCGAGCGTGAAGGCCAAGCGCGTACGGTCCAGCACCGACGCTTCCCCTTGCACGAGCAATCGGGGCAGACTGTGCAAGACGGGCCGAGTGCGGGAAGCGATCGCGACGTGCACGTGCGGCGGTAGATGCGTGAGCAGTGAGTCGGCGAGCGCCTGGGCGGGCGGCGTCTCGTCAAGCACGTGGAAGTCGTCCAGTACGACGACGGTATCGCCAGGAAGTTCGTCGAGACACCCGAGCAGGGTGGCCTCCGTTATCCGGGCGCTCGGCCCACCCGCCAACGCCTCGAGAGCGCGCCTGCCAATCCCGGGCGCAACCCGTCGTAGGGCCAGGACGAGTCCCGCGCCGAACAGGCTCGGATCTGTGTCCCGCTCGTCGAGCGTGAGCCAAGCCACGGGGCGCTCGATCCCGTCCAGAGCCGAGATCAGCAGGCTGGTCTTGCCGTACCCCGCCTCCGCCGTCAGTAGGACGAGACGCCGCTCGAGACCCCTGTGCAGGACGTCGAGCAGATGCGGCCGCCGCAGCAAGGCCACGCTGATGCGCGGGGGCGCGAGCTTCGACGGGGGAAGGACGAATGGCTCGAGCATCGAGCTTCCTCGCGCGATCCTACCATCCGCCCGCACGATGGTGGGCGCCGGGCGGAACGACGCGGGATGCGCCTCCACGCTGGGCTAATTCCTGGGTGAAGTCTGGGTGATGAAAGTCGAGCAAGCCGTACCCGCATCGAGTCAATCGCCGGAGTTGCACCACGCCGTGGATACCATTCCTTGACAAAGCTCTTGGTGCCGAACAGGATCACTGCGGCAGCAGAGCCGGGCACGTTCTAGTGCCGCGTCCGGGAAACGAGTTGACCCACAGGAGGACGTCGATGAAGAAGATCAATCGCCGCTCCGCACTGGCGCTGGGCCTGACCGCCGCTTCGGCCGCTATGGTGAAGCCGGCGGCCGCACAAAGTGCCGCTGGAACTGGCTCGAAGGACGCCACCCCCTACCCGGGCGTCGTCGTGCGCACTTACGGCGACGCCGAGAACACCTCACTCATTCCCGGGTTCAAGACCGTTTTGATGCGGGACGTCATTATGCAACCGGGATCGAAAACTGCCGGTCCACCGATGATGAATGCCATGGTCTGCCACATCCTCGAAGGGGAGATGCGGATCGAGCAGGATGGTAAGAGCTGGACGGCAAAGAAGAATTACGTCTGGACTTGCAACAAGGGCACGAAGGAGCAGGCGTTTAACGATAGCAACGCCGTAGCGATTATGAGGATTACTGACCTGAAGGGATGAGTCAGGCGGCGTGGTCGCCTCAATGGTGGCGGCGCCAAGCGCGGGCAGGGTCGCAAAGTACTTCCCGCATCGAATGGCTTCGAGTTCACGGCGTCAATCGCTGCAGCCGTCCACACACGCACCACCCGTGCGCGGACTGAACCTCGTGACCGATGCGGAGCGACGTGGCGATCGTGCGCGCGGGTGACATCCGCGTGTGGTGGCGCGACGTCCCGGCTCTGCACGCCGACTGACGCCATGGTCGCCAGCATCGTCGCGACGACCTTCTCGTTTTCACCGATGATCGCTGCGGCATCGCCCGAGCACACTGTGACAGAGCGACCTGGCCTGACGACTCTTCCGCGCGCGAGCATCCGCTCGCCTTGAGCAGGCGAAAGAAAGTTCACCTTGTATTCGATCGTCAACACGGATGCGCCTGATGGCGTTAACGTCTTGGCCGCGTAGCCGCAAGCGACATCGACAATCGCCGTGAGCACGGGCCCCGCTATGTACCCATGATGCTGCGTGAGATCCTCGCGAAACGGCAATTCGATCTCGACCTCGCCGGCGGCGACACGCTGAAGTCGTGCCCTCACACGGCCGGCGGGGGCGGGCGGCGGGCTGGGATACACTGCGGGCCACCCGAGAACGGTTGTTGCGGACACAAACAAAAAGGGCCGCGTGAGCGAGGCGACGCCCGATGATGCGACGGCATACCGATGGGTGTCGGAATACGAGGGGCGAAGCCCGATATGGCTGATCACACCGGCATACAGCGCATTCACGGGTATTGCGGCTTCTGTATTGCTCGCTGCGGCACGATCGCGACCGTGGAAAATGGCCTCTTCACCCGCCTTGACCCCGACCCGGCGCACCCGACTGGGCACGCAATCTGCGCCAAGGGGCGGGCGGCTCCGGAGCTCGTCTATCATCCGGAGCGCCTCACCTGCCCGCTTCGCCGGACCCGTCCGAAAGGCGACGCCGACGCCCGCTGGCAACGAATCGGCTGGGACGACGCACTGGACCTGACCGCCGCCGCGATGCGGCGGGTGGCGGACCGGCACGGCCCGCAGGCCGTCGCCTTCACCTTGGCATCCGGCTCTACGACGTCCATCGGCGATGCGGCGGTTTCATCCAGCGGCTGGCGAACGCGTTCGGCACGCCGAACTCGAAGAATACCCTCGACGTCTGCGGCTGGGGACGCGCCTTCGCCACCCAGTACACCTACGGTGTCGGCAGCGTCGGCGTTGGCGGCGGTGGCGCCATGCCGGACATCGCGCACAGCGGCGTGCTAATCCTGTGGGCTACAACCCCAGCTTCACGCGCCTCACCCACGCGACTGCCGTCGTCGCGGCACTCAAGCGCGGCATGCGTCTGATCGTCGTCGACCCGCGCCATGTCGGCCTCGCCAGCAAGGCCGATCAGTGGCTCCGGGTCCGTCCAGGCAGCGACGGTGCGCTGGCGCTCGGTCTCGCCAACGTGATGATCGAGCGCGGCTGGTACGACCGAGACTTCATCCGCGAGTGGAGCAACGGGCCGCATCTCGTGCGTGCCGACACGGGCCGGCTCCTGACCGAACGCGACCCCGAGCCGAACGGCGATAGGCGGCGCATCCTCGCATGGGACAGTGCCGCGCGGTGATGCAGAAGCATCGCTTCGCGCCATCACTTTTCACGATTTAAGCTTGACCCGACCAGGCGGCACGACCGCCGGAAGCGGTCTCTGTGTTCAGCTCGTCCAGTCAGCAGCACGGCGCGCCGAACCGATTCCTGGGTGAAGTCTGGGTAAACGAAAGGCTAGCGGGTCTTGCGGCCGCTAACCCCTCGGGGTTATGAGCCCTTTTTAAATCGAGACTAGAGCCAACACAAACAACGCCTCGTAAATTAGCGCTTCCGACGCCCTAGGTTTTGGGACTCTTTGGCTCTCGTTGGGAGCAACTTCCTGGGTAATTCCTGGGTGAAGTCTGGGTGGGCGCTCTCGGGTGAGGCGATGTTGTGATCATGCTGTCTCGCCCGCTCGGGTTTGAGTGCTGCCCGCAGGAGTTGGCCGCATTGGTCGAGCATGCGCTACTCGATGACCTGGTCTGCCCGCAGCAGCACCGACTGCGGAATCGTCAGGCCGAGCGCCTTCGCCGTCTTGAGGTTGATCACGAGCTGGAATTTCGTAGGCTGCTCGATCGGCAGTTCACCCGGCTTGGCGCCCTTGAGGATCTTGTCGACGTAGGTAGCGGCGCGGCGATACAAATCAGCAAGGTTCGGTCCATAGGACATGAGCCCCCCGGCATCGACGTACTCCGTCAATGGGTACACTGCCGGCAGCCGGTTCGTTGCCGCCAGGCCCACAAGGCGGCTGCGCTCATTGGAGAACATGCTGCCTCCCAACACGATCAGAGCACCCGCGCGCGCCCTGGTTATGTCCGAGAAGGCCCTGTTGAGATCGGCGGGACCTCGAGCCTCGACGATTTGAAGCCGCACCCCGAGCGCCCGTGCCGCGGCTTCTGCCCCCTTCAGCATGTCCCTGTCCGTGCCTTCGACCTGGCTACCTGGCTGCCAAAGGGCAGCGACCCGGGTGAGCCCCGGAACGGCCTGCTTGAGCTGTTCCAGACGCTTGCCGACGAGCTCCGGGGCCAGGAGGGCCAACCCCGTGACATTGCCGCCCGGCCGGGCAAGGTTGGTGACGAGCCCGCTTCCAACCGCATCGCGAGTAGCAGCGAAGACAATCGGGAGGGTCCTGGTCGCTTGCTTGGCAGCCACGGCGGCGGCAGTGTTTACGGCCAGGATGACATCAACCTCGAGCGCAACCAGCTCGGCCGCGAGAGCGGGCAGCCGCTCGAGCTTCCCCTCGTCAAATCGGTACTCGATCACGACGTTGCGGCCCTCGACGTAGCCGAGGTCACGCAGTCCTTGAAGGAAGGCCTCTCGCAGGGGGTTAGCGGCCGGGACGCCCCCCAGGTAGCCCATTCGAGCGACCTTCCCCTGCTGCTGCGCCTCGACGGCGAGCGGCGCAAGCATGAGGCCGAGCGCGAGAACGACCGCGAGCCCGATCAGCCGCATGGCACCTCGGTAGGAGGATGGCTGGCGGGAGTCTAGCCGAACGGCGCGACGCGCACCAGCACGGCGACGCACGAGCACGCGCTATTCGATGACCTGGTCGGCCCGCAGCAGCAGCAACTGCGGGATCGTTAGGCCCAGCGCCTTCGCCGTCTTGAGGTTGATCACGAACGTGAACTTCGTGGGTTGTTCGACGGGGAGGTCGCCGGGCTTGGCGCCCTTCAGGATTTTGTCGACGTAAGCCGCGGCATATTGGAACATCGTCGCAAAGCTTGCCCCATAACTTATCAGGCCGCCAACTTCCGAGAATTCACTGAAGGGGGCTATGGTGGCGAGCCTGTGCTTGATCGCGAGACGCGCGATCTTCGCCCGCTCAGCATAGGTGGCCGGCGACACCAACGCGACGCTGAGCGGCCGGGCGAGCATCGCGAGCCCCGGTCCGCTCCAGCGGCTTGTTCGGCGGTTCCCGCCGCCGACACGCTACTGCTGTGGGCCGAGGTTGGCAGCGACAAGTCGGGGACGGAAGATGAATACATTAGGATCGTTGGGGTCCATCGTCACGTGGATCCAATGATGGTACGGGGACCCAAACGTCTCAACTCGGGTGAAATGCTCGAGGGCGGGCGCAACCGCGGTGCCGCGCACCGGCCGAGGGCTGAGGGGTTTATCAACTCTGAAGAAGTGGCTGTCGCCGTGTACCAGTACGACTGGCCGGTTGAAACCGGCAGTTTCCTTTTGAAGGTCGGCGCGCACATCAGTATAGCCACTTGGATTCTGCGGCGTGCCGGGGAAGGGCGGGAATTCAGGGAAGAGATTCGCCTGCGTGAGAATCATGATGGCCCGGCTATTGTTCGCCTTTGCGTGCTCGAATCCTCGCCGTAGCCAGCCGCGGTTCGCCTGAGTGCGCTCGGCGTACTCTGCATCGCCGTCGGGCGTGCGTCCCAGCCCGTTGTTGCTACCGGTCATGTGCAACGTTATGAACGTCACACCATTGAGGTGCCAGCGGACGTTCTCGCGGTACTTAGGGAACGTCGTATCAGCCTGACTCTGTCGGGTCAGCGCGAAGGTGCGCTGGCCGAGTGTCTGATCGCCGTCGAAAAACAGGGTCCTCAGCTTGGCGAGCCGGTCCAACGGATTGCCACCGGGGATCGTCGGCTCGTGGCAGTCAGTCCATTCGTTGTCGCCGGGTGTGTAGATGACAGGGTGGATGGAGGCGCGAAACTGCGCCAAGCGTCGGGCCAAGAATTCGTCGGTGCAGCTATATCGCGGTGAGGAGAGATCACCAACGTGGACGACGAACGCCAACGACGTGTTCCGGTTGAGATCCGCCAACACATTCTCGACCCATGGTTCCTCGCGCGGGAAGTAGCCGAGATCGCCGATGAGTGCGAAGGTGAATCCCGGAGCGGGACTCGTAGGAGCCTGGCTCAGCGCTGGCATGGACGCCATGAGAAGGCATCCAATCACGACGGCGACCGGAACCAGTGAGGTCATTACCATACCGACGGGCTTCGTGATCCTCATGAGACGCCTCCTGGAATGAAATACTGTTCGTCGCCGAACTACAATTCGGTCTCGAGCTAGCTCGGTCTGATAGCATCCTTGAACCTGCGGGACATCGCTGCGTAGCGCGGTGCGCCCGGGACCCGAGATCGTCCGGGATCGGCTTTTGGAACGACCGTTTAGTAGCGCGCGATCGAGTTGGCGGCTGTCCGTGCTATCCCGCGACATCTCGCAGCCTAGCTCGTCGGATATCTCGTCGCATAGCGCGGGCGGCCGATCAATGAGATGAGACAGGTGGGTCATGAGATCAGTGTAGGGACGCCTCCTCGGCCGCCCGGCTCGCCACGCACCGGCAGTACGGACCCATGGTCCCGGCTGGGACGCGCCGGGTAGACCCGATGCGCCGCCTCGAGGGCTTCGGGGGTGTAGTTGTGGTGGGCAACCATGTGGAGCAGCTCGCCGTCGAATTGAAAGAGTGCGCCGAAGAGTCCGGCGCACAGTCTCACGGCGCTTTGGACGATCGTGTCGAAGACCGGCTGCACGTCGGTCTGCGACCGGCTGATCACCCGCAGAATCTCGCTCGTGGCCGTCTGTTGGTCGAGCGCCGTTGTCAGCTCGCGATTGCTGGTCTGGAGCTTAGTGAAGAGCCGAACGTTCTCGATGGCGATGACCGCTTGGTCGGCGAAGGTCTTGAGTAGTTCGATCTGACGGCCCGTGAACGGCCCCGGCGTCAGCCGGGCGACGCCTATGGCACCGGTCGCGCGGCCATCCTTGAGCATCGGAACGGCGACTCCGCCCCGAAAGCCCGCGACCTGGGCCAAGCCCCTTTGGCGATACTCCGGATCTTCCATGAGCGACGGGATATGCGCGACGGTCTTCGACACCACCGCTCGACCGAGGACGCTGCCGCGGTCGGCTCGGATGGGGAACGTCTGCCGCATCGCCTCAACTCCTCGAGAGTCGAAGTGCGATAGAGCGGCGAGATGCATGACCTCGCCGTCGAACGTCACGACGACGGCTTGTTCAGCCTGGCACAGTCGCATCGCGGAACCTGCGACGGCGTCGAAGACCGGCTGCACGTCCGTGGGTGAGTTCGAGATAACACCGAGGATCTCGCCCGTCGCGGTCTGCTGCTCTAGCGCCTCCCTGGTCTCGTTGAAGAGCCGCACGTTCTCGATGGCGATGACGGCCTGATCGGCGAATGTCTTAAGGAGGGCGATCTGACGGTCTGTGAACAGCTTGACCTCGGTGCGGCGGATCCCAATGGCGCCAAGAGCGAGACCGTCACGAACTAAGGGCACGATCAGCGTAGTCCTGTAACCGATTCGCTGCGCCAGCTCACTCCCGAGGGGATACTCCGTCGCGGCCGCAAGGTCGTCGACCTGGATGATGCGGGCCTCCGAGATCGCCCGGCCACTCACCGTCCCCCGAACGGGGTAGCGCGCATCTTGTATGGGTGCGCCGATCGGGCCGTGGTGGGCTCGCTGCACGAATTCATCCCCGTCGGCGAGGACAAGATTCGCGTCGAAGGCATCGCACAGCCTGGCTGCGGTGCGCACGATCGTATCGAAGACGAACTGGATGTCGGTCGGCGAACTCGAGATGACGCGAAGGATCTCGGCCGTGGCCGCCTGCTGTTCCTGCGCCTCCGCCCGCTCGCGGTGGCTCATCTGGAGCTGTCTCAGGGCCTCCGCCTCGCGCTGCAGCGCCTCGTCCAGACGCTTCTCCAGGTCGTGGACCCTAGCGCCCTCGCCCTTGGGCGACTTGCGAGCGACAGGGGACTTGGCTTTGGATTTTGCGGGCTGTGGACCCCGGCGCATCGGCCTCCCCTTGCCTCCTCTGAATCGGCCGGGGACAGGCTAGGCGAACGCGCCCGCCTGGGCAAGTCGAACGACGATGCGTGAAGTATGTACCTGAGATTGACCTCTTCCTGCTTACATGGCAGCGAGCTGCCAAACAGGGGAGGCGAATGATCCGACTGAGCGATGTGAAGGTTCGGCTGCAGTACCGGTGGCGAGTGAGACAGCGGCTGATGGTGCTTCACTTCGCGCGACTCCACGGAGCGAATGTGGCGGGGCGCCGATTCGGCGTTAGCGCTCGAACGATTCGGCGCTGGCGGGTGCGCTGGCGGCAGGATGCGCTGCAGGGCCTCGTGCCGCGGTACCCGCGGCGTCGGGGCCGTCGGATCACGCCGCGGGTGGTTGAACTGATCGGCCAGGCGCGCCGCGAGCTCGAGTTTGGGGCCCTATACCGCTCAGTCCACTGGTGTGTCAAGCTTCATCGTTGTTCGACTGCGAGATTGAACGGAGTCATGGCACCTGCCGGGCGACAAAACCGCTTCCTGGGTGAAGTCTGGGTAACCGAAAGGGGTTAGCGGCCTCACCGTCCGGTGCGCACGATCTCGTCGCCGGCCTTCGCTCGATCGGCCACGAGCCCAGTGGTCCCGTGCGAGACAAGGCGATTGTCGCGTTAGCCTCTTCTACTCGTCCGGGAGATGTCGAGATATCCTCTTTAGCCGCGCGAATCCCACCAACAGAAGATTTGTTGGCGTTGTGCCGATACCCCAGACCTGGTTGCCGCTATCAACGATCACGCCCTCGCGCTGAGCGCGACGGGACGTTGCCCCGTCCACAATAGTGAAATCCTGAGTGTAGATGCAGTTCGGGGTCACCGTGTAGGTGCCAGAAGCGGTGGGATGGCTGAACACACCGTTCACACTTTGCACGACCGGCGGAAAGGAAACATTCCCCTTCCCATCAAAGATACCGAGCTCAAGCCCGGCGTTGACAGTGCTGAAAAACGGGGCGCGGTAATCATGAAATCGCACGTTTGCATAGGTTCCCTTGAAGGTGGCTAACGTGCATTCTTCATCCCCGGTTGTCATGGCAAGGCCGATTTGATCCGTTCCGGGATTTGTGACGATGAATGCAAACTCCTTCCCGTGCTCGAAGATCGCGAAATAGAAACTGAGTCCCTCGTAATCTCCTCCAATCTCGCCCGAACCGGTGCAATTGGAGTCTACTGAATAGGTCCCCGTGCCCGTCCTGCGTCCAATCGCTCCGGTCGAGTCCGCGGCGGTGTGAACCGTATCTTGTGCCGTAAGACCGCCCAATCCATCGAAAACCATAAGCCCGGCTGCGCCGACGAGCTCGACCCCCGCAGGAGAGGGAGGGAACGGGAATCGAAGGCCCTCGAGCGCGTATCCGAAGGACCCCTTCAAACTGCCCTGGGTGCAATCGTTCCCATCCTTGGCGTTCGCGGCTGCCGTCAGGCTCACGACGAAGATAGCAGCGAAGACAATCGCCACCCTGCTGGTGCGACGCCCGATCCCGATGAACACTCTCGATCTCATGCTCAGTCTCCTCGATGTCAGTGAGCTTGGGTCACAACCTCTTCGACGGCCGGTCCGTTGACCTGGCGGATTCCTAGGCAAGACCCACGCCAGTGCCCCCTCTCAAATAATTCAACGAGTTCAGTGAGGTGTGTCAGTCCGCTTCGCTGCTCGACTGGGTCAGGAGCCATGCCGCGGGGGTCAGCTATTGACCCATGCGATCGATGAGGACTACCTTCTCGAACCATGGACACGCCGCTGGATTTGCTGCTGGGTGAGCACCCAAGGATCCTCGCGATCCGAAAGCACGTTGCACAGCTGCTTTCGCAGCAGCGAGGATCGAGGCGTTTTGTGCCCGTCTTGATCCTCGGCGAGACAGGAACCGGCAAGGGGCTGCTGGCGCGAGCGATGCACCTGAGCGGGCCGCGCCGGCAGGGACCGTACATCGATGTGAACTGTGCCGCCATTCCCGAGACCCTGCTGGAGGCCGAGTTGTTTGGCTACGAGCGCGGCGCTTTTACCGACGCGCGCCAGGCCAAGCCCGGTCTCTTTCAAGCCGCCCACAACGGCACGCTATTTCTCGACGAGATCGGTCTCCTGCCCAGTCAGCTGCAGGGTAAGCTACTCACGGCGATCGAAGACCGCTCCGTGCGTCGGATCGGCGGCACGCGCGCCGAACAGGTCGACGTGGCCCTCCTCGCCGCGACCAGCGTCGATCTACCGCGGGCGGTGGCGAGCGGTAGCTTCCGGGAAGATCTCTATCATCGTCTCGCGGTGATCACCTTCGAGCTGCCGGCGCTGCGAGATCGCACCAGCGACATCGTGTCGCTCGCCGAGTACTTCCTCGCTCGGGCGTGCGCCGACTATTGCCTTCCTGCTCGCGCGCTCGCGCGCGATGCGCGGGACCTCCTGACCGCCTACCGCTGGCCCGGCAATGTCCGGGAACTCGCGAACGCCATGGAGCGGGTGGCGTTGCTCTCCGACAGCGACGTCATCGCGGCGTCGATGCTCGACTTTCTGATCGACAACACTGCTCACAGCGGTGACCCGTTGCCGAGCGATGGTTCGAGAGCCGCGCCCGACGCGGGCTCCCTGGAGGATGCGGTGAGAGCGCGTATCGAGGCGGCGCTCCGTGACAACGGAGGGGGCATCCGCCGCACCGCCCTTGCCCTGGGAATCTCTCGCAATACGTTACGGGCCCGGATGACCAGGTACGGATTACGAGATCTCGAGACCGTGAGCACTCGAATGGTCCCGGCGCCGCCGCGTAGCGAGAGCAACGAGCTAGTGTCGGTGCGCTGGGAACGTCGCTACCTGTCCTTCTTGCGCGCGCGGCTGCTGCCGTCGTCGGCTCCCAACGCCGCCCGCGTCATGGATGTCGTCCGCCAAAAGGTACGCAGCTTCGCCGGTCGTATCGAAGACGCGGGCCCAACGGGAATGATCGCCGTCTTCGGGGTCGAGCCCGTCGACAACGCACCCAGCCACGCCGCGCTGGCGGCGCTCGCGATCCAGAACGCCGTCGCTCATCTCCATGGGACGTCGAGCGGCACTGCCGACGTCGTGATGGCCATCCATTGCGACAACCATCTCGTAGGGTGCGAGGACCGCACCGTCAGTATCGCGGTCGACGGCAAGGCGACGACGTGGTCGATGCTCGAGGCCCTCGTGGCCGTCGACCGTCCCGGCGCCGTCGTGGTGACCGAGCCGGTCGTGCCGTTCTTGACTCGACGCTTCGTGCTCGAGCGCTTACCCGACTCGCGGCCGAGCGCGTGGATCGTGGTGAGTCGGGACGTACCCCCTGTCGCCCGCATTCGGTTTGTCGGCCGGTCCGCCGAGCTCGACGTTCTCGGTCAGGCCGGCGCTCGCGCCGCGCGCCGTCACGGGCAGATCGTCAGCGTCGTCGGGGAAGCCGGCGTCGGGAAGTCTCGCCTTGTCTCCGAAGTGGTTCGTCGGCTCCGGGGCTGGCACATTCTCTCGGCGGGCGGCGCCGTGTACGCCAGGTCCACGCCGTATTACCCCCTGATCGAGCTGATCAAGCAGTACTGTGACATTCGGGAGTCCGACGCTGCGTCAGAAGTTCACAAGAAACTGATGGACTTCCTCCCGGCTGGTGCCGGCGAGCCGGAAACGATCATTCCGCCCCTGGCGAATGTTCTTGGCATCTTGTCCGCGGAGCATGCGTTCCTGAAGATGGAGCCCGCCCGTCGTAAGCGACGGATCCAGGAGTCGATCAAGCACGTCCTGCTGGCGGTGAGCAATCTGGGGCCGCTCTGTCTGGTCGTCGAGGATCTTCACTGGGTCGATTCCGAAACGCAGGCCGCTCTCGACATCCTCACCGAGAGCATCCCCGGGTCGCCCATCCTTCTGCTCACGACCTACCGCCCCGAGTATCACCATGAGTGGGGACGTCGGAGCTGTTACACGCAGGTATCCCTCGATGTACTCGATCCGAGCAGCGTCGACGAGCTTCTCGACGCGCTGGTCGGCACCGACCCGGCGCTGGCGGAGCTCAAACGCGTCGTCGCGGATCGCACGGGTGGTAATCCGTTCTTCATCGAAGAGTGCGTCCGTTCGCTGGTCGAGACACGAGTCCTCGTCGGGGACGCGACGCAATATCGCCCGGGCCCCTCGCGGGACGTCCTCTTGCTTCCTCCCACCGTCGAGACAGTCATCGCCAGTCGTCTCGACCGCCTGTCCGACCGCGAGCGCGCCGTTCTGCGATCAGCGGCCGTGATCGGCCACGATGTGGGCGTCGCCATCCTTCGCTCGGTCTCGGGCATGTCGGACGACGCCTTCGAGCAAATCCTCGGACGGTTGCGAGGTGCAGAGTTCGTGTACGAAACGCGTACATACCCCGAGATCGAGTACAGATTCAACCACGCGCTGACCCACGAGGTGGCGTTGCGCGCTGTTCCCGATGAGGCCCGCCGTGGCGTTCATGCAAGAATCGTCACCGCCATCGAAGCGCTGTATCCCGATCGGATCCTCGAACACGCGGAGCGATTGGCCTACCATGCCTTCCATGGTCAGCTGTGGGACAAGGCGGTGCAGTATTGCTGGCAGGCCGGCGCCAAAGCGGCCGCCCACTCCGCTCACCGCGAGGCGGTGGCGTTGTTCGAGCAAACCCTCGAGGTCTTGCCGCGCCTTCCCGCCAGTCGGGTGAGGAGCGAACAGGCCATCGATCTCCGATGTGAGCTGCGCAATTCGCTTTTCGTGCTCCGAGAACAACATGGCCTGCTCGAACATCTTCAAGCTGCAGAGAGTCTCGCCGAAGCTCTCCATGATCAACGAAGGCTGGGGCGGGTCACCTCTTACATGACCCGCTACTTCAGCGCAGAAGGGGATTTCGAGCGGGCCCTCACGTGCGGCCAGCGGGCCCTCAGCATCGGTGATGCTCTTGGGGATGTCGCGCTTCAGGTCGAGACACGCTTCCAGCTCGGTCGGGAATACTACATTTTGGGCGACTATCGACCCGCGATCACCCTCTTTCTGAGGAACGTCAAAACGCTCCAGGGAGCGCTACGAGGTCAGCGGTTCGGCCTGCCTTTCGTTGCTGCGGCCGCCTCGCGCAGCTGGTTGGTCAGGTGCCTGGCCGACCTGGGAGAATTCAAGGAGGCGATAGAGCCTGCCGAGGAAGCGATCCGAATTTCCGAGGCATGCGATGACGCCCTGTCAAAGGCTGATGCGCAGTACTGCATCGGGTATGTCTGCCTCCTCAGCGGAGAGTTCGCGAAGGCAGTCGCTGCGCTCGAGCGCTCGCTCGCCCTGGTTCGGTCGAGCAATCTGCGCATCGTATTTTCAACAACGGCCTCTGCCTTATGCGTCGCATATGCCTCGTCAGGGCAGTCCGGACAGGCGCTGGCGTTGATCGAAGAGGTCGTGAGGCAGTGCGAGGGGGAGCGTTTGTCGCAGTGGATGGCCATGCTGACCGAGGCCTATCTCTTGACGGGCCGGGGCGACGAGGCCCTCGCGCCCACCGAGCGGGCCCTAACGACCTCGAACCCCAGACAACGGGGTTTCCGCGCATTGATGCTGCGGCTGCTCGGCGAGATTGCAGCGCGTAATGATCCGTCAGAGGCCGAGCAAGCCGAAGGCGCATACCGGCAGGCTCTGGTGCTGGCCACCGAGCTCGGCATGCGGCCCCTCCAGGCCCACTGCCACCTCGGCCTCGGCCAGCTCTGCATGCGCCGTGACCGGCACGAGGAGGCACGAGGCCACCTGTCTGCTGCCGTTGACCTTTACCGCGCGATGGCGATGACCTTCTGGCTGCCTCAGGTCGAGTCCGCACTGGCATCGACGCGATAAGAGGCTCAACGCTTCTCGATTGTCCGGTTTCCCCTTCACAGAACGCAAGAGCACGCGTCCCTCGAACGACCGCCCCTCGCGCCTTCAGGAGCCCGAGCTTTGCTCCACGGGTGAACTGGCCCGGCGACGATGCAGAAGCATCGCTTCGCGCCATCGCTTTTCACGATTTAAGCTTGACCCGACCAGGCGGCACGACCGCCGGAAGCGGTCTCTGTGTTCAGCTCGTCCAGTCAGCAGCACGGCGCACCGAACCAATTCCTGGGTGAAGTCTGGGTAAACGAAAGGGGTTAGCGACGCCAACGTCCGCTAACCCCTCGTCGTCCATGGTTGCGGGGGTCGGATTTGAACCGACGACCTATGGGTTATGAGCCCTTTTCAAATCGAGACTCGAGCCAACGCGCCACAAAGAAATCCTCGTAAATGAGCGCTTCTTACATCGTCGGCTTTGGGGCTGTTTGGCTCTCGTTGGGAGCCACTTCCTGGGTAATTCCTGGGTGAAGTCTGGGTGGGGCTAACTCGGTGGCCGTAGGAATCGCGCGCAGTCCTCCCCCCGCTCTCTGCTATCTGAGCTCCGCCTCCGCCTTCTCCAGCCAGTACGTCATCCCCATCTCACGGTACATCGCCGTCGCGGTCGTGAGGTGCTCCTGCGCCTGTTCGCGCTTCTCCGTGCGCCGGTAGAGCGTGCCGAGGCCGAACTGGCAGTGGGCGACGAGCAGACGCATGCCGAGGTGGTCGGCCAAAGTCATGGCTTGGCGATACCGCGTCTCAGCAGCCCCGTCGTCCGGTGGGGTCTCCTGCGAATGGATCTCGCCGAGGAGGCGGAGCGCGTAGGCCTCGTCGCCGCGTTCGCCGCGCCGGCGGGCAAGTGTGAGGGCTCGCTCCGCATGTCTGTGGGCTTCCTGCGACCGGCCGGCAAGGATGCAGGCCTCGCCGGCGTGTGCTGCAACGAGCGAATGGAAGACCGTCGCCACACCCGACTCAAAGGCGGTCATGGCTTCGGCAAGCAACGCGAGACCTTCCGCGAGACGTCCAGACAGGGCGTACGTATATCCCAAGAACCCCATACAGGAAGGGGACAGGAGCCTGATGTTCCAATCGCGGGACATCGCGAGAGCCCGCTCGAGGAGCGGCACCGCCTGGTCGAATTCTCCCTTGACGGCGTGGATGTACCCGAGCACCAGATAGGCTTGGCCGAGGCTGAAGGGATGATCCGCTGCCTCGGCAATTCGCAGCCCTTCCTCTGCCTCGGCGATCGATTGGTCGAATTCGCCTCGCTCAGCAAGGGCATGAGCCAGATAGCGACGGGCGAACACCGATGGGAGCAAAGCCTGGCCAAACCGCTCACGACTGAGATCGCCCTTGAGCGACTCCGTGACCTTCCGGAAAAGATCCATGGCCGCCTGATAGTCGCCCACGTTCCAAAGGGTTGCCGCGAGATACTGATTCCCCACAACCTTCAGCCGGAGATCCCCAAGCGTTTCCGCAATGGCCTGGGCTGTCTGGGCGAACGTGAGCGCATCGGTCAAGCGACCGGTCAACCAACAGCTCGAGATCATATAGGCAGACGCCCAGGCGAGCCGCCGGGGATCATCGAGTGTCCTGGCCAGGCCCTCGGCCTCGCGGAGATATTCGAGCCCCTTCTCGAGCTGCCCGAGCGGCAATAGCGACGTCCGAAGATCGAAGCGAAGATCAATCGCCTCCTCGAGTCTTTCGTGCGTCCCGGGCAGACGGGGGAGCGCCGCTAGCGCCTGTTCAAAGCAGGTGACCGCCTCCCGGTAGGCCGAGCGTACGGCCGCCTTGGCGCCGGCCTGACGGAAGTAGGTGACGGCCTTGTCCCACACCTCGCCTCGGAGGGCGTGGTGGGCGAGTTGCTCGACGTGTTCGGCCAGTCGACCGGCGTACACGCGCTGCATCGTCTCGACGACAGCCGCGTGCAGTGCCCGCCGCCGGTCAGCGAGCAGGCTGCCGTAGGTCACCTCGTGGGTGAGCGCATGCTTGAAGGTGTATTCGAGATCGGGAAACAAGCCGCTCTCGTAGAGGAACTCGGCGGCCTGCAGCCGGTCGAGCGCCCCACGGAGCATGTCGTCGGACAGTTCGGCGATTCCCTGCAGCAGCGCGAACGGCACGTGCTTGCCGACCACCGACGCGGTCTGGAGCAGCCGCTTGTCCTCCGAGGAGAGCCGGTCGATGCGAGCCGCTAGGACCGTCTGGACCGAGGACGGCACCTGGAGAGACTGGAGTGGCTGCGTCAGCCGGTATCGGCCAGGCAGGCCCTCGAGCGCCTTCGTCTCCACCAGGGTCCGGACGGTCTCTTCGAGGAAGAACGGGTTGCCACGCTTGACGAGGAGTTCCTTCAGCGGCCCGAGGGCGGGATCGGCGCCGAGGAGCACGTCCAGAAGCTCCCCGGCGTGCTGAGTAGAGAGCGCATCCAGACGCATCTGACTGTACGTGGTCTTGCTGCCCCAATCGTGCTGGTACTCGGGACGATAGTTCACCAGCAGCAGCAGCCGCGCTGAGCCCAGGCTGTCGACCAGGCTGTCGAGCAGGGCCTGGGTCTCGGTGTCGATCCAGTGCAGGTCCTCGAACACCACGAGCAGCGGTTGCACCTGGCTCTCGCGCAGCAGCAGGCGCTTGACGGCCTCGAGCGTGCGCCGTCGGCGCTGGGGTGGATCGAGGGCCTGCCAGCTCCCGTCCTCGACCGGCACGTCGAGGAGCGCGAGGAGCGGGGATAGTAGCGACTCCAACGCCCGGTCGAGGCTCAGCACCCGGCCCAGCACCTTGGCGTGCATGTCGCGGTGATCGTCGCGGTCACCGATCTTGAAATAGCCTTTGAGCAGGTCGATCACCGGCAAGTAACTGGTGGTCTTGCCGTACGACACGGACGAGGCCTCCAGGATGAGCCAGTCCTGCACGCGATGTGAGTGCGTGAACTCGTACGTGAGGCGGGACTTGCCGACGCCGGCCTCACCCACGATGGAGACGACTTGGCCGTGGCCTCCCGCTGCCCGGTCGAGGACCCTGCGCAGGTGCTCGACCTCGGCGTCCCGGCCGACGAAGCGCGTGAGGCCGCGAAGCGCCGCGGCCTGCAGGCGCGTCCGGGCCTGACCCGCTCCCGTCAGCTCGAAGATCTCGACCGGGTCCGCGAGGCCCTTCACCGGGATGGGCCCGAGCGACCTGACCTCTACGTAGCCCTCGGCCAGCCGCACGGTCTCGCCCGTCAGCCGGACCGTTCCGGGCGTCGCGAGCTGCTCCATGCGGGCCGCCAGATGCGTGGTCTGACCCACGGCCGTGTAGTCCATGCGGAGATCGCTGCCGATCGAGCGCACCACGACCTCGCCCGAGTTGAGGCCGATGCGGATCTGGGCCTCCACGCCCTGCGCTCGACGCAGCTGCTCCGAATAGCGCCGCACACTATCCTGCATCCTGAGGGCGGCATAACACGCGCGCACGGCGTGATCCTCGTGGGCGAGTGGCGCCCCGAACAACGCCATGATCCCGTCCCCCATCACCTGGTTAACAGTGCCCTCATAGCGGTGCACCGCGTCCATCATCTGCTCGATGACCGGGTCGAGCAGCTTGCGCGCGTCCTCTGGATCACGGTCGGCTAGCAACTCCATCGAACCCTTGAGGTCGGCGAACAGGACGGTCACCTGCTTGCGCTCGCCCTCCAGCGCCGCCCGTGACGTTAGGATCTTCTCGGCGAGGTTCCTGGGGGTATAGCTGTCGGGAGCGCGCGAAGGTGTGCCGCCGGCAGAGGCAACCGGATGCGCGCAGGCGTGGCAGAACTTGGCCGAGGCTGAGAGAACCGTCCCGCAGTTCGAGCAAGCCCGGGCCAGCGGGGTCGCGCACTCTTCGCAGAAGCGCGCCCCCTGCGGGTTATTGTGCTGGCATCGGGGACAGTCCATGCCGATCTCCAGGGCCGGGCGTAGGAGCAGAACGACACTAGCCCGGGGGAGCGGCGGCCGTCAACGAGCGGTAGCGGTAATAGGAACTAGCGACTTTGGGGTTCGAAACCCAATGGACGTCGTAACATCTCGATTTGCTTGGTCGCCGTGGACGGCTGTGAACCCCGGTACAGTGGGTTATGAGCCCTTTTCAAATCGAGACTCGAGCCAACGCGCCACAAAAAAATCCTCGTAAATTAGCGCTTTTACATCGTCGGCTTTGGGGCTTTTTGGCTCTCGTTGGGAGCAACTTCCTGGGTAATTCCTCAGTGACGTCTGGGTGGTTCTCGATTAGTGCCAGCGGCTCCGCTCGCCGATTCATTACGCCAAATCTCGAATCTCCTCCGCCTGCTCCAGCCAGTACGTCATGGCCATATCGCGGTACATCGTCGTGGCAGTCGTGAAGTGCTCGTGTGCCTGTTGAGGCTTACCCGTCCGCCGGTAGACCTTGCCGAGACCGAGGTGGCAGTAGGCCCCGAGGGGGCGCATGGGCGCATAGACGGGACAAAGGCCCAGTCGACGGGCTTCGCGCGGTGATCATCTTGGGCACGGAGGTGCTCGGCCTGGACGAGATCGAGTTTCCTCCGCTGGGACGTCCCCGCGGGCCACCGATCCCGCCACGCGAGCATCCGACGTTCTAGTCCGGGAGACCCGCGCGGCGCAGCGCCTCCGCCACGTCTTCAAGGTCCACGGAACGCCGGAACGGAAGCGTCCTGACGAGGTCCTGGACCGTCACCGCTCCCTCCGCGCGCAGTTCCTCGATGGCCGCCGCCGCGTCGCTCTTACAGCCGAGCCTGGCGAGAGCGGCGGCTCGGTACGTGAGCTGGTGGGGCACACGAATAGCCTCGCGTCCGAGCATCGCGAGGGACTCGGCGAATCGGCGCTGATGGTACAGCGCTTGCCCAAGACGCAGCCAGTAGCGGGGCAGTTGGTGCAGCGGATTGAGCCGGATGGCATGGCGCACCCATCGCTCCCCTGCGTCGGGCCGGCCCGAGTACGTCTCGAGCTCGCCGATCTGACAGACGATCTTGTCGTCGTTCGGATTCAGCGCGAAGGCGCGCTCGATGTGAAATTCGGCCTTGTCGAAGTCGCGCCAGAGAAGATGAAATGCGGAGAGCATGCGATGGATCTCGGCATCGGAATCGTCGAGTCGGTAGGCCCGCTGAACGGCGTCGAGGCAACGCTGGACCAGGGTCGGGTCCGGATCGAGGAACGTTTTCTGGTAGAGCGCGCAGGCGAGCCACGCGTGGCCAAGCGAGAAGGCAGGGTCCAGCGCCACGGTGCGCTCGAACATCTCGATCGCGCGCGCATTGTCTTCCTTCGTCCAGCGGTGATGGTGGTCCTTGCCGCGGAGATAGCAGTCGTAGGCGGTGAGGCTCTCCGTCGGCTTCCGGCGAACCCGCTCGATCGCCGCCGCCTCCACTCGGTTCACCAGCGTGGAAACCAGCATCGTCACGATCTCGTCCTCTACGGCGAATACGTCGCCCATGTCGCGTTCAAACGTCCGCGCCCATACATCGCCGCCCGTCCGGGCGTCGACCAGGTGAATGCCCACGCGGATCCGCCCGCCCGACCGCCGTGAGCTCCCCCGGACGACGTAGTCGACACCCAGCTCGCGCCCGATCATCCGGGCGTCCGACTCGCGTCCTCGAAACGTGTACGCGGTCAGCGCGGAGATGACGAACAACGAGCCGAACCGCGACAGCGCCGACGTGATCTCTTCGGCTATCCCGATGCCCAAGAACTCTTGGTCGGCCTGCCCATCGGCATTGGCGAGCGGAAGGACGACGATGGAGCAACGATCAGGGGGATCGGGCGGCTGACGGACGGACTCGGCGAGCCGCGTGGTCTGGGGGTTGGGCGCGACCCCGACGTGGCGCTCGAGCGCGGCGACACATTGCTCGTACTGCCGCAGCACCGCGGAGCGATGGCCGCCGCGCGCGTACAAGGTCATGAGGAGGCGATGGGCCGCTTCGTTCGCGGGATCCAGGGCGAGCTGCCGCCGCGCCGTCTCGATTGCCTCGTCGATCGCACCGGTGTCTGCGCGCGACCGGGCGGTGGCGCCGAGCCGATCGCAGGCCAGGGCCTTGATCCGCGCGCGCTGATCACCCAGCCACTCGTCGAACGGGTCCTCTTGAACGCTGAGCCCCTCGAGGAGCTCACCACTGACGATTTCGCCTTCCTCGATGGCGCCCGCCCGTTCCAGCCCGACCACATCCAGCTCAACGGTTGCGCCATCGAGGTAGAGAGCGTCGCCCTCCGCGGCGATGACCTCCTGACCCAACGTCTTGCGCAAGGCCGCGAGGGTCTGGCGAAGATTGTGGCGGGCCTGCGCGTCGCCCATTCCGCCCCACAGCAACCCGGACAGGTGATCGCGTGAATGGCGGCGCCCAGGCGGAAGGGCGAGATAGGCCAACAGGGCTTCGGCTTTCTTCCCGCGGACTTCGAGACGGCGGCCCGCACGCTCCGCGCGCAGGCGGCCGAGGAGAAACAGCTTCAACCGCTGGTCACCCATTGTCGGCTCCACCCCGAATAGACGCCTAATAGACGAGGCGCAGACGGGCGCCTGACGTGGCGTCGCTCATTCTATCCGCGCGACCAAGGCACGCGCCATCACCATTCACAAGCAAGTGCACACGCGAGCGAAAGGAGGCCCATATGCAGGCTGGCGTGGATCCGGAGATCATCGCTCGGTTCGAGAACGACACGTGGAGTCGATGTGCCCAGAGTTATGCGGAGACCTTTCACTCGTTGACCGCCCAGGCCGTGCCGCTCCTCGTGGCTGCGGCGGTAGAGTCGGGTCGCCAGGTGCTGGATCTCGGCTCGGGGCCGGGCGATGGCAGCGCGCTCCTGGCGGATACGGGCGCCATCGTCACTGGCGTTGATTTTTCGAGCCGGATGGTCGCGGTGGCCCGGCGCCGCCATCCGCACATCGAGTTTCACGAGGGGGACGCCGAGCGTCTACCCTTCGACGATCGGACATTCGACGCGGTCGTGTCCAACTGCGTGGTCCACCATCTCGCCAGACCGGCGGCCGTGTTCGGGGAGGTGTCGCGCGTGCTCGTGCCGGGCGGTCGCTTCGCGTTCTCCGTATGGGGGGCTGCGGAGGAGCAGACCGGCTTCGGTGTCTTCTTCGCGGCGGTGCAAGCCCATCACGAGCTGCAGGCCCTGCCCCAGGGTCCCCTCTTCGGCGTCACCGACCACGCCGCCTTCAAGGCGCTGACCGACGGCGCCGGACTGGGCGAATTTGATCTCCGTCGGCACGAGATTGCCTGGCGGATGAAGACCGTCGATCCCCTCCTCGCCGGCCTGTGCGAGTGGGGGAATATCGGGGCGCTTCCGCGACACATTCAGGAACGGATCGATCAGACGACGCGATCGAACGCCCTCGCCTACCAGCAGCAAGGCGGCTTCGTCTTTCCGCACTCCGTTCTCGTCGGAGCTGCTACGCGGGCCTCATGAGGCAATGTGCCGCAGGGCCCGACGTCCGATGGCGCGGAGAGAAGCGTAGTCAACATGAAGGCCCTCCCGCGGCGGGCGACGGTCGCCGTCCCGCCGGTCCCGTCCTTGCGTTCCACCCCCGGCGTTTCGCCACCGTGACATAACTCGGTCACTCGGAGGGGGCCTCACCAACTGCAGGTTGCGCGGGTAAAGCCCGCGCCCGACCACTGGAGATCCTGTGCGCTTGCGTGGACGGACGCCCAGGGCACGCGCGCTGCGTCGCCGGCGTGCGTAGCACGCGCCGGGGTTCAACACATCCCCCCTCGCCTCTCTACATCGACACGTAAGGCGAATGAGCGTCCGAAAATCGAGGTCAACCCCCACTCCGGCTGCGCGCCGCCTCAGCTCTCAAGAAGAAGCTTGCCTCGGTCACCACGCGCTCTCCAGGCTTGAGTCCTTCGAGCACCGTGACCTTATCGTTCGAGGCAGCCTCCGAAACCTACCCTAAGCGCCTCCAGCTTCTCAAGGAGGTCGTTCCGCGGCTTACCCGCGCAGCACTCTATGCGGTAGGAGATCGGAACGTCGAACACGCAATCAGCGCATCCGAAGCCGCTGCCCAACCAGCAATCGCCGTAGGGTCACGTCGCTGCTCTATCTCGATGAGGTTGCCGATGAGACAGCGCGCAATCCGGTCGGGCACGGTATACACTCGGCCGCGACGACGTGCACTGTCCAAAACAATGAAGAGGCATTCAAAATGACACTCGACGACGGGTCCTGGGGTTTGAGCGCGGCCGAGGCGAAGAGTGTACAGCGGCGGCCGGAGGCGTTCGGCACCCGCGGCATGGTCGCCTCCGCTCATCCGGTAGCGGCGTTCATCGGTCTCGACGTGATGCAACGCGGCGGTAACGCATTCGATGCAGCAATTGCCGTGGCGGCCGCGGAAGGCGTGCTGCTGCCGATGATGTGCGGTCTCGGCGGCGACGCGTTCGTCGTGATGCACGACGCCCGCAAGCGCAAAACCGTCGCATTCAACGGCAGTGGGGTCGCCGCGGCCGGCGCGACGCAGGAATACTACGCGAGCCAGGGCCTTAAGACGATGCCGCTCAAAGGCGTGCACGCGGTCAGTGTGCCGGGCGGCCTCAGCGTGTACGAGGCGCTGTGGAAGCGGCATTGCACCATGGACTGGGCCGAGCTGTGGCAGCCCGCGATACGGCTCGCCGAGGAAGGCCTCGCAATCACTGACTACGTGGCAGCCCGGATCGGCGCCGAGGCCGCAGCGCTCACCCGCCACCCGTATTCAGCCGCGCAATTTCTTCCTCATGGCCGCCCGCCCGCGGCCGGTGAGCGCTGGTCGGCGCCCAACCTCGCAAAGACGCTGCGCGCAATCGCGCACGGCGGGGCCGATGCGTTCTACCGCGGTGAGATCGCCGAGAAAATCCTCGCCTTTCTCAAGAAAGAGGGTGCGCTCTTCCACGCGGATGATTTCGCTCAACAGCATGCCGTAGTCTACGAGCCGATCTCGACGGTCTACCGCGGCCTGACCGTCTACGAAACCGCGCCGCCGTCTCAGGGCTTTCTCCTCCTCGAACAGCTCAACATCATCGAAGGCTTCGACCTGGGCACCTTCGGCGCACTCAGCGCCGAGCGCATGCACCTGTTGATCGAGGCCAAGAAGCTCGCCTTCGCTGACCGCAACCGCTACGCCGGCGATCCCGCTTATGTGCGCTGGCCTCTCACGACGCTCCTCTCGAGAGGACACGCCTCGCTGCGCCGCGCCGAGATCGATCCGAACCGCGCGATGTGGCCCGCCGGCGCGGTGGTCGCGGAGCACAGCGGCGACACCAGCTACTTTGCCGTGGCCGACGGTGACGGCAACGCCATCTCCTTTATCCACAGCCTCTCGAACGCATTCGGCTCGGCGGTGGTCGCCGGCGAGACCGGCGTCACCCTCAACAACCGCGCCGGTCGCGGGTTCAGCCTCGATCCCAACCATCCGAACGTGATTGCGCCGGGCCGGCGCACGATGCATACGCTGAACGCGTACATGATCCATCGCGATGGCGAGCCATGGCTCGTCGGCGGAACGCCGGGCGGAGATCAGCAGACGCAGTGGAACACGCAGGTCATCACCGGCGTGGTCGATCACGGGATGTCGGTGCAGGAAGCGGCCGAAGCGCCCCGCTGGTACAGTTTTCCCGGAACCGACCCGGGCAATCTGGGGCGCGACCCGGTCGTCAAACTCGAAAGCCGCGTGCCCGCGGCGACGCGTGAGAAGCTCGCCGCGTTCGGACACAACGTCGAGATCCTCGGGCCCTGGGGAGGCGGCGGCGCGGTGCAGCTCATACAGTTCGATCGGGAGCATGGCGTATTGCGCGGCGGGACCGATCCGCGGCCGGGTGGGCTCGCGCTCGGATTCTGATCCGGTTTTTCGCAAACGAACGAACGATCGCAACTCGCTGAATTCCGGTCAGGCCGCCGCGGCACGCGCTGTGCTACCCGCCGCGGGGTCCGTGTCGCGACCGAGCTCATGCCGCCCTCCCAGGCCGAACTGCGCTACGTCTGGCTGGAGCTGCTCCAGCGGCCTGCCGAGGCCTGAGATGCGTGGCGGGAGGCTGTCGAACAACACGTTCGACGTCCAGTGGTCGCTGTGCGGCTCCGTATCCAGGATGTCGCGAAGGCGGCCGCAGCGCCGTCTATGAACATTGCTGACCAGCGACGCCAACGGCATCGTGGCAGGAGACGCGAAGATGAAGATCGGACTGAGCCCGTTGCAGGCCGGTGGGAATTTCGAAGACACAATCGAGGAATGCGCGCGCGCCGAGGCGGCGGGATTCGATTCCGTGTGGCTCGGCGAGCATCACAACAATCCGCTGCTCTATCCCCGGCCGCTCCTCGGATTGGCCGCGATCGCCAGCCGGACCCGCCGTCTGCGTCTCGGCACCGGCGTGCTGCTGCTTCCGCTCTACCGTCCGCTCGACGTCGCCGAGGAAGGCGCGATCGTGGACGTGATCTCGAACGGCCGGCTGATTCTCGGTGTCGGCGCCGGCTACGCGCCTGAGGAGTTCGAGGCCTTCGACGTTCCGCTGAAGGAGCGCGGCAGCCGGATGGACGAGGCGGTCCCGTTGCTCAAGCGTCTCTGGACCGAGGAACGCGTCACGCATGAGGGACGCCACTATCGCGTGACGAACGCGACCGTCGCCCCGCGCCCGGTGCAGCAACCGCGCCCACCGATCTGGTTCGCCGGCTGGATCGAGCCTGCGATTCGCCGTGCGGCGCGAATGGGCGACGCCTGGCTCGGCGGACCCTCGGCGAGGCTCGACGAGGTGGCGCGCTGCGTACGGCTCTATCGCGACGCGCGGCGAGACGCCGGACGCAACCCCGACGATAGTGAGATCGCGCTGATGCGCTACATGTTCGTCGCCAGGAGCGCCGGGCAGGCGCGCGCCACCGCGGGCGCGCCGTTCATCCGAGCGTTCGAGCACACGTACTTCAAGTGGCCGCATCCGGTCGTGAAGCGCCCGCCCGGCGAGTTGACGATCGAACGACTCGCCGAGGACCGCATCATCCTAGGTGATCCCGAGAGCTGCGTTCAACAGCTCGAGCGCTTCCGCGACGAGCTGGGGCTGAGTCATCTAGTCTGCCGCCTGTCGGTAGCGGGCATTCCAGCCGAGGCGGCGCGGGAGTCGGTCGACCTGTTCACGCGCGAGATCATGCCTGCGTTGAGGTGAGCACGAGTTCGCGGGCGCACGGCACAATCCCGGCATACTGGCTCCTCCATGCCTGGCCGATGTCTTCGGGCGCCGGCGCGGGGGCAGCGGAGGAACGCGCCGTGGTCGGCGAGGCGGGCTGCTCGCGGACGAGGTCCGCGGTGAGCGGGCGTGCGGGCATGGGCTCGGCCGTCCAGACCAGCCCCTGGCCCTCTTCGTCGCGGGCGAGCGCCTGAAGGTGAGCTCCTCACGCGCCGCGTCCAGGAATGCCTGGTCGCCGTTGAAGACGTGCGCGAGCGCTCGATAGGACACGCGGCCCTCGCGCTGCAGAAACGCGATGAGGGCCCGCAGCGCCGCGTACATCCGCGCCCGGGAGGCAGATTCGGCGGGCGCGCCCGCGGATGCGGGGGAAGCCTCGGGGAGGGGCGCGCCGCAGGCCTCGCAGAACCGTGCGCGCAGGCTGACCTCGTGACTGCATCCTGCGCAAATCATAGGTGGCAGACTTGTCCTTCGCCAAAACTCCGCCCGGCGCCAAATGATTGATTTGTCATCGCCGATCCGGCGACTATTTCGGCGTGATGATCACTCTCCTACTCCACTTGCTTCGGCTTTTCCTGTCCCTTCGATTTATTCATCTCGCCTGTTCACGCGGCTCTCCGAGTGTATTCATGATGCAGCCCACCCACGCGTGGCACCTCCATCACTGTGCCCTCGCTTGGCCCCTGCACACTCCGTGGCGTCGGCGCGTCCTTGCCCAGCGATAAGTGTGCCCGGCTGCCGTTGTAGTACTCGACGTACTTTCCCAGAATCCGCAGCAGATGGCGCTCGCCAATCACTACCACATGGTCAAGACATTCGCGTCGTATCGAGCCAATCACCCGCTCGGCATAGGCGTTCTGCCACGGCGAGCGCGGCGCAATGATTACTTCGCGGATATCTATTGTCTTGGCCTGACGCGAAAAGCGTTCGCCATAGACGGAGTCCCGATCTCGAATCAGATACTGAAAGCTCTCCTCCAGCGTGCACGCCTCAAGGAGCTGTCGCGCCGTCCATTCCGCGGTCGGGTGCTCGGTGACATTGAAATGCACCAGCCGGCGTCGGTTGTGCGTCAAGATGATCAGCACGAAGAGGACTCGAAAGGTGGCTGTCGGCACCATGAAGAAATCCAATGCGATTAGGCCCGAGGCGTGGTTGTTCAAAAAGGTTCGCCACGCCTGCGACGGAGGCCGCCGCAGCCGCAGCATGTACTTCGAAACCGTCGCCTGCGAGACCGTTAGACCGAGCTTCAGCAGCTCGCCGTGAATCCGTGGTGCACCCCACAGAGGATTGGCGCGGCTCATTCGCCGAATCAGATCACGGAGCTCCGCACTGATCGCGGGCCGACCCAGTCGGTGTCGACTCTTCCACGCCCAATAGCGCCTGAAGCCCTGACGGTGCCACCGCACCACTGTCTCGGGCTGCACGATCTGCAGCGAACTTCGCCAGTTCTTCCAGAACCTCGACAGCACCACCCAGAAGATCCGGTCCGTCGCCGCCAGCGGTGGCCGCGGCTGGCGCACCTTCCAGGCTGCGAGCTGTTGTCGAAGTGCGAGGTTCTCCAGCGCCAACTCTCGCTGCGTGAGAGCCGCGCATCGTAACGTCCCCAGAAGAATCCCAAGCCATCTGATCATGATCCGCCAATAGCTGATAAGCCCAGCAAACCGCAAGACAATCGCCACAGACGAGTTTTCAGGAAGGACAACATGCGCCGTCAGGCTGGAGGAGCACAGGCCGGGGGCTATGGTCGACCGGTGCCCACGGCCCCCGCCGGTGACTCCGCGGAAGCCGGCCGGGTCTCGCGGCCCACACCGCGGAACTGGAGCTGGGCTCACCCAACCGGCGCGTACGAGGTCGAGACGAAGATCCTCAAGCAGCCGATCCCTGGAGGCAATGGCGCGCGACCTGCGACCCTGGGCGAAATTTGGGCGAAGACACCAAGGGCCTCGGGTGGCGTTCCCGAGGCCCTCGTTTTTGTTGGTTGCGGGGGCTGGATTTGAACCAGCGACCTTTGGGTTTGAGCCCTTTTGAAATCAAGACTGAAGCCAAGGCGCCCCAAACAACGCCTCGTAAATCAGCGCTTCTCACGTCGACAGCTTTGGGTCTCTTTGGCTCGCGTTGGGAGCAACTTCCTGGGTAATTCCTGGGTGAAGTCTGGGCCGCAGCTTGGTCGGCTTACAAACACGGGTCTGGATCCCTAACGGGATTCAATAGTCAGGCTAGTCTTTTCGAAATCGCCTTCGAAGGTCTGGCCCTGCATAACGTAGGCTTATGCGCGCAGTCCTGTCGCGGTTCACAGGGCACCTCGCACCTGGCTCGGCTGCCGCCGCGGAGACTCGAGTCGATCGTCAGTCCGAGGGCTTTCGCAGTTCTGAAGTTGATCAACCACAAGCTCGTACTTTGGGGGCTTCGCTACGGGAAGGGTCGCTCGGCTTGGCTACTCCGGCATTGACTGCATGATCATGTAGTTGCGGACCTGGTCCGACATCGGATAAGGGACCACGCCGCGCTCCCCGAACCACTTGTCGTAGAACTCAAAGAACTTCCCGCTGTCGATCAGCTCCATGAAGGTGTGGTTCACGAAGTCGCGCCACTTGGAGTCGTTCTCCGGGACCATGCAGGAGAAGGGGTCCTTCGAGAAGAAGTCCCCGACTATCTCGTAGGCCTTGGGGTTCCTGGCCCTGGCGACCAGACCGGCCTGGAGGATGCCGTCGTGGGCGTAAGCGACGACCCGCCCCTGCTCGAGTGCCAGGAGGGCAGCCGGCTGGTCTTGGAAAGTCACCACGTCGGCCTTGGGCTGGGAGGCGCGCAAGGCCTGCTCGCCGGTCGTTGCACGGATGGCCCCCACCCGTTTGCCGGCCACGTCCGCCAGGCTCTTGATCCCACTCCCCTTCTTCACCAGGAGCTGGGCGCCAGTGAAGAAGAAATTAATGGAGAAATCGACCCTCTCGTCCCGGTCCCGGGCGCGGGTGTAGGTGGTAGACCCGCACTCGACATCGATCGTCCGGTTGACCACGAGGCGGATGCGGGTCTCAGGGGTGACCTCCTTCTTCTCGAGCTTGATGCGCTTGGCCAGCTTCTTCTCGAGACGGACGCGGATGGTCTCGAGCAGGTCGATGGAGAAGCCGATCCACTCGTTCTTCTCATTGATAAACGCGAAGGGTATAGCGTTGCCCCGCGTCCCCGCGGTCAGGACACCGGTCCGGGTTATCTTCTCCAGAACCGTCTCGGCCAGGACCGGCACGGCCGCGCCGAACAGCAGGAGGCCTGCCAACCAGACAGCAGCGTGTCGCTTCCATCGCAGGCCCTCCTTGGCCAGGTCGGTCATCATGTTCGCCTCGTTGATCATCTCGGAGTCGAGCGCCAGGGCCCGGCCGTCAGCCTCGCTCCTACTTCGGCATTGACTGCATGATCATGTAGTTGCGGACCTGGTCCGACATCGGATAAGGGACCACGCCGCGCTCCCCGAACCACTTGTCGTAAAGCTCGAAGTACTTTCCGCTGTCAATGAGCTCCATGAAGGTGTGGTTCACGAAGTCGCGCCACTTGGAGTCGTTCTCCGGGACTATGCAGGAGTAGGGGTCCTTCGAGAAGAAGTCTCCGACCACCTCGTAGTCCTTGGGGGTTCTGGCCTTAGCGGCCAGCCCGGCCAGGAGGATGCCATCGGAGACGTAGGCCACGATCCTTCCCTGCTCCAGGGCGAGGAAGCCGGGCGGATGGTCCTGGAAGGTCACCACGTCGGCCTTGGGCTGGGAGGCGCGCAGGGCTTTCTCGTTTGTCGTCCCCGCGGCGGCCCCCACCCGCTTGCCGGCCACGTCTGCGAGGCTCTTGATCCCGCTTCCCTTCTTCACCAGGAGCTGGGAGCCAGTGAAGAAGAAGGCGATGGAGAAGTCCACCGTCTGGTCCCGGCCCCGGGTGTAGGTGGTGGACCCGCACTCCATGTCGATGGTCCGGCTGGCCACCAGCTGGATCCGGATCGCCGGGTCCCCGCCGACCTCCTTCTTTTCGAGCTTGATGGGCTTGCCCAGGTTCTTCTCTAGGCGGGCGCGGATGACCTCCAGGAGGTCGATGGAGAAGCCGATCCACTCGTTCTTCTCGTTGATGAACGCGAAGGGGATGGCGATGCCCCGCGTTCCCGCAGTCAGGACCCCCGTCCGGCCGATCTTCCCCAGGACCGTCTCGGCCAGGCCCGGCCCCGCCGCGCCGAGCAGCAGCAGGCCTGCCAGCCACACGGCAACGCAGCGCTTCAACGGACACCCTCCTTGGCCAGGTCGGCCATTACCGACAGAACCTCATGGATCATCTCGGAGGTTGCTCGTCGCTCGTTGGACGCTCCCGGATGCGCAACGTGTTTCCGGCGGTGAAGATATGATCCAAACTCCGAGAGCTCACCGGATCACTTCGTCCGCCCGGAGAATGAGCGACCGTGGGATCGTGAGCCCGAGGATCTTCGCGGTCTTGAGGTTGATGACCAACTCGAACTTCGTGGGCTGCTCCATCGGGAGATCGGCGGGCTTGGCCCCTTTCAAGATCTTGCCGACGTACCCGGCGGCACGCCGGAACATGTCAGAGATGCTCGGCCCGTAGGACATCAGGCCCCCCTCATCCACAACCTCTCTGGATGGGTACATTGCCGGCAGGCGACTCTTCGCAGCGAGATCGGCAATCCGTCTTCCGTGGGAAATGATCAAGGGATCTGAAAATGCGATCAGGGCGTCTGCTCGCTCTCTGGTCATGGCGGAGAACGCGGTATCGAAATCGTCGGGGCGACGGATCTCCACGGGTTGAAGCGTCATGCCCAACACCTGGGCGGCGGCTCGCACCTCTACCCAATCCGATGACCAGAAGCGAAAGTTCACGCTGGACCGCTCGGAATCGGCCGGGTTCCAAAGGACGGCCACGCGACTCACCTTGGGGGCCGCCTGTTTCAGCAGCTCAAGACGTTTGGCCCCGAGCTCCGGGGTGAGCTCGGACAGCCCCGTGATGTTGCCTCCCGGTCGAGCGAGGCTGGAGATAAGCCCGGTCGCAACAAGGTCATCGTTACAGGCCGCTACAACAATGGGGATCGTGCTGGTGGCTTGACTGGCCGCATTGAGCGGTGCCCAGGCGTCGACAACAATGACATCAACCTTGAGGCGGACCAGTTGGATCGCGAGGCCAGGTAGCGCCTCGACTCTCCCCCCGGAATATCGGCGCTCGATCGCGATGTTCTGGCCCTCCACGTAGCCGAACTCGTGGAGGCCTTGACGCAATGCCTCGTCATGGCGGTTCGTCGGGAAGGTCCCGAGAAACCCCATCCGAAGGACCTTCCCCGGCTGTTGCGCCTCGGCGGCGACCGGCGCGGACAACGTCCCAAGCGTCAGCCCGCAGAGGAAGGTGCGCCGGGTCATCATTGGATGATCTCGTCGGCTCGCACAAGAATCGATTGCGGGATCGTGAGCCCGAGCGCCTTGGCTGTCTTCAAGTTGATCACCAGCTCGAACTTCGTGGGCTGCTCCACGGGAAGGTCGGCGGGCTTGGCGCCCTTGAAGATCTTGTCGATGTAGGCCCCCGCGAGACGGTACGATTCAGCTAGATTCGCCCCGTAGGACATCAGCATTCCTTCTCGGACGTACTGGGGGATACTCGCCGCTATCGTCGGGAGCCGGTTCTTGATCGCGAACTGTACGATCCTCTGAACGTCAAGAAGCGCCATCGGTAGTGGATACACGAACAGGGCTTCCTCACGCCGCCTCAGGGTGGCCGCGAAGGCGGCGTCGAGATTCGCTGCCGTTCGCACGTCGACACGCCTTAGCCTGACGCCCACGATTTTGGCCGTCGCGTCCATCTGCGTATCGGCCAAAGTCTGGCCCGGATTCGTCGGGTCCAGCCATACCGCCATCCGAGAAACTGAGGGAGCTGCCTCCTTGAGGATCTCGATGCCTTTGGCGACTATGTCGGGGGCGAGGACAGACAGACCCGTGACGTTGCCTCCAGGGCGCGCCAAGCTAGTCACGAGCCCACTCCCGACGGGATCGCCGACGTTGACCATGACGATCGGGATCGTTTTGGTCGCCTGCTTGGCCACGAGGGCCGAGGCCGTGTTCTGGGCAACGAGGACATCTACCTGGAGACGAACCAATTCGGCCGCGGAGCCGGTGAGTCGGTCGGCTGTCCCTGTTCCACCTCGGCATTCAATGATGATGTTCTGGCCCTCGACGTAACCGAACTCGCGCAGCCCTTGGCGGAATGGATCCATAAAGTGAGGAGGAATCGGACAGGCTGAATTGGTCAGAAAGCCTATCCGGTAGACCTGGGCGGAGGCGGCGAGCGGCGCAAGAATGAGGCTGAGAACGAGAGTGACTGCGAGCCCGATCAACCGCATGCTGTCGGGGAGTCTAGCCCGAACGCCACGACGCGCACCATGGCGGAGAGCCCTGACGACGGGGAAGCCCCAAAAGCCTGCCCAGAGGCTGTGGGCACGCCCGTCCCAGCGCGGCCCCTGCCGTCTAAGGCGCCACTTAGCCTCTCCGCGCGGCGATCATCGTCCAGCGCCGCCTAGGACAGACACCCGTCAGTTTGGCTCCCCGTTTCGCGCCAGCACGCCCCAGCGGCGCCATCGGCAGTCACCTCAAAACGCGTAAAGCCGCGCCGGATTGTCCACCAGGACCTTCTTGCGGATCCCCGGATCGGGCGCCCAGACCGGCAGCTGGTTCAACAGGCGACCGTCATCGATCTGGAGCAGCGGATTCACGTCCGTCGGCTTCCGCCCGGGCGGCGTGACGGAGTCCGGATGTGGCCAGTCCGTGCCCCACACGATGCGCTCGGGGTTCGCGGCAATCAGCGCCTTGGCTAGCGGCACCACGTCGGTATAGTCCGGGGCGAGCTTGGAGACGCGATAGGCGCCCGAGATTTTCACATAGGCCTTTCCCGACCGAACGAGCTCCACCAGCTCGGCGAAGCCAGGCTGCTGCGGACCCAGCTCGGCTCGGGCACCGCCGAAATGGTCGAACACGACCGGCACCGATGAAGCAGCGACCAGGTCCTTGATTGCGGCGATCATCGCCAGGCTCGTGTACATCTGGACATGCCAGTTTCGGCTCTTCATCCGCTCGACGGCCGACTGAAACCGCTGGCGCCCGACGGCCGGATCGTCAGTGCCGCCAGTCCTTAGATTGAGCCGGATACCGCATACGCCCGCCCGGCCCATGGCGTCGAGCTCGCCTTCCGGCGTCTTGTCACCGATGACGGCCACTCCGCGGGCGTCGGCGCCGCGCGCCTTCATGCCATAGAGTGTGGCCGAGTTGTCGGTACCGTAGACGCTCGGCGTGACGATCACCACGCGCTGCATGTGAAGCGCCTTGTGGAGCGTCGCCATCTCCTCCGGTAGCGCCATCTCTGGCGTATAGACGCGTTCGGGAAAGAACGGAAACTTCTCGGGATCGCCGTGGATGTGCGTATGGCAATCGCAGGCGCCGGCCGGCACGTCGAAATTCACCGGCGTCGCCGGCTGCGCAGCTTTGGCAAGGCCTACCCGGGTGCGCATGATGGCTCCGGCAGCGATCGTTCCGACCAGGATCTCGCGTCGCGTCAGCATGGAAGTTCCTCCCCTGGGATCAGCCGCATGGCCACCTCGGCTGGGAACGGCTGCCGGAGGAGTCTAGCCGAACGACAGGACGCGCACCAGCACCGCGCCGCACGAGCACGCCCTATTCGATCACCTGGTCCGCGCGCCCCAGCAGTTGCGGCGGGATCGTGAGGTTGAAGGCCTTGGCGGTTTTCACTCAGCCCTTGGCGGAATGGATCCATAAAGTGAGGAGGTCGCCCGCCACCGCCGTCATCGCGTGCCAGAACTGGATCTCGGTCGCGGCGATTGACGGCGACGCAAGACCGGCGAGGCGCACCGCCGCGACGAGAACGCACAGTGTCGAGCCCTTCATGAGAGCCTCCATGGGTTCGTGCGGGGGAATCATCCGTCATTGGATGATCTCGTCGGCCCGTACCAGGAGCGACTGCGGGATGGTCAGGCCAAGCGCCTTCGCGGTCTTGAGATTGATCACCAGCTCGAACTTTGTCGGCTGCTCGACGGGGAGGTCCGCCGGCCGAGTGCCGCGGAAGATTCTGTCGACGTAGACAACGCACTGGAGAAGAGTGGTAGGCGTATCGGGAGCGTACGAAAGCAAGCCGCCGACCTCGACAAAATCCTTGATGCCGAACGAACTGGGGAGCCGGTGCCGGAGGGCGAACTCGACGATGCGCCTACGCTCGCGCAACAATAGCGGTGAGACGTACGCCCCGAGCGCTTGGGCGCGCCACGCGACCGCAGCCGCAAAGAGAGCGTCGAAGTCTTCGGGGCGCGTGACCGGATACCGTCTAATTTCCAATCCTAGAATGCGGGCAGCATCCTCCAAGATAGGGGTCGCGACTGCTTCGCCTCCGCTCACCGTGCGGCCCGCCTCGGGATCGGAAATCCACGCAAGACGCTTCGTGCTTGGCGAGATCTGCTTGAGGAACTCCAGCTGTTTTCCGATGATTTCGACGCCCTGACTGAAGGCCACGCCCGTGACGTTGCCACCGGGCCGGGCAAGCCCGCTGATGAGACCCATCTCAACCGGGCGGCCTACTCCCCAGAAGACGATCGGGATGGTCTTCGTCGCGCGGGCCGCGGCGACGGCTGCGGAGGGGCCGATCGTCCAAATGACATCCACGCGCCGACTAACTAGCATCTCGGCGAGTTCTGGCAACCGATCCTCGCGGCCCTCGGCAAATGCCCACTCGATGACGAGGTTCTGGCCTTCAATCCATCCAAGCTCCTTGAACTTCACTACAACGAGTGCATTAAGGCCGTGACCGCGCTGCTCCGGCGGCGGCGCGGAATAAGGGCTCAGGACGGCTATCGTACGCACTTTGCCCGCCTGCTGTGCGTCGGCAGCGAGCGTCCCAGGCATTAAACCGAGTGCGAGAACCAACCCGATCAGCCGCATGGTCCACCTCGGTGGAGGATGGCTGGCGGGGAGTCTAGACGAACGGCGCGACGTGCACCAGCACCGCGCCGCAGGAGCACGCGCACCAGCACGGCGCCGGATGAGGAGGGTGCGGTCACGAGCCTAGTTGAACCAGCCCGCGCGCCAGATCTGACTCCTCAGCGCGAACGCCTTCCTGAACTCGACTCTGACCACGGACCACGCCTCGGCGTTCCAGCGCGTGTGCAGCATCACGCGCAGGACGCAGTTGACGCGGAGCTAGCGTGTAGCAGGGAGAGCGCGGCGATCATCTCCGACCCTTTGAGCGCGGCGGTTTGGTTGCCGATCGTCGATCCACTGTTTCACGGCTCGTTCGGCCACCGCCTTGCTCGCAACAGTTTTGACCCATATTGGGTCCTCGCGACGGCTATTCGCGTCAGCCCACCACACGGCGAAGTGATACCGTCCGTC
>Ga0207428_10000728_pt1 | contig 37976 bp, 24 predicted proteins | sample RhiMethybrSRZTD1_FD_187600 | JGI IMG/M metagenome (GOLD analysis project Ga0207428, IMG submission 187600) | Populus rhizosphere microbial communities from Tennessee, USA - Rhizosphere MetaG P. TD hybrid SRZTD1 (SPAdes) (version 3) | ecosystem: Host-associated > Plants > Roots > Rhizosphere >...
TGGCCGCACGCGCCGTTGCGCGCGCGCATACCGATCTCGACGGCAGTCTGGTCGGCCGATGGCGAGCTGCTGCGCCTCACGCGTGCTGCAGACGATCAGTATCGGATGTGGACGCCGCTCGACGACGTCTCGCCAGTGCTCATCGACGCGTTCGTGACCAAGGAAGACCGCTGGTTCTACTGGCACCCGGGCGTCAACCCGGCATCGCTCGCGCGGGCGGCGTACCGCACGTATCGCGGTCACCGTCGCGAGGGCGGCTCGACTCTGACGATGCAGCTGGTTCGCTTGCTCGATCAGCGCGACACCCGCACGCCGTCGGGCAAGCTGCGACAGACCTTGGCGGCGATCTGGCTGGAGACGCGCTACTCGAAGCGTGAGATTCTCGAGTCCTATCTCAACGTCGCGCCGTTCGGTGGCAACCTGCAGGGTGTCGGCGTCGCCGCACGCGTCTACTTCGGCAAGCCGCCGGACCGCGTGACGCTCGGCGAAGCGCTCACGCTGGCGGTGATTCCTCAGCACCCGACCGGGCGTGCCGGCCGCGCCGGCTCTGACGCGAGCCTGCTCACGGCGCGCGCGGCACTCGGGCGCGCCTGGCTCGCCCGCCACGGCGACAGCGACGACGATCGCCGTCAGATCGATCTGCCGATCGTCGCGCATGCACACACTGCGTTGCCGTACGAGGCGCCGCATGCCGTCGACGCGCTCGTGGCGGCGCACGCCGGCCGCACCGGCAGGCTCGATACGACGCTCGACGCGTCGCTGCAACGACTGATCGAACGCCGGATCGATCAATATCTGACCCACGCCGGCGACCGCGGCATTCGCAACGTGTCGGCGCTGCTCGTCGACTGGCGCGACCTGAGCGTGAAGGGCTGGGTGGGCTCGGCGGACTACTGGAACGAGGGCATCGATGGCCAGGTCAACGGCGTGTTCGCGAAGCGATCGCCCGGCTCGACGCTCAAGCCATTCGCCTACGCGCTCGCCCTCGACCAGGGCGTGATCCATCCGCGGACGATGCTGCGTGATGCGCCGACGTCGTTCGGCCCGTTTGCGCCAGAGAATTTCGATGGCCGCTTCTTCGGTCCGATCTCCGCCGAGGAGGCGCTCGTGCGCAGCCGCAACATCCCGGCGGTCTGGGTGGCGACGCAACTGAAGGAGCCATCGCTGTATCAGTTCCTGCAGACCGCCGGCGTGCGCGGGATGAAGTCGGAGTCGTTCTACGGCCTGGCGCTGGCGCTCGGCGGCGGCGAGCTCACGATGGAGGAGCTCGTGACGTTGTATGCCATGCTCGCCAACGGCGGCGTGCTGAAACAACTGCGGATCGAGCCCGGTGCTCCGGCCAGCGAGGGCGTCCGCCTGATCAGCGCCGAAGCGGCATTCATCACACTCGAGATGCTGCGGCGCAATCCGCGCCCCGACGAAGACGGCACCGTGCCGGTCCGCACGCGCTGGCCGGTCGCATGGAAGACCGGCACGTCGTGGGGCTTCCGCGACGCGTGGTCGATCGGTGTCGTCGGTCCGTACGTGCTTGCGATCTGGATCGGCGATTTCGACGGACGCGGCAATCCTGCATTCGTCGGCGTGGATGCGGCGGCGCCGCTGTTCTTCCGAATTGTCGATGCGCTCAACCTGGCGCGACCCGACGAACCCGTGCCGCCGGCCGTCCCGCCAGCGGGCGTGGCCAGGGTCGCCGTGTGCGTCGAGAGCGGCGACCTCCCGAATCGCTACTGCCCGCACACCGTGGACACCTGGTACATCCCGGGCAAGTCGCCGATCCGCGTCAGTCAGCTGCATCGCGCGATCGGAATCGATCCGATCACCGGCACGGCACGATGCGCGCCGTATCCGGCGGGCACGCGCGTCGAGGTGTTCGAGGTCTGGTCGTCCGACATGCTGAAACTGTTTCGTCAAGCCGGAATGCCGCGCCGTTCGCCGCCATCGATCCCCGACTGTGCTGACGATGAAGGCGGCGACCCACCGGTGATCACCTCACCGATCCGCAATGTCGGCTACGCACTCCGCCACTCAGGGCAGGGCGATTCGATCGCCCTCGAAGCCAGCGTGGCGGGCGACGTCGGGCGGGTGTTCTGGTTCGATGGCAGCGCGCTCATCGGTACGCGTGAGGTCGGCGATGGCGCGTTGGCCTGGCGGCCCTCATCGCCCGGCCTTCATCTCGTTCGCATCGTCGACGACCACGGGCGATCGGCTGAGCGGGACGTGGAAGTGCAGATCGCCCAGTAGTAAATGTTTTTTACACCGCGATCGCACTCGGGAAGGTCCGGCTAAAGCCGGACACTACGTAGTGCTGGTGCGGCTATTGCACCGGTCTGCGACGCTGTGGAAGAAGACGACTCAGCTGCAGCGCCCACGCCAACGAGCCGACGTCGCCGTTTCCGCCGACTTCGCATCCTCGGCGGCATCATCTGTTTGATCGCCGTCCTCTCGTTCGTCGCGGTCCACACGCCACCCGTCCGACGGTTCGCGACGCAGCAAGTGGTCAATCTGCTCGCACGCGAACGGATCGAGTTCGGCACGGACGAGCTCGGCTATAACCTGTTCGGCGCCTCCATCAATCTTCGGAACGTCCGCATCCGCTCGACGGAATGGCCCGATGCGCCGGTGTTCGCGACGATTCGGCGCGCCAGCTTCGATCTGAGTCTGCTGCAACTGCTGCGCGGCCGATACGTGCTTCAAACCGGGAGCGTCGACGGCCTCGACATCCACTACTACGTCGACGAGCAAGGACGCGACAACCTGCCGCGTCCACCGTCCGATCCGAACAAGCCGAAGGAACCGCTCGACTATCTGATCGCCGATCTCACCGTCTCGAATGCGCGCGTGCACTACGAGAACCGGGCGCAGCAGGTCGATGCGCAGCTGCCAGTGTCGTCGATCAAGGTGACGGGCAACGGCCTCACCGATCGGCACCTGATTCATCTCGAAGCGGCCGGCGGCAACCTCCAGGCGCAGGAACGGCGTGCGGCGATCGATCGGGTCACCGGAGACGTCGACCTCGGTGATGACGATGTGACGATCCAGCACCTGCAGGTGGACACGCTTGGATCGCGCGCCGAGGTGACCGGCACGATCGCCATGTTCGACGCGCCGGTGCTCGACGTCGCGCTGAAGACCAGCGTGGATGCCGCGAAGGTGGCTCCACTCGCCAACGTCACGGACCCGGTGAGCGGCACGATCGTGATCGATGCCACCGCCAAGGGTGCGGTCGCGACGCCGGCGATCGATGCGCACGTCACCGGATCCTCGCTGCAGTTCCGCGAGCTGCGCGACGCCCAGATCGACGCGACCGCGGCGTACGACGTCGCGACGCGACGCGCCGATGTGTCCTCGCTCGACGTGCGCGGGCCGTGGGGAGCCGTCACCGGCAGCGGCAACGTCGCGCTCGAGGGCAACGGGCGGTCGAGCGTGAAAGCCAACGTCAATGGCCTCGATGCCGCATCCATCATGCGCGCGTTGCGGTCGCCGTACATCACCGCCACGCGCGTCGACGCCAAGGTGCAGGCGCAGTGGCCTGGGCTCGAGTTCATGAAGGCCTCGGGCCAGGCCGACGCCACGCTGACCGCGACGGCGGCTCGCCCCTCGAAGAACGTGATGCCGGTCGGCGGACGACTGGTCGCACGCGGTACTGGCGAGGGCGTCGAGGCGCAGCTGCTCAAGCTGGTTGCGCCAGGCGCGGAGATCGCCGGACGCGTCGCCGTCAGCCGCGAGCGCGCGCTGCGGGGGGACGTCACCGCTCGGACGGGGGATCTCAGTCAGCTGGTCTCGTCGATGGAGGCGTTCCTCGGCCGCCCGAAGGGCTCACTGGTGCCGACGACTGTCACCGGCGCGGTGGACGTCAACGCGAAGCTTGCGGGCACGCTCGACGCGCCGGCCGCCGCCACGACGCTCAACGCACCGGCGTTGACTGTCGGTTCGGCGGAAGGAATTGCCCTGAGCGCCGAGGCGAACTACACGCCCGCGGCGGTCGACATCGGCCGTGCTGATCTGATGTGGAAGGACGCGCGCGCGCACGCCGACGGACGCGTCGGGCTCCAAGGCACCCGGCCGATGAACTTGTCTGTGTCGGCCGATCAGCTGGACGTGCCCTCCATTCTCCAGACGGTGAACAACGGTGACCTGCCGGTGGCCGGCACCATCTCCGCGCGCGGGATGGTGGGCGGTACCCTCGACCGTCCGATGGCGACGTTGACGGCTCAGGGGTCGAACCTGGTCGCCTACGAGGAACAGATCGGTTCCTTCAACGGCAACGTCACGCTCCAGGGACGTCAGGTCGCGTTGTCGGATTTCGTCGTCGACAAGCCGCAGCCCGAGGGTGCGGGACGCCTGTCGGTGTCCGGTACTTATCATCTCGATCGCAAGGCGTACACGGTCGATCTCAAGTCGGAGAACCTGCGCCTGGTCGGGATGATGCTGCCCAATGGGCAGAGCGTGCGCGGCAACGTGAAGCTTGCCGGCCACGGCGAAGGCACTGTCGCGTCGCCGGCCGGTACGCTCGATCTCGACGCGACCGATCTGCTGCTGAACGACATGCCGATTGGCAACGTCGTCGTCAAAGCGATGGCGGCCGACAACCAGGCGAACATCACGGCGTCGGCCGATCGCTACAACGTCGATGCGAACGCGCTGATCGGTTTGATGCGGCCGTTCCCGGCAACGGTGAAAGTGCAGGCGAACGGTCTCGACCTCTCCACATTGCCGATCGGCCCACAGCCAGAAACGGTCACGGCGAAAGCCGATACGACCTCGGCCCAACCCGACACGACCGCGGCCAAGCCCGATACGACCGCGGCCAAACCCGACACGACTGCGGCCAAACCCGACACGACGACTGCGGCCAAAGACGAGAAGCCGATCACCGATGTGAACCAGCCGGTTGAGATCAAGCAGACGCGCCGCGAGGGCGATCAAGCGCCGGCAACAGAGGTCCGGGTGACGCCACCGGACGACACGAAGAAACCGGACACGACGAAGCCGGACACGACGAAGCCGGACGCAGAGGTCGGGCTAAAGGGGGACGCGACGGAGAGTGCGCAGCCGCGAGTCGCCGGGCTCGAGGGTCAGGTGCACGCCACGATCGAGGCATCGGGCAACCTGACCGAGCTCGAAGCCGGTAAAGCCACCATCGCGCTGCAAGAGCTCGACGCGCGCTGGCGCGGTCGCCCCTTCAAAGTGACGAGCCCTTCGCCCATTCAATACGCGGACAAGCGCGTGACAGTCGACAAGCTGCAGGTGAGCGCCGAAGGCGCCGCGCTCACGATCGGGGGCCAGTTGCCGCTGACCGACCAGGCGGGCGACGGCGAGATCGACGTCGATCTCAAAGGCAACCTCGCCACCATCGCGAAGTTTGCGCCGCCCGACACCAACATCGACGCGGACGGCACCATCGCGATGACCGGATCGATCAAGGGCACGATGAAGCGGATCGATCCCGACCTGACGATCACGGTCGAGAATGGGCTCGTCATCTCGCCGCTGCTCGAACCCGGGTTCTCGCGGATCGAACTGATGGCGCGCATCGCCGAGGGCCAGGCGCTCGTCGAGAAGCTGACGGCGAGCTGGGGCACGGCCACGATCGAGGCCTCGGGTCGCGTTCCGTTCGAGGTGTTGCCGCAACTGCCGGTCGAGATCCCGCGCATGAACGGCGCCGCTACGCTCATGGCCGCCCTCAAGGGACTCGATCCCTCGTCACTGCCAGGGGCGCCGCCGCAACTGAGCGGCATGATCGGTCTGGTTGCGGAAGTCTCGGCGAAACAGCCCAACCTGGCATCACTCGAGGGGAAGATCACGTTCGAGCAGCTCGAGGTCGCCTATCGGAGCCTCGATCTCGCGCAGAAGCAGCCGTCAACGATCGGCATCGCGTCGGGAACGGCGACGGTCGAGCAGCTCGATCTCGCCGGATCGGCTGGAGAGATCAAGGCCGGCGGACGTGTCGAGCTGGCGGGGAACCGCGCCATGGACCTGACGGTCGACGGCAATCTCAACGTGGCCGCTATATCGGTCGTGACCGAGCGATTGCAGGCGGAAGGTGAATCGAAGTTGAACGTGCGCGCCCAGGGCACGTTCAACGATCCGCAGGTGACCGGCAGTCTCGAGCTCGTGAACGCGAACTTCGTCACCGACGAGCCGAACCTTGCGGCTGAGAATCTCAACGCCCACGTCGATCTTCAGGGCCGCCGCATCGTCTTGACGAAGCTCGAAGCCGATCTGAATGGCGGCACGCTCAACGCCTCAGGCGATCTGACTCTTGGCGAAGGGGCAGTGAGCGACATCAATCTTCGCGTGACCACCAAGGACTTCGCGTACGATGCGCCGCTCGACATGCGCAGCATCTCCGATGCGGACATCCAGATTACGCGTCAGGACGAGAACTTCGTCGTCGCCGGCAAGGTGACGATCGACGAGGCAGGGCTCACCGGCGACGTCAACTTCGACCAGGGCTTGCTCGCCGCGATGACAGCGCGTAAGAAGCTCGATCTCACGGAAGAGCGAAATCCGTTCCTCGAGCGGGTGCGGTTCAACGTCGATGTCGATACGGCCACGCCCATTCTCGTCGACAACAATCTCGCCAAAGCCGAAATCGAGTCCGATATTCGCGTCGTCGGGACGCCGTACGAGCCCGGGCTGCTGGGCGAAATCAGGCTGCTCGAAGGGTCGGAGATTCGGCTGAATGAGCGGCGTTATGAAGCCGAGCCCAGCACGATCACGTTCGTCGACGAGCGGCGTATCTTTCCATCGTTCGACCTCCACCTCAACACGACCGCCGGTAATTACGAAGTCACGATCGCGGTGACCGGCACACCCGGCGATACCGAGACGACGATGACGTCCACTCCGTCGCTGCCCGAGCCAGACATCATGGCGTTGCTCGTGACGGGCCGGACGCTGGATCAGATGCGCGGCGAGGAGTACGAAGTCGCACGTGAGCAGGTCCTCTCGTATCTGACAGGTCGCGTCGGATCGCAGCTTGGCCGCGGCATTCAAGAGGCCACTGGCTTGAGCGAAGTGCGCGTCGAGCCGACGCTGATCGCCAACGAGGCCGACCCGGGCGCCCGGCTCACCGTGGGGCAGGAGCTGACCGAGGAGCTGAAGCTCGTGTACTCGACGAACCTCACTGACAGCAACGATCAGATCTGGGTTGCCGAGTACGACGTCACGCGGCGTTTCCAGACTCAAGCCGTGCGCCAGGAGGACAACAGCTATCGGCTCGACTTCCGTCACGACGTTCGCTTCGGCGGCCAGCCGGAGCCGCGCCGCATTCAGCGCGCCCAGGCTGAAGTCGAGCGCGTCATGATGAGCGAGTCGGATGCCCCCAACTCGGCCGAGTTGCTGAAGAAGTTCGGCGTGAAGGAGGGCGACAAGTACGACTTCTTCAAGATCCGCAACGGCGTGGAGCGCGTGGAGGAGTCGCTCATGGAGCAGGGCTACCTCCAGTCGCGCGTGCGCCTCGAGCGGAAGGTCGAAAGCCAGCGGGCCGACCTCACGTTGAAGGTCATGCGCGGCCCGATGGTTGACATTCAGTTCATGGGAGCGACGCCGCCGCAGAAGGTGCAGGAGCAGGTCAAGACGCAGTGGCACCGCGGCGTCTTCGACAAGCAGCGCGGCGATGACGGCATCGATCGGCTGCGCGAATGGCTGATGGGCGACAACTACCTGCAGCCGAAAATCACCTACGAGGTCCAGGGCGCTGGTGACGATCGCCGACGAGTGGTGTTCCAGATCGAACCAGGGATGCGCTCGGAAAAGATCGTGCTCGCGTTCGAAGGTGCATCACGCATCCATCCCCGCGTGCTCGACAAAATCGTCGAACAGCAGAAGATGGAGCGAAAACTGTTCACCGATCCGCTCGTCGTCACCGAGCTGCTGCAGCGCTTTTACCGGGAGCAGGGCTATCTCGTCACCGAGATCGACGCGCCGAAGTACGAGTACACCGGTGGGCTGGCGCGTGTGGTATTCGTGGTGCGCGAAGGGCCGCGTTTCACGGTACGCCGTGTGACCGCATCGGGTACCAAGGTCTACCAGCCTGACGCCGTCGTCGCGCAGCTCCCAGTGGTCCCGGGTGAGACGTTCCTGCCGCTGGCGGCCGAGAACGCCCTCGACAAGATCCGCGATCTCTACTGGCGCCGCGGTTATAACGACGTGCGCTCGGACTACTCGCTGGTGATCGATCGCGCAGCCGGGCAGGTCGATATCGCGTTCGACGTGAAGGAGGGACGGCAGAGCATCGTCGGGGAGGTCCGCATCGCCGGCAACAGCCGTGTCAGCGACCACCTCGTCAGCGAGCAGATACAGCTCATGCCCGGACAGCCGCTCGACTTGAGCGCGCTGGCGCGTTCTCGTCGAAACCTGTACGACACGGGTGCGTTCTCGGTGGTCGACATCACGCGTCGCGAGCGGCGCGGGCTTGCCGACGACCCGACCAATCCGGCGCCCGATCAGCGGCCCATGGACGTTACCGTCAACATTCGGGAAGTCCAGCCATTCCAGATTCGCTACGGCGCGTCATACGACACCGAGCGCGGTGTCGGCGGCATCTTCGACATCTCGAATCGCAATTCGCTCGGCGGCGCACGCGAGATCGGGTTGCGATCGCGCTACGACAAGCAACTGCACGAAGGGCGGGTGTACCTGAACCAGCCGGCGCTGAAGTATTTGCCGAAGACGATGGGCAGCATCTACTTCCGCGAGGAGCTGAACCCGCCAACCGAGATCACCGATCCCTTCGACTTCAATCGCAAGGGCTTCTCGGTGGAGTCGGAGCATCGGCTGCACAACGCGTACGTGCTGAGCTACGGCTATCGGCTCGAGCGCGCGCACACCCTGACGCCGCTCGGCAACGGCACCGTTCTCGACGAGGCGTTGACGGTGGCGCCTGTGACGAGCACGCTGACACGCGAGAGCCGCGACGAGGTACTCGACGCCTCGAGAGGCGCGTTCCTGTCGCAATCCTTTTCGTACTCGCCGAGCTGGCTGGGAGCCGACAGCGCCTACATCAAGTATCTCGGGCAGTACTTCCGCTACATCGCGCTCGAGCCGGCAAAACGGAAGGCGTTCACGAACGAGATTCTGCGTCCACGGCTGGTCTACGCCGTCGGTGGGCGGATCGGCCTCGCGCGTGGTTTCGGCGACATCGTGCCGAGGAGCGAACGCTTCTTCGCCGGCGGCAGCCAGACGATGCGCGGTTTTGGCCAGAACGCCGTAGGACCGATCGGCCCCGACCGCATCCCTATCGGCGGCGAGGCGATGCTCGTCATCAACAACGAGCTCCGGGTACCGCTCATCAGCATCTTCGACGGCGTGGTCTTTGCCGACATCGGCAACGTGTTCGAACGCGTTCGCGACTTCTCCTTCACCGACATCCGGAAGTCGGGTGGCGTCGGCCTGCGCGTGCGCACGCCATGGGTGCTGCTGCGTGCCGATTACGGCATCGTGATCGATCAGCGCCCGGGCGAACCGCGCAGCCGCATCTACGTCAGCATCGGACAGGCGTTCTGATCTGGAGGAACGGAGGTTGCTGAGACGACGGCGTAAGAAGGAACACGGGGCTAACGGGGGAAACGGGGGCCATGACCGTGGGGGTACCGACGCAACCCCCAATAGTCGCCTCATGGCCCTTCGATCGCGAAGGCCGGGTGTCAGCCGGCCCTTCGGGCCGGCCGCGCGAGGCGCGGTCTGGATCGAGAGGGCGCCGTGATCACGAACGCCTCTTGGCTCGTGCGGGCGCTCGTGATCACGGCGTCCTCTCGATCCAGACGGACACCCGGCCTGCAGTGACTACGGGCCATACCGGTACTCGGCGCACCGCCGAAGATCGAGCCTTCTTCCGTTACCTCCGTTACCCCCGTGTTAAACGTTACCCAGTTCTCTCCGTCATTTCCGTTCCCTCTATGAAATGGTGACGCCGGGAAGGAATCCACCGCCCCACCGACGCCCCATAACATTCGAAGTATTCCCCGAACTTGTGCCTCAGTTCCCACAAGGTCAAGAGAAGCGCGGACGCGCGCCCGGCGACGCGTACCAGGGTGAGACCCGCGATCCCGAGTTCGCGAAGCGTGGGTCTACAGCCTCCCGAGTACAACTCAGGCAGCAGCGTTTTGTGACAGGCTATTAGCGGATTATGACGACTCCTGCAGCTGCGCCCCCGAAGAATCCGCCGCCTGCGGCATGGCGCTGGGCCGTCCTGGTCGCGATCAGCGTCGCGATGTTCGCCAATTACTACGTGTACGACTCGGTCGGGCCGGTCGCGGATCTGTTGCAGCGCCAACTGGGCTTCAGCGACACACAGATCGGCACGCTGAATGCCATCTACAGCTTGCCCAACATCATCATGGTGCTCGTCGGCGGGATCCTCGTCGACCGGTTTGGCACGAGGCTGTCGACGCTCATTTTCACGATCATCTGCACCATCGGCGCCGTGCTCACGGCAATCGCGCCGTCATTCTTTCTCATGGCGACCGGCCGACTGATCTTCGGTCTCGGCGCAGAGTCGATGATCGTCGCGATTACGGTGGCGATCGGCCAGTGGTTCGTCGGCCGGCAACTCGGATTCGCCTTTGGCGTCAACCTGAGCATCGCCCGCGCCGGTTCTTACAGCGCTGACCTGTCGACGACGTGGTTCAAGCCGCTCTACGAGCAAGGGTGGCAGCCGCCGTTGCTGCTCGCCGCGGCCATCTCGGTGATCTCGGTCGCGGCTGCGTTCATCTACTACGTCCTCGAGCAGCGCGCGGCACGCCAGTTCGATCTCACGCAGCCGACACCGACGGACCGGCTCGTCTGGTCCGACCTCTGGCGATTCGATCGATCGTACTGGTACATCGTCGGGCTCTGCGTCACGTTCTACTCGGTGATCTTTCCGTTCCGCAGTACGTTTGCGATCAAGTACTTTCAACACGCGCACGGCCTGTCGCTGCAGGACGCAGGTGCGCTGAACGGGTACGTCTTCCTGGCGGCGATCTTCGCGACGCCGGCGTTCGGCTTGATGGTGGACAAGCTGGGACATCGCGCGGCGTTCATGGCGTTCGGCTCGTTACTGCTGGCCGCCGTGTTTCCGATTCTTGGCTACACGAACCTGAACTTGTGGGTATCGACGGTCCTCATCGGCATCGCATTCTCCCTGGTGCCCGCGGTGATCTGGCCCGCAGTGCCCTATCTCGTCGAGCCGAGCCGCCTCGGCACCGGATATGGATTGATGACGATGGTCCAGAACATCGGCTTGACGGTGTTCAACTACTCGGTGGGACTGTTGAACGACGCCAATGGCGCAGGACCGACGAATCCAGGTGGGTACCAGCCGATGCTCTGGACGTTCTTCGCCTTGAGCCTGTTCGGGTTCGTGTTCGCCGCGGCGCTGCGGACGCGTGAGACGAGCGGGCAGGGACATGGGCTGGAGTCGATTCGAGCAGGCGCGGCTGTGTAGAGCATTGTTGATTAGTGATTATTGATTAGTGATTCGTTGTTGATTGGAGATCGTTGATTGGTGATTGAGAGCGTCAATGCACGACGGGCGCTGATTGCTATCGCGGTCGCCTCGCTCGCTGTGGTCGTCGGGGTCGTGGCGATGCAGGGGCAGAGCGCCGAGCCGGTCATGGCGCGCGTCAAGCAGGAGCGGGCGCCGTTCATCGAGACATTGCGTGCGCTCGTGTCGATCGAATCCGGCAGCCGCGATCTCGAGGGGCTGGATCGGATTTCTGATCTCATCGCGATGCGGCTGCGCGCGCTGGGCGGCGACGTGCAGTTCATCCCCGCGAACACGACCGCCCGGTTCGACGACACGCCGGCGCGGATCGGACGCATGGTGCAGGCGACGTTCAAGGGCACCGGCACGCGCAAGATCCTGCTGCTGGCGCACATGGATACCGTCTACGAGCGCGGCATGGGTGCCAAGCAGCCGTTCCGTGTGCAGGGCGATCGGGCGTACGGGCTCGGCGTCGCCGACGACAAGCAGGGCGTCGCGCTCATCCTTCACTCGCTGGCGGTGCTCAGCGGACTCGGCTTCAAGGACTACGGCACGCTGACGGTGCTCATCAATGCCGACGAAGAGATCAGCTCGCCGGGCTCGCGTGCCGTCATCACGCGGCTCGGCCGCGATCACGACGTCGTGCTGTCGTGCGAGGGCGGCGGCTCTGAAGGTAACGAGGCGGTTCGACTGGCGACGACCGGGAGCGGCGACGTCATCATGAGGGTCACCGGCCGCGCGTCGCATGCCGGCCAGGCACCGGATCAGGGACGCAACGCGCTCTACGAGCTGTCGCATCAGATTCTGCAGATGCGGGATCTCTCGGATCCGCGCACGGGGGTGAAGCTGAATTGGACGGTCGCGTCAGCTGGCAGCGTCCGTAACGTCATCCCCGCGGCGGCGCAGGCGCTCGCCGACGTGCGAGTGCAGCGGGCCGCCGACTGGGACGACATCGAAGCGCGTGTACGCGAGCGGGTGAAGAAGACGCTGATTCCCGACACCAAGGTCGAGATCATCGTCGAGCGCCGTCGTCCGCCGCTGCAGCCGACGCCTGCCGCGCGACGCGTCGGCGATCACGCCCGCAAGATCTTCGCGGAGATCGGCCGCACGCTGACGGTCGCCTCGGAGGGCACCGGCGGCGCCACCGACGCGGCGATCGCCGCGCTCGAGACCAAAGCCGCCGTGCTCGAAGGATTCGGCTTGCCCGGCTTCGGCGCGCACTCCAACGACGCCGAGTTCGTCTACCTGAACTCGACGGAGCCGCGGATCTATCTGCTGACGCGAACGATTATGGATGTGGGAATGGGGAAGGTAGACGTGAAATAGGTGCGAGTTCCAGAGTTCCTAAAGTTCCAGAGTTCCGGAGTTCGCGCGAACTCGGGAACTCGGAACCTTGGAACTCCGGAACTTCGGAACTCCAGAACTCGCAAGCGTCCTACCGGGGATACCAGTGCCCCGACACCGCCGCGCCGAAGCCCTTGGTTTCCCAGCCGACGAACGGCGCCGGCATCTCGTAATAGCCGACGTCGAGGCTGATGCCGAACTTCGGCAGGCCCGACAGCGTCAGCTCGCCGCCGCCGAAGATCCGGAAGCCCATGGCGTTCGATGTTTGCTCGAATCCCGGGGTGGGGTAGCTCAGCGTGGCATGCGAGAAGTCCAGGCCGCCGCCGAGATACGGGCGCATCCACATCGTGTCGGTCACGCGGTCGTTCATTGCGAAGAGCACGCTCGGGCCAAACTGCGTCGTGCTCACGCTGCCGACCTGGGTCAGGCTGCTCATCGCATAGTGCGACACGTCGAACTGCGCGCCGAGCCGGCGCCCTTTCCAGCCGCGTACGCTGCCGCCGACGCCGAGCGACGAGCCGCCGATGCGGGCGCCGAAGCCGAGTGTGTGCGTCGGTGCGACGAACAGCGTGCTCGCCGGTGACGGCGCCGAGGAGCGGACTGCCGGCTGTTGTTCATCGCGTGCCGCGAGTGAGGGCGACGCCGGCGCGGACTGGCGCAGGACCGGCGACGAGGCCGGAGCCGGCGATGCCGGGGCTGCCGCCGCGGCCGCTGCTGGCGCTGCCGCGGTGCCGCGCGAGATCGACCCCATGGTGGAGCGGACGTAGCCCACTCCCTCGGGCGAGCTCGGCCAGGCGACCTTCACCCAGTCGCCGAGTTCACGCGTGACCTCGAGCGCGGTGCCGCGTGAGGCCTGGCCAACGGTCGGGCTCCCCACGCTTGGCGACTTATAGACGGTGGCCGACGCGGCGCTCACCGTCAGCTTGACCGAGTCCGCGTGCAGCGATGCGGAGCTCAGACAGAGAACAACGACGACAGCCGCAGCTTTGCGAATCATCGACATAACCTCCACTGCACGTGCCCACACACGTGCCCGGCGGGAACACCCGCCGGATTTCAATAAGGGTCCCACCACCCTGCTCGCCCAACTCGCGGCGGGCCGAACGCGACCCGCTCGATGCCGTCCAAAACGGTCTAACAAGCCTCGTATCAGGCGTACGGTTTCGTGATCCCGCCCGTGCCCAAGGCGCGCAATTGAGCCCCGATCTGTGATCCAGCCCCTAAAAGGAGCAAACGGTGTGCTGAGAAGCGGCTTCGCGTGGACAATAGTGCGCAGCGCCTATGAAGCCTCGAATCGCGGCCGGCGGGGTGGTCGAACGCGTCACGCCCGACGGCATCCAGTTGGTCATCGTGCGCCGGACGCAATATGGCGATTGGGTCTTGCCGAAGGGGAAGCCCGATGACGGCGAGACGCTCGAAGAAACGGCACTGCGCGAGGTCAAAGAAGAGACCGGCTGCGAGGCCCGCATCGTTGGTGACGCCTACACCATCGAGTACAACATCCGACGCGCGCGCAAGGTCGTGACGTTTTATCGGATGGCGTTCGTGGCCGATGGCTTCCAGGTGGACCCGTGGGAAATCGAGCGGGTCATGTGGGTCTCGCCGAGCGAGGCAGTCGACCGCCTCAGCTACGATACCGAACGGGCCGTCGTGCGCAGGGCGTATCCGGACGTGAGCTCGTCTCAGACGCCCAGACTTCCCAAACGCTGAGCGCTGGAACTCGAGCTCCGGAACTCCGGAACTTCGGAACTCCGGAACTCCGGAACTCGCGAACGTCGTTATGGCAATGCCAACGCGATCAGTTCCCCAGGAAATTGTCGTCCCGACACCGCGACGACGATGTACTGCTTGCCGCCGAGCATGTACGTCATCGGCGCGTTGCTGACGCCGGCAGGCAGCTCCATCTGCCACGCGATCGCGCCGGTCTTCTTGTCGAAGGCGCGGAACATCTTGCCGCCGTAGCCGCCGCCCGGGGGAAGTCCGACACCCGCGTCGCTGCCTTCGCCCATGAACACGAACGATTTCGTGACGAGCGCGGCATTGCGTCCGGGCGTGCCGATGGCCGGAACATTCAGTCCTTTGAACGCAGGGTGATTGCGGAGGCCGTCGCCGTTGGCGACCGACCAGAGGATGTCGCCTTTGTTCAAGTCGATCGCCACGAGCCTCGAGTACGGCGGCTTGAACGGATCGGGCAGGCCCTGCGGACCGAACGGCCAAGGTGTCTGCTGCTTGACGTACGGCAGCGTCGACTCCGGATGCTGCGACTTGCCGAGCCCAATGACCGTCGGCATGTGCGCTGACGGCACGTAGAGGATGCCGGATTCAGGATCGAACGAAGCCCCGCCCCAGTCGGCGCCGCCGTTGGTGCCCGGCACGAGCAGCAGGCCTTTTGGTCCATCGGGACTTCCGAGGAGCACGGGCGGTGTGTAGATCGGCCCCGCCTTGTATTCGCTGACGATCCGCTTCGCTTCGGCCTTGAGCTCCGGCGTGTAGTCGATCAAATCGTTGTCGCTGACGCCCTGCTGATCGAACGCCGGCGGCTTCGACGGGATCGGCTGCGTCGGCGAATACCATTCGCCCGGCACGTTGCCCTTGGGCGCGGGCCGCTCGACGATCGGCCACACCGGCGCGCCGCTCACGCGATCGAAGACGTAGACGAACGCCTGCTTGGACACCTGCGCGACGGCCTTGATGCGGCGGCCGTCGACCGTGATGTCGCCCAGCACGGGGGCGGCCGGCAGGTCGTAGTCCCACAAGCCGTGATGCAGCGTCTGGAAGTGCCAGACACGTTTGCCCGTTCGCGCATCGAGACACACGATCGATTCGGCGAACAGGTTGTTGCCGGGGCGCGTGCCGCCGTAATAGTCGCCAGTGGCTTCTTCGAACGGCAGATAGACGTAGCCGAGCTCTTCGTCAGCGCTGAGCAGCGACCACGCGCCGCTGTTGCCGGAATACGTCCATGAGTCGTTGAGCCACGTGTCGTTGCCAAACTCGCCCTTTCGCGGAACGACGTGGAACGTCCACAGCAGCTTGCCAGTCCGCACGTCGTAGCCGCGCACATCGTCGGGCGGCATCTCCTTCGGCGCGCGTGTGCGCTCGTTGAGGATGTCGGTCGCCGGTGACGGCACGCCGGCGACGACGATCACGTCCTTGACGACGATTGGACCGCTGCTCCAGCGCCAGCCGGTGATCGGACGCTCGAAGCCCTTGGTGAGATCGACCTGACCGCGTTCGCCGAAGTCCTCGTATCGCTTTCCGGTTTTCGCGTCGAGCGCGACGAGGTTGCTGCCGACGTTGGTGACGATGCGGGCGTTGCGGCCGTCGGACCAGTAGGCGATGCCGCGCGTCGGGCCGCCGCGTGCGGGACCCTGGCCGTCGGGCCGGGGCGGCAGCGTGTCGTGCCAGATCGTCTTGCCGGTGGCGGGGTCCAGCGCGACCACGGCGCCGACGGCGCTGCTCATGTAGAGCATGCCGCCGACCATCAGCGGCGTGTGCTGATAGTTCGCTGACGCCTGGACGTCGGGGAACGTCGTGCGCAGCTCCTCAGGCATCGCCGATCGCCGCCACGCGATGCGCAGGTTCTTCACCGTGTCCTTGTTGATCTGGTCGAGCGGAGAGTACTTCGTCGCTCCCTTGTCGCCTCCGTAGGCGGGCCAGTCTCGATCGACGTCGGCGGCACGGATGGCGAGGCTCCATGCCGCCATCAGCGCGGCAACAGGCACGAAAAGCAGCAGGGCAGTTCTGCGCATGGGTCACAGCTTGCCCCGATTGACCTGCGCCAGGCAAGGGCGTATAACGCCGTCATTCTTTCCGTCGTACGCGTCGTGCGGGGGCGCGCTCCGTCTGCATTCTTCTCGGATCCTGGGTTCGCGCGTGCGTTCCGGCAATGCCGGTTTCGAACTTTGGAGGTTCACCGATGAGCAGACTCGTGGCGGCTTGTCTTGTCTTGGGGTGTGTGCTGATCCCGCGGTTGGGATACAGCCAGACCACACTTGCGGGTACGGTTCGAGATTCGTCGGGGGCGGTGCTCCCCGGCGTCACCGTTGAAGCGGCCAGCCCTGCGCTGATCGAGAAGGTGCGCAGCGCCGTGACCGACAATTCGGGTCAGTACCGAATCACCGATCTCGCGCCCGGCACCTACACCGTCACGTATGCGTTGCCGGGATTCACGCGCGTGGTGCGCTCAGGTGTCGAGCTGACCGGATCGGGCGTGACGACCATCAATGCCGACCTCCGGGTCGGCGCGGTACAGGAAACCATCACGGTGACCGGTGAAACGCCGATCGTCGATACGCAGTCGACACGGCGCGAGATGGTGATCAACGCAGAAACGCTGGCCACGGCTCCTGTGACGCGCACCTACGGCGCGCTGCTGGCAGCGATTCCGGGCATCGTGACCGACAACACTTCTCGGGGCGCGTTGACAGAACCATTCATGACGTTCTTCACGGCGAACGGAGGTCGCGCGAACGAAGGGCGTATGTTGATCAACGGGATGCCGGTGGCGGCCTCCTTCAACGGTGGCGGCGTATCGACGTTCATCTACGACGTCGCGAACACGGAGGAGATGCAGGTCCTCGTGTCGGGCGGTCTGGGTGAAGCCGAGGCTGGCGGGCCGAGTGTCAACCTCATCCCGCGCGCGGGCGGCAACACGTTCAGCGGAAGCGCGTTCTATAGCGGCACGGGGAATGGCTTACGATCGGACAACATCGACGACTACCTGCGCGGCATCGGTCTGACGCGGCCTCCGGCCTTGCTCAACCAATACGACGCGAGCGGCTCGCTCGGTGGTCCCCTCAAGCGCGATCGGTTGTGGTTCTTCGGCGCGGGCCGCGACTTCGGGAGCGCGACGTTTACCGAGGGCCTGTTCGCAAACCGCTTTGCCGGTGACGTGAGCCACTGGGACTACGCTCAGGACACGTCCGTTGAAGGGCGCAGTGCCAACCGCCGCGATATCTTCCAGATCAAGCTGACCGGCCAGGTGAGCCCTCGGAACCGCGTCTCCTTCTCGCACGAGTATCAGCACCGCTGCTCCGGCTCGACGATTTCCTCGAGCGGCGAGGGTTGCCGGGTACGCGGAGGGAACTGGATCGGCGTCGGCACGCTCACGGCGTCGCCCGAGACCTGGCCGGGCTACCACGATTTCCCGTACAACGTGACCCAGGCCACCTGGACGTCGCCGTTGTCGAGCCGCGTGCTACTCGAGGCCGGCTTCTCGCGTTTCCAGTACCTCTGGGCCGGGTTCGGCATCGCGCCGCCAGACTCGCTGACGAGTGTCATCCCGGTCACCGAATCGCAGGCCATCGATGGTCATCGCGCGAACTTCACGTATCGCGGCGCGTTCGATCCACTCGGCTTCGGGTGGGCGAACAACGACGCGAATCCGAACAACTGGCGCGCGTCGATGTCGTACGTGACGGGTGCGCACAACATGAAGGTTGGCTATCAGGGTTCGTATCAGCGTTCGCTGCTCGGCAGAGACGCCAACACGACGCTGCTGCGGTACACCATGAACAACCGCGCGCTGAATGGTCTCAGCTACACGCTGGCATCGAGGTGGGAGCAGAACGACCGCACCGCGACGACGGCGCTCTTCGTTCAGGATCAATGGACGAGAGGACGCGTCACGCTGCAGGGGGCGGTCCGCTACGACCGCGCATCGAGCTGGGCGCCGGCTGACCACAACGGCACGACGGAGATCTCGCGATTCAATCCGGCGCCCATCTCCTTCCCCCGCACCGTCAGCGTCGCTGGGTACAACGACATCACGCCGCGGTTCGGCGGCGCCTGGGACATCTTCGGTAACGGCAAGACGGCGCTCAAGGCCAACATCGGCAGGTACCTGCAGAACGCGACGAACGACGAGAACTACACCGCCAACAACCCGGCCGCACGCATTCAGAGGAACGTGCTGACCCCGACGCGCGGATGGATCGACAACGGCAACTACGTCGTCGATTGCGATCTGAGGAACCCGGCGCTGCAGGACAACCGAGCAACCGGCGGTGATCAGTGCGCGGCGCTGACCGGTGACAACGCGAACTTCGGCAATGCCAATCCAAACCTGACGATCGTCAACCCCGACATTCTCGAGGGGTGGGGCGTGCGTCCCGGCGACTGGCAGCTCGGCGCGTCGGTTCAGCACGAGCTCCTCCCGCGGCTGTCGGTCGACGTCAGTTACAACCGCCGCTGGTTCCAGAACTTCTTCGTCGACGACAACCGGCTGGTCGGGCCGTCTGACTACACGGCGTTCACGTACACAGCGCCGAGGCATTCAGGATTGCCCGGCGGCGGCGGTTATCCGGTCACGGTGTACACGCGTCTCGCGGCGATCGGCGCCGAGACCTATCGGACGTTCGAGACAGACTTCGGCCCCGCACGTACGCAGTACTGGCATGGCGTGAACGTCTCGTTGAACGCTCGTCTCGGCAACGGTGTGACGTTCCAAGGCGGCACGAGCACAGGCCGTGGTGTTCGAGATACGTGTGAGACCAGCAAGAACCTTCCTGAGACGATTCTGGGACAAGGCACGGGTGCGTCGCCTCTGGTCATGGCCAGGCAGTGCCATGTGACGGAGCCTGTCATGACGTCCCTGAGGGGGCTTGCGGCTTACACGATACCGAAGATAGAGGTGCTCGTCAGTGCCCAATTCCGATCGCTGAATCCAAACAACATCGGCGGCGTCGGCGGTGCGTCGGCGACGAACGGCGCATCGCTGAACGCCAACGTCATTCTGCCGAACTCGCCGACATCAGCGAGTTATGTGGCGGGTCAACCGACCGTGCAGGATTTGCTGGGAGGTCGTTTGCCAGCCGGCTCGCTGGCCAACGGCACGACGACCATCAACCTGCTCGCCAACGGCGACCTCTATCCCGGCGAGCGGCTCACTCAAGTGGACATGCGGTTCGCGAAGATCCTTCGCCTCGGGCCGCGGCGGGTCGACCTCGCCGCTGACCTCTACAACCTGTTCAACACCAACGACACGACCGCGTTCGACTCGAATTTCGCGCTGTCGAATAACGGCGCGACGTGGCTGCAACCGACGACCATCGTGCCGCCGCGATTCGTCCGCTTCAACGTGACGTTCTCGTTCTGAGACTGTGGGGGGCCCACGTGGGGGCCGCCTTTAGGCGGCCCTTCCATCAGAGGCACTTGAAGACACGGCCGTTCGTCCCAAGCGCGAGCGTGAAAGTACCGACGTCCTGCGCCGACTCAGTCAATCGGACGCGCAGCGTCATCGTGCGCCGGTTGATGCTGCCGCTGTAGCGCGCCGGTTGCCGCACCACCGGGTCATCGATGCGGATCGGTCCGCCGTGCTCTTGGACGTAGTCGCCCATCACGTCGAACGCGCCGTCCGCGAGTGCAACCGGTGCGGGCAGTGCGCCATGGGCGCAGTCGAATTCGATCGTGGCGTCGGTCGCCGTCACGGTGAGCGCGGCGTGTTCGCCGCCCCACGTGCCAGGAGGAATGAACGAGTCGGGCGCTGAAGATGTCCCGCACGCCGAGGCTGACGCCAACAACACGACGCCGACCGCGGCACGCATGATCATGGGGAATGCGGTTACGTCGACGATGGTTCGGGCGACGGATCGGACGACACCAGGGCTTCTCGAATGTCGGCCAGGGCGCGCACGATCAGCCGCAGCTCATCGACGCCGGGGGCGACCTCGGACATCGTGAGGGGGATGCGGGTTTGCGCGACATCGTTGATGTGTGCGATCGCGGTCTCGATGTGACGTCGCGCCAGCGTCAGCGGGCCGAAAGCAGTGTCGTTCTTCGCAATGATCTGCAGCATCGTATTTATCCAGCACGTCGTCCGGGACGTCTTGGCGGCGTGGTCTGCACACGCCGACTTGTGCGGCGCTTAGGCGCGCCGTCTATCCTCGGTGTTCCGAGGGCTGCGCCGTCGCTCGTATCCGGCGCGTCGATCGCTGTGAGGCAGCAGGCGGTAACCGCTCAACACCAGTTCCTGCTCGTACTGCACCTGGTACTCGGTGAGCGACAGCGCGTCGGCGAAGGAGTATTCCCGCCGAAGAGCTCCCGGCCCGAACACCTTCAACTCGAGACCGTGAGGCTCGGCAATTCTGGTTTCCCACCGGACGGTGTCCTGGTCACATGTGAACATCCGGACGACCGTACGGCCCGCCTTCGCCATCGTCAGTCGAGTACCGCCTTATGGTCTTAATGTGGGACGCGTTGGGTTTCGCTGCCGCCCGGAGGGGTGGGGGGAGGACGGCCGCACAGTCTGCGAAGAGAGAGACAAAACCCAGAATTACTGAAGTCTTCTCTGCGCGAACCGCTTGGTTGTCAGCGAAACCCGCGTCCCGCGGTTATTTCTAGCAAGTGCCGCGCCGCCTTTCCCCACGCAGGGCACTTCAATCTCAGCCATTGTCGATCCGCTCGCGATCTCAAACCGAATTTCATGATTGGTTCTCGCGCGTGTTGACCTCGCAAATCCGCGGGGATAGCCTACACACCGCCATGGGGTCCTCAGAGCGTCAGTATCAATCGGGTTTCGGAAACGAGTTCGCGTCGGAAGCGCTGGCAGGTGCCCTACCGCGCGATCAAAACACGCCGCAGAAGCCGCCCTTCGGGTTGTACGTCGAGGAGCTGAACGGCACAGCGTTCACGGCCCCGCGGGGCGTGAGCCGTTCCACCTGGACGTACCGGATTCGACCGTCCGCCGTTCACAAGCCGTTCAAACCGATCGACGGCGGCCTCATCCGTAGCGGACCGTTCAACGAGGTTCCGCCGACGCCCAACCAGCTCCGGTGGCGGCCGTTGCCGATTCCGTCGGCGCCCACCGACTTCGTGCAAGGCATCGTCACCCTGGGCGGCAACGGCGATGCGGCGACACAATCGGGCGCGGCGATCCATGTCTATGCGGCGAACCGCTCGATGCGCGATCGCTTCTTCTATGACGCCGACGGCGAGCTCCTGATCGTTCCGCAGCAGGGTGCGCTCGCGGTGCATACCGAGCTCGGGATCCTCGACGTGCCCCAAGGGCACGTCTGCTTGATCCCTCGCGGCATCAAGTTCCGCGTCGAGGTGCCAGATAGCGGCGCGCGCGGCTACATTCTCGAGAACTACGGTCAGCACATGCGGCTGCCCGATCTTGGACCCATCGGTACGTTCGGACTCGCCAATGCGCGCGATTTCGAAGCGCCGGCCGCCTCCTACGAGGATCGCGAGGGCGACTTCCACGTCGTGGCGAAGTACGGCGGCGGGCTGTGGGAGGCCGAGATCGATCACTCGCCGCTCGACATCGTGGCGTGGCGCGGCAACTACGTGCCGTTCCGCTACGATCTCTACAAGTTTCAGTGCATCAACACGGTCACATTCGATCATCCGGATCCATCGATCTACTGCGTGCTGGCGTCGCCGACGGCGGTGCCCGGTACGTCGAACGTGGAGCTTGGATGCTTCCCGCCTCGCTGGACGGTGGCCGAGCACACGTTCCGTCCGCCGCCGTTTCATCGCAACGTCGCGAGTGAGTTCCTCGGGCTGATCGCGGGTGAGTACATCGGCAAGGCGGACGGCTTCGGACCGGGGAGCGCCAGCCTGCACAACTGCATGTCGGGCCACGGCCCGGATGCGGCGGCGTATCAGCGCGGCCGCGAGGCCGAGTTGAAACCGCAGTATCTCGATAACACCCTGGTCTTCCTGTTCGAGACGCAGCTGCCGATCCGCCCGACGAAGTTCGCGCTGGAAACGGATCTGCTGGAGCGCGACTACTACACCCATTGGCAGGGGCTGAAGAAGCAGTTCTCCGTCTCAGGAGTCTGATGACGACTCGCGCCATCGTGCTGCTGGTGGTTCTCGTGGTGGGGCCGCTCCTCGTGGCCCGGCCGGCCCTGGCTCAAGGCCGTTGCGATCGCGCGTGCCTCGAAGCCGTTGCCGAGCAGTATCTCGGTGCGCTCGTCGCCAAGGATCCGAAGCAACTGCCGCTCGCCGGCAACGTGAAATACACCGAGAACGGACAGCGCCTTCAGCTCGGCGACGCCTTCTGGAATTCTGTGACCGGGCGTGGCACCTACACGCTGCATATCGCCGACGTAACCGCCGGGCAGATCGTCACGTTCACGACGATGCGCGAGGCGGGTGCGCCGATGATCATCGCGGTGCGGCTGAAGGTCGACAACCGGCGCATCAGCGAGATCGAAACGCTGATCGCGCACAGCGAGAACGGCGCGAAGAACCTCGAAGCGATCGGAAAGCCGCGCGAAGCGTTGTTGCGGCCGACACCCATGGCCGACCGCGTCTCGCGCGCCGAGCTCGTGCGTGTCGCCAATATGTACTTCAGCGGCATGCAGCTGAATGACGGCAAGGGCAAGTACCCCTTCGCCGAGGATTGCGATCGTCTCGAGAACGGCGGCAAGACGACCAACGCACCGACGGGACGGGGCGGCGTCACAGTGAAGCCCGATCCCAAAACCTCGACGAACTACTCGGCGATGTGGAGCTGCCGCGAACAGTTCGAATCGGGGCTGCTGCACTTCGTCAGCCGCATCCGCGATCGACGCTATGTCGCCGTCGATGAAGAGCGCGGTCTCGTCGTCGCGTTCGCGTTCTTCGATCACGATGCCGGTGTATCGAGACGCTTCAAGACGCCGGATGGCCGCGACGTCACCGCGGGCCCGACGGTGCCGTGGACGTGGGAGATCGCCGAGCTGTTCAAGGTCGAGAAGGGACTGCTGCACGAGATCGAAGCGATCCTCGAGCGCGCCCCTTACGGCATGACGTCGGGCTGGAGCTCGTGGGAAGACGGCATGTCCGACAAGATGCAGTTTGCGAAGTGAGCGATAGCCCACTTCGCAAACTGTCTCGCCGCAGCCCGAAGGGCGAAGGCGGACGACAGATCACCGGACTACAAACAGGAGACGAAACAATGCGACGCACCATCGTGCTCGGGGTCATCGTGCTGACTGGCGTCGTGACGGCCGCGGTGTTGAGCGCCCAGGGGCAGGGGCGTGCCGGTGGTGCGCAGGGGCGCGGCGGCGGCGGATTTGCGTTCCCGCCGATCCAGAAGATCGAGAAGGTCAAAGACAACCTCTACATGGTCCAGGGAGAAGGCGGAAACACCGCCGTCTATGTGGCCGAGAAGGGCGTCGTCCTGGTCGATACCAAAGTCGCCAACCAGGGCCAGGCCATCCTCGATCAGGTGAAGTCGGTCACCGACAAGCCGGTCACGATGATCGTCAATACCCACACCCACGGCGATCACACCGGCAGCAACATGTTCTTTCCCGCCAACGTCGAGATCGTGGTGCAGGAAAACACCGCGGCAAACATGAAGCGGATGGACGTCTTTCAAGAGGCGTCCGGTCAGAACGGCCTGCCGGACAAGACGTTCAAGACGAAGATGACGGTCTTGACGGGCAAGGACGCGATCGACCTCTACTACTTCGGCCCGGCCCACACCAACGGTGATGCCTTCGTCGTCTTTCGCGGCCTCGGCGTGATGCACAGCGGCGACGCGTTCGCCAACAAAGGGCAGCCGGGGATCGATCGGAACAACGGCGGCAGCGGCCTGCAGTACCCCGACACGCTCGCCAAAGCGGCCAAGGGCATCAGGAACGTCACGACCATCATCAACGGCCACACCACCGCCACCACGACCTGGCAGGACTTCGTCGATTTCGGCGAGTTCAACCGCCTGTTCGTCGCCCACGCCCGCGCCTCGCTGAAAGCGGGGAAGTCGCCCGAGCAGGCGATGATGGAGTTCAAGCTGCCCGACAAGTTCAAGGGCTACAACCTCGGTGGCGGGCGCGGCGGTCCCGGCGGCAACTTCAACATCCTGTTCGAGGAACTGAAAGGCGGGCAGTGACCATGGCGCAGCCGGCGCTCGGAATCGTCTCCAGCGCGGTCGTCATTGCCATTGCGCTGGGCTTCATCTCACTCTTCGACTTCGGGACGTTCGTCGGCCCGGTGTCGTTCTACATGCTCGGCCTCATCCCGATGCAGGTGGTGATGGTCGTGCTCTGGGGAGCGAACCCCGCGTTCGTCAGCCGGTTGCGACAGCCACTGAAGGGCCTCGTGCTGACGTTGGTGGCCGTGGGTGTCGCGGTGGTCGTGATGCCGATCGCGCTCAACCTCACCGGGGAAGGCGTCCGCCCACCCGGACCGATCCCGTCACACTACGTGATCGCCGTCGTGCCTACGACCTTCTGGCTGGCGATCATGTTCGGTGGGTGGCCGTTCGTTGGCACCATCAAACGCCAGATCGCGTCCGGGTTCGGCGTGCTCCTGGCGGCTTACGCGATCACCTACACCGGCTTTCGGATTTTCTTCAACTACGACTTCATGCGGGGGGCGCCGGTCTATCTCGCATCGGCGCCGCAGGGCATGTTCAACGCCGTGAGCGTGCTCGTGTTCGACGTGACCGCACTGGCCATCATGTTCGTCGTGCTGTGCTTCGATCTGTGGCCGCTCAACCGGTCCGCCTCCCTCATGAAGCAGCCGGTACTCGGGCTCGTCTGGAGTGCGATCTGCGTGGCTGGCGCCGCGATCGTGATGTGGATTACGACCGGGCTGCTCGGGATGGACCCGATGATCGTCCTGACGCGCGTGACCGCGCCGTTCATCTTCGGCTCGATCATCGTGCTCAACATGCTGCAGAACTCGCTGTTCGTGAGCGCGGCGCAGCCCACCAAGGGCCTGCTGAACACGGCCGCCGCCGCGGTCATCGGTCTCGTGCTCGCCAATCTGTACGGCGCGCTCGCGCCAGCGGTGACCGGAGCGATGCCGTCGGGGCCGCCCGGATACGAGTACGAAGTGTGGCTTGCCAACGCGCTTCTCAGCGTCACGTTCCCGTTCCTGGTGTTCTACGCGGCGTGCTTCGGGTATTGGCCGCTCGCGCCGCAGGCCCCCGCACCACGCGGCGAGACGGTCTAGATCGGGGGATGAAAGTCGGCGCGAAAATGAACTTTCGACAGAAAAACGCCCAAAACCTTCGGAAAAGCCCGTCTGAGATTGGCCCGCCGATTGAAACAAGTTGCGGCGAGGCGCATGGAATCAGTCGTACGGATGTTCACGAGCGGACTCGGCACGGTGCGTTGGGAAACCAGCCTGGCGGGCGATCAGCTCGAATTCAAAGTGTCGGGACCGCTCTCGTGGTCAACCTCATCTATTTTCCCCGATGCCGTGTCGTTGATGCGGCATCAGAGCGAGTACGAGCGCTTCCTCCTCGATAGCGGCTACGAGCTGTCGCTCACCGACGAGCGTCGCCGCCAGCCCGATCGGCGCAGAAATCCGCGGAGGGATCGCGACCGGCGTCGCTGCACCGAGCTCACCGCGATCTGAACGCTGCGAGTTGCCCGTCTTACTTCGCTTGAATGTGAATCCCGCACTCCAGTTTCTGGCCCTGCCAGCGGCCTGACCGCGGGTTGTCGGGATCAGGCGGCAGCTCCGTGCACGGCTCGCAGCCGATGCTCGTGTAGCCGACTTCGTACAGAGGCAGCAAGGGAATCTGATGCTGCTTGGCGTAGGCCCACACGTCGCGCGCGGTCCAGGCCGCAATCGGCGCCACGCGCGTGATCATCTTCCCGCTCGACAGCTTGAACGGCTCGCTCTCCTTGATGTTCGCGCGCGACGGCGACTGATCGCGCCGCAGCGCCGTGAACCACGTGTCGTAGTCCTCGAGCGCCGAGAACAGCGGCTCCACCTTGTGCCGTTTGCAGCAGGCGTCCGTGCTCTCGACGTGCCACAACCCGACCTGCGGCGTCTTCGCCCGCAGGTTGATCAGCCGGAGCCCCCATTTCGTCGTCATCTCATCGCGGTAGGCGAGCGTCTGCGCGAAGTGGTGAAAGGTGTCGAGGAACAGCACCGGGATGTCGGGGCGCACCTCGCGAATCATGTGCGTCATGACGACGCACTCGGCCTGAAAGCTCGAGGTGATGCAGGGCAGCGTCGCGTCCTTCAGCGCCTCACGAATAACGTCGCGCGCGTGTTCGATCACGTCAAAAGTTCCTCGAGGGCCTGGCGTATCGCTTCTGCGGCCTCTTCGTCAGACCCGGCCCGTCTGGCGAGATGCGCCAGGCGCTCCGCAACACTCAGCGGCGCGTCATGCGCGGTGTGGGCGTGGAGCGGCTCGGTGATCATCCCGGCGCCGCAGGTGAATTGCGTCCCCGGGTCGACCAGGATGAAGCTGCCGGTACTGCGATTCTCGCGATACCGATCGAATACCAGCGGCCTCGCCGTCGTCACCTGCACCGTGCTGATCTGATTCAGCACGAGCCCGTGATTGATCTCCGCGGTAACCGTGCGCGTGCCGTGCTTCAGCAGGTAGACGCGCGCCGGATCGAGCGGGCGCTCGTCCATCCAGACGACTTCGGCCTCGAAGCGCTGGCCAACGCTGGGCGGCTGCCCCTGAGCGGAGTCGAAGGGCGTCAGCAGATCGCCGCGGCTGATGTCGATCTCGTCGTCGAGCGTCAGCGTCACCGACATCGGCGCGAACCCCACGGCGACGTCGCCGTCATAGGTGACGATGCGTTTGACGCGGGCACTGCGGCCCGACGGCCACGCGGTGACCCGATCGCCCGGCCGCACCGTTCCCGCGACGATCTGTCCGGCGTAGCCGCGAAACACATCGTCGGGCCGGACCACCAGCTGCACCGGGAACCGGAGCGGTCCGCTCGTCGCATCGCGGTGCACCTTCACGGTCTCGAGGTACTCGAGCAGCGGCAGGCCGTTGAAATACGGCGTGCGATCGCTCCGCGTGATGACGTTGTCGCCGTGCAGCGCGCTCATCGGGATGGCGTGCACCGACGCCCCCGTCAGCAGATCGCCGAAGTCGTCCTGGATCTTGTCGAAGACGTCGCGCTCGTAGTCGACCAGATCCATCTTGTTGATTGCCAGCACGAAGTCGGTGATGCCGAGCAGACGTGCGATCCGCGCGTGCCGCTTCGACTGGGTCCGCACACCGTTGCGCGCGTCGACGAGCAGAATCGCGACGTCGGCCGTCGAGGCGCCGGTGGCCATGTTGCGCGTGTACTGCTCGTGGCCCGGCGTGTCGGCGAGGATGAACTTGCGACGCGCCGTCGCGAAGTAGCGGTAGGCGACGTCGATCGTGATGCCCTGCTCGCGCTCGGCGCGCAAGCCGTCGGTGAAGAGCGAGAAATCGATTGGCCCCGCGTTACGGTTCTTGGAGGCTTTCGCGACCGAATGCACCTGGTCTTCGTAGACGGATTGCGAGTCGTACAGCAGACGGCCGATCAGCGTGCTCTTGCCATCGTCGACGCTGCCGGCCGTGCAGATCCTGAGAAGACCTCCCGACATCAGAAGTAGCCTTCTCGCTTCTTGAGCTCCATCGATCCGTCTTGATCGTGATCGATGATCCTCAGCTGCCGCTCCGACTGCCGCGTGGCGATCAGCTCGTCGATGATCTTCGGGATCGTGTCCGCATCGGATCGGATGGCGCCCGTGCACGGCGAGCAGCCGAGCGAGCGCATGCGGCACTTCACGACCTGCGGTTTCTCGCCTGGCATCGTCACGACGAACGGCTGCTCCTGGACGATCAGCGAGTTGCCGCGAACGATCACCTCGCGTTCCCTGGCGTAGTACATCGGCACGATCGGGATGTTCTCGACGTGGATGTAGTTCCACACGTCGATCTCGGTCCAGTTCGAGAGCGGGAACACGCGGATGCTCTCGCCGGGCCGCAGCTTGGCGTTGAGCAGCGTCCAGAGCTCCGGCCGCTGACGTTTCGGGTCCCACTGGCCGTTCGGATCGCGGATCGAGAAGATGCGCTCCTTCGCGCGCGACCGTTCCTCGTCGCGCCGGGCTCCGCCGATGGCGGCGTCGAAGTTGCCGGCGGACAAGCCGTCCAGCAGCGCCTTCGTCTTCAGCAGACCGCAACAGCGCTGCGTGCCCACCTTGAAGGGCTGCGTGCCGTCGGCGATCGCTTCCTGGTTGGTGTGGACGATGAGCCGCGCGCCGACGGCCTTGGCCATCTCGTCGCGGAACTGAATCATCTCGCGGAACTTGTAGGTGGTGTCGATGTGGAGCAGCGGGAACGGAATCGGACCGGGGTAGAACGCCTTCTGTGCCAGGCGCAGCAGCACCGACGAGTCCTTGCCGATGGAATACAGCATCACCGGCCGCTCGAACTCGGCCACGACTTCGCGAAGGATGTGGATGCTCTCCGCCTCCAGCGCGCGAAGGTGGTCGAGCCGAAGCGCGAATGAGGGTTCTACGGTCGCAATAGCCATACATGTAGGGGCCGCCTCGAGGCGGCCCGTCGTCGCCATAGAAACAAAAAGCCCGGGGAGCTATCCCCGGGCTTCGATCTCTCTCAACTTGTTGGGTTTCTGCCTTATCACCCGAACAGCCGGACCGTTGCCGCGGGGACCATACCGGTCCTGGTACAACAACACACGCAGGGACAACAGGTTCGCGGCATCACGAGACCTCTGATTCTACCTCTCTCCCAGGCAGCATGGCAAAGCCCGTTGCCGCCGATGGCGTGGTAGAACATACCCCCATGAAGACGCTACTTCTGGCCGCGGGGATCCTGGTGGCGGGGGGAGGTTCTCTCGCCGCGCACCACTCGTTTGCCGCGGAATTCGACGCCAGCAAGGCGATTCGACTCAACGGCACGCTCACGAAGGTGGAGTGGACCAACCCCCACATCTACTTCTATCTCGACGTCAAGGACGAGAGCGGCAACGTCGTGCACTGGACATGTGAGTCCGGCGCCCCCGGGGCGCTCTCTCGCCGCGGGTGGAAGCGCGGCGATCTCAAGCTCGGCGACACGGTCGTCGTCGACGGCTACCGCGCCAAGAACGGCGCGAACATGATCGACGCCCGCCGCGTGACGCTCCCCGATGGCAGAATCGTTTCCGGAGCCTCGGCCGGTGATGGTGGCCCCCAATGACGAAACGACGCTCTGACAGTGTAGGCCGGGCCTTTCCGCCTTCGGCTTCGGCGGGACTTCGGCTCTTTAGGCCCGGCATCCGCACGGTTGCGAGTTACCTCGTTGCGGTTCTCGCGTTCGTTGCGGTGTCCACGACAGCGCACGCGCAAGGCCTGACCGTTCAGGATTTCAAGTCCAACCGCCCGACGCCTCGCATGGCCAACGGCAAGCCCGACTTCAGCGGCTACTGGAAGGGCACCACCGACACCAAGCCGGGCGGCAACATCGGCAAGGATCTTCCCGGCTGGAAGCTGCCACTCACGCCCGCGGGCGAAGCCGCGCTCAAACACAACCTGACGGCAACCGTCGATCCCGAAGCGGTGTGCATCATCGGCGGCATCCCGCGCCACAACGCCAGCGGCCTGCCATTCGAAGTCCTGCACGGCGCGAAGAAGATTGCGTTCCTCTACTGGTACAGCTACTTCCGTCTAATCCCGATCGATGCCGCGCTGAAGCACTCGGACGATCCCGATCCGTCGTTCTTCGGCGAGGAGATCGGAAAGTGGGAGGGCGACACGCTGGTCATCGACTCGATTGGCTTCAAGGACGAGAAGGTCTGGATCGACGAGAACGCCAACCCTCACAGCGATGCCCTGCACGTCGTCGAGCGCTGGACGCGACCGGATGCCGATCACATCCACGTCGAAACACTGATCGAAGATCCGAAGTTCTACACGAAGCCGTTCACCTACTCGCGGACATGGGTGCTCGGCAAGCCTGACGAGCAAATCCAGGAGTACTCGTGCAGCGAGAACAACGTGGATGCCGCACACCTGGGCTTCGGTCCGGGCCCGATCCGCCCCGACGGGACACGGGGTTATGTCGATCCGGCGCCGTTGCCGCCGCCGATACCAAGAACGGCGAAATAGCGAAGATTGAGTCCGCCGGGCCTGAAAGGCCCGGCCTACACTCGAATCGCTTGACTTCACCTCGTTGTTCCCGTCAGACTGATCAGAACTCGACTGTGACGTTCTCTCACCACTGCTCCTGTTGTCCCTGTTGCGCGTGCGCATGTCGATGCACGTGTATGCAGCCGATGACAGGTAGGTGAGAACCCAAGCGTCGCTCCTCCCCCAGTAAGTCCAACCGCTTCTCTCCCTCGCCAGTCGATCGGCTGACCCCGACCGCAGGCAACTCAGCGTATAGAGCCTGCCTCGCCGAAGCCCCGCCGAAATGATGCGAGGCGGGGCGAAGGCGGGAGGAGAGAGAGTGATGTTTCGCAGAATTGTCCCGGCCCTTGTCGCAGCGATCGCGCTGCTGCCGGCCGTCTCATTCGGTCAGGCCGGCACCAGCACGATCGCCGGCGTCGTACGCGATTCCTCCGGAGGCGCGATCCCGGGCGCAACAGTCCGCGTGATCAACGAGGCAACGGGAGCTGCCGTTGACCTGGTCAGCGATGGGCAGGGCGCCTATCGGGCCGAAGCGCTCCTGCCTGGCGAGTATCGAGTTGAGGTCGCGCTCGACGGATTCGACACCGTCACGCGGAAGATCACGATCGCCCTCGGGCAGGTGATAGCCGTCGACGTCACGTTGAATCCGGCCCGACTGACCGAGGCGGTCGTCGTCACGGCGCGACGCATCGAAGAGACGGTGCAGGAAGTCCCGATTCCGGTGTCGGTGGTCACCGGCGACCTGGCGGCCAAGGCTGGTGCCTTCAACGTGAACCGCCTGAAGGAAATGATCCCGACGGTGCAGTTCTATTCCACCAACCCGCGCAACTCCTCGATCAACATCCGCGGCCTGGGCGCGCCATTCGGCTTGACCAACGACGGCATCGAGCCGGGCGTCGGTCTCTACATCGACGGCGTCTTCTACGCGAGACCCGCCGCCGCGACACTCGATTTTCTCGACGTTGAGCGCGTCGAAGTGCTGCGCGGACCGCAGGGTACGCTGTTCGGCAAGAACACCACCGCCGGCGCACTCAACGTCACGACACGAAAGCCCACGTTCAACAGGGAGAGCGACTTCGAGCTGAACGTCGGGAACTACGGCTTCCTGCAGGGAAAGGGTTCGATCTCCGGCCCCTTCAGCGACAAGGTGGCGGGGCGGCTCTCGTTCTCCGGGACCAGTCGCGATGGCCTGGTTCACAACGCGGCGACCGGCCGAAATGTCAACAACCTGAACAACGCCGGCGTCCGAGGTCAGGTGACCGTCGTCCCGAACGATCGCATCGCGCTGACGATGGCGGTCGATCACACGCGGCAGCGGCCCGAAGGCTATACGCAGGTCGTTGCCGGAGTGGTGCCGACGCTGCGGAATCCGAACCGGCAGTACGCGCAGATCGCCGCGGATCTTCACTACACCCCGCCGAGTTTCAACGCCTTCGATCGCGTCACCGACATCGACACGCCGCTGCAGTCGAACCAGGATCTCGGCGGGGCGTCGCTGAACATCGACTGGAAGGTCGGGCGCGGCCGTCTCACCTCGACGACCGCATGGCGCTACTGGAACTGGGATCCGTCCAACGATCGCGATTTCATGGGCCTGGCGGTCACGCCGGTTTCGGCGGCCCCCTCGACGCAGCGCCAGTGGACGCAGGAAGCTCGCTATGCCGGCGAACTCTCACGCCGCGTGAATGTGGTCCTCGGCGGATTCGTGTTTCACCAGGGCATCGACTCCGATCCGGCTTTTCGACAGGAACAGGGCAGCGCCGCCGCGCGATTCCTGCTGGCGCCGAGCGCTGCGGCGTCGACACCGGGGCTGCTCGACGGCTACGGCTTCAATCAGTATCTGAAGTTCCGCGGCGTCAGCTCCGCAGCCTTCGGTCAGCTCGAATGGGCGCTCAGCGATCGGCTGCGCGTGCTGCCGGGGTTGCGGTTCAACTACGACCAGAAGAGCGTTGACTTCGACCAGCAGGTCTATGGCGGTCTGGAGACGGCCGATCCTGCGTTGATCGCGTTGCAGCGCTCGGTGCTCGCGCCGCAGTCCTACACGGCCGACGTCGCCGACAACAACCTGTCGGGACAGTTGACCGTGGCCTATCGCTTCGCGCCAACCGTCAACAGCTACGCCACCTATGCGACCGGCTTCAAGTCGGTCGGCCTGAATCTCAACGGCGTACCGACGGACGCGCAGGATCGACCGGTGCTCTCGGCCGCCACGGTGAAACCCGAGGACGTGCGGCACTTCGAGGCGGGAGTCAAGACTGAACCGCTGCGCGGCGTCACGGCGAACGTCACCGTCTATGACACCGAGATCGAAGATTTCCAGGCGCAGGTCGTGAACGCCAGCGTCGGCGTGCTCCGTGGGTATCTGGCGAACGCCGAGAAAGTGCGCGTCCGAGGGATCGAGTTCGACGGCAACGCCCGCATCAAACGAAATCTCTACCTCTATCTCTCGACGGCCTATACCGACGGCATCTACGTCTCGTTCCCCGACGCGCCGCCGCCGCTCGAGGATACCGGCGGCCCGCAAGTGAAAGACATCTCCGGATCGGCGTTGCCAGGGATTTCGAAGTGGGCGCTCTCGTACGGCGCCGAGTACGGCCATCGCGCCACCATCTTCAGCCGCGCGGGCGAGGTGTTCGTCGGCGGAGACGCCAGCTATCGATCGTCGTTCTCGTCGAGTCCGAGCGCATCGCGCTACCTGGTGATCGACGGTTACTCGCTCGTCAACGGGCGGGTGGGCTTCCGATGGTCGGATGGGTGGACGATTTCGTTGTGGGCGCGCAATCTGCTCAACAAGGACTACTTCGAGTTGCTCAGCGCCGCACCGGGCAACACCGGTCTCTACGTGGGTCAGCCCGGAGATCAGCGCACCGTCGGCGTCACGCTGCGAGTGGCACTGCGGCAGAAATAGATAGGAATCAGGAATCAGGAATCGGGAATCAGCAAACACCGATTCGTGATTCCCTCGAAGGTAGTCGGAACCAATCGGGCTCGTACGACCGGGGAATCGAACCATGGACTACGCACTACCGCTGATCGCGATCACACTCGGTGCCGCTATCGTCAACGGCGCGCTTGGGTACGGCTTCTCGTCGATTACCGTTCCGCTCGCGCTGCTGTTCCTGACGAACCGGGTGCTCAACCCGGCGCTGGTGCCGATCGAGGTCGCGCTCAACGCGTACGTGTTGTGGGTAAACCGCGATTCGCTGCCGGCGGTCTGGAGACGCGTGCTGCCGATGGTGATCGGCCTCGCGCCGGGCGTGTTGATTGGGACGGCGCTCGTCTCCTTCGTCAATCCCGGTTGGTTGAAGTTCGGGACGTTCCTCGCGCTGCTGCCGTTGATCCTCATCCAGGCGGCGGGATACCGCCGTCCGATCCAGTCGGAACGGTCGGTCGGTTTCGTCTTCGGCGGCGGTGTCGGCGTGTTGTATTCGGTGACGACGATCTCGGGGCCGCCGCTGGCGGTGATGTTGAGCAACCAGGGACTGACCAAGAAGGACTTCCGCGCCGCGCTCGGCTTCATCCGCCTGGCGGAGTCGTCTTTTACTGCGATCGCCTACTACTACGCGGGACTCTACTCGATGCAGAGCGCCGCGCTCATTCCATACATCCTGCCCAGCATCGTCGTTGGCGTGCCGATCGGGGCATACCTGATTCAGCGGATCCGGCCGGAGACGTTCCGGCGCATCTGCATGAGCTTCGACGCGTGGGTCGTTGCGTTCGGGCTGTCGACGCTGTTGAAGGATCTGAGGCTGGTCGAGAGCAACGCCGCGTATCTGGTGATGGTCGTGGTCGGCATCCTCGACACCTGGCTTCTGTACCGGTTCTTTGCCGTTCAGTTGCCCCGCATGGCGAAGGAATCAGGAATCAGGAATCGGGAATCAGGCCTGGTCAGCCTCAAGGAATCAGGGCTGAGGCCTCAGGCCTGATTCCTGCGACCTGGCCCAGCCTGATTCCTGATTCCCGATTCCTGATTCCTGATCACCCGTATAATTTGCCCGCGAGGTCGCATGGATGTTCGCGTCTTTCGGCCGCTATCCGCCATCGTGCTCGTCGGTTGCGCGCTCGCGCTAGCCGCGCCGCCAGCGCGCAGTGCCGCCGAGCGGACCGCCGCGGGCCCACCGTCCTGGGCCAACGATCTCTCAGCGATCTCGCCATCTGACTGGAGCTACGACCGCGCGGCGCATCTCCTCGAGCGCGCGGGATTTGGCGCGGCGCCTGCGGAGATCGAACGCGTCGCGGCGATGACGCCGCGGCAGGCGGTCGACAGCCTGGTCGACTACGAGTCGATCGACGTCAGCGCGCTGAAACCCTTCGACGAGTCGGGCATCTGGGATCCCGGCATGGATCCTTTTCCGCCGAGCCGCGCCGAGGCCGTGCGTCTGGCGCGCGAGCACGGCGAGGGACTCGGCGAGAAGGTGCTGCCCGTCGGCACGCAGCGCCGCCTGCAGCCGGTGGTCGACAAGTTTTTCTACAGCCTGTATGCGAATCAGATCGAGACGCAGCGGCTGGGTCTCTGGTGGGCCAACCGCATGCTGGCCACTCCTCGTCCGCTCGAGGAGAGGCTGACGCTGTTCTGGCACGGCCACTTCGCGACCGGCGAGAACAAAGTGCGCGACTACCGCATGATGCTGCGCCAGAACACCATGTTGCGCGCGAATGCGTCAGGCCGTTTGCAGGACCTGCTCGTCGGCATCCTGAAGGACCCGGCGATGCTCGTCTATCTGGACAACGGCGAGAACGTCAAGGCGCATCCCAACGAGAACTTCGGCCGCGAGCTCCTCGAGCTGTTCACGATGGGCGTGGGCCACTACTCGGAGCGCGACGTGCGCGAGGCGGCGCGCGCCTTCACCGGATGGACCAACGACGTGCTGACGTTCAAGTTCGACGCGTCGCAGCACGACGTCGGCGAGAAGACGTTCCTCGGCCGAACCGGCCCGTTGAATGGGGAAGACGTCATCGACACGATCCTGAAACAGCCGGTCACCGGCGAGTTCGTCGCGGCGAAGTTGTATCGCTTCTTCGTGCGCGATGAGATCTCCACGCCGACCAGGGCCGACCTCGGGCGCAGCTTCCGCGAGAGCGGCTATCAGGTGAAGCCGCTGTTGAAGCGCATCTTCCTGTCGCGCGACTTCTACGCGGCGCCGTCGTATGCGACGCAGATCAAGAGCCCAATCCACCTCATCGTCTCGACCTACCGGAAGATGGGGCTACGCGAGATTCCGACCATCCCCGATTTCGGACGGATGACCGGCGCGCTTGGCCAGTCGCTGTTCGATCCACCAAACGTCGCCGGGTGGGCCGGCGGCCGTACGTGGATCACGCCGTCGACGCTGCTGCAGCGCGGCAACCTGTTTCGTGAGGTCCTGTTTCCGGATGTGAAGAGCTTCCGTCCACCGGATCGCGCCATGTCGGCGACCGACTCGCGCGTCGGCGAGCGCCTCGCCATGGGCATGAACATCACCGAGGCCACTCGCGAAGGCGATGCCGAGTCGAACAAGATGGTCGACCGCGACGAGGACTACAACACCCGCTATGGCGGCTACGCCGGCTATCAGCTGGCCTTCAAACGCACGAAGCTGATTCCACGCCAGACAGCAGCGATCGATCTCGTCGCCATGGTCAGAACGGCGAAGGCCGACACCCCCGAAAAGGTCGTCGACCACTTCGCGCAACGCTTCCTGCGCGTGCCGCTGGCCGACAAGGACCGCATTGTGCTCGTCGGCTTCCTGCGCGACAAGCTCGGTGGGTCGGCGATTCAGGCCGGAGAGAAAACGGAGTCGGCGCTGCGGGAGTTGCTCTATTTGGTGCTGAGCACTCCGGAGTACCAGTTGGGCTGAGAGGAACAGAAGCTCCTGTGAACAGTTGCTCTGGGATCTCAGTTGCGGTTGAAGTGAGACTCGAGGTGAGCGATGAAGCGACACGATAGCTGTTCGTGCTCGCGGCGGGACTTTCTCGCGAAGGGACTCTACGGGATTGGTGTCGGCGCCGGGTTGCCGTTGATCTTGAGCCGCACATCTGTGGCGCTCGCGGCGCAGGCGCTGCAGGGCACCAGCGTTGAGAAGCACCCCAATCGCATCCTCGTCGTCGTCGAGCTCTCCGGCGGCAACGATGGGCTGAATACGGTGGTCCCGTTTGGAGATCCGGCGTACTTCCGCGCGCGGCCGAAGCTTGCGATCAAGGAGAGTGAGGCGATCAGGATAGCGGATGGATTCGGGTTCCATCCCTCGATGGTGGGCTTCGAGCGGCTGTACAAGGACGGCCGCCTCGCCGTCGTGCATGGCTGCGGCTACGACCATCCGAGCTTGTCGCACTTCTCGTCGATGGGCTATTGGCACACCGGCGTGCCGAACGGCGGCGAGCCGCTCGGTTGGCTTGGGCGGCTGGCCGATCGCACCTTCGACGCGCGGACGCGCAACACGATCGTCAATCTGGGGACTTCGCAGTCGCTGGCGGTGCGCAGCTTGCAGCACTCACCACTGGTGTTCGACGACCCCGCTCGTTTCCGTCGCGAAGGAAGCGACGATGAGAAGCGTGCGCTGGCTGATTTGAGCCACATGCGCGAGACCTCGAACCCGACGCTCCAGTTCCTCTCATCGACAGCGCAGAACGCCACCGAAAGCTCAGAGGTGGTTCGGCGCGCGGCGTCGGCGTATCGCACGCCAATCGACTACGGGCAGGGTGGCGGCCTGGCCGGCAATCTGCAGCGCGTGGCCGCGCTGATCGCCGCCGAGCTGCCGACGCGGCTGTATTACGTCACATACGCTGGCAACTCCTTCGATACACACGTCCAGCAGGCCGATCTGCACACGCGCCTGTTGATGTACACCGCCGACGCCGTGCGCGGCTTCATGGACGACATGAAGCGGCTCGGACGCGGCGACGACGTCGCGATGATGATCTTCACGGAGTTCGGCCGCCGCGTCGAGGAGAACGGCAGCCTCGGCACCGACCATGGCACGGCGACGCCGATGTTCGTCGTCGGCCAGGCCGCGAAGGGTGGGTTCTACGGCCGCCATCCGAGCCTGACCGATCTGGACGATGGCAACATGAAGATGACGACCGATTTCAGGCGGGTCTACGCCACGATGATCAGAGAGTGGCTCGGCTACGATCGGTCGGACGAGGTGTTGAAAGGCAAGTTCGATCCGCTCGGCGTATTCGCGTAAGCGGACCAGTGGAGGCCCCCGTGCACATCGCATCCGCGAGCGTCGCGCTGCTGGTCGCAGCGCTGCTCAATCAGGGAACGACGGCTCCGTCACTCGACTACGAGACCTACAAGGCGAAGATCCAGCCGATCTTCGTCGCCAAGCGTCCCGGGCATGCCCGCTGCGTAGCCTGTCACACGTCGGGAACGCCGCTT
>Ga0207428_10000729_pt1 | contig 37940 bp, 27 predicted proteins | sample RhiMethybrSRZTD1_FD_187600 | JGI IMG/M metagenome (GOLD analysis project Ga0207428, IMG submission 187600) | Populus rhizosphere microbial communities from Tennessee, USA - Rhizosphere MetaG P. TD hybrid SRZTD1 (SPAdes) (version 3) | ecosystem: Host-associated > Plants > Roots > Rhizosphere >...
GAACTACACGATTCCCGTGTCGATCGTCGATCCCGGTCCGGACGGCAACGCCGCGACGACCGCCGACAACGGCCCGAACCTCAACCTGCTGAATCTCGACGACGTCTCGCGGCCCGCACAACAGGTCACCGAAACGGTGCCGGGCTACCAGGGCACCTACAAGACGCTCGAGTTCTCGGCCAACAAGCGCTACGGCAACCGCTGGTCGATGAATTCGTCGTTCTCGTACACCTGGAGCGACGAGTTCGGCAATCTTTACTTCAACAACCGCATCGGCACCGCGGTGCCCGGCGGATCGTTCTCGCATTTCGGCAGCTACCCGCTGACGCCGAACGAGCCGACCGCCAACGAGTTCACCAACTGGAACGCGAAGTTCTCGGGCACGGTGGATGCGGGCTGGGGATTGCGGGTCACGCCGGTGCTGAAGATGCAGAGCGGCGCCCCGTACGGCCGGTTCATCTCGGCGGCGCTCAACTACAGCTCGTCGCAGATCGTGCTCGTCGAGCCGATCGGCACGCGCCGCCAGGACACGATCAGCGTGCTCGACTTCCGTATCGAGAAGCAGATGCGCTTTGCCGCCAACCGCGCGAAGCTCGGCTTGTTCTTCGACGTCTTCAACGCGCTGAACTCGAACACCAACGTCAACATCAACTGGCGTTCGGGCGCGGCGTTCGAGAAGGCGACGACGGTCCTCGGACCGCGCATCGCGAAGTTCGGAGTGAAGTTCGACTGGTAGCTACTGACGGATCGGAATGATCAACGAGCCTACCGACTGTGACGCAACGTCGGAAACGACGACGTGCAGTCGGTAGGCGCCTGACACAACCGTAAAGTTGCTCGACAGCGTGAGCCCGTCCTCGACCATCTGCTGGTAGCGCTCGGCATCGGCGGTGAGGTTCACCGTTGTCTCCTTGACCTTGAAATACTTTCCGTCGGGCACGCTGAGCGCGATCACGACGTCGAGCGCGGCCACGCGCACGTCTTTCTTCTGCTCCCACGACAGCGCCGCGGGATCGATGCGGACGACGACCGTGCCTTCGTTGCCGGCCCGCGAGACCTGTGCGGCGAGCGCGATGCTCGACGCTTCGATCGGGCTCAGCATCACGCGCTCGAGCTCCTTCAGCCGCGCCTGCGAATCGCGCGCCGGGACCGCCAGGGCCAGATAGCCCTTGCGATGCCGCAGCTCGACGCCGCTGCGGTTGACCTTCACCGTGATGTTCCGGAACTTGTTGTCGTTGTCGGGACGCGATGAGCGATAGCCCAGCACGTACGACACGCGTGAATCGTCGATGGCGCGGCGAATCGCGTCGCCGATCGCGTTGGTATTGAGAAACACCCGCCCGCCGGTCGCTTCCGCGATCGTCCGCATCGTGTCCTGGTTCGGATGTGTCGTGGCCATCGTCGTAAACGGCTGCGGCGCCGGGGCTCCCCTGACAATCGTCGCGTTCGCCGTGGCGGGATTGGCGAAGGCGCCGATCAAGCCGCGAACGTCTACCGGATAGACGGCGACGTCGGCGGTGTTGATCGCGCGAGTGGCGCGGTTGACCGCCTTGTCCATGACGAGGGGCGCCGAGTTCGCCTGGGGGATGACGAACGGAAACGCTCCGGATACCCACACCAGGTTCTTCCGCCCTGGAATACCCGCCAGATGATTGGCAATGCCTTCGAGCGCGTCGGTCGTCAGCTCGGCTCGCCGTCGCAGGTAGTGCTCCTGCACCATCTCCGTCGTCCGCTTGAGCCACGCTTCGGTTTCGGCATCCTGCGCGGCGAGACCAGTCCTCTCGAAGTCCGGCATTTTTTCCTCGGACCGCGCCAGCTCGATCGACGTCGTGCCGAGATACCGATTCAGCACGGCGATCAGCCGGCTCGCGTCGCTCGTGAAGTCGTGCAGGACGTTGACCACATCCGACTCCAGCACATACAGCGCGATGCGATCCCTGGGCTGTGCCTTGGCGAGCAGCCGCACGATCTGATCGCGCGCCTGCTTCTGATCTGCAAAGCTCGAATTCAACCGGTCGAACAGCACCACCGTCACGCCGCCGCCATCCCGTGTCTGCTGACGATTGGTGAAGATGTTCGCCGCGAGAGTGGGTGCCGCCTGCGCCGCACCCGTCGCGGTCTGCACCGGACGATCGGTGTCGATCGCGAACACCTCGATCTTCTCTTCCTTGCCGTCCTCGAAGACCTGGAAGTCCGCGGCGGTGAGGTTCATCACCGGGCGGCCGGCGGAATCGTGGGCGAGGACGGTGACGTTGACGAGACGAACGCCGGAGCGGAACGTCGGCTGCTGCGCAGAGGCGACGGCTGCGCCGAGGACGACGAGAGCGAGAATAACGGGCCGCCGCGCCAGGACGTCGATCACAGCGCGGCGATTATACTTTTTACGTCACCGATGCCGAGCGCCGTTCTCGAACGATTCCTCCGTTACGTCAAATACGACACCCAGGCTCGCGAAAGCTCCACCACCTACCCCAGCACGCCGGGACAAGTCGTGCTATTGCGAGCGCTGGTCGAAGAGCTATGGGACATCGGCATTCTCGACGCCGAGATCGACGAGCACGGCTATGTGATGGCAACGATTCCCGCGACCACACGGAAGACTACTGTGCCTGTGATCGGCTTCATCGCCCATGTCGACACCTCGCCCGAGATGAGTGGCGCAGGGGTGAAGCCGATTGTGCACCGCGCCTACGACGGGCGCGACCTCATTCTTCCCGACGATCCGTCAGCGGTCCTGAGGGTGGCCGAGATGCCGTATCTCGGCGAGTGCCAGGGCCACGACATCGTCACCGCCTCAGGCACGACCCTGTTGGGAGCCGACAACAAGGCCGGCGTCGCGGAGATCATGGAGGCGGCCGATCGCCTGATGGGCTTGCCGCAGATTCCGCACGGACCGATTCGCATCGCGTTCACACCCGACGAGGAAGTGGGCCAGGGCACGAAGCACTTCGACGTCGCGCGTTTCGGCGCGCGTTATGCCTACACGATGGACGGCGGCGCGCGCGGCGAGCTCGAGTACGAGAGCTTCTCGGCCGACGCGATGACGATTACGTTCCACGGCTTCAACACGCACCCCGGTTACGCCAGGGGACGCATGGTGAACGCCATCAAACTGGCAGCCCGATTCATCGATCGCCTGCCCGCCGATCGGCTGTCGCCGGAAACGACTGATCAGCGCGAAGGATTCGTGCACCCTTACGTGATCGACGCCGGCGTCGAACGCACGTCGGTGAAGTTACTGATCCGCGATTTCGACACGCGCGAGCTCGCCGCGAAGGAGGCCTGGCTGCGCGACCTTGCGGCCGACGTGGTGCGCCAGGTTCCCGGTGCCGCTATCGACGTCAGCATCGAGGAGTCGTATCGCAACATGCGTGAGGTGCTCGACGAACATCCGCTGGTCGTCGAGCATGCTCGGCAGGCCATTACTCGCGCCGGGCTCAGCGTCCGCGAGCGTCCCATCCGCGGCGGCACGGACGGTTCCCGGCTGTCGTTCATGGGCCTGCCAACGCCGAACATCTTTGCCGGCGAGCAGAATTTTCATTCCCGGCTGGAATGGGTTTCGGTCCAGGACATGGAGAAGGCCGTCGATGTGATCATCGAACTGGCCAAGGTGTGGGAGGAGCAGAGCCCCTGACCTTACTCCGAGCGCAGCGCGATGACCGGGTCGATGCGCGACGCGCGCCAGGCCGGCAGCGCCGTTGCGGTGATGGTGACGATGGACAACAGCGCCACGACGCTGGCGAGGCTGAGCGGATCGACCGGCGACAAGCCGAACAACACACTCTTCATCGTGAAGCCGACGCCGATGCCGCCGGCGAGGCCCAGCGACAGGCCGATCGCCAGCAGCTTCGCCGAATCGCGGGCGACCAGATTGGCCACGTCGATCGCGCGGGCGCCCAGCGCGAGGCGCGTGCCGAATTCCGCGGTGCGCTGCGCGACCGTGAACGACACCACGCCGAACAGCCCGGTGCTCGCGAGCACGAGCGCCAGCACTGCGAACCCGCTCAGCATGCCGATGATCATGTAGTCGCTCGATGCCGCCTGCGCGAGCGCATCGTCGAACGTCTGCAGGGATTCGATCGGCACCGCCGGAGCATTGGCCGCGATCACCGTTCGCACGCTCGGCGGGAGCGATGCGGGATTCGCCGATCGCAGGAGATACGTGAAGCGCCGCGTGTTCGCATCGAGCGGCACCCACACGCGCGGCGGCGGCAGCTCGGTCCGATCGGTATTCGCGATGTCGTTCACCACGCCGACGACGCGGGCGTCGAGCATGTGATCGCCTTGCGTCATCGACACGCGGCGGCCCATGGCACGATCGGCGCCGCCAAAATAGCGGCGCGCCGTTTCGCTCGACACCACCGCCACATTCGCATCGCCATCCCGCCACCACTCGCCGGCCAGCATGCGCAAGCCCAGCGTGCGATCGAGATCGTGCGACGATGCGGTCACGACCGCCGTCGGACGCGCTTCGTTCGGCGGCGCGACGGCGCCGTCGATCGCCAGCAAGATCGAGCCCTGGTCGCCGAGGATCGGCAGCGCGTTGACCATCGCGATTGACTCCACGCCGGCGAGCGCCGCCAGACCGTTGCGGGTCGCGATCGCCGCGGCGTGGGCCTCCTCGACGGACGCGTACTGCGCATCATTGAACTCGAGCCCGAACAGCAGCACGCCAGACGTCTGCATGCCGGTCGGCGCCGCATACAGCTCGCGCATGCTGCGGAGGGCGAGGCTCGAGACCGTCAGCAGGATCACCGCGAGCGCCACCTGCAGGACGACGAGCACGCCGCGGCCGCGGCCAAGCGCGGTGGCGCCGCGCGATCCGCCCGCGGCGAGCACGTGGCGCAGGTCGGGACGCGCCAGCGCGCGAATCGGCGAGAGCGAAAACATCACCGGGCAGACGAGCGCCAGCATCGCCACGAACGACAGCTCGTGCAGGTCGATCTGCAGCTGGGCGAAGATCTTTTCCGACGACAGGCGCGCGACGAGCTGCAGCACGCTATACGCCAGCGGCAGCGACAGCGCCGCGGCGACGATCGACAACGTCATGCCTTCGGTCAGGAACTGGCGGACCAGTCGGCCCTTCCGCGCGCCGAGGGCGGTGCGGACCGCGAGCTCGCGGGCGCGCGCGAGCGTCCGCACCATGACCAGGTTGGATACGTTGGCAGTAGCGATCGCCATCAGCAGGCCGATCGACATCAGGAACAGCGCCACGACGACCCAGAAGCTGTCGCCGCCGACGAGATCGTTGACCGGCACGAGCCGAACGCTCCAGCCGCCGTTGCTCGCCGGGTATTGATTCGAGAGCGCCGCGCCAATCGTCGCCATCTCGGCGGCCGCCTGCTCGAAGCTGACACCGTCTTTCAGCCGCGCGACGAATCGCAGGTTGCGCAAGTCGCGCTGAGACGAAGTCTCGATGCGGAGCGGCAGCCACATCTCGACCTCGGCGATGTTGCCGAACTCGATGTCGGGCGAGGCGATGCCGGCGACGGTGTAATGCTCGCGGCCGATCTGCAGCGTGCGTCCGATCGCATCGCCGCGTCCCGCCATCTCACGCTGCCAGTAGTGATGCGCCAGGACCACCAGCGGCGGCGCGCCGGGCCGATCGTCACCCGGGACAAACACGCGTCCCGCGAACGCGCGCTGCCCCATCGCGGTGAAGAAATCCGACGTCGCATACGCGACGCCGATCGTCTGCGATTGACCCTCGCGAATGAGGGCCGCCGTTCCGTACCTGAAGGCCGCGGCCGCCTCGATCGTCGTGGCGCGCGCCTGGTAGTCGAGGAAGTCCGCGCCCGACACCCGATAGGCGCCGGACATCGATCCCTGCGCGTCGTTCACCTGCACCGACACGACCTTCGACGTGTCGTCCACAGGCAATCCGCGCAAGATCGCGAGATCCGCGAACGCGAATCCGATCGTCGCCGCGGCGATCGCGAAGCCCAGCGTGAAGACGATCAGCGCCGAGGTCCCGGGCGCGCGGAGAAAATTGCGGAACGCCGTCTTCAGATCGCTGGAGAGTTCAAACCACATCACGTTGCTCCGTGGATACGTCAGTCGCTGTTGCGGTGAATCGTGGGTGAGATAGCGGAAGCCAAGCACGATCGTCTGCTTCCAATACCAGGCGCGTGATGGATTCGACCGGTACTCCTCGCGCAGATCGCCGAGGATGCTCTCGCCACGTTTGCCGAGCGGCAAAACGCGCTTGAGAATCCAATCCGCGAGCGGTGGCGTGTTCATGATTCGGAAAGAATCTCGTCGAGCCCATTCCACAACTCGAGCAGCGCCTTGCGCGAGGCGCGCAGCGCCTTGACGCCGTCGGGCGTGACCACGAACTTGCGCTGCGGCAGTCCATCGCGTCCGGCATCGCCGCCTTCCGTGGTCCATCGCACCAGTTGCTTGGCTTCCAGGCGATCGAGCGTCGTATAGAACGCGCCGCGCGACGGGTCATGCCCCGAGGCCCTGGCAATCTCTTTGCGAATCTCGATCGGGGTGGCGTTCGCGTCGCATCTCAGGATGGCGAGGAGCACGCGCTGCTCGAACTCGCCCAGGAAGTTCCGGCCCATAGCTCACACAGTAGACGAGTCTACAAAGTGAACGGTTCCGAGTCGTCATTCGAACGCTTGGACAAATCGCATCCAAGAACTTGAATCCGTCCCTGATTGCCGCTCTTTCATCCCTCCTTTTTTGCAGTTTGTGGCCTGATTTCATCACTTTCGGCTTTGGGTCCAGTGGCACAATTGCTGCTCTTTGGGACGCGTAACGCTGAAATTGGGCTGAGCTGCCGATAGGGTGGGTTGGCCACGTGTTAGTGGGCTTCGTCGGGGCTCCCTCCCGGCGTATTGGAGGATCGGAAATGACGTTTAGAACGCTCGTCGCGTCGGCGCTCGTACTTCTACTCGGTACGACGGCCGCTGTAGCGCAGCAGCAGACCGGTGAAATCTACGGTAGGGCGGCCGACACGTCGGGCGCCGTATTGCCAGGCGCGACCGTCACGGTGGCGGGTCCCGCACTCATTCAGCCGCGCGTCGCGGTGACGTCGGAAACCGGCACCTACCGCGTGCCTGAGCTGCCGATCGGCACCTACACGGTGACGTTCGAGCTCGCCGGGTTCCGCACCCTGGCGATGCAGGACATTCGCGTCACCATCGGCTTCCGCGCCCAGGTCAACGGCGCGATGGAGCTGTCGACCGTGCAGGAGACGGTGACCGTCACCGGCGCCAGCCCGCTCGTCGACACGAAGGAAGTCGGCACGTCCTCGACGTTCGACCTCGAGACGATGCAGAACATCCCGTCGGCGCGCGACCCCTGGGTCATGCTCGAGCGTACGCCCGGCATTTTCATGGACCGCGCCAACGTCGGCGGCAACCAGTCGGGCCAGCAGTCGGGATACATCTCGCGCGGCGCGTCAACCACCAACAACAAGTGGTCGATCGACGGCGTGGACATCACCGACATGGCCGCCACCGGCGCATCCCCGATCTACTACGACTTCGACATGCTCGAGGAAATGCAGGTCAGCACGGGCGGCGCGGACGCGTCGCAACAGACCGGCGGCGTCGGCATCAACCTCGTGACCAAGAGCGGCACCGACAAGTTCAAGGGCAACGCCCGCTTCCTCATCACCGACGAGAATTTCCAGGCCGACAACATCACGCCCGAGCTCAAGGCGCAGGGCGCCGGATCGGGCGCGCCGATCCAGAACATCAAGGACTACGGCTTCGACGCCGGCGGCCCGATCATGAAGAGCAAGCTGTGGTACTGGGGCAGCTACGGCGCCCAGGACGTCAAGGTCGGCGTTGTCGGGTTCTACAAGAAGACGCCAGAGTGCACGGGTCTCAATTCGCGCACCGCAGACACCGATCTGCTGCGCAGCTGTCTCGAGACCGACCTCACGCAGCTCCACAACTACAACGTGAAGCTGACCTACGTGCCGTTCAAGAACAACCGGCTGAACTTCCAGAACACCTGGGCGGAAAAGGTCCGCAACGCGCGTGACGCGTCGGACCTCCGTCCGATCGAGACCACCTACCGCCAGAAGGCCGTGTCCAGCGACTTCGGCACCTTCGGCTGGCTGACCGGCCCGTCGCCGTTCTGGAAGGCCGCCGATCAGCACGTGATCAGCGACCGCATGCTGGTGGACGTGATGTGGGCGCATCTCGGTAACAACTTCGTGCTGGACTTCCACGAGGACGACCTCCGCGACGTGCAGGCCCGCCTCGAGACCACGACCGGCATCTGGGGCCGTTCGTACCAGGCGTCGACGTTCCTGCGCCCGACCAACAGCCTCGACGTCGTCACCACCTACTTCCTGCCGGCGACGGCGGGCGGCGATCACTCGTTCAAGGCGGGCTACCGCTGGCGCACAGCGCACTCGACGAGCCTCAACCATCGCGGCGGCTTCATCGATGCCCGTTTCACCAACGGCGTGGCGAACTCGGCCGACATCTGGCGCGACCAGTACTCCGAGTCACACCTCGGCACGAGCGCGTTCTACGTTCAGGACACGTTCACGCGCAATCGCCTGACGTTGAACCTGGGCGTCCGCCTCGACCGCCAGGACGACTCCGCGAACCCCGGCGACGTGCCGGCCAACCCGTTCTTCCCCACGCTGATGCCGGCCATCAACTTTCAAGGCATTGACGCGGGCGTGGTGTGGACGGACTTCTCGCCGCGCCTCGGCGCGACCTACGACCTCAAGGGCGACGGCAAGACCGTCATCTCAACGTCGTATGCGATCTATTACGGCCAGATGTCGCCAGGACAGCTCTCGGGACAGCTCGCCGCCACCGGCGCGGTGTTCGTGCGCTACCCCTGGACGGACACCAACGGCGACGCCTTCGTGCAGCCCAACGAGGTCAACACGTCGGTGCCGTTCCTGAGCAAGAGCAACGCCTACGACCCGGCCAACCCGACCAACGCGCTGGCGCCGGCGGTAATTGACAGCAACATCAAGAACGATCGCACGCGCGAGTTCATTGTCGGCTTCGACCGTCAGGTCGGCTCGATGATGGCGGTCGGCGCGAGCTACATCTGGCGCAAGTACGATCAGTTCGCGTGGACGGATCGCCTGAACTGGGATACCGCGAACTACCGTTCGGTGGCGTTCACGCCGACCGGCTGCCCCGCGGGTGCGAACTGCGCGACCGTGACCTACTTCGAGCCGACAACGCAGTTGCCGTCGGCGACGCAGTACACGAATCGCCCCGGTTTATTCCGCGACTACAACGGCTTCGAACTGACCTTCGCGAAGCGCATGGCGAACCGCTGGTCGATGAATGCCAGCTACGCCTTCAACGACGCGACGGAGACGTACGAAACCAGCGCCCTCGAGGATCCGACCTGTGTGCAGAACATCTGCCCGGGGGAGAACGAGTACGCACCGGAGTCCGGCGGCAGCGGCATCGGCAACGTGTTCCAGAACTCGAAGTGGCTCGTGAAAGTGAACGGCCGCGTGCAGTTGCCCTGGGACTTCAACCTGGCCGCCAACATGATGAGCCGCCAGGGCTTCCCGTTCCCGGCCTCGATCCTGACGCCGAACCGCGCCAACGGCGGCGGCCAGGCCCAGGTGCAGATCCAACCGATGGGCGCCACGCGCTACGAGAACACATTCGGCATGGACCTCCGCGTCGACCGCAATTTCCGGTTCGGGACGATCTCGTTGATCCCGGCGCTGGACATCTTCAACCTGACCAACGCCAACACGGTGGCGGCGCAGAACCGCCAGCAGGCGGCCGCCAACGCGAATCAGATCAGCGGCATCCTGGCGCCGCGCGTGATGCGCTTCGGCATCACCGCACGCTGGTAGGCCACGGATTAAACACCGATTAGACACCGAATAGGTGGAGGCCCGCTGGAGCAATCCAGCGGGCCTTTTTTTTGCGGCAGTATCATGAACGCCGTTGGCTAAACGGACGAAGACATCCCCTGCATCGGTCGAGTCCGCTCCGACCTCTCATGTGATTCCGGCCATCGGCGTGTTCGCGGTCGCGTTGCTCTTGCGGCTGCTCGCCGCGTGGCAACTGGGATCGCTGCCGCTCTCCCGCACTCCGCAGCTCGATTCGGCCGTTTACGTCATGTGGGCCCGCGAGATCGCGGCCGGCGGAATCGCGTGGCCGCCTTACCCCGAACACGCGCCTGGATATCCATTCTTCGTCGCCGGCATCCTGGCACTCTTCAACGGCTCGCTCATGGCGGTCCGGATCGTCCAGGCGGTGCTCGGCGCCATCAGCTGTGTGCTCACGGCGCGCGTGGCCTCGCGGACCATTGCCCCGCGCGCATTTGTGTGGGCCGGATTGCTCCAGGCCGCTTACGCGCCGCTGGTGTATATCGACACGGCGTTGCTGGCGGAATCGCTGCTGGTGTTCCTGCTGGTGTTGACGCTGGACATCGTCACTGCAGCTGAAGGGCGCGCGAAGCGATGGTTGATCGCGGGCGTGGTGCTGGGCGCAGCCTGCATTGTCCGGCCGACAGCGCTCGCCCTCGTCGTGGCGTTTCTGTTCGTGCTCGTGAAGAAGTACCGGTGGGGACACGGGACGCGAGCGCTCGCGCTCGCGTTCACGGCGGGCGTGCTGATCCCTGTCGCTCCGGTCGTCATTCAGAACTGGCGTGTAACCGGAGTGCCGATGATCCAGGCCTACGGCGGCATGAACACTTACCTCGGCAATCGACCATCGGGCGACGGAGGCGCGCGCGCGCGCCTTGGCGGCGAGTGGGATCGGCTTGAAGGCGAGGCCAGTCGCGCGGGCGTGACTCGCAACGATCAGGACCGCTATTACTTAAGGCGGACATTCAGCGAGATCGCCGATCGGCCGGCGGCGTTTGGTGGATTGCTCGCATCGAAAATAGTGTGGACGCTGCAAGACGAGGAATTGCGCGACACGCACAGCTATTACTTCTTTGCTCGTGCGTGGGCGCCGCTCCGATGGCTGCCCACCTTCGGCTGGATCCTTGCGCTGGCCGTCGCCGGCGCAATCGTGGCCAGGCCTCGTGATCCGGCCTGGCTGGTTGCGTATGGGATAGCGATGCTGGCGACGAGCGTCCTGCTGGTGATCGGAACGCGATACCGCATGCCGCTGGTCCCCGTGGTCATCGTCATGGCTGGAGGCGGCCTCGCGGCCGCCGTTGACGCCGTTCGATCGCGACGATGGAGTACGGTCGCGCCGCTGGTGGTGACGTTCCTCGTCATATGGGCGGCCTCGGAAATTCGACACGACCCTGCTTCGCACAATCTCGCGGAAGAGCAGGCACTCACCGGGCTGTCGCTGTTGCAGGAGAACAAGGTCGACGAATCGGAAGCGGCATACCGCGCTGCGATCGAGGCCGACGCGAATTCCAGTTTCGCGTGGGACGGCCTCGGCCTCGTGCTGCAACGGCGCCAGCGGCGCGAGGACGCGCGAGCCGCCTTCGAGCGCGCGGTGCAAATCAACCCGTCCAACGCCACGGCCTGGGTCCACCTCGGCTTCGCGTACGAGCTCCTCGACAATCCTTCGGCAGCGCTCAATGCGTATCGACAGGCGCTGGCCATCACGCCGCAGCGGGCCGAGGCGGTCGAGCTGTACGAAGCGGCGCGGCGACGCTACGCCAGGTAAGTTTCCAGTTCCCAGTTTCCAGTTCCCCGTTGAGTTTCCAGTTGCCAGTTTCACTTTCTGCGATGTGTTCGCATTGAAGGCGTTTCAATTCCTTCGCACTTGGATCGCACCGATCTCGTGATCCGGCCGGAATTCGTTCGGTCCTTCGATTGCACCTGATCGAGGGCATGAATGAGCCTTCAGCCAAACGGAAACGGACCCTCGCCCTTCACGCGCGAGCGATTACGTTCAGCACGAATGTCAATGACTGCTGTCCGAAATACTTCTCTGACGCGCCTAGTAAAACGGTCTGGGAAAATCTGGTGCGAGCGGCAGACAGTACCTCGAACAACCTGATCGAGGCCGATGACGTTCCGAAGCGGCCCAACTATCTGCGATCTTCGCAGCCATTATCCGCAACATGAGCGCCCGGCTCGAAAACGAGGACGCCCAAAGGAAATCGAAGAAGAAACGCAGGCGAATCCCGTAGGGGCTCGACCGATCGTCAGCCAACTGGGAACTGGAAACTGGGAACTGGCAACTTCAGTTACGATGTCGCCCATGAGGTGGATCCTCTGGACGTTCGTCGCGCTCGTCGGCGTGGTTGGCGCGATTGCGTTGATTGGTTATTTCCTGCCGGTCGGACATGAAGCCTCGCGCAGCGCGGACTTCAACAAACCACCCGAAGTCGTGTTCGCTCTGATTGCGGATCCGAATGGTTACAAGGGTTGGTGGGACGGGGCCGAGGTGAAGACGGCTGTAGTCGAAAGCGTCCCGCCACGGAAACTCGTGACGAAGATCGTCGAGGAAACGCAGTTCGGCGGCACGTGGACGTTCGAGATTGCTTCGACGCCTGGCGGCTCGAGAATGACCATCACCGAACGCGGTGAAATTTACAATGTTGTCTTCAGGACTCTCGCGAAGTTCGTCATTGGCTACACGGGGACGATGGAGAGTTACCTCACGGCTGCACAGAAGAAGATCGACGGCTGAATCGTCGGCCAGTCCGTCAACACGTCCGGCGAGATTCGCGCGGTGGTGGCGTGACGGAGCGATCGTCGATCTAGGAACGCTTGGCGGCGGCTATGCCACCGCGCTCAGCATCAACGATCGGGGCGAGATTGTAGGTGAAGCCGAGACCGCCACTGGAGACGTCCATGCGTTCCTGTGGCGGCAAGGGGCGATGGCGGATTTGGGGGCGTTGCCGTGACGGAAGTTTCCAGCTCCTGGTAATATCGTGCTCCCTTCGGCATCGTTTCTGGAGAAAGGAAGATCCAGCCATGAAAACACGCCTCATCGTTATCGGTGTCGTTACGGGATTTGCCGTACTGGCCTTCGCATCCGGCTCCGCAGCCCAGGGAAACAAGCCCTCGGCTCCGGTCACGGTGACTAATACTCCGCTCCCGGTGACGATCGCGTCGCCGCTCACCGTGACAGGCACGTTGTCGCTGGCCGGCACGCCGGCGCAGCTCACCCTCCAAGGCATCTTCGAGGAGGGCAGCGTCAATCTCGCCGATGTCGACATCCTCGGTCCACGAAGCTACACGCTTCCGGCCGGCTATTCGCGCCTGCTGGTGCGGCACGTCTCGTGCCGGGCCATCACGGCGCCGGGCCAGAAGGTCCAGATCTTCCTCGATGCCGAGTACCAACTGCCGAGCGTGGGCGGAACAATGAACCTGATTGAGTTGATTCCCGACAACGAGATCGACGGCGCGCTGCCGCAGGCGCGCAAGGTGGCTCACGCCGAGATCTATGCGTTCGTGGGGATCACGACGCCCGGCGGGCCGGTCATGGGAGACACGCTCCGCTTGTCGGCGCAGAAGGACGGCACCACCGGCACCGGCGGCGTGACCTGCACAGTCGGCGGAGAGTTATTCCAGTAGCTATTTCAGCGTTTCGAGCCACTGCGCGATGTCTTCGCGCGTCCAGCGGTGGTCGTCGTTGAGGTGCACCATGATCGCCGCGAGGCTGAGCGTCTTGTGGCAGTCGTTGCCGCCCGGGCACTTGCGCAGCGAGCCTTCGAGGCAATCGAAGAACCACTCGAGGTCCTTGGTGGGGCGCAGGCCGCCGGCCTGCTGCGGCAGCCGATACATGCCCTCGTAGGCCGCGCCGAGCGCGCAGGATGCGCTCCGGCCGCGGTAGTAATCGCCAAACGCCTGGTCCGGCCGCCGTGAGGCGCCGGACCGGATGAACTGCGCCAGTTCCTTCTCGCAGTGATGGGCCTTCTTCTCTTCTTCGGTCATGGCGTCGCCTCGCGCAGGCGGGTCTGAAGACCCGCCTCTACCTAGAAACCCTTACCGAGACGTTCCTGAAGCTTCTCGCGATAGCCTCGGCTAAGTGTAAGCCGAGTTCCGTTCTGCAGCACCACCACATATTCGCCGTTGAACCACGGCTGCATTTCCTTGATGCGGTCGGTGTTGACGATGCGCGAGCGGTGGATGCGCACGAATCGCTGGGCGTCCAGCCGGCCTTCCATGTTGTTCATGGTCTCGCGGAAGAGATGCGAATCCTCGCCGAGGTGCAGGCGCACGTAATTGCCCGCCGCCTCGATCCAGTCGATCTCCTGCGTGCGCAGGAAGAACACGCGGCCGCCGGACTTGACCACCAGCCGATCGAGCCGCTGCGGCTCGGGCTTGATGTCCTGCACCAGCGCCATCAGCCGCTTGCCGAGGTCGCCGGCGCGGCGCCGCTCGAGGTGCTCGCGCGCGTGCTGCAGCGTCTGGGCAAAGCGATCGCGGCCGAACGGCTTCAGCAGGTAATCGATCGCGTGCACTTCGAAGGCTTTGAGCGCGTACTCGTCATACGCCGTGACGAATACGACGGCCGGGACCTGCTCGGCGCCGAGCTGCTGGATCACGCCGAAGCCGTCACACGCCGGCATCTGGACATCGAGGAACACGAGGTCGGGGTGCTGCTGCTGGATCGCCGACACGGCCTGCGTGCCGTCAGAGTACTCGCCGACGACTTCGATGTCCTTTTCCTGGTTCAAGAGCCCGACGATGCGCTCGCGCGCCACGGGCTCATCGTCCACCACCACAGTGCGAATCTTGGTCACGCAACCTCGCTTGTCTAGTTAGGCCACGGCCTCTGCCTCTTCCATCCCACTTGCAAGCTCCGCCATCGGTATGGCGATGCACACGAGCAGTCCGCCCTCGGCGGGCTGCCGGAATTCAAACCGGTGCAGCGACCCATACAAATGATCGAGTCGCGACCGGGTGTTCGAGAGCCCGACGCCGCGATTGAAGTCGGTCAATCGCGCCGCTGACAGCCCGACGCCGTTGTCCTGGACGTCGAGTTCCAGCATCGCGCCACTAATGCGGGCTCTCACGGCGATCTGGCCAGGTGTGGGCCTGGGACCAATGCCGTGCTTAATGGCGTTTTCGACGAGTGGCTGCAGCAAAAGGTTGGGGACCAGCGCGTGCAGCGTTTCCGCCTGGACGTCGAATACCACTGTCAGACGGTCGCGGAAGCGCGTTTGTTCGATCTCCAGGTACTTGGAGAGGAAGTCGAGCTCCTCCTTCAAGGGCACTTCCTGCACGTCGACGCGCTGCAGCGACATGCGCAGCAGATCGCTCAGCCGCGCGATCATTTCGTCCGCGGCATCGACGTCGCGATGCATCAGCGCCGAGATCGTATTGAGGGTGTTGAAGAGGAAGTGCGGCTGCATCTGCCGCTGCAGCGTGTGCAGGCGTGCCTCGACGAGGCGTGTTTCAAGCTGCACCGCGTTCAATTCTTTCGCGCGCACTTCGTGGAGATAGCGCAGCGCCGTGCCGACGCCGACGATCGTCCAGTAGGTCATCATCTCCCAGTCGAAGTTGACGATGAACATCTCCTGCGCCTCGTGCAGCCAGCTGTCGAGCGATTCGCCGATCACCCAGTAGGTGCCCATGCGCAACGCGACGGTCATGACGACGTGGAGCGACACCGCGATGACCACGCCGGCGATGTGAATGGGGATCGCGATCTTCCACGCCGAGCGATCGAACGGGAACCGCTGCGTGAGCCACAGGATCCCTGGCGTCATGCAGGCCCACGAATACCAATAGCCAAGATTCAGCGCGAGCAATAACCCGAACGCGGCCTTTTGGTCGGTGAACGTCGACACGAAATAGAAGACCGCGAACGCCGAGAAGAACCCGAGCGCGGTGGCGACGCTGAAGATGATGCGGAGGGGCACGCGGCCGGCGGAGGAGGAGGGAGCCATGGCCGCAATATCAGCCTGCCGCGCGCGGCGGTCAAGCAGATTGCCATTCGTCCCACCATTCATCCCACGCTGGCGCATGTGCCAGGGCTGTAGCGAAGAGCATGCCGCAGAAATCACCAGCGCCACAGAAGGCACCGAAAGCGCAGACTGTGAATTTTCAGTTCGAAATTGCGCGATCGCGAAGGTGCGCAGGTTTTCGAAATCCAGTCCGTTGAAGATCGAGTTGATCTACTTGTTCGGTTTCAACAGCAGGAATCCCAAAGGTGGGACGGTCAGGCGGAGGGAAAAATCGTAACCGTGCGACGGGGTTTGCTCCGCGGTGACGCGCCCCTGGTTGCCGATGTTGCTGCCGCCATAGACGTCGGCATCGCTGTTCAACAACTCTTCATAGGCGCCCGCGGCGGGCACACCGAGCCGGTAGTCGCGTCGCGGCACCGGCGTGAAGTTTACAACCGCGATCACAAATTCCGTTCGCCTGTCGGCCTGCTGGCCTGCGGGCCTGCCGGCCTGCCTGATGAGCGCGATGATGCTGTGCTGGTTGTCGTTGCAATCGATCCACGAGAAGCCGGCGGGATCGAAGTCCGCATCCCATAACGACGGCTGCTCGTGATAGACGCGATTGAGATCGCGCACCCATCGCTGCAAGCCGGCATGGCGCGGATCGCCGAGCACTTCCCAATCGAGCTGCCAGTCGTGGTTCCACTCGCGCCACTGCCCGATCTCGCCGCCCATGAACAGCAGCTTTTTGCCGGGATGCACGAACATGTAGCCGTAGAGCGACCGCAGGTTGGCGTGCTTCTGCCACACGTCGCCGGGCATCTTGTCCAGCATCGATCGCTTGCCGTGCACGACTTCGTCGTGCGAGAACGGCAGCATGAACTTCTCGCTGTAGGCGTACATCATCGAGAAGGTGATCTTGTTGTGATGCCACTTGCGATGGACCGGATCTTCCTTCGTGTAGTCGAGCATGTCGTGCATCCAGCCCATGTTCCACTTGTAGGTGAAGCCGAGGCCGCCCAGATGCACCGGCCGCGTCACGCCCGGCCACGACGTTGATTCCTCCGCGCACACGAACGTGCCGGGGCAATCGTGATCGATCAGCATGTTCAGCTGCTTGATGAATTCGATCGCGTCGAGGTTCTCGCGGCCGCCGTACTGGTTGGGCACCCACTCGCCTTCCTTGCGCGAGTAGTCGAGATACAGCATCGACGCGACCGCGTCGACACGCAGGCCGTCGATGTGGAATTCGTTCAGCCAGAACAGCGCGTTGCTGAGCAGGAACGATCGCACTTCGTGGCGGCCGTAGTTGAAGACCAGCGTGCCCCAGTCCTGGTGCTCGCCCTGGCGCGGATCGGAGTGCTCGTAGAGCGCCGTGCCGTCGAAGCGCGCGAGGCCGTGCTGATCTTTCGGAAAGTGTCCCGGCACCCAGTCGAGGATCACGCCGATGCCGGCGCGGTGAAACGCGTCGACGAGGAACTTGAAGTCCTCGGGCGTGCCGTAGCGGCTGGTCGGCGCGAAGAAGCCGATCACCTGGTAGCCCCACGATCCGGTGTAGGGATGTTCCATCACCGGCAGCAGCTCGACGTGCGTGAAGCCCATGTCCTTCACGTACGGCACGAGACGCTCCGCCATCTCGCGATAGGTATGCACGCGGCCATCCGGCGATCGCTGCCAGCTGCCGAGATGCACTTCGTAGACGGACATGGGCTTGTGCAGCCAGCGATCTTTCTTGGGACGCGTGTCCATCCAGTCCGCATCGCCCCACTCGTAGTCTTCGCTGTTCCACACGATCGACGCCGTGCGCGGCGGCGTCTCGAAATAGCGCGCGACCGGATCGGCCTTCAGCACCGTGTGACCGTCGGCGCCGAGCACTTCGAACTTGTAGTTCGCGCCCTTGGCCAGGCCGGGCACGAACGTCTCCCAGTATCCCGATTGCTGGAGCATCCGCATCGGGTGATCGCGCCCCTTCCAGTTGTTGAAGTCGCCGACGACGTTGATGCCGCGGGCGTTGGGCGCCCACACGGCGAAGTGCACGCCGCTCACACCCTCGTGCTCGATGACGCGGGAGCCGAGCTTCTCGAACGCCTGGAAGTGCGTGCCCTCACCGAGCAGGTGAAGGTCGAAACTCGTCAGCATATGGTGCGAGGCACGCTGCTATTATCGCCTGCGTGCCTTGCACCCTACACATATGAATAGACGACGATTCTTTTCGACGCTTCTTGCCGCCGGCGCGGCCGCTCCGGTGCTCGCGCAACAACCGCCGTCAGCCACGCCGCCGCGCATCGATCGCCTTCGCCTCGACGCCGCCGAGAGCATCTTCGGCGTCGACTTCAACGAAGCCGAGGAACAGATGGCGCTCAGCAGCGTCAATCGCAACCTCGACAGCTTCGAGCAGTTGCGCAAGCTCAACATCCCGCTCGATACGGAGCCGGCGATCACGTTCCGGCCGTATCTGCCCGGAAAGAAACCCACCGGCAAGGCGACACCGGGCGCGAAGCTGAAATTCGCGCGGCCCGTGGTGCCGGCTAATCTCAAGCCGGAAGAGATCGCGTTTCTTCCGGTCACCGCGCTCGCCACGCTGATCGAGACAAGGCGGATCACGTCAACCGAGCTCACGAAGATCTATCTCGATCGATTGAAGAAGTACGGCGAGACGCTGCACTGCGTGGTGACGCTCACCGAGGAGCTCGCGCTCAAGCAGGCTGCGGACGCTGACGCGGAGATCACGGCCGGCAAGTATCGCGGTCCGCTGCACGGCATTCCGTGGGGCGCGAAGGACCTGCTGGCGACGAAGGGCATCAAGACCACTTGGGGCGCGACGCCGTACAAGGATCAAGTCATCGATGTCGACGCGACGGTCGTCGAGCGATTGCGCGATGCCGGCGCGGTGCTGGTCGCGAAGCTGTCGATGGGCGCGCTGGCGCAGGGCGGCGTGTGGTTCGGTGGATCGACGCGCAATCCCTGGAACACCGAGCGCAGCTCGAGCGGATCGTCAGCGGGTCCCGGCGCCGCAACGGCTGCTGGTCTCGTCGGTTTCTCGATCGGCACCGAAACGCTCGGCTCGATCATTTCGCCGGCGGTCACCAACGGCGTCACCGGACTGCGGCCGACCTACGGACGCGTATCACGCTACGGCGCGATGGCGCTGTCGTGGACGATGGACAAGATTGGGCCGATGTGCCGATCGGTTGAAGATTGCGTGCTCGTGCTGAACGCGATCTATGGCAGCGACGGCAAGGACGACACGTGCACCGATGCGCCGTTGGATTGGAACCCGCCGTCGCCATCCGGCGGTCCGGCGGTCAAGCCCGCGCCATCGCTGGCGTCGCTCAGGATTGGCTACATCCAGAGAGAATTCGAAGGGGGTGGCGGGTTCGGCGGCGGAGGCACTCCCACCGACGCACAGCGCGCAGCCGCCGAGGGGCGCCGCGCGATGTACGCCGCAGCGCTCGACGTGTTCCGCAACGCCGGCGCGAAGCTCGAGCCGATGGCGATGCCCGACTTCCCCACCGGCGCGGTCGGGTTCGTGCTGAGCGCGGAAGCCGCCGCGGCGTTCGACGATCTCACGCGCAACAAGGAGCAGCTCGCGTCGCTGACCGGCCAGTCACCCGGCGACTGGCCCAACACGTTCCGCAGCTCGCGCTTCATTCCGGCGGTGGAATACATCCGCGCCATGCGCGCGCGCCGCCTGCTGATGCAGGAGATGGACAAGCTGATGTCGCAGTACGACGTGTTCTTGAGCCCGGCACCGGGCAGCAGCAGCTTGCAGGTGACGAACCTGACCGGTCATCCCGCGATCGCCTTGAAGTGCGGCTTCATCGACAACATGCCACAAGCGATCATGGTCACTGGACGGCTGTACGACGAAGCGACTGTCTGCCGGGTTGCGTTAGCGTACGAACAAGCCACTGAGTGGCATAAACGGAATCCTACGCTCGCGTAAATGCAAACACGAAGGACACGAAGACCACGAAGAATATTTTTCTAGATGCAGACAAGCTGCTTAGTAGCACTGGCGTTTAGAAAGATTGATCTTCGTGTCCTTCGTGCCTTCGTGTTTGCATTTCGTCAGCGTAGTTTCTGGCTTGGCTTCACGGTTTGGCTTACCAGTGGCGGCGTTCCTTTCTCGACCCAGCGCACGAGGTAGTCGAATGCCTCTCTGACCGTCGGGATGTAGGACGGTCCCTCACCCATCGCATCCGCGACATCCTTGTCGAGCTTCATGCGCGATTCGGCCGCGTACTGGAATCCGCCGATGCCGTCGTCATCGCCCGACACGTGCCAGACGCCTTCGACTTGATACAGCCGATGCCGATCCTTCGGCTCGACGCGATCGCGATACGCGCGGATCTCGCGGATCATCAGATCGTCCCACGTGCCGACCACTTCGATCGTCGGGATCGAAGGCTTCGCGGTTGAATTCTCGACGGCGCCGGATGGCGGTTTCGCGGTGACCGCGCTCGCGCCCGTGTAAGGCCAGAGCCGCCGCGCCGCGACCGGCGTCCCGATGGCTTCGGCATAGGAAACGATCTTCGGATCACGATCCGAGAGACCGGCGTGCGAGCGGGGATCGATCAGCGGCCACAACGCGGCCATGCGCTGCTGCCGATCCATGCGCGTGATCGCGTCGCCGCCGGCGCCGGCGATGATCAGCGCGCCGTCGAACGGCGTCGGCATCGATTCCGCGATCATTCGTGCAATACCGCCGCCCGCCGAGAGCCCGACGACGTAGGTGCGCACCGGCGTCGCTCTCCGAATGCGCGTGACGTGCTCGTGCGCCACCGTCTCGAACTGCATCGTCAACGCGTAGCCGCTACGCGTCCCGCCGATCCCGTCGCGATCGACGCTCGCATACGCGAAGCCGCGATCGAAGGCATAGGCGCCGATCACATCGTCGAGCGCGGTCTCGCTGGTGCCGTACACCTTGCCGCTTCGATCGATCGCATCGCCGCCACTACCGCCGTGCGCGCCGATGACGAGCGATCCGTTCCACTTGTCCGGGACTCGAATCACGAATCGTTTGACCGCCGGCTTGCCCTCGACGTCCAGGGTGACCAGGCCCTTTAGCTGGATCCCGCCCTTGACGGTCGTCTCGGTGACTGCCGAAACGGGCGATTGCGCCGCCGCAGACGACGCGAAGACGAGGAGGATGCTTGTTAGAATGATGCGCATGACAACCGCGACATTTGATACATCGGAAGGCACGTTCAAGGTCAAGCTCTTTGACGACAAGGCGCCGAACACGGTGGCCAATTTCGTGGGCCTTGCCGAAGGCACCAAGGAATGGACCGATCCGAAAACCGGCCAGAAGGTGAAGAAGCCCTTCTACGACGGCCTCATCTTTCACCGCGTCATCGACGGCTTCATGATCCAGGGCGGCTGCCCGATGGGCAACGGCATGGGCGGTCCCGGCTACAAGTTCGCCGATGAATTCGGTCCGGGCCTGCGCCACGACAAGCCTGCGCTGCTGTCGATGGCCAACGCCGGCCCGAACACCAACGGCAGCCAGTTCTTCATCACGCTCGCGCCGACGCCCTGGCTCGACAACAAGCACGCGATCTTCGGCGAGGTCACCGAAGGCAAGGACGTCGTCGACAAGATCGGCAAGACCCGCACCGGCGCGCAGGACCGTCCCGCGAAAGACATCGTCATCAAGTCGGTCAAGATTCAAAAGGGATGAGCAACGACCCCGCGTCGTTGATGCCTCAGGTTTACGACGAGCTGCGGCGGCTCGCGGCGAATTACATCCGGAACGAACGGCCCGGACAAACGCTGCAGGCCACCGCGCTCGTGCACGAGGCCTTCCTTCGCCTCAGCAAGGAAAAGAACCAGCCGTGGAAGAACCGCACGCACTTTCTGGCGATTGCCGCGCTGTCGATGCGGCAGATCCTGGTGCAGCGCGCGCGGGCGCGCCACGCGGAAAAGCGGGGCGGTAAAGACGCCGAGCGCATCACGCTCGACGAATCGGTGATGGCGGATCACACGCCAGACACGCCAGGCGGCGTCGACGTCCTTCAACTGGATGCCGCGCTCGAGAAACTCGCCGCCCTCGATCCGCAGCAGGCCAAGATCGTCGAGCTCCGCTACTTCGGAGGACTGACGGTTGAGGAAGCGGCTGAAGCCCTCGATATCTCTCCCGCGACCGTGAAGCGCCACTGGACGCTGGCGCGCGCGTTCCTGAAGAAGGAGCTCAGCCCGGCATGAGCAGCGCGGATCGGTGGCAACGCGTCGGCGCGTTGTTCGATCGCGCGCTCGCCACGCCGCCGCCGCAACGGCAGTCGCTCGTCCGCTCCTCTGCCGAGCCGTCGGACGTGCAGGACGAAGTCCTCGAGCTGCTGAAGTCTCACGACGACAGCCACGGCTTTCTCGAGCCGCCGGCGCTCCTGGCCGAAGGCGCCGAGATCGGCGCGTATCGGATCGAGCGCATCATCGGCCGCGGCGGCATGGGCGTGGTCTATCTCGCTGAAGACACACGGCTGCATCGGCGCGTCGCATTGAAGGCGCTTCCACCTCACCTGTTCCGCGACGATCGCATGCGCGCCCGGCTGCGCCAGGAAGCGCGCGCCGCCGCCGCGCTCTCGCATCCCGCAATCGCCACCGTCTATGCGCTCGAGGAGATCGGCGATCAGATCTTCATCGCGTCGGAATATCTCGAGGGCCACACGTTGCGCGAAGAGCTTCGCGCCGGGCCGCTCGGCGAAGCGCGCGCGCTCGAGATCGCGCGCGCCATTGCCGTGGCCCTCCAGGCCGCGCACGATCGCGGCATCGTGCATCGCGATCTGAAACCGGAGAACATCATCCTGACCGGCAGCGGCGGCGTGAAGATTCTCGACTTCGGCCTCGCGCAGTTCGACGTCGCGGCGCAGGACCTGGCGTCGGTGACGCGGCTGACCGATCCCGGCGTGATCGCCGGCACGCCGCCGTACATGGCGCCCGAACAGCTGCTCGGGCAACCAACCAGCGCGCGCACCGATCAATTCGCGTTCGGCGTGCTGCTCTACGAAATGCTGACCGGCAGGCATCCATTCGGCACCGGCGGCCTGCCGACGACGATCGCGAAAACACTCGCCGCCTATCCCGACAAGCCCGAGATCGACGCCGAGCTGTGGAGCATCATCAGCAGGACGATCGAGAAGAATCCCGACGATCGTTTTCCTTCGACCAAGGCGCTTGTCGCAGCACTGGCGGGCAATTTTGATCCCGTCAAGGATCGAACTCCCGACAAGAATCGAACTCCCGACAAGAATCACCTTCCCGCCGGGAACGCGAACGACGCAATGAGCTGGTGGATGATTCACCAACTCATTGTGGCGCTCGCGTACTGGTTCATGGTCTGGCCCACATGGCACGCGCACACGTGGGTAGGAAACTACGGTGTGCTCACCTTTCTCGCCACGCTCGCCATCGTCGTGGTCGGCGGCAACGTGCGATTGCACCTCTGGTTCACGGCGCGCACGTATCCCACGGAATTGCCGGCGCAGCTCGCCAACATCAGCCGCCTCGTTAAGACCGCCGATGTGGCATTCTCAGTCATCATGATCGGCATCGGCCTCGTCATCGCCGACACGCATACCGGTTGGAGCGCGTTGTTCGTATCCTTCGGCCTCGGCGCGGCGCTCGCATTCCTGGTGATCGAGCCCGCAACCGCGAGAGCCGCCTTTCGGAGCAGACTATGAGCCTGACGGTATGGGATGGCGACGAGGGCGTGGGGCAGGATCCACCGTCGTGGACGCTGACCGGGCACATGCTGCTCTGGAACGACGGCTCCCCTGCACACATCGACATGGCGCCGTTCAGGGCCGCTAACGACGGCTGGACCGCGGACCTGATGATCAGCCGCAGCACGCTCCAGGGCACCCGGTGGCTGACGATGCGGCTGCACCTGACGAAGGAGGTGCGCGCGGACTGGGAAGCGCATGGCACCTCGCCCCGCGCCCGCGCCCTTCAGGTGCTGGCCAATTACCTCCGCCTGACGGAATGGTATGAAGACGATATCGGCGTCCTCGACCTCAAGTAAGGATAAAATCGCGTCTGGAGTTTCCATCATGAGCCGTAATGCCACGCCCTTGTTCGGTGCCGCGCTCGCCGTTGCCCTTGCCGGCATGCTCGCCACCATCGCGCCGGTCAGCGGACAAACGCAGACTGCGAAACCCGCGGCCGCGAAGCCCGCGCCGCGCTGGGTCATGCCGCGCACGCCGGATGGCAAGCCGGATCTGCAGGGCAACTGGACCAACGAAACCCAGACGCCGCTCGAGCGCATGACGCAGGGTGGCAGCACGCTGACCGACGAGCAGGCGCAGAAGATCGAACAGCGCGCGCTCGACGTCGAGGCATATCGCGACAAGGCGAGCGATCCGAATCGCCCCGCGCCGCCAAAGGGTGGCGAGGCGGGCCGTCTCGCCGCGCCAGGCGAACGATCGTTCATCGAGCAGATTTCCGAAGCGGCCGGCGGCGCCGTGGGCGGCTACAACGGCTTCTGGCTGGATCCGGGGCTCAAGGTGATCCGCATCGACGGCGTCGCGCGCAGCTCGATCATCATCGATCCGCCGAACGGGCGCGTGCCCGGACTCACCGATCTTGGCAAGAAGCGGATGGCCGAGATCGCCGCGCGCAGCCGCAAGTTCGGCGAGTTCGATCATCCCGAGATGCGGCCGCTGGCGGATCGCTGCCTGCTGTCGTTCGGATCGAACGCCGGGCCGCCGATGCTGCCGAACTACTTCTACAACAACAACTACACGATCGTGCAGACGCCGGACAACATCGTGATCATGGCGGAGATGGTGCACGACACGCGCATCATCCGCATGAACGCGAAGGCGCACATCAACGCGCGCAACCAGCCGTGGCTCGGCGATTCGATCGGCCACTGGGAAGGCGACACGCTCGTCGTCGAGACCACCAACATCCACCCGATGCAGCGCGAGCAGACCAGCATCCTGTGGGCGTATCGCGGCGCGAGCGAGAAGCTCAAGGTCACCGAGCGCTTCACGCGCACCGGTCCCGACACGATCGTCTATCGCTTCACGATGGAGGATCCGGACGTCTTTACGGCGCCGTTCACCGGCGAGCTGCCGTTCACGAAGATCGACGAGATGGTCTACGAGTACGCGTGCCACGAGGGCAACTACGCGATGACCAACATCCTGTCGGGCGAGCGCACCAGAGAGCGTGAAGCGGCGGCGCAGAAGAAGCAGCAGTAGCCCGCCGCCGGAGGCCTGGCCAAGCTAAATAGGCACGCGGCTCCACGCCGCAATCAGCTCGGGCAAGTGCATCACTGAATTCGTCGACAACGCCTGGTCGCGCAATCGCGCGGCCAGCGTGTCGATGCCCACCTCGGCGGCCGTCGCCACTCCGGTTTTCTCGATCAACGGCAGCAGGCTGCGAATCGTCTGCCCCATGTATTCGTAAATCGCCGAGTCCGGCCCGGTCTCGACGCGCGACATGCCGAGCATCTGCGCCGGAGGCAATCCCGCGGCCCGGTACACGCCGGCCAGCCGCATACCCATGTAGATCTCGATCTTCGCGCGAGCAAACGTTTCGTTGATCCACGTGAGGCATTGGTCGAACAGGGGCACCGGCGGTACCGACAACACGCGCGGTTGCGCGAATTCCTGGAAGTAGATCAATCCGCCCGGCCTGGCGTAGCTGCGAAACGCTTTCATCCCCGCGACGTGATCGCCGAGGTAGAGCACGATCAGCCGGCCGATCACGGCATCGAATTCCGCGACGTACGGCAGTTTGGTGATGTCGGCCGCCTCGAAGGCGACGTTGGGAATCTTCGCGGCCTCGACGCGAGACCGCGCGAGCGTCACCGAGTCGGCGTTCATGTCGATGCCGGTGACGCTGCCGGTTGGCCCCACGATCGATGCGGCGAGCAGCGACACGTCGCCCGCGCCGCAACCAACGTCGAGGACCTTCATGCCGGGACCGAGCCCGGATTTCCTCAAGGTATGTTCGGTGAGATCGCCGAAGAAGGCGGCTTGCTTGATCAGGCGATCGAGCTCGCCTGCGTCATGACCCAGAATGTACTCTGGATGCTCGCCCTCCATCCCTACTTCTGGTCCTTATCCTTGCTGTCGGCGGCGGGCAGCTGCGGCAGGCCCGATGCCTTCGACGGCGCCAGCAGCCCGCTCCTGGTGTAGATCATCAGCTTGTCGCGCGTGTCGATGATGTCGAGGTTCCGCATCGTCAGCTGGCCGATGCGATCCTGCGGCGTGAAGAACACCTCCTCGCCCTTCTCCATCGTCAAGCGTTCCGGCTTGTAGGTGAGATTGGGGCTGTCGGTGTTGAGGATCGAATAGTCGTTGCCGCGCCGCAGCTCGAGGGTGACCTCGCCGGTGATCGGCCGCGCCACCCAGCGCTGCGCGGTCTCGCGCAGCATCAGCGACTGCGAGTCGAACCAGCGGCCCTGATACAACAACCGGCCAAGGCGGCGGCCGTTCATGCGGTACTGCTCGATGGTGTCTTCGTTGTGGATGCCGGTGACGAGCCGCTCGTAGGCGATGAAGAGCAGCGCCAGGCCCGGTCCTTCGTAGATGCCGCGGCTCTTCGCCTCGATGATGCGATTCTCGATCTGATCGCTCATGCCGAGACCATGGCGCCCGCCGATCGCATTCGCCTCGAGGAACATGTCGAGCGCGGTCGCGAACGTTTTGCCATTGATCGCGATCGGGTGGCCTTCCTCGAAGCGGATCGTGACCGCCTCCTTCTTCACGGACACGTCATCGCGCCAGAACGCGACGCCCATGATCGGCTGCACGATGGTCATGCCCTTGTCGAGGAACTCGAGATCCTTGGCTTCGTGCGTGGCGCCAAGGATGTTCGAGTCGGTCGAGTAGGCCTTTTCGACGCTCATCTTGTAGTCGAAGCCGTGCCGGATCATGTACTCCGACATTTCCTTGCGGCCGCCGAGCTCGTCGATGAACTGCTGATCGAGCCACGGCTTGTAGATGCGCAGCCCCGGATTGGCGAGCAGGCCGTAGCGATAGAAGCGCTCGATGTCGTTGCCCTTGAACGTCGAGCCGTCGCCCCAGATGTTGACGTCGTCTTCGCGCATCGCGGCGACGAGCATGGTGCCGGTGACGGCGCGGCCGAGCGGCGTGGTGTTGAAGTAGGTCTGCCCCGCCGTGGAAATGTGGAACGCGCCGCATTGCAGCGCCGCCATGCCTTCGGCGACCAGCGCCTCGCGGCATTCGATCAGCCGCGCCTTCTCGGCGCCGTAGGCCATCGCCTTGCGTGGAATTTCGTCGTAGTCCTTCTCGTCGGGCTGGCCGAGGTTCGCGGTGTAGGCGTAGGGAATCGCGCCCTTCTCGCGCATCCAGTGGAGCGCGGCGCTGGTGTCGAGACCGCCTGAAAACGCGATGCCGACTTTTTCTCCGACGGGCAGGCTCTGCAGAATATTGGGCACAGACCGTCAATCTTATTTCAGGAAACGCTCGATCGCTTCGATTACGCGGGACGGCTCTTCTTCATGCGGCCAGTGCCCCGCGCCCTCGATCATTTCCACCTGCGCGCCGGGCAGCAGCGTCCGCCAGCGTTCGAGTTGATACGGCTGGAAGGCGCTGTCTTTCATGCCCCAGACGATCAGGACCGGCATTTCCCGCAACCGCTCGATGCGATCGAGCAGCGACTGGTAATGGGCGCGCGATCCGAGCAGCGATTTCGCCAGCGCGTGCAGCACCAGCACGCGCGCGTCGCGATCCCGAAACACATCGAGGTAACGACGATGAATCGCTTTCGTGAGCTTCCGCTTGTCGCCATAGGCCGACGGCATGATCAGGCGCAGTGATGCGTTCGCATAGCGATACAGGAAGCGGCCAAGCGGGCCGCCGATCAGTTTCGCGGGACGCGCCATTTTCGGATCGTCGTCGATCGGCCACGCCCAGGTATTCAGCATCACCAGCCGGTTCACACGAGGGTTCACGGCGAGAGCTAGAGGCAATCCAATCGGACCGCCAAAGTCATGGACGACGAGCGTCAATTTGTTCAAGCCAAGACGGTCAACGAATTCGTTCAATACACGGGCGTGCGCTTCCGGTGTGTAGGCGAACGATCGCGGGCGCGACGATTCACCGAACCCGAGATGATCGGGCGCGATGCAGCGGAATCGCTTCGACAGCGCGGCGATCAAATGCCGGTACTCGTAAGAATTCGTCGGCGTGCCGTGCACGAACAGGATCGGCGGGCCCGATCCTTCGTCCGCATAGTTCATTTCGCCGTCGGCAAGGGCGACTCGCATAACGTCCTCAGAGCTCAACCGTAGGACAGCCCCGAGCTTTTCCGCAAGTGTGATGGTACTGACCCCGCGGACGTACGGCTGTGGTCTGAATGTTGCTAGGTCACTTTCGGAGGCGTAAAGACAGCCCCAATGGGGCCTGAAACCGGGTGACCCGGCGGAGGGTGTGTCGTTAGGGTGCGTACTTTGGAGAGGCCTATGCCACGGCAGGGATTAGTGCAACCGGAGATCCTGACGGAACGCACGGCCCAGACCGGAATTGTCGGTCTGGATGACGTGCTCAACGGCGGTTTGGCGCGCGGGCGGCTGTACCTGGTCGAAGGCGTTCCTGGATCGGGCAAGACCACGCTGGCGATGCAGTTTCTGATCGAAGGGGCGCGGCGCGGAGAGCCGGTGCTCTACATCACGCTGTCGGAAACGCGCGAGGAACTCGCCAGCGTCGCCGAATCACACGGGTGGGATTTGACCGGCGTGTCGATACGCGAACTGCTCCCCCAGGAAAACGCGCTCGAATCCGACGAGCAGTACACGATGTATCACCCCTCCGAGGTGGAGCTCGCCGCCACCACCAAGTCGATCCTCGAAGACGTGGAGAAGCTCAAGCCGACCCGCATCGTCTTCGATTCGCTCTCGGAGCTGCGGCTCGTGGCCGGCAACCCGCTGCGCTATCGCCGCCAGATTCTCGCGCTCAAACAATATTTCTCGGGGCGGCAGTGCACGGTGATGCTGCTCGACGACATGACGGCGACCGATCATGATCTGCACGTGCAGAGCATCGCGCACGGTGTGATCCTGCTCCAGCACCTCAGCCCGGAATATGGCGCGGAGCGGCGGCGCCTGCGCGTGATCAAGTACCGCGGCAGCGAATTTCGCGGCGGCTACCACGACTACTTGATCAGGAAAGGCGGCCTGGTCGTGTTCCCACGTTTGATCGCGGCGGAACACCGGCAGGACCACAGCGCGACGAAGATGGCTTCGAACGTCAAGGAGCTGGACGACCTGCTTGGCGGCGGTATCGAGGAAGGCACCAGCACCTTGATCGTCGGCGGCGCCGGCACCGGCAAGTCGACGATCTCGGCACAGTTCTGCGTGGCCGCGGCCACACGCGGGCAGAAGTCGATCGTGTTCATGTTCGACGAGAGCCCGAGCACGCTGTTTACGCGATGCAGCGGTCTCGACATCGACATGGAACGGCAGGTTCAGGCCGGCCTCATCAAGATCGTCCAGGTCGATCCCGCCGAGCTTTCGCCGGGCGAGCTCGCGTTCATGATCCGCGAGGCGGTGGAGCGCGACGGCGTGAAGGTCGTCGTCGTCGACAGCCTCAACGGCTACCTGAACGCGATGCCGGAAGAACGGTTCCTGACGATCCAGCTGCACGAGCTGCTGATGTACCTGTCGCAAAAGGGCGTCGCCTCGCTGCTGATCGGCGCGCACCACGGCATCATCGGCGACAGGATGCAGGCGCCGGTCGACGCCAGCTATCTCGCCGACGCGGTGATCCTGCTCCGCTACTTCGAGGCGAAGGGCGAAGTGTGCCAGGCGATTTCAGTGGTCAAGAAGCGCGGCGGCTTGCACGAGCGCACGATTCGCGAGTTTTCCATGAACGATGGACGGCTTCGGGTCGGCGATCCGCTGCGTCACTTCCGCGGCGTGCTGACCGGCGTGCCGGTCTATGAAGGCTCGCGCGAGCCGTTGATGGGAACCGAGCGGCGTAAATGATCGCCTCCGCCCAGGATCTGCGGATCCTCATCATGGCGCCGACGGCGAAAGACAGCGGGATTACCACGGAGCTGCTCAACGGCGCCGGGATCGAGACCGCGTCGTTCACGAGCGTCGCGACGCTGGTCGAAGCGCTCAACGACGGCGCGGCGGCGATTCTGGTGGCGGAGGAGCACCTGGCCGCGGCGCAGAAGTCGCCGCTCGCGGCCTGGCTGACGCGCCAGCCACCCTGGTCGGATCTGCCCATCCTGATCCTGACGCGGCCCGGCGCCGATTCGCCTGAGTCTGCGGAGGCGTGGCGCACGCTGGGCAACGTCACGTTGCTCGAGCGGCCGACGCGCGTCAGCACGCTCGTGAGCGCGGCGCAGACCGCGATTCGCGCGCGATCGCGCCAGTACCAGATTCGCGGCCACCTCAGCGAGCGGTTGAAGAACGAACAGGCGCTTCGCTCGGCCGATCGGCGCAAGGACGAATTCCTGGCGACGCTCGGCCACGAGCTGCGCAATCCGCTCGCGCCGATCTCGAACAGTCTCGAAATCATGAAGCTGTCGGGCGCGTTCAACAACGCGCAGACCGAGCAGGCCGGCCAGGTGATGGAGCGGCAAATCCATCACCTCAACCGCCTCGTCGACGACCTGCTCGAGGTCTCGCGCATCACGCGCGGCGTCATCGAAGTCCGCAAGGAACCGCTCGACCTGACGAGCATCGTCAAGGCGGCGATCGAGACGAGCCGGCCGGTCCTGGACAACCTGCGCCACCAGCTGGTCGTCGAGCTCGGAGACGAGCCGATGTGCGTGGGCGGCGATCCGGTGCGCCTCACGCAGGTCTTCGCCAACCTGCTGAACAACGCGGCGAAGTACACGAACCACGGCGGGCGCATTTCGATCTCGACACGCCGCGAGGATGGCGACGCGGTGATCAGGGTGACGGACAACGGCATCGGCATCGCGCCCAATGCCCTCGCGCAAGTCTTCGACATGTTCATGCAGGTCGATCGCTCGACGCGGCGATCGCAGGGCGGGCTCGGCATCGGCCTGACGCTGGTGAAGAGCCTGGTCACGATGCATGGCGGCAGCGTCGAGGCGCGCAGCGAGGGACCGGGGCTGGGGAGCGAATTCGTGGTGCGGTTACCGGTACTGGTCGAAGCCTCGGCGGCGCACGAGCCGTCGCGGCGCATCACCCCGCTGCCGTCGCGGCGCATCCTGATCGTCGACGACAGCCGCGACGGCGGCGAGAGCATGGCGATGCTGCTGCGCGTGCTTGGCGCCGAAGTCGCGCTCGCGCACAGCGGGCGTCACGCGCTCGAATGCGTCGACACGTTCAGGCCGGATGTCGTGCTGCTCGACATCGGCATGCCCGGCATGGATGGCTACGAAGTGGCGCGACGCATCCGCGCCAATCCAGCCAATCGGCATCTCCAGTTGATTGCGCTCACCGGTTGGGGCCAGGACGAGGATCGCCGTCGATCCGTTGCGGCGGGCTTCAATCACCATCTCGTCAAGCCCGCGGACATCGAACAACTCCGCCAATTGCTCACGGTCGCGTAATCAGGTCCCCACCTTAGGCACCTCAGGCACCCGAGGCACCCCAGGCACCTTGAATTTATTGGCATGCGTCTTGATATGTAGTGTTGTATGAACACGACTGCGTCCAAGACGAGCAAGACTCAAGATTTTCTGCGCTGGCAGTTTCGCCTGCGCAATCGCCTGCTGACCTGCGGCATCGCCAAGAGCGATGCGTCCGGGTACAGCGTGGTGACCGTTCCTCATAACAACGTGCGCAAGGGCACGGTGGAGATCTACAAGGACCTCGTGTCCGCGTTGCAGCGTCACGCGTCGATCGCCGCGCAGCTGCGCGCCGACGGCTGGCAGATCGCGTCGTACACGACGACGTAGGGATCAGGGATCAGGGATCGGGGATCGGGGATCGGGAACGGATAGTTCGAATATCGCGGCCACCCAGGCCGCGCGTAAATTCTTCTTCGTGGCCGTCTAACAATCAGACGGCCATTCAACCCCAGCGCTAACAGTTTCTTCGCAGAAGCTGACGCGTCTCATGTGGCCTGTCACTTGCATTGGTGAAAGGCAGGAACTATGAAGACGCGCTTGACGCTCGCGGCTCTCACGATAATCGGGATGCTTGGCGCATCCGGAACGACAGACGCGAACGAAAAATTGGCACTGCGGGTGACACCGAATGTCAGCAGCGCGCCGAGCACCGTCATCGTACGTGCGACCGTGGCGAGGAACAGCGAGAACCGGTGGCTGGTCATCGAAGCCGATTCGGGCGAGTTCTTCCGCAGCAGCGAAATTCAGCTTGATGGCGATCGTGCCCCGATCGTGACGGAGATTCGCCTGCCGAATCTCCCCGGCGGCGAATACACCGTCGTAGCTGTGTTGCGCAACAACATGGGCGAGGAAACGATCGTGCGGCGCACGGCCCTCGTGCTGTCGAAATTCGGCGAGCCTCCGAAGTAGATCCGAGATCCGAAATCCGAGATCCGAGATCTACTTGTAGTCCTCGCGGATCGGCGCGAATGCGTCGAGGACGCGACACGCCGTCAGCGCGCGGCCCGAGTGCCGCGCCTCGGGCGGGATCACGAACACCTGGCCAGGCGCGAGCCGATGCGCGACGCCGTCCACCACCAGCTCCAGTTCACCGGCAATCATGCTCACGATCTGCTCGTGCGGATGCTGATGTTCGGGGAACGTCGCGCCCGCATCGATCTCCACCCATGAGTGCGACACGCGCTCGCTGTGAATGAGTCGTGCGCGCAGGCCCGGGAAGATCTCGCGCACGGGTAATCGATCGACCTGAATGAGCGGCATCGAACTACGTTACACCAGCGTCTCGACCAGCTCTGCCGCCACGGTAGCGCGCTGCCGACCTTTGGTGAGCGGTAACCAGCTTTAGCTGATTTGCCGACGGAAATCCCCGAAATCCAGCCCAAGAGCTGGTACCGATCTTGGATCCTCAAGCATGTTTGCTCTTCACTGCTGTGCGCGCCGGGATTCGGGACGGCCAAAAGCCATTTCGCGACGAACCGCTGAGCTCCGAGCGGCTCGATGAGCGGGCGCTCGCCCTCGCGGCCAGCTTCACGATCGATTCGCGGCGCCGCCACGCGCGCAGCATCTATCCGCGCCTGCGCGACAACGAGCGCGTCCTCGACGCCGCCTATCGCACGCTCGCCGAGGACGTGCGCGAAGGCGCCTTCGTCACGCCCGCCACCGAGTGGTTCCTCGACAACTTCCACCTGATTTCGTCGGAGCTCGTGGAAATCCGCGAGCACCTGCCGCGCCGCTACTACCGGCAGCTGCCCTCGCTCGCGACGCGTGAGGAAGCCGGCGAGGCGCGCATCTATGCGATGGCGGTCGCGCTGCTCCGCCATACCGACAGCCGGCTCGATCTGCCGCAGCTCGCGCTGTTCCTGAACAGCTATCAACGCGTCGCGCCGTTGACGCTCGGCGAGCTCTGGGCCTGGCCCAGCATGTTGAAGCTCGCGCTGATCGAGAACCTGCGCCGCCTGGCCGACGAGATTCTCGCCAGCCGCGCCGCGCGGCTCGGCGCCGACGAGGACGTCGCGCAGATCGACGCGGGCCCGCCGGATGACGAGGTGGTGATTCCGAACGACGCGCACGACGCGTACCTGATGCAGATGCTGCATCGCGCGCGCGAGTACGACGTGCGCCGCTCGCCGCTGCGCGCCGCGCTGGAGCGCAACCTCACCGGCCGCGGATTGATGGCCGAGGATATCGTGCGCGCCGAGCAGCAGCGGCAGGCCGCGAGCCAGGCCTCGGTGGCGAACGCGATCACCAGCCTGCGGCTGTGCACGACGATCGACTGGCGCGATTACGTCGAGGGCGTGAGCCTCGTCGAAAACGTGCTGCGCCGCGATCCGTCGGGCATCTATTCGCGGATGGATTTCCTGAGCCGCGATCGCCAGCGCCGCGCCGTGGAGGAGCTCGCCGAACCGAACGCCGAGTCGCAGATCAGGGTCGCGCTGAAGGCGGTGGAGACGGCGCGGCAGGTCGCCTCGCAGTCGCGCAGCCGCGCCGCCGCCCATGTCGGCTATCACCTGATCGGCCGCGGCCGCGCCGGCCTCGAGCTGGATCTCGGCTATCACCCGAAGCTGAAATCGCGCGTGCGCCGCGTGGTCAGGGCCCACGCCACGGGCGTGTATCTCGGCGCGCTGGGCGCGGCGCTGGCACCGCTGCTTGCCGCGGCGCTCGCCTATGCGTGGCTGCTCGGCGCCGCCCCGGCGATGCTCGCGGCGGTCGCGATCCTGTGCCTCATTCCGGCGAGCGAACTGGCGATCGCATTCGTGCAGAAGCTCGCCAGCCGCTTCGTCTATCCCGAAGCGCTGCCACGCCTCGAATTCCTCGACGGCGTCCCCGAAGAATCCAAGACCATCGTCGTGATCCCGACGCTGCTCACCAGCATCGAAGGGGTCGCGTCGCTGCTCGAACATCTCGAGGTGGTCGCGATCGCCAACCGCGATCCGCGCATCCACTTCGCGATTCTGTCGGACTATGCCGATGCTCCGGCACGCGTCGCCGTGGACGACGAAGCGATCCTCGCGGCGGCGCGATCCGGCATCGAGGATCTGAACGCGCGCGCCGGCGGCGAGCCGGGCCCGAAGTTCTTTCTCTTCCACCGCGATCGGCAATGGAACGAGCGCGAGCAGGTGTGGATGGGATGGGAGCGCAAGCGCGGCAAGCTCGAGGAATTCAACCGGCTGGTGCGCGGCGCCACCGACACGAGCTTCACCACGCAGGTCGGCCCGCTCGACGCGCTCGCCGGCATCAAGTACTGCCTCACGCTCGACTCCGACACGCAGCTGCCGCGCGATGCCGCGCGCGAATTGATCGGCATCATCTCGCACCCGCTCAACCGGCCGGTGATCGATCCGAAGAGCAAGCGCGTCATCGACGGCTACGGCATCCTGCAGCCGCGCGTCAGCGTGACGATGGCGAGCGCGGCAGGATCGTTGTTCGCGCGCACCTACGCCGGCCACACCGGCGTCGATCCCTACACCACCGCGGTGTCGGACGTCTATCAGGACCTGTTCGGCGAAGGGATCTTCACCGGCAAGGGCCTCTACGACATCGACGCGTTCATGACCGCGCTCGAAGGGCGCGTGCCCGAGAACGCGCTGCTGTCACACGATCTCTTCGAGGGCCTCCACGCGAGGGCCGCGCTCGTCACCGACGTCGAGGTCGTGGACGACTACCCGTCGAACGTGCTGACGCACGCGCGCCGCCAGCATCGCTGGGTGCGCGGCGACTGGCAGATCCTGTGGTGGCTGTTCCCGTGGGTGCCGACGCGCGGCGGCCTCGAGCGCAATCGCCTGCCGCTGATCTCGCGCTGGAAGATTCTCGACAACCTGCGCCGCAGCCTGGTGGCGCCGTCGCTGGTGGCGCTGTTCATCGCGGGCTGGGCGTTCCTGCCCGGCCGCCCGATCGTGTGGACGCTGGCCGCGCTCGCCACGATGTCGTTCGCGGCAATCGCCCGGGCGCTCTCGGTCTTTGCCGGACCGCGCAAGGGCCTGGGCCTGAAGGTGTTCCTCCGCGCCTGGGCCGAGGACCTCGGCACCGATTTCGCGCGCATCGCGATTCACCTGACCTTCCTCGCGCACCAGGCGTGGGACATGCTCGACGCCGTTGGCGTCACGCTGGCGCGGATGCTGACGGGACAGGGGCGCTTCCTGCAGTGGGAGACCGCGGCGGCGGTGGCGGCGCGGGCCAGGCGCCTCGGCGTCGACGGCTTCTACGAGGCGATGCGGGCCAGCCCGATCATCGCCGGCATCGCGTTCGTCACCATTCTGATCGCGCGCCCGCAGGGCCTGCCGGCGGCGCTGCCGATCATCGCGCTCTGGGCGATCGCGCCGCTGATCGCGTATCAGCTCAGCAAGCCGGCGCCGTCATCGCGACCGGAAATCACGCACGACGATCGCGAGTACTTGAAGACCGTGGCGCGGGCGACGTGGAAGTACTTCGAAACGTTCGTCGGCGCCGACGATCGCTGGCTGCCGCCCGACAACGTGCAGCTCGATCCCGAGCCGCGCATCGCCCATCGCACCTCGCCGACCAACATCGCGATGAGCCTGCTCGCCTCGGTGTCGGCGCACGACCTCGGCTTCATCGACGCCGGCGCGTTGGTCGAGCGCCTCGAAGCCACGCTCACGACGATCGACCGGCTCGAGCACTTCGAAGGGCACCTGCTGAATTGGTACGACACGCAGAACCTGATGCCGCTGATGCCGAAGTACGTGTCGACGGTGGATAGCGGCAACTATGCGGCCGCTCTGCTCACGCTGTCGGCGGCGATGCGCGAGCTCGCGCAAAGCCAGGGTGAGGAAGACGAGGGCCGGGCGCGGGCGGCGCGCATGATCTCGATCGCCGATCGCGCCGACGCCTACTTCGACGAAATGCGCTTCGGCTTTCTCTACGACCGCAAGCGCCAGCTCTTCGCCATCGGCTACCGGCTCGCCGATCAGTTCGGCGGCGCGCGGCTCGACGCGTCGTTCTACGACCTGCTCGCGTCCGAGGCGCGGCTGGCCAGCTTCATCGCGATTGCGAAGGGCGACGTGCCGGAGCGGCACTGGTTCCATCTCGGCCGCCTGATCACCAGCGTGCGCGGATCTCCGGTGCTCCTGTCGTGGAGCGCGACGATGTTCGAGTACCTGATGCCGCTGCTGGTGATGCGGAACTTCCCGGAGACGCTGCTCGACGAGTCGTGCCGCATGGCGGTGCGTCGGCAGATCGATTACGGCATCACGCGCGGCACGCCGTGGGGCATCTCGGAGTCCGCGTATCTCGCCGTCGATCGCGCCGGCAACTATCAGTACAAGGCCTTCGGCGTGCCGGGGCTCGGCCTGAAGCGCGGCCTCGGCGACGAGCTGGTCATCGCGCCGTATGCGACGGCGCTGGCGGTGATGATCGATCCGGCGCGGAGCGCCAAGAACCTTCGCCGCCTGGCCGCGGATGGACTCTTCGGCGAGTACGGATTCTTCGAATCGGTCGACTACACCGATCGCGCCGGCGGGCGCATCAGCGGCACCGGCACGCCGGTGACCGCGTTCTTCGCGCATCACGCCGGCATGTCGTTGATCGCGATGGCCAACGCCATCAACGGCGACGTGATGGTCCGCCGCTTCCATTCGGATCCGCGCATCCGGGCGACCGAGCTGCTGCTGCAGGAGCGCGTGCCGCGCCAGCGTCCGGTCACCGAGCCGCGTCCGGAAGACACGATGTTCGTGTCGCCGCCCAACATCGCCGTGCCGCTGCGCCGCTATCGCACGCCGCACACGATCATGCCGCACACGCAGTTCCTGTCGAACGGCAAGTACGTGGCGGCGGTCACCAACGCGGGCGGCGGCGCCAGCTTCTGCGGCACGATGGCCGTGACGCGATCGCGCCGCGACTCGACCACCGACCCGGGCAGCAACTTCATCTACCTGCGCGACGTCCGCAGCGGCGAGGTCTGGTCGCCGACCTACTTGCCGATGCGCCGCGAGCCGGAGCGGTATCTCGCCACGTTCCAGCCCGAGATCGCGGTGTTCGATGCCAAGGCCGAAGAGATCGCCACCAAGCTCGAGATCGCGGTCTCACCGGAACACGACATCGAGGTGCGGCTGCTGCATCTCGTGAATCACAGCGATCGGGTAAGGGAGATCGACGTCACCAGTTATGTCGAGCTCGCGCTCGCCTTGCCCCGCGACGATTACGCGCATCCGGCATTCGGCAAGCTGTTCATCGAAACCGAATACCTGCCCGAACGCAACGCCCTCATCTGCCATCGGCGCCCGCGCGATGCGCGCGATCCGGGCACGTGGGCGATCCACGTGCTGGGTCTCGACGGCCGCGCGCACGGTCCGCTCGAATGGGAGACCGATCGCGCTCAATTCATCGGCCGCGGCCGCACGCTCGACCGCCCGCTGGCGCTCGACGGCCGGCCCCTCTCCGGCAGCACCGGGTTCGTACTCGATCCGATCTTCAGCCTGCGGCAGCGCGTGCGCTTGCCCGCGGGCGAATCCGTCCGCGTCTGTTTCGCGACCGGGACCGCTCCGGATCGCGAGACGGCCCGCGCGCTCGCGCTCACTTACCGCGATCCGGCAACGGCGATGCGGACGCTGGCGCTCGCGCTCGCGCACGCGCAAGGCATGCGCCGCCATCTCGACATCTCGAACGAAGACGCGGTGTTGTTCGAGCGG
>Ga0207428_10000731_pt1 | contig 37804 bp, 34 predicted proteins | sample RhiMethybrSRZTD1_FD_187600 | JGI IMG/M metagenome (GOLD analysis project Ga0207428, IMG submission 187600) | Populus rhizosphere microbial communities from Tennessee, USA - Rhizosphere MetaG P. TD hybrid SRZTD1 (SPAdes) (version 3) | ecosystem: Host-associated > Plants > Roots > Rhizosphere >...
GCGAGCTCGGGGTCGAGCCGTCGCCGGCGCTGCGGGACGCGGCCGACACCTCGGCCGGCCCTGGCCGCCCTGGGCGGCGCGCTGGTCCACCCACCGGGAGCTGGGGTTCGTCGAGGTGCAGGCCGGCCGGCGCCAGACCGCCGAGGCCTGGCTGGCCAGGGCCGAGGCGCTGGCCGACACCGACGCCCAGCTCGCCCCGATCCTCGGGGTGCGGGGCATGACGCCTCCGACGTCGCGGAGTACCCGGCCGCCTTCGAGCACCTCCGGGAGTCGGTGGAGCGGGCCGAGCGCGGCGGCGACGCCCGCCAGCAGGCCTGGTCGCTGTCGCTCCTGGCCCGCGCCCACCCGCTGCGCGACGAGCGCAGCCAGGCCGCCTTCGCCCTCGGCCGCTCCCTGGAGCTGGTCCAGGAGCAGCGGTGGATCGCCTTCCTGCCCTGGCCGCAGGCCCTGGAGGCGAGCTGGAGCTCCGCGCCGGCCGCCTCGCCGCCGCCGGCGAGCGGTTCGAGCATGCCTACGCGCTGGCCTGCCAGCTGGGCGACCCCTGCTGGGAGGGCATGGCCGCGCGTGGGCTGGGGCTGCTCCGGGCCACCGTGGGCGACCATGCCAAGGCCACGGCCTGGCGGCGCTGGCCACGCGCGGCGGCATGCGCGAGCTGGTGGTCCGCGCCCACCTCCACCGCAGCCACCTCGGCGACCCGACCGCCCTGGCCTCCCCGGCTGCTGGCCGGCAGCATCGACAACCCCGCCCTGGCCCGCCTGCTCGACCGCGGTCCGGGCTAGGAGCGGTCGGCCTCGGCCACCGCGAACAGCTGCCAGTCGCCGTCGACGCCCTTCAGCCGGTGGCTGCCGCGGTCGGCCAGGGCCACGTCGGAGCCGGCGACCAGGTCGTGGACGGTCCGGGAGACGAAGATCTCGCCGGGGCCGGCGGCGGCCATGATGCGGGCGGCGATGTGGACGGCGATGCCGCCGAGGTCGTCGCCGCGCAGCTCGACCTCGCCGGCGTGGAGCCCGGCCCGGAGCCGGAGGTCGATGTCGCCGAGCTGCTCGCGCAGGGTGACCGCGCAGGCGATGCCCCGGCCGGGGCCGTCGAAGGTGGCCAGGAGCCCGTCACCCATCGTCTTGACCAGCCGCCCGTCCCACTGCTCGACCAGGCGGCGGCCCAGGTCGTCGTGGACCTGGAGCAGCTCCCGCCAGCGGCGGTCGCCGAGCTGGGCGGCGCGCTCGGTCGAGCCCACGAGGTCGGTGAACAGGACCGTGGCCAGCACCCTGGTCGTGGGGACGTGCTGGCGCACCCCGGTCAGGAACTCCTCGATGTGGCCGAGGGTGAGCTCGGGCGTCTCCCAGATCAGGGGGCCGTCGGAGCCGGGCAGCTCGACCAGCCGGGCGTCGGGGAGGTGCTCGGCCAGGTAGCGCCCGTGCTCGATCGGGAGCAGCGGGAACTCGCGGCGGTGCAGCACCAGCACCGGCGCCTGGACCAGCGGGAGCAGCGGGCGGACGTCCACCTGGAACAGGGCGCGCAGGAAACGGTGGACCGTCCGGGGGCTGGCCATCGAGCGCTGCATCCTGGCCACCCAGCGGCGGAACCGCTCGTCGCCGGCCCGGCTGGGGATGGCGGTGGTGATCGGCTCGGCCGTCCCCCAGGTGTCCTCGACCCGGGAGATGATGGCCTCGGCCCGCTCCGGCGGGATGCCGATCGGGTAGTCGTCGGCGGCCACGTAGCGGGCGCTGGCGTTGCCGAGGACCAGGGCGCTGGTCCGCTCGGGGCGGGTGGCGGCGAAGAACAGCGCCATCGGGCCGGCCTCGGCGGTCGTGGCCATGAGCGCGGCCCGCGGCGAGCCGGCGGCGTCCATGACCGCGGCCACCTCCTCGGCATAGGCCTCCCAGGGCGGCGGCATGGGCTCGGGGAGGGGATCGGAGGCGCCGGTCCCGCGGCGGTCGAACAGGATCAGCCGGGAGAAGGAGGCCAGCCGGCGCAGGAACACCGCGGTCGGCGGGTCCTCCCACTGGAGGTCCACGTGCCCGAAGGCGCCCATGGTCAACACCAGGTCGGGCCCCTCGCCGAGCACCTGGTAGGCGACCCGGTCCTCCCCCAACCGCGCGTATGTCGTCTCGGGCTGCACGCCGCTCCAGATGTCCGCCGGACCGTCGCAGGATTCTACTAAGGTGGCAGCACCGTGCCCGCCTGGATCTGCGCAACCTGCGCCAACCACTACCCGGAGACGCCGTCGCCGCCCGGGGCCTGCGTCATCTGCGCCGACGAGCGCCAGTGGGTGCCGGCGTCCGGGCAGCGTTGGACCACGGCCGGGGAGCTGGCCGCGGCCGGCCACCGCGGCGACGTCCGCGAGGTCGAGCCGGGCCTGCTCGGGATCGGGGTCGACCCGCCGGTGGCCATCGGCCAGCGGGCCCTGCTGGTCCGCACGGCCGAGGGGAACCTGCTCTGGGACCCGCCCGGCTACCTGGACGAGGCGGCCGTGCGGGCGGTCAGGGACGCCGGCGGGCTGCGGGCCGTCAGCGCCAGCCACCCCCACTTCTACGGGTCGATGGCCGAGTGGAGCCGCAGCTTCGACGCCGAGGTGCTGCTGGCCGAGGCCGACGCGGCCTGGATGACCCGGCCGCCCGAGCGGCCGCCGGTGACCTGGTCGGGCTCGCTGGCCGTCCTGCCCGGGGTGACCCTGGTCCAGTGCGGCGGCCACTTCCCGGGCAGCGCGGTGGTCCACTGGGCCGAGGGGGCCGGCGGCGCCGGGGTGCTGCTGAGCGGCGACACCATCTTCGTGACCCCCGGCGAGGACCGGGTCACCTTCGTGCGCAGCGCCCCCAACCGGCTGCCCCTGCCCGAGCGGGACGTCCGCGGGGTGGTCGAGGCGGTCCGGCCGTACGCGTTCGACCGCATCTACGGCGGCTGGTGGCAGCCGGTGCTGCGCCGGGACGCCCGGGCGGTGGTCGAGCGCTCGGCCGAGCGGTACATCCAGTGGCTGCGCGGCGAGGCCGAGGACCGGTGACCGCCCGCGCCTGGCTGCTGTTCGCCGCCGTGTCGGTGGTGTGGGGGGTGCCCTACTTCTTCATCAAGGTCGCGGTCGAGGCGGGCGTGCCCCCCGGGTTCGTGGCCTGGTCGCGGGTGGCGCTGGGGGCGGCGCTGCTGCTGCCGGTGGCCTGGCGGCGGGGGGCGCTGCGTGGCCTGGGTGGCCGCTGGCGGGCCGTGGCCGCCTACGCCGCCTGCGAGGTCGCGCTGCCGTTCCTGCTGATCGCGGCGGGCGAGCAGCGGGTCGCCTCGTCGCTGGCCGCGATCCTGATCGCCTCCATGCCCCTGATGGTGGCGCTGCTGTCCCCGGACGACCGGCCGACCGGGCTGCGGCTGGCCGGGCTGGTCATCGGCTTCGGCGGCGTGGTCGCCCTGCTCGGGGTCGACGTCGCCGGCCGGCCCGGCGAGCTCCTCGGGGCCGTCCTGATCCTGGTGGCCACCCTCTGCTACGCGACCGCGACGATCATCGTCAACCGGGGGCTGGCCGACCTCGACCCGCTGGGACCGATCGCGGCCAGCCTGGCCCTGGCCACCCTCGGGCTGGTGCCGGCGGTGGCCCTGGCGCCGCCCGTCGGGGTGCCGCCCGCCGATGCGCTGGGGGCGCTGGCCGTGCTCGGCTTCGTCTGCACCGCGCTCGGGCTGGTGCTGTTCTTCCGGCTGATCGTGGAGGCCGGGCCGAGCCGGGCCAGCGTCATCACCTACGTCAACCCGCTGGTGGCGGTCGTCCTGGGCGTGGCCGTGCTGGACGAGCGGCTCGGGGCCATGTCGCTGGTCGGGCTGCTGGCCATCCTCGGCGGCTCGTGGCTGTCGACCCGCGGCCGCCGGGCGGGGCCCGGACACGAACCGACCCCGGGCCGTGACGGTGGCACGGGCGCCGGGGTCGGGGGTCGGTGGGCTTGACTGGCCGGGCGGCTCATCGTGCGAACAGGGCGTGGACCAGGATCCGCCACCTCCGCCGGGCCGGGGCCCGGCCGACCTCGGAGGCCCGCTGGCTGCGGCGTACCTGCTGGTGCCGGGTCCGCTGAGCGTCCGCCCGCAGCTCGGCCACGTGGTCGGCGGCCAGCTGCTGCATCATGTAGGGGTGCATGTCGTGTTCACCTCCTCCACCGGTATGCGGGCTCATCAGCAGGCCACCTCGGCGTGGGCGGCCGGCAGCTCGGCCGGGAGCGGGGCCAGCGGGTGCTTGCGGGGACGTCCCCGGGACCGCTTGAAGGGGACGGGTCGGCCGTCGACGAACACCTCTCCACCCCACACGCCCCAGGGCTCGCCGCGCTCCTTGGCGCCCTCCAGGCACCTGGTCCGCAGCGGGCAGGGCCGGCAGAGCAGCTTGGCCAGCTCCAGCTCGCGGGGTGACTCGGAGAAGTAGAGGTCGGGTCCCGCCTGCACGCATGGCAACGCTCGCCCGGGCGGGAACAGCTCCAGGGTCTGCATGGTCGGGTCGCTCCTTGTCGTCATCGTTGACGGGCGGCGGTAGGTGGCGGATGCGGGCAAGAAGAAAGGCCGTGGGGTTCGCCCACGGCCTTCGCGGTTTCGGAGGGACCGTTGAGGTCTGCTCCGGGGAGGTTCCGTCAGGTTGGTACCTCCCGTCGATCCACCGCGAAGGCCCGGCGACCGTCCTGGTCGCCGTCGTTGACGGCGACGCCGACGGACGTGGCGATCGGGCCGAGGTCACGCAGCTTGGTGCCGATGCCGGCCGGCTCCGGGCACACGTCACCCAGGCACACGTCACCCTTGGGCCCGGTGAGGGCTGCCCATGGGGTGACGAAGAGCCGGTCGATCACAACGGGACACCTCCTCGGCCGACGTCAGTCCTTTGGGACCCGGCCAGCACCCGACGGACCTTCCGCCAGGTGCCCGCCCAGGCTGGCAGACCCCGGAAGACCGGTCAAGCGATTATCGGGAGGAAAGTTCCCGGGGTCCTCAGTACACCGGGACGCTGGGGTCCACGGTCCTGGCCCAGGCGGTGATGCCGCCGCCCAGGTGCCTGGCCGTGGAGAAGCCCGACTGCTTGAGCAGGGCCAGGGCCTCGGCCGAGCGGACCCCGGACTTGCAGTACAGGACCACCGGCTCGGTCTGGGGCAGCTCGGCCAGGTGGTCGGGCAGGGTGTCGAGCGGGATCAGGGTCGCCCCGGGCAGGCGGTTGATCTGCCACTCGGCCGGTTCCCGGACGTCCACCAGCTTGAGCTGCTGGCCGTCGTCGAGCAGCGCCTTGAGCTGGGCCGGGGTGAGGGTGGCACCGGCGGCGGCCTGCTGGGCCTCGTCGGAGACGACGCCGCAGAACTCCTCGTAGTCGATCAGCTCGGTGACCGTCGGGTGCTTGCCGCAGACGGCGCACTCGGGGTCCTTGCGCACGGCGATGTCCTTGAAGGACAGCTCGAGGGCGTCGTAGATGAGCAGCCGCCCGACCAGCGGGTCGCCGATGCCGGTGAGGAGCTTGATGGCCTCGTTGGCCTGGACCGAGCCGACGGTGGCGCAGAGCACGCCCAGCACGCCGCCTTCGGCGCAGGAGGGAACCATGCCCGGCGGGGGCGGCTCGGGGTACAGGCAGCGGTAGCAGGGCCCGTGCTCGGCCCAGAACACGCTGGCCTGGCCGTCGAAGCGGTAGATCGAGGCCCACACGTACGGCTTGCCCTCGAGCACGCAGGCGTCGTTGACCAGGTAGCGGGTGGGGAAGTTGTCGGAGCCGTCGACCACCAGGTCGTAGTCGCGGATCAGCTCGCGGGCGTTCTCGGAGGAGAGCCGGGTCTCGTGCAGGGTGACCCGCACGTACGGGTTGATCTCGGTGATCTTGTCGCGGGCGCTCTCCAGCTTGGGCCGGCCGATGTCGGAGGTCCCGTGGATGACCTGGCGCTGGAGGTTGGAGACGTCGACCACGTCGAAGTCGACCAGGCCGAGGTGCCCGACCCCGGCCGCGGCCAGGTACATGGCGTTGGGCGCGCCGAGGCCGCCGGCGCCGACGAGCAGGACGCTGGCGTTCTTGAGCCGCTTCTGCCCGTCCATGGCCACGTCGGGGATGATCAGGTGGCGGGAGTAGCGGGCGATCTCGTCCCGCGACAGCTCGGCCGCCGGTTCAACCAGTGCTGGAAGCGCCATCGTTCCGTCCAAGTCCCTCTTGATCGCTCGGATCTCTCAGATCGCGAAGCCCATGGCCCGGAGGGCCATCTTGCCGTCCTCGGTGAGCCGCTCGGGGCCCCAGGGGGGCGACCAGACCCAGTTGATCTCGACCTCCTGGATGTCGTCCAGGCCGACCAGGGCGGCGTTGGTCGCGCCCTCGATCATGTCGGTCAGCGGGCAGGCCACCGTGGTCAGGGTCATGTCCAGGCGGACCTTGCGTCCCTCGTCCTCCTGGCCGACCCCGTAGACCAGGCCAAGGTCGACCACGTTGACGCCCAGCTCTGGGTCCTCGACCTGCTTCATCGCCTCGAGGATGTCGGTCTCGGTGGCCATCGCTACCTTCCTTCCCTTGCCTCGCCCCGGGCCGCCCGGACCGCGGTCTCGTCCTGCTCCTCGCCATAGACGGTGTCGCCCCCGCCCTGGCCGCCGGCGGCGCGGGCGGCGGCGTCCTTGAACGCCATCCAGCCGAGGAGCGCGCACTTGACCCGGACCGGGTAGCGCGCCACTCCCTTGAACGCGATCCCGTCCCCCAGCAATTCCTCGTCCGGCTCGCCCTCGCCGTGCATCAGCCGCCGGAACGCCTCGGCCTGGTCCAGGGCCTCGGGCAGGGGCCGCCCCAGCACCTGCTCGCTCATCACCGAGGCGGCCGCCTGGGAGATCGAGCAGCCCTTGCCCTCGACGGCCACGGCCGCGACCCGGCCGCCGTCCAGCCGCAGCCCGACCAGCAGCTCGTCCCCGCAGACCGGGTTGTAGTGGCGCACCTCGACCTGGGCGCCCTCGAGCCGGCCCGGGTGCCTGGGCTTCCGGTAGTGGTCGAGGATGATCTCCTGGTAGAGGTCGTCGAGCCCCATCGCAAGTCCTCCGCTAGGCGAAGAAGCGCCTGACCTTGTCGAGGCCGGCGACCAGCGCGTCGACCTCCTCGGTGGTCGAGTACAGGTAGAAGGAGGCCCGGGTGGTGGCCTGGACCCCGAGCCGGCGCAGCAGCGGCTTGGCGCAGTGGTGCCCGGCCCTGACCGCGATCCCGTCGGAGTCCAGCACCTGGGCGACGTCGTGTGGGTGGATGTCGCCGAGGGTGAACGAGACCATGCCGCCGCGGTGCTCGACCTCCGAGGGGCCGTAGACAACCAGCCCCTCGATCTCGCCCAGGCGCTTGAGGGCGTAGCCGGTGACGTCGGCCTCATGGGCCCGGACCCGGTCCATGCCGAGGGCCTGGAGGTAGTCGACGGCCGCGCCCAGCCCGACCGCCTCGGCCACGTTGGGCGTCCCGGCCTCGAACCGCCACGGGATGTCGTTCCAGGTGGACCGGTCGATCTCGACGTCGCGGATCATCTCGCCCCCGCCGAGGAACGGCTCCATGCCCTCCAGCAGCTCCTCTCGGGCCGCCAGCACTCCGACCCCCATGGGGCCGAGCGCCTTGTGGCCGGTGAACCCGAGGAAGTCGACCCCCAGGGTGTCGAGGCGGACCCCGGCGTGGGGCACCGCCTGGGCGGCGTCGGCCAGGACCAGCGCCCCGACCCCATGGGCCCGCCCGGCGATCTCGGCCACCGGGTTGACGGTGCCGAGCACGTTCGACATGGCCGACACGGCCACCATGCGGGTGCGCTCGCCGAGCAGGCCGTCCAGGGCCTCCAGGTCGAGCAGGTAGTCCCCGGTGACCGGCACGGCCCGGACCCGGGCCCCGGTCAGGCTGGCCACCAGCTGCCAGGGCACCAGGTTGGAGTGGTGCTCCATCTCGGTGACCAGGATCTCGTCGCCCTGGCGGAGGTTGCGCAGCCCCCAGGCGTAGGCGACCAGGTTGATGGCCTCGCTGACGTTCTTGGTGAACACCGTGGCCCGCTCGGAGGCGCCCACGAAGCGGGCCACCTTGCCCCGGGCCTCCTCGAACAGGTGGGTGGCCTCCTCGGCCAGGGTGTGGACGCCGCGGTGCACGTTGGCGTTGTGGCGCCGGTAGTAGTCGTCCATGGCGTCCAGGACCTGCCGCGGCTTCTGGCTGGTGGCGGCCGAGTCCAGGTAGACGAGCGGCCTGCCGTTGACCCGGCGCTCCAGGATCGGGAAGTCGCCGCGGACGGCGGCCTCATCCAGCGGCGTGGTCGACTGCGTCATCGGGGCCTCCTGGAACCGGGTCTGAGGTGGCGGGCTCGCCACGCCAGCGCTCGTAGCCCTCGGCCTCGAGCTGGTCGGCCAGCTCGGGGCCGCCGGACTCCACCACCCGGCCGTCGATCATCACGTGGACCACGTCGGGGGAGATGTAGCGCAGGATGCGGGTGTAGTGGGTGATGAGGAGCACGCCGAGCTCGGGGCCGCGCAGCCGGTTGACGCCGTCGGCGACCACCCGCAGGGCGTCCACGTCCAGGCCCGAGTCGGTCTCGTCGAGGATGGCCAGCTCGGGGCGGAGCAGGGCCATCTGGAGGATCTCGTGGCGCTTCTTCTCCCCGCCCGAGAAGCCCTCGTTGAGGCTGCGCTCGGCGAAGCGGGGGTCCATGTCCAGCAGGCGCATCTGCTCGCGCAGGTCCTTGGCGAACTGGCGCACCGGGACGTCCTCGCCGCGGACGGCGTTCATGGCCGTGCGCAGGAAGTTGGTCACCGACACCCCCGGCACCTCCACCGGGTACTGCATGGCCAGGAACATCCCCAGCTGGGCCCGCTCGTCGGGGGTCATGGCGAGCACGTCCTCGCCCTTGTAGGTCACCTTGCCCCCGGTCACCCGGTAGCGGGGGTGGCCGGCCAGGGCGTAGGCCAGGGTCGACTTGCCGGAGCCGTTGGGGCCCATCAGGGCGTGGACCCGCCCGGACTCGACGGTCAGGTCGACACCGCGCAGGATCTGCTTGTCCTCCACGTTGACGTGGAGGTCCTCGATCACCAGGGTCGAATCAGGCATCGGTTCTTCTTCGCTCCTCATGGGTTCAGGTCGTCGGCCAGCTTGGCCCAGTCGTCGGGCAGGTCGACCAGCACGTACCCGCCCTCGACCCGCACCGGGAAGATCTGCACCGGGCGGACGGCCGGGGGCGAGTCGGGCTCGCCGGTGTCCAGGTCGAAGCGGCTGCCGTGCAGGGCGCACTCGATCGTGTGGTCCTCGACCCAGCCCTCGGACAGCGGGTAGTCCTCGTGGCTGCACTGGTCGATCACCGCGCGCACGGAGCCGTCGTCGAGGCGGATCAGGGCGACCGCCTCCTCGTCGCCGAGCTCGACCCGGAGCCCCTGGTCGGGTTCGAGCTCCGAGATCCCGGCCAGCCGCACGAACGGCATCAACCGCCCTCCTGGGCTTCCTGCGCCGCGGCGGCCGCCTCCAGCTCGGCCTCCAGGGCCGCCTCCAGGCGGCGCCGGACGGCGGGCACGCTCACCTGGGCCAGGACCTCCTCGAAGAACCCGAACACGACCAGCCGCCGGGCGGTCCGCCGGGGGATGCCCCGCGACTCCAGGTAGAACAGGTGCAGGTCGTCGACCCGGCCGGTGGCGGCGGCGTGGGCCGCCTTGACGTCGGAGTTGAGGATCTCCAGGAACGGGTTGGCCTCGGCGTGGGCGTCGCGCGACAGGACCAGGTTGCGCATGGTCTGGCCGGCGTCGGTGCCGCGGGCCCCGGGGCTGATGATCAGGTTGCCGTTGAAGATGCTGCGCGACCCGCCCAGCAGCCCGGCCTTGTAGAGGAGGCTGGAGCGGGCGTGGGGCTCGGCGTGGGTGACGTTGGCCCGGTGCTCGAAGCGCTGGCCGGCGTCGGCGAACACCGCCCCGAGCAGGTCGGCCTCGGCGCCCTCGCCCAGCACGACCTCGGGCGACACCCGGACCACCCCGCCGCCCAGGGTGACCACGAACGACCGGAACCGGGCCTGGCGTCCGACCACGGCCCGCTGGACGGCGAAGTGGTTGACCTGCTCGCTCCCCCACTCCTGGAGCGACAGGTACTGGACGCTGGCTCGCTCGCCGATCAGCAGCTCGGTGACCCCGTGGTGGAAGGCGCGCCCGCCCAGGTCCTCGGGCGAGCCGTGCTGCTGGACCAGGGTCAGCGAGGCCCCGGGCTCGACCACGACCAGGGTGTGGGCGAAGGTGGCCCCGGGGCCGGTGCGCCGCTGGAGCACGCCGATCGGGACCGCCACCTCGACCCCGTGGGGCACGTACAGGAACGCCCCGGTGGTGACCACGGTGGCGTGCAGGGCCAGGAACCAGTCCTCGTCGAACGGCGCCGCCGAGGTCATGAACCGGGGCTCGACCAGGCCGGCGTGCTCGCGCAGGGCGGTGGGCAGGTCGGTGAGGATGACCCCCTCGGCGGTCAGCTCCTCGTCCAGGAACGCCTGGGTGGCGGCCCCGTCGACGGTGGCGACCAGCCCGGCCGGCTCCAGCTCGGTGCCGGCGACGTCTCCGCCCGAGGCGGCGTCGGCGTGGCCGGCGGCCAGCACGTGGGCGCCCTCGGCGGTCGCCCCGCCCCCCCGCAGGATCGGGTGGCGGTCCAGGCCGGCCCGCTTGGGGTCGGTGAACCGCCAGGCCTCCTCGCGGTTGTTGGGCCGGTCCAGCTTGCCCAGGGCGGCCAGCGCCTCCAGGCGCCGGTGAAGGAACCAGTCGGGGTCGCCCAGGGCCTCCGACCAGGCGGTCACCGACGCCTGGTCGAGGTCCTTGAGGGTCAGGGTCTCGATGCGCTCGGAGGTCATCGGGTTAGCCGACCGCCCCTTCCATCTGCAGGGCGATGAGGCGGTTGAGCTCGAGCGCGTACTCCATCGGCAGCTCCTTGGAGATCGGCTCGATGAAGCCGCGGACGATCATGGCCGTGGCCTCGGCCTCCGACAGGCCGCGGGAGCGCAGGTAGAAGAGCTGGTCGTCGCCGATCTTGGAGACGGTGGCCTCGTGGCCCAGGGTGACGTCCTCTTCCTTGACGTCGGTGTAGGGGTAGGTGTCGGAGCGCGACTCCTCGTCCAGCAGCAGCGCGTCGCAGCGGACGTTGACCTTGACCCCCGGGGAGCCCTCCTCGACCTTGACCAGGCCGCGGTAGGAGGTCCGGCCGCCGTCGCGGGAGATCGACTTGGAGACGATCTGGCCGGTGGTGTTGGGGGCGGCGAAGGTGAGCTTGGCCCCGGCGTCCTGGTGCTGGTTGTTGCCGGCGAAGGCGACCGACAGGACCTCGCCGTGGGCGTGCTCGCCCAGCAGCAGCACGGCCGGGTACTTCATGGTCAGCTTGGAGCCGATGTTGCCGTCGATCCACTCCATGGTCGCGCCCTCGTACGCCGCGGCCCGCTTGGTGACCAGGTTGTAGACGTTGGTCGACCAGTTCTGGATGGTGGTGTAGCGGACCTTGGCGTGCGGCTTGACGATGATCTCGACGACCGCCGAGTGCAGCGAGTCCGAGGAGTAGATGGGGGCGGTGCAGCCCTCGACGTAGTGCACGCTGGAGCCGGGCTCGGCGATGATCAGGGTCCGCTCGAACTGGCCCATGTTCTGGGAGTTGATCCGGAAGTAGGCCTGCAGCGGGATCTCGACGTGGACGCCCTCGGGGATCCAGATGAACGACCCGCCCGACCACACGGCCGAGTTCAGGGCGGCGAACTTGTTGTCGTTGGGCGGGATCACCGTGGCCCAGTGCTCGCGGAACAGCTCCTCGTGCTCCTTGAGGGCGGTGTCGGTGTCCAGGAACAGGACGCCCTGCTCCTCCAGGTCCTCGCGGACCTTGTGGTAGACGACCTCGCTCTCGTACTGGGCGGCCACCCCGGCGATCAGGCGCTGCTTCTCGGCCTCGGGGATGCCCAGCCTGTCGTAGGTGTTCTTGATGTCGGCGGGCAGCTCCTCCCAGGAGGTGGCCTGCTTCTCGGTGGCGCGCAGGAAGTAGAAGATGTTGTCGAAATCGATCTGGTTCAGGTCGCCGCCCCACTGGGGCATCGGGCGGCGCAGGAAGTAGTCGAGCGACTTGTGGCGGAAGGTCCGCATCCACTCGGGCTCGCCCTTCATCCCCGAGATCTCCTCGACGACCTCGTGGGACAGGCCCCTCTTGGGGGTGAAGACCGAGTTGACCGGGTCGTGCCAGCCGTACTTGTAGCCGCCCAGGTCGACGTTCTCCGGGACGGGGTTGATCCGCTCCGGCGCCTCTTGCGTCAGGTCTCGGGCTTCGGTTGCCATCAGGCTGGGCTCCTTGCTGCCTTGCGGTTCGGGGACGGGGTGGTTCGCGTTGGTGCGTGGGTGGCTCGGGGGCCGAGGTCGATGCGGGTCTGGCAGCGCACGGCGCCATCGACGATGGTCGTCTCGCGCTCGACCCGCGTGCCGAGCAGGCGCTCGAACAGCTCGGCCTCGGACGCGCACAGGTCGGGCAGCTCGGTGGCCAGGTGCTCCACCGTGCAGTTGTGCTGGCAGAGACGCAGGCCGCCGTCGGCGGGCTCGACCTCGGCCATGAAGCCCTGCTCGTTCAGGACCTCGGCGAGGGCGTCGGTCCGCTCGGCAAGGGTAGCGCCTTCCACCCGTCCGGCGTAGCTGGCCGCCAGCCGCTCGTTGCGCCAGGCCAGGAACTGGGACAGGGTGGCCGCGTCGCGGCCCTTGAGGAAGGTCAGCGCCTCCCGGGCGACCTCGTCGTAGTGGCGGGGGAAGGTCTCCAGGCCGGCGTCGGTGAGCCGGTACACGGCCGTCGGACGCCCCCGCCTCGGCTTCTCGGTGCTGGAGCCGACCAGGCCGTCGCGTTCCAGCAGCGCCAGGTGGCGGCGCACCCCGACCGAGGTGAGCTGGAGCAGCTCGGCCAGCCGGGGCGCGGAGAGGCGGCCATGGCGCCGCAGGAGCACGAGGATCCGCTCCCTCGTGCCGCCGGCATGCTCGGACGTCATGACGCTTCCCCTCTTCCCGGATATTTTGGAAACATCTATGTTTCCTTAGCCAGTTTACGCAGCTTGCCAGGGGGAGAGCAAACCTGCGACGAGGAGGCGCTCGGATGTCAGAGCCACTGTTCACGGGGGTCGGGGTCGCCCTGGCGACCCTGTTCGACGAGGCCGGCGAGCTGGACGCCAAGGCGACCGCCGGCCACGCCGCGACCCTGGTCGGGCTGGGGGTCCGGGCGGTGGTGGTGGCCGGGTCGACCGGCGAGGCGTCCGCCCTGACCTCCGCGGAGCGCGTCGCCCTCCTGACCGAGACCCGCAAGGCCGTCCCCGCCGAGGTCCCGGTGGTGGCCGGGACCGGCGCCCCCTCGGCCCGCCAGGCCGCCGCCCTGACCCGCGAGGCCCGCGAGGCCGGCGCCGACGCCGTCCTGGCCCTCTGCCCGCCCCGCAACACCGACCCCCGCCCCTACTATCGGGCGGTCGCCGAGGCGGCCGGCGGCCTGCCGGCCCTGGCCTACCACTTCCCCCAGACCGCCCCGCCCGGCATCTCCGTCGAGGCCCTGCCCGACCTCCCCATCCAGGGCCTGAAGGACTCCAGCGCCAACCCCGAGCGCCTCCTGGCCGAGCTCCAGGTGTTCTCCCGCCCGCTGTACGTCGGGTCCGCGTCGCTCCTGCTCATGGCCGGGTCGCTCGGCATCGCCGGCGCCATCCTGGCCGTCGCCAACGTCGACCCCGAGCACGCGATCGCCGCCTTCGCCGGCGACCCCGCCGCCCAGCGGTCCCTGTTCGCCGCCCACAAGCGGGTCCAGCACGCCTTCCCTCTCGGCCTCAAGCAGGCGATCGCCGACCGCTTCGGCACCTCCCCCACCACCCGCCTCGCCTGACCGCCCTCCCCATCCCCGGCCCCCCCGGGGCGCTGGGGCTCGGCAGCCCCCGACCGGCCCGGAACCCACGCCCGCCTCACCTGGGAGCTCGAGCCCGGGGTCGACCCAGGCGTCCGCAGCCAGATAGCCGCCGAGCGGCGCCGCCCGGGCGCGGAGGCGCTCGGCGTGTGGCGCCTGCCCGGCACGCCTTCATGGCCGTCGTGAGGTCCCGGCGCATGCGGGTGCGGATGTCCTCGGCGTTGTTGGTGTCAGCCTCGTCCAGGAGCCATCAGCCTCTCCTGTCCGCCCCACTCGTCGGCGTCGGGGGTCGCGGTGGAGGGCCGAGCCCGCGGCGGCAGGTCTCGCACTCGGCCCGGCCGCAGGAGCGCTGGTAGTCGCCCTGTTCGAGGGAGGCCAGGGCCGCCTCCACCGCGGCTCGCTGCCGGCCCAGGTCGGCCGGGCCGAGCGAGCGTGTCTCGGTCACCGGCTCCTCCCCGCCCAGATAGCAGTAGGAGGCGATGCAGTGGCCCCCGGGCAGCCGCCCCAGCTCCCGCAGGGCGAGCGCGTACAGGCCCAGCTGGTCCAACCCGCCGGCGGCCTGGTCGAGCTCCCTGCCGGTCTTCCAGTCCACCAGCTCGACCGCTGTCGCCTCCTCGGGTGCCGCGGTCCCGGGAGCGCCGGCACCGGGTGGACGGAAGATGGCGTCGATGCGGCCGCGGACGACCCAGGGGCCGATGCGGAGGGTGACGCCGACCTCGGCTTCCGGTGGGGGGAGGCCGGCGTAGCGGGTGGCGGCGAAGTTGCGGGTGGCCCGTTCGATCAGCTCGGGGGTGGCGTGGCCGCCGGGGCGGTCGCCGGCGAGGTCGTCGGTGTCCAGCAGGTCGGGGAGGCTGCGGGCGCGCCGCTCCAACAGGCGGTGGACCATGGTGCCGAGCCTGGCCGCGGTCCGGGGGGGGGCGGGAAGCGGCCGCACCACCGACCAGTAGAAGTCACGCGGGCAGCGGGCGTAGGTGAGCACCTGGCTGACCGAGAGGATCCGGGGCGGGACGACCCGGGCCGACGCCGGGTCGACGCGGGCGGCGTCGAGCAGGTGACGCCCGGCCTCCGCCGCCGCCCGGAAGGCGTCGGCCCGGCCCGGCGGGACCCGGGTCTCCAGCGTTCCTGGCCCGGCCCGCTCCAGCTCCACGGCGGCGGCGAGGCCCTCGGGGAACACCGGGTCGTCCTCGTCCTCGGGACGGCGTCCGGGATGCGGCCAGCTGACCCGGGCCCGGAGCCGTTCGGTGAGCGGGCTGGTGGCCGGCTGGTCGGCCCGGACCAGGACGTCCACCGCCGGATGGTCGGCGGCTTCGTTCCAGAACGGACCTGGCCCCTTCGGGATCTTCTCCGACCCCTGGTACCACCAGGCCGCGGTGAGCACGAGCAGCTGCTTGGCCCGGGTGAGGGCGACATAGAACAGCCGGCGCTCGTCCTCGAGGGCGCGTTCCTCCAGCTCGCCGCGGAAGGTCCGGGCGTTGCCGGCGAAGCGGGGAAGGTGACCGGCGTCCTCGCGCAGCTCGTACGGGAAGCCCTGGGCGCGGCGCGGGTCGGCCACCCGGGCGTCCGGGAAGATGCCGTACCTGGGCGAGCCGTCCCTGCCGCTGCCGGCCGAGAGCCCGACCACCGCGACCATCGGGAACTCGAGCCCCTTGGCCATGTGCACGGTCATCAGCTTGACCGAGTCCACCGGGGCCGGCTGCACCGCCTCGACCGGCTCGGACGCGTCCTCGACCGCTTCCAGGTAGACCATGAAGGCGGCCAGCGAGGGGTCGCCCTGGACCGGGGCGAACGCCGCCACCCGGTCGAGGAAGGTGGCCAGGTTCTGCCGGGCCGTCGTCGCCCGGCGGTCCCGGGACGCCTCCAGCTCGGCCCAGACGCCGGTGCGCTCCAGGATCGTCTGGACGAGGTCGAGCAGCGGCCCGCGGGCGGCCTCGCGCAGCTCCCGCAGCTCCTCACGGAACGCGTCGAGCCGGCCGCGCGCCTCGTCGTCCAGCCCCTCGACCTCGTCCAGGTGGTCGAGCGCCTCGGCGAGGGCGAAGCTCACGTCGCCCGGGTCGGGGTCCTCTCCCGGCAGCTCGTCCTTGAGCCCCCAGTTGTGCCGGGACGCCCAGCGGGCCAGCCGGACGAGGTGCCGGTGGCCGATCCGCCAGCGGGGGCCGAGGAGGAGCCGGGCCAGGGCGACGTTGGCGCCCGGGTCGGCCACCACCCGCAGGGTGGAGACGAGGTCGACGATCTCGGGGGTCTCCAGCAGGCCGGACAGGCCCACGACCTCGACGGGGACGCCTCGCTGCTCCAGCGCCTCCCGGAGTGGGCCGAGGAGCCGCTTGGACCGGACGAGGACGGCCACGTCCCGCCACTCCGGCCAGGTGCCGTCGGGCAGGCCGCTCTCGTGGGCGCGCACGACCTGGTCGGTGACGAACGCGGCCTCGGCGAACTGGTCGGCGAGCAGGGCGGCCCGGACCTCACCCTCGGCAACCCCGGGCCTGGCCACCAGCGACGTCCCCCCGCGCCGCTGCTCGGGGATCCGGTCGATCACCGAGTTGGCGAGCGCCAGGATCCTCGGTCCCGACCGGAAGTTGGTCGACAGGGGCATCGGTTCCCCCACGGCCCATGCCGTCGGCTGTCGCTCGACCTGGTCGGCGGCCGGCGAGCCCTGGCCGGAGGCCGCCGCCAGGCCCGGGGTGCGGCTCGTGGCGGTCGGTGGGTCGGGGGCGGGAACCGGCCTGAGGTGGTGTGAGGGCTGGACCTGCGCCGGGGCCGGGGCGGGTGGGAAGTGCTCGGCGAACGAGAGCAGGTTGTACATGGTGGCGCCGCGGAAGGCGTAGATCGCCTGGCGGGCGTCCCCGACGGCCATGATGGAGGCGCCGGGTGGGCAGATCCGCTGCATCAGCCGTCGCTGGGCGACGTTGGTGTCCTGGTACTCGTCGAGCAGGACGTGCTGGAACCGGGTCCGGAGCTCCTGGAGCAGCTCCGGATGGCCCTCGACCAGCTCGACCGCCTTGGCCACCTGGTCGCCGAAGTCGAGACGGCCCCGTCGCCGCTTCTCGGCCGCATAGCGCTCGACCAGCCGGGCCAGCTCGGTCCGCTCCCTGGCCGCCTGGAGCATCCAGTCGGGCAGCCGCTCGCCCTCCTCGGCCCGCTGGAGCAGGCGCCGGGACGCCTCGACCACCCGCTCGGCCGGGACGACGTGGTCGGCGCAGGCGGACGCCAGCTCGAGGGTCTTGCGGATGGTGGCGCCGGCCGTGCGGACGCTGAGGTGCTCGAACCGCTCGCCGTCGAGGATGCCGAGGAGGAGCTGGTACTGCTGCGCCTCGGTGAGCAGGTCCGCGTCGACCTCGATCCCCACCCGGATCCCGTACGCCTTGACCAGGTCGGCCGCCCACGCGTGATAGGTGTCGACGGTGACCTGGTCGCCGACGTCGGTGGGGAGGTCGGCCAGGGCCTCGCGGACCCTGGCCTCCAGCTCGCTGGCCGCCTTGTTGGTGAAGGTCAGCCCGAGCACGGAGGCCGGCGCCACCCCGAGCCGCTCGACCAGGTGGACGATGCGGGCCGCCATCACCGCGGTCTTGCCCGACCCGGCGCCGGCGATCACGTGGACCGGGCCGATCGGGGCGGTGATCGCGGCCAGCTGCTCGGGGGTCGGGTCCTGGCCGCGCAGCGCCGCCCGGACCCCCGGGGTCACCACGCCGGTGAGGGTCGCGCTCACCGCTCGCCTCCGCCGTTGGTGGCCGCCAGCGTGCCGTTGGGGCCCAGGCCGGCCGGGGGATGGGCCGGGGCCAGGAACTCCTCGCCCTGCGGCCACATGGGGCAGATGGGCTTGAACGCGCACATGCGGCAGTCGGCGTGGGGGTCGGGGTCGAAGGACTCGGCGGCCGCCCCGTCGAGCAGGGCCAGCAGCCGCTGCTCGACCTGGCCGGCGTAGTCGGGCCCCGGGTGCTGGCTGACCCTGGCGAACCGGCCGTGCCTGACCCTGGCCGGGTAGACCAGCTGCATCTCGACCGGTCGTCCGAGGGCGGCCAGCTCCGGGTCGCGCAGCGCCGCCAGGTAGTAGATGGCGAGCTGGAGGGAACGCTCGGCCTCCTCCTCGGACGCCGGGTTGCGGGCGGTCTTGTAGTCGAGCAGCACGATCCCGCCGTCGGGGCCGGGGTCGACCCGGTCGATGCGGCCCCGGACCAGGTGGCCGCCCACCTCCATCTCGAACCCGACCTCGAACCGCAGGGCGCGGCTGGCCGCCTCGGCCTCGCTGTGGTGCCACAGCTCCAGCATGCCCATGCCGTCGCGCCAGTACTGGTAGGCGATGGCCCTGGACGGGAACCAGGCGGGATTGAACCGCTGCCGGTAGGCGGCCTTGAGGTCGTCCGGGCGGTTGGCGATGTCGCCCTTGGCGGCCAGCTCGAAGATGGTGTGCATGAGCCGCCCGAAGGCCATCTGGTAGGAGGAGCGGTCGTCGAGCCCGGCCACGCTGCCGAAGAAGTAGCGCAGGTGGCAGTCCTCGTAGGTCCCGATCCGCGAGTAGGACGTGCGCAGGCGGCCCTCGGCCGCGACCGGCTCGGGATCGACGGTGAAGTCGCGCCGCCACCACCAGGTGGCCGGGTCGACCCCTGGGATGGCGGCCAGCGTGGCCGCGGCGGCGAGCCGTTCGGCGGCCGGCCGGTCGCGGTCGCCCGCGACCCGGCGCAGGGCGCCGGCGGCCTCCAGGGAGCCCAGCGGGGTCGGGTCGGGGGCGGGCGGGTCGGCGGGGAGCTCCAGTCCGAGCTCGCGGAGGAACCGGGACGGCTCGCCGCGGCCGTCGACGCGGGAGGCGGTGAAGACGACCCGGTCCCTGGCGCGGCTGGCCGCGAGCGTGAAGCGTCGCCGCTCCTCGTCGAGGAGGGCGTCCGCCCGGGCCACCGGGCCGGGGTCGCCGTCGAGCCGCCAGGCCTCGAACAGCCCCTGCGGGCGGGCCGTGCTGGGCAGCGAGCCCTCGAGGCAGCCGGCGACGACGACGAGGTCGAACTCCTGGCCCTTGGAGGCGTTGACCGACAGCACGGCGACCGCGTCGGTCCTGGTCATCGCCGGGGGCAGCCACGGGTCGCTGGCGAAGTCGGCCCGCTCGACCACGTCGAGGTAGGTGCGCATGCCGGCGCCCGGCCGGCCGTCGACGAACAGGCTGAGGGCGCGCGAGAAGGCGGTCAGGGCGTCGAGCTGGCGCTGCACGTCGGCGTCGGTCGGGTCGACCTCGGCGCGCAGGATCAGCTCGGAGAAGGCGGGAGCGCTCCGCCAGACCTCCCAGAAGCAGGCGTCCGCGTCCAGCTCCGCGACCCAGCCCTCGGCCCGTTCGAGCAGGTCGCACAGCGCCTCCACCCTGGCCACAAGCCCCGGGTCGAGCACCAGGGCCGAGCCCGACCGCCGGGGCCCCTCACGTTCCCCACCGTCGACCTCCGCAGCCTCGGGGTCCTGGTCCCCCGGGTCCCCGGTCCCCGGGGCCCCGGCCGGCCGGTCGGGGGCGGCCGTCGGGCCCACGAGCCCCGGACCCGGCGGCTCCTGGCCCGCATCGGGATCCGCTTCCGTGAGGGGGGGCGGCGGGGCGGCGCGGGCACGGACGTGGTCGGCGAGGGATCGGTCGGCCAGGAGGGCGGCGCGGCGCAGGGCGCGCAGCTCGCCGGGGTCGAGGCCGCCCAGGGGGGAGGTGAGCAGGGAGGGGAGCAGCTCGTCGGCCCGGGCCGGGTCGAGGGCGAGGCGGAACAGGTCCAGGACGTGGCCCACGACCGGTTCGGTCACGAGCTGGCGCTCGCCGGCCCCCAGCCGGTAGGGGACGCCGAACCGCTCGAGGGCCCGGCGGGTCGGGCCACTGAGCCGCCGCGTCGTCGGCAGCAGGACGGCCATCCGGCCATAGGGCACGCCGTCCCGTTCGTGGGCCACCCGGAGCAGGCGGGCGTTCGCCTCGGCCTCCTCGGCGGGGCCGGGGTAGCGGGCGGCCTCCACGGTGGTGGTCCCACCCCCGGTGAGGACGATGGCAGGACCGGCTCCGGCCGCCTGGAGGCGGCGGACGGCGTCGAGCCCGGGGCCGCCGAGCCTCCGGCTGCGCTCGAGCAGGACCACGGTGGCGTCCAGGCGGTCGGCCCACGCCGGCAGCGCCCCCGGGGTCGCGCCGCGGAAGGCGTCGGTGGCGCCGGCCGGGTCGCCGGCCAGGATCGCCCTGGCTCCCCCGCCCACCAGCAGCGACAGCAACCGGAGCTGGGCCGGGTCGAGCTCCTGTGCCTCGTCGACCAGGATCGTCCGCACCTGGGCCACCGTGGCGGCGAGGATGTCGGGGCGGTCCTCGAGCAGGTCGCCGGCCTGGAGGATGAGACCGGCCTGGTCGACCGAGTCCTGGAGGGCGAGGTGCTCGCTGTAGAGGGTGAGGAAGGCGGCCACCGGGACCCAGCCCGGCCGGCCGGCCGTCGCGGCCCGCTCCAGCAGCTCCTCGGGGTCGATGAGGCGACGCTCGCAGGCGAACACGAACTCGGCCAGCTCGTCGGTGAACGCGCGGGTGTCGACCAGCGGCGCCAGGGGGCCCCAGTCGATCGCGGTCTGGTCGAGGGTGAGCAGCGACCGCACCAGCGACCACTGCTCGGGGCCGCTCAGCGGGCGCGGCTCGCCGCGGTAGTCGAGCAGGTCGGCATGGCTGGTGACGAGGCCGCGGGCGAACGCGTACCAGGTCACGCAGCCGAGCTCGCCACCCGAGGCGCCGTCGAGGGCGCTCAGGAGCCGCTCGGTCGAGGCGACGGCGGCCTGCCGGCTGGAGGTCAGGAACCGGGCCGAGCCGCCCGGCTCGGCCAGCAGGTGGTGCATGGTCGCCTCGAGCAGCGCCGTCTTGCCGCTGCCCGGGCCGCCGAGGATGACCACGTTGCCGGGCGGCAGCACGGCCACCAGCTCCGCCGGCAGGCCGTCGGGGAGGGGCCGGCCGGTGGGCGACTGGTTCTGGGTGGGGATGCTTGGCCGGTTCATGATGCGGGCATCCTAGCGAGCCCCTATGACGCCGGGTACGGGTTGTCCCCACCCCATCTCGGCCAGCGGTGGGCGCCGCGGGCCGGTTGTGGATGGACAGGACGTGATGGTCGGGGTCGGCGCCTATGCTTCGCGGCGCCCGGTGAGGACCGGGGAGATCGGACGACGTCGAGGAGGTCGATGAGCAACCGGCCGGGTCACCGTGGGGCGGGCTGGCGACGGCTGGTGCCGGTCCTGTTCCTGCTGGTATCGGCCGCTGTCGGGGCGGCCGGCTGTGAGGGCCATGTCGGGGGCGGCGGGGGCGGGGCGGGGAAGGCGCCGGCCGGCCTGGCCACCAGCAGGGCGGAGCGGGCGAGCTGGCCCGACCCGCCGAAGGGGGCGGTGGCGGCGGAGGTCCAGCGGGTCGTGGATGGCGACACGTTCCTGGCCACCGTGCATGGCCGGCGGGAACGGGTCCGCATCATCGGCGTGGACACCCCGGAGTCGGTGGACCCCAACCGTCCGGATGAGCCGTTCGGAGAGGAGGCATCCAACTTCGCCAAGCACTACCTGACCGGCGAGACCGTGCGCATGGCCGGGGACGCCGAGCCGCGGGACCGGTACGGGCGGATGCTGGCCTACGTGTGGCTGGCGGACGGGACGTTCTGGAACGCGCTGCTGGCCGCGGAGGGCTACGCCCAGCAGCTCACGATCCCGCCGAACGTCACCTACGCGGACCTGTTCCGCCGCCTGGTCAGCGAGGCGCGCCGGGAGGACCGCGGCCTGTGGGCCCAGGAGAGCCATCGCCGCTCGTGAGGAGGACGGCTCGTTCCCGACCCGCCGAGGCGAGCGGACGCGAGCCGGGAATCGGGTGGTGGGTGCCACTTGGCGTCGACATGAAGGCAGCCGTCTACGACCGCTACGGCCCCCGGAGCTGGTGCGGATCGCGGAGGTGGCCAAGCCCGCGGTCAACGACCACGAGGTGCCGGTCAAGGTGCACGCGACCACGGTGAACCGGACGACTGCGGGTTCCGGGGGGCCAGGCCGTTCTTCACGCGGTTCTTCACCGGGCTGCGGCGACCAAGGGTGAAGGTCCAGGGCGGTGAGTTCGCGGGCAGGTGGAGGCGGTCGGCCGTGGGGTCACGTCCTTCGCGGTCGGCGACCGGGTGTTCGGCTTCACCGGGGAGCGGTTCGGCGCCCACGCCGAGTACCTGACGATCCCCGAGGACGGTTCGCTGGCGACCATCCCGACGGGCATGACCTACGAGCAGGCGGCGCCATCGGGTCGGCGGCGGTGCAGCTGCTGAAGGTGCTGGGTGCCCAGGTGACCGCGACCTGCGACACCCGGCGCATGGAGCTGGTCAGGGGCCTGGGCGCCGACCGGGTGGTCGACTACACGGCCGGGGACTTCACCAGGGACGCCCAGGCCTATGACGTGGTCTTCGACGCGGTCGGCAAGAGCTCGTTGCTCCGCTGCCGGCGACTGGTGAGGCCCCGCGGAAGCTACCTGTGGTCGGATCTGGGCCCGATGTGGCAGAACCTGTTCTTCTCCGGAGCGTTCAGGCCGCTCATCGACCGGCGGTACCCGCTGGAGCAGATCGTGGAGGCGTACCGGTACGTCGAGACGGGACGGAGGATCGGCAGCGTCGTGATCGACGTCGTGCCCGCGAGCTCGTGAGCTTGTCGTCGCTCGCTGCCGGCCGGAACGTAAAGGACGGCCTGCCGTCCGGGGGGTCCCGGTAGTCCCCCAACCACCGGTCCACAACCCGGACGGCGCGGCCGTCGCTAGGCGAACGTGCTTCCCGCGCCTCCCGTGTCCTCTCGGCCTAGGCCGAACGGCCCAGGCCGTCCTGCGGGCGGAAGTGGCCCTCTTGGAACGCCCCCCAGCGCCCGGTTGGACCAGCCCCGTGTTCGCCTACCTAGGGTAAGGGCTCGTTGCCGTTCTTGGCTCCCTCGTCGCCAAATCGTTATCAGCCAAAGTACCAGATCCGGTCGACGTGGCCCAGGTCGGACGATGCCGTGCTGGCCGTCTCCCCGATCACCCGCCGGGACGCTCGCCCAGGGTGGCCGAGATGGTGGTCTGGCTCCCGCTGCGGTTGACGGTGACGGTGACCTTGTCGCCGGGCTTGTGGTCCCGGATGGCGGCGACCATGTCGGCGGAGCTCTGGACCGCCTGGCCGTCGATCGCGGTCACCTGGTCGCCGACCTGGAGGCCGGCCTTGGCCGCCGGGCTGCCCGAGGCGACGTCCTGGACGACCGCGCCGTTCTGGCCGTTGGGGGCGTCGCCCACGGAGACGCCGAGGTAGCCGGACTGGACCTGCTTGCCCTGGACGATGGCCGCGGCCGACTTGGCGGCGACGTCGATCGGGATGGCGAAGCCGATGCCGACGTTGCCGTCGGAGTTGTCGCCGGGGCGGATGGCGTCGTTGATGCCGATGACCTGGCCCTGGCGGTTGGCGAGCAGGCCGCCGGAGTTGCCCGGGTTGATGGGGGCGTCGGTCTGGAGGACCTCGCGGCCGTCGTCGAGGACCCGGTCGGTGGCGCTGACGATCCCGGCGGTCACGGTCTCGTTGAGGCCGAACGGGCTGCCGATGGCGACGGCGAGCTGCCCGACCTGCGCCGGCTTGCCGAGGGCGAGCGGTGCCGCCTTGAGGCCGGTGCGGTCGATCTTGACCACGGCGACGTCGCTGCGCTCGTCGGTGCCGACGACCCTGCCGGTCAGCTTGGTGCCGTCGTAGAGCCGCACATCGACCTGGTCGACACCCTGGACGACGTGGGCGGCGGTCATGATGTAGCCGTTGCTGTCGTAGACGAAGCCGGAGCCGAGGCCGTTGTCGTGGCGGATCTCGACGACGGTGGGCAGCAGGGCCTTGGCCACGGCGGCGGCCGGCTCCTCGCCCGAGGGGACGGGAGCGGCGGCGATCGGGGCCGCGGCCGGGATGCCGGCCCCGGCGGGGGTGTTGTTGTCGACCGCCTGGCTGATGCCGTAGCCGGTGGCGAGCAGGACGACGCCGGCCACCACGGCGGCCAGCCACCGGGCCGGCCGGCGGCCACGCGGCGAGCCGGCGTCGGCCGGTGGGGCGCCCCAGGCGGGCACGGTCGGGTAGCCGCCACCGCCGCCGCCCTGACCCCAGCCGGGCTGGGTCTGGTCGGCGGGGGTCTCGGGGCCCCGGGGCTGGGAGCGGGCCGGGCCCTGGTCCGCCTGGGCCTCGGGGCCCTTGGGCTGGGTCCAGGAGGGACCCTGGGCGGCCGGGGGCGGGGTCCAGGCGGGGGGGCCGGCGGCCGCCGGGGCAGGGCGGTCGGGGGCCGCCGGGGCCTGCCCCCAGGACGAGGACGCCTGGCCCCAGGACGGCGGCCAGGGCTGGTCGGACGCGACCTCGGCGTCCTGGGGGCGTGGGGGAAGGGGTCGGGTCTGGGGGTCGGGATCCTGGATGTCGGAGTCCTGGGAGCGCGATGGCTCCAGGCCCTCGCGAGTGGACATCGATCGCCTCCTGCGCTCGAACATGGCAAACCTCGCTGTCGAGGCTAGGCTCCGGTCGCTAAAGCACCAGTAAGGCGGGCCTCAAATCGAGATAAGCGGGCGGGGGCGCCGGGAAGGCCCGGCGGCTACTCCGCCGGCGGCCCGAACGAGGGGCGGGTGCGGGCGCGCTCGGCCGGGGTGGCGACCGGCGTGGGGGCCGGTGAGGCGGGCGGCCGCGGCGCCGGCTCGGGCGAGGAGCTGGCGGCCACCGGGAGCCAGATGACGAAGGAGGAGCCGACCCCGACCTTGGACCGGAGCCGGACCTGGCCGCCGTGGCCCTCGGCGATCTGGCGGACGATGGCCAGGCCGAGGCCGGTGCCGCCGTCGGCCCGGGAACGGCCCTTGTCGGCCCGCCAGAAGCGGTCGAAGACGTGGGGCTGGTCCTCGGGGGCGATGCCCGGGCCCTCGTCGGCCACGGCGATCCAGGCCTGGTCGCCCTCGCTGCCGGTGGCCAGGCGGATGCGGGAGCCTTCGGGGGCGAGGCGGACCGCGTTCTCGAGCAGGTTGGCCACGGCCCGCTTGAGGGCGTCGCGGTCGCCGGTGACGACCACGCCGGGGGCGATGGCCCGGTCCAGGACGATGTTGCGGGCGGCGGCCGGGACCACGAAGTCGTCGCTGGCCTCGGCGACGGCCGCGCCCAGGTCGACCGGCTCGTGCTCCAGGATCGGCTCCTGGCGCCTGGCCAGGGCGAGCAGGTCGTCGACGAGGCGGGCCATGCGGTCGCTGGCCCGCTTGACGACCGTGATGGTGTGGCGCAGGTCCTCGGGGTCGGCGCGCGGGTCGGCCAGGGCGACGTCGACGTTGGTGCGGATGATGGCCAGCGGGTTGCGCAGCTCGTGGGAGGCGTCGGCGACGAACTGACGCTGGGCGGCGAAGGCGGCGTCCAGGCGGGCCAGCATGGCGTCGAAGGTGTCGCCGAGCTGCTTGAGCTCGTCGTCGGGACCGGGCAGCTCGATGCGGCGCGACAGGTCGGTGGCCTGGATGTCGCGGGCCACGGCGGTGATGCGCCCGATCGGCCGCAGCACCCGCCCGGCCACCACCCAGCCGACGCCGAGGCTGGCCACGAACAGCACCCCGAGGGCGCCGAAGGAGTAGTTGCGCAGCTTGGTCAGGGTGCGGGAGTTGACCACCCGCTCCAGCTCCCGGAAGGTGATGGGCTTGTAGCACTGGTCGTTGGTGAAGCAGATGAGCTTCTGGTAGCCCGTGGTGTAGGGCTCGTTGCGCAGCGACATCACCAGCACCAGGTAGATGGCCGCCACCACCACCGCGGCCAGGCCGAACAGCACCGCCGAGTACAGCAGGGTGTAGCGGAAGCGGATCGACCGGGCCCATTCGGGGAGGCGGTCGACCAGCCAGCCGGGCGGGTTCACGGCAGCTCGCGCAGGCGGTAGCCGCGGCCCACGACGGTCTCGATGGGCTGGCTGTCGCCCGCGTCGGCCAGCTTGCGGCGCAGCGTCATCACGGTGACCCGGACGGTGTTGGTGAAGGGGTCGGCGTTCTCGTCCCAGACGTGCTCGAGCAGCTCCTCCTGGCTGAGCACCTGCCCGGGCCGCGACATGAAGTAGCGCAGCAGCGCGAACTCCTTGGGCGTCAGGGGGAGGGGGTGGTCGGCGCGGCGGGCGTCGTGCCTGGAGCTGTCCAGCTCGATGTCCCCGACCCGCAGCACGGCCCCGGAGCGGCCGGCGTCGCGGCGCAGCAGGGCCCGCACCCGCGCCTTCAGCTCGTCGAAGTCGAACGGCTTGACCAGGTAGTCGTCGGCGCCCTCGTCGAGCCCGATGATCCGGTCGCGGGTGGAGTCGCGGGCGGTCAGCATCAGCACCCGCGTCGGCTGGCCCGGGTCGTCGGCCCGGATGCGCCGCACCACCTCCATGCCGTCGAGGCGGGGCAGGTTCAGGTCGAGGCAGACCACGTCGTAGTCGTTGACGCTCACCTTCTCGACGGCTTCGTCACCGTCGTAGGCGACGTCGACGGCGTAGCCCTCCCGACGCAGGCCGCGCGCGATCGCATCGGCCAGGTCGGCCTCGTCCTCGACGACCAGCACCCGCATGCCAGGAATGGTAGTCGCCAGCCATCAAGCAGGCGTAAGGGGGCTGCTTGTTAGACTGCGACATGGCCTCCGACACCCACCGGGCCGGAGCCGGCGTCCTCGTGGCCATCGGCGGTGCGGAGGACAAGCTCGGCCACCGGACCATCCTCAACCACTTCGTCCAGCTGGCCGGCGGCCGGGGGGCGCGGATCGCGGTGATCGCGACCGCCTCCTCGCTCGGCGACGAGATCCTGGGCCTGTACCGGCAGGTGTTCACCGACCTTGGGGCGGCCGAGGTCATGGCCCTGCGGCCGGCGACCCGCGAGGACGCCGAGGCGCCCGGCCCGGCCGAGACCGTGGCCCGGGCCAGCGGGGTGTTCATGACCGGCGGCAACCAGCTGCGGCTGTCGATGGTGGTGGCCGGGACCCGCCTCGGGGAGGCCCTGCTGGAGGCGCACCGGCGGGGTGCGGTGGTGGGCGGCACCTCGGCCGGGGCGAGCGCCCTCAGCGCCCACATGGTGGCCTTCGGTGGCCCCGGCGAGGTCCCCAAGCAGCGCCTGGCCCACATGTCGGCGGGCCTGGGCCTGCTGCCCGGCGCGGTCATCGACCAGCACTTCAGCCAGCGCAACCGGCTGGGCCGGCTGCTGCTGCTGGTGGCCGAGTCGCCCAGCCAGGTCGGCATCGGGATCGACGAGGACACGGCCGCGGTGATCGGCCCCGACGGCGTGCTCGAGGTGCTGGGCAAGGGCGCGGTCACGGTGGTCGACGGGTCCAGGGCCCAGTCGGACGCGTTCGAGGTCAGGGCCAGGCGGCCGGTGCTGGTGTCGGGCGTGGTCCTGCACTCCCTGCCGCCCGGCTACCGCTTCGACCTCGGCGCCCGGGTCCTGCTGCCCCGGCTCCAGGCGCTCGCGACCCCGAGGCGGCAGGCCCGCCAGGAGGCGGCCGAGGAGTGGCCGGCCGGCCGGCCGGCCCGGCGGCGCCGCGCCCGCGGCGGCCAGGAGCAGGAGGCGTCGCAATGAGTGAGGACCTGGCCGGCGCCCATGCGGCGGCTGTCCACAGCCCCCAGCCTCCCCCTCGCCCCCAGGCCGACGACAGCCCCCGGCCCGACCTGACGATCCTGGAGTCCCGGGTCTACCGCGGGCCCAACTACTGGTCGTACGACAAGGCCATCCACCTGCTGGTCGACCTCGGGTCGCTGGAGGCCTTCCCCTCGAACACGATCCCGTCGTTCACCGACGACCTGCTCGCCCTGCTCCCGGGGCTGGTCGACCACACCTGCGGGGTCGGCCGCCGGGGCGGGTTCGTGGAGCGGCTGCGCGAGGGCACCTGGCTGGGGCATGTCGCCGAGCACGTCGCCCTCCAGCTCCAGCGGGAGGCGGGCGGCGAGCAGCGGCGGGGCAAGACCCGCGGGGCCGGCAGACCTGGCCAGTACAACGTGATCTACGGCTACGGCGACGAGCAGGTCGGGCTGGCCGCCGGCCGCCTGGCCGTGCGGCTGGTCAACCACCTGGTCGAGCGCGAGCCCGGCTTCGACTTCGAGGCCGAGCTGGAGCGGTTCATCCTGCGGGCCGAGCGGACCGCCTTCGGCCCCTCGACCCAGGCGATCCTCGAGGAGGCGGCGGCCCGCGACATCCCCTGGCTGCGGCTCAACGACTACTCGCTGGTCCAGCTCGGCCAGGGCATCTACCAGCAGCGCATCCGGGCCACCATGACCTCCAAGACCAGCTCGCTGGCGGTGGACGTGGCCGGCGACAAGGAGCTGACGACCCGGCTGCTGGCCGCCGCCGGCCTGCCCGTGCCCCGCTCGTCCCCGGTGCGGTCGGTGGAGGACGCGCGCACCGCGGCCCGCCGCCTTGGCTTCCCGCTGGTGGTCAAGCCGCTGGACGGCAACCACGGCCGCGGGGTCCACCTGAAGCTCATGACCGAGGAGGAGGTGGCCGCCGCCTTCCCGGCCGCCCAGGCCGAGGCCAGGCGGGGCTGGGTCCTGGTCGAGAGCTATGTGGCCGGCGACGACTACCGGGTGCTGGTGGTCGGCGGGAGGATGGTGGCGATCGCCGAGCGGGTCCCGGCCCACGTGGTCGGCGACGGCGAGCGCACCGTGGCCCAGCTGGTCGAGCTGACCAACGCCGACCCCCGCCGCGGCGTCGGCCACGAGAAGGTCCTGACCCGCATCCGGGTCGACCAGGCCGCGGTCGACCTGGTCCGCGCCCAGGGGTTCGAGCTGGAGGACGTGCCGCCCGAGGGCACGATGGTCAAGCTGACCCTGACCGGCAACATGTCGACCGGCGGGATCTCGATCGACCGCACCGACGAGGCCCATCCCGACAACGTCGAGATCGCCGAGGAGGCGGCCCGGGTGGTCGGCCTGGACGTGGCCGGGATCGACTTCATCGCCCCCGACCTGGCCGAGCCCGTCCGCGAGACCGGGGGGGCGATCGTCGAGGTCAACGCGGCCCCCGGGTTCCGCATGCACACCCACCCGACCGTGGGCGAGCCCCAGTACGTGGCCAAGCCGGTGGTGGATCTCCTCTTCCCGCCCGGCACCCCGTCCCGCATCCCGATCGTGGCCGTGACCGGCACCAACGGCAAGACGACCACGGCCCGGATGATCGCCCACATCTTCAAGGGGATGGGCCGCCAGGTCGGCCTGACCTCGACCGACGGCATCCTGATCGACGAGCGGCTGGTGGTGACGGCCGACGCCTCGGGGCCGCGCTCGGCCCGGATGGTGCTGCAGAACCCGCGGGTCGACTTCGCGGTGTTCGAGGTGGCCAGGGGCGGGATCCTGCGCGAGGGCCTCGGCTATGAGCGCAACGACGTCGGCGTGGTCCTCAACATCGGCGCCGACCACCTGGGCCTGCGCGGCATCGACACCCTCAAGCAGTTGGCCGCGGTCAAGCAGGTGGTGATCGAGGCCGTGCCCCGCGACGGCCACGGGGTCCTCAACGCCGACGACCCGCTGGTCGCCGGGATGCGCCGGCACTGCTCGGGCGAGCTGGTGTACTTCTCCATGCAGGACGGCAACGAGCTGGTCGACGCCCACACCCGCCGGGGCGGGCGGGCCATCGTGCTCGAGGGCGGCCGCCTGGGCGAGGGGATCGTGCTGCGCCAGGGCCGGCGCTCGACCCTGATCGCCCCCACCGGGGCGGTCCCGGCGACCTTCGGCGGCCGGGCCCGCATGAACGTGGCCAACGCCATGGCCGCGGCCGCCGCCGCCATGGCCGCCGGCGCCCACGTCCACGACATCCGGGCCGGGCTGCGCTCGTTCACCACCTCCTACGAGGTGGCCCCGGGGCGGCTCAACCTGTTCGAGGTGGACGGCTACCGGGTGATCGTCGACTACTGCCACAACGCGGCCGGCATGCGCATGCTCGGCGACTTCGTCGACCGCCTGGCCGCCCAGCCCAAGGGCGGCGACGTCATGGCCCGCCGGCGCACCGGGGTCATCGCCAGCCCGGGTGACCGCCGCGACAAGGACATCCGGGAGCTGGGCGAGGTCGCCGCCCGCCACTTCGACGCCCTGATCGTGCGCGAGGACCGCAACCTGCGCGGCCGCCGGCCGGGCGAGGTGGCCGAGCTGGTCGCCGCCGGGGCCCGGGCCTCGGCCGGCGACGGGGCCCGCTGCCGCAGCCTGGAGGTCGTCCTGGACGAGCTGGAGGCCTCCCGCCTGGCCCTCGACCGGGCCAACCCGGGCGACCTGGTGGTGCTGTGCGCCGACCGGGTCGACAGCATCGTGGACGAGCTCCAGTCCCGGACTAGGCCTCCCGGAACCGCTGGCGCAGGGGCTTGATCCGCAGCAGCAGCCGCTCGGACTGGATCGGGTTGCGGTACTCGTGGCCGTGGTACTTCATCGACAGCGCGTCGATGTGGGCCCTGGCCTCGGGGCCGGCGACGGTCTCGACGACCTCGCCGCGCACCTCGGCGTAGCGGTAGGGCTCGTCCTGGTCCCAGATGGTGACCGTGACCCGGGGGTCGCGGCGGACGTTCCTGGCCTTCTGCCGGTGGCGCTCGGTGTTGATCAGGACGTGCTCGTCGTCGCAGTCCACCCACATGACGTGGGTCATCGGTTGGCCGTCGGGCAGCAGGGTGGTGAACGCGGCGAAGTTCTTCCCCAAGGCCAGGCGGCGCACGCCTTCCTCCAGCACGGTGTCCTCCGGGTCGCGGTCGGTGTGAGGTCGGGCCCAGGCTACCCGGCCCGGGCCTCGACGACCCGGGCGCGGAGCTGGTCGGGGTCGAGCAGGGTGGCGCCCTGGGCGGTCAGCCAGGCCAGGATCGGCTCCCGCTCGGCCGGGGCCATGAGGGCCAGGACGTCGCCGGGGCCGGAGGAGCCGGCCAGGGCCTGGAGGCCGGCCAGCTCGCTCGGGTGGGCCGGCAGGTCGGTCATGCCGACCGTGGCCGCGCCCTGGCGCAGCAGCCGGACCAGCTCCTCGGGGTCGCGGCCGCGCAGGTAGCGGTGCTTCTCGCCGATCACGACCCGGTCGGCGCCCCGGGCCGCCAGCTCGCCCAGGGAGCGGACCAGCTCGTCGGAGCGGTCCCCGGCGGTGCCGACCATGGCCAGCACGCGGCCGCCGGGCAGGCGCAGGCCCCTGGCCACCTCGAGCAGGGCGAGCAGGCTGGCCTCGTTGTGGGCCATGTCGACGATCACCGCCCGGCCGCCCAGGTCGAGGATGTTCATGCGGCCCGGGTTCTGGCCGGGGTCGGGGCGGAAGCCGCGCAGGCCCTCCAGCACCGCCGCCCTCGGCAGGCCGGCGGCGATGCCGGCGGCGGCCGCGGCCAGCGCGTTGGCCACGTTGAAGGAGGCCAGGCCGGCCAGGGTGACGGGCACGTCGAGGACCGGCAGCAGCCGGTCGACCCGGCCCCTGGTCAGCACGACCAGGTCGCCGTCGAGCACGGTGGCGGCGCGGCCGCCCTCGGTCTGGGCCTCGCGCAGGCCGGGCGCGTCCGGGTCGAGGCCGAACACGAACGGGCGGGCCCGCGACAGCCGGCGCATGGCCAGGGTGCGCGGGTCGTCGGCGTTGAGCACCACCCAGCCGCCGGCGCGGGTGATGCGCACGATCGTGGCCTTGACCTCGGCCAGCTGGTCGAGGGTGTGGATGCCGCCGAGGCCGAGGTGGTCGGCGGAGATGTTGGTGACCACGGCCACGTCGTTGTGGGCCACCCCGACCCCGCGGCGCAGGATGCCGCCCCTGGCCGTCTCGAGCACGGCCAGCTCGATGCCGGGCTGGGCCAGGACCCGGGCCGCCCCGCCCGGCCCCGACCAGTCCCCCTCCTCGACCAGCTCGCCGTCCAGGTAGACGCCGTCGGTGTTGGACCAGCCGACGTGCAGGCCCGCGCACCGGCCCATGTGGGCGATCAGGCGGGTCACCGTCGTCTTGCCGTTGGTGCCGGTCACCGCCACCGTCGGGATCCGGGGCACGGGCAGCGACGGGCCCGGGCCGGGCTCGACGTCGCGCAGGGCCGCCCCGCGCCGGGCCAGCCGCTCGTCCAGCCCGGGGACGTCGAGGGTGGCGGCCAGCTCGGCCACCGCCCGGCCCAGGGCCTCGGCGGCGTGCTGGCGCCGCCAGGGGTAGGCGACCACCACCTGGGTCGGCTCGGGACCGGGCCGGCTGCGCACGGCCAGCGCCCGCACCCCGGCCGCGGCCGCGGTCCGGCGGACCAGGTGGGCGAGCAGCCTGGTGGCGAAGCGGCGCCGCTGCTCGCCGCCGGGCGGCCCCGGCGACCCGGCCGTGAGGTCGACCTCGGCGGCCACCGCCCCCGCCCGCTCCTCGGGCAGCGACAGGAGCTCGGGGACGTCCAGGGTGAGCTTGATCGCCGGCCGGGGGAAGTACAGGTTGGCCCCGTCGAGCACGCGCAGCTCGACCAGGGTTGGCCCCGCGGTCTCAGCCATGGTCCGGACATTATCCGGTAGGGTTCGGCCATGATCGGGTCGGCGGCGGGCACCACCAAGGTCGCGGTGGTCGGGGCGGGCAGCGTGGGGGCCACGTTGGCCTATGCCTGCCTGGTCCGGGGGATCGGCCGGACCATCGCGCTGTACGACGTCGACGCCGACAAGACCCGGGCCGAGGTGCTGGACCTCAACCACGGGCTCCAGTTCGTCCCCCCGGCCACCGTGATCGGCTCCGACGACATCGAGGTCTGCCGGGGGGCCGACCTGGTGGTGATCACCGCCGGGGCCAAGCAGAAGCCGGGCCAGACCCGCCTGGAGCTGGCCGAGGCCAACGTCGCCCTGTCCCGGACCCTGGTGCCGCGGCTGCTGGCGGTCGCCCCCGACGCCATCCTGCTGCTGGTCACCAACCCGGTCGACGTGGTCACCTACGCGGCCCTGAAGTACTCGGGCCTGTCGCCGCAGCGTGTGTTCGGGTCGGGCACGGTCCTGGACAGCTCCCGGCTGCGGCTGCTGGTGGCCGAGCACTGCGGCGTGGCCGTGCAGAGCGTCCACGCCTACATCGCCGGCGAGCACGGCGACTCGGAGACCCCGCTGTGGAGCAGCGCCTCCATCGGGTCGGTGCCGCTGCTGGCCTGGGACGTGCCCGGCCGGCCGCCGCTGGACGCGGCCACCCGCGACCAGATCGTCCGCCGGGTGATCGGGTCCGCCGGGGAGATCATCCGCGGCAAGGGGGCCACCAACTACGCGGTCGGGCTGGCCGCGGCCCGGATCATCGAGGCCGTCCTCGACGACCAGCGCCAGGTGCTGCCGGTCAGCTCCCTGCTCGACGGCCGGGCCGGGATCGGGATCCACGACGTCTGCCTGTCGCTGCCGTCGGTGGTGGACCGCCACGGCGTCGACACCGTGCTCCCCGGCCCGCTGTCGGAGGACGAGGCCGAGGGCCTGCGCCGGTCGGCCGACACCGTCCGCGGCGTCATCAAGCGCCTCGGCCTGTGAGCGACCCGCGGGCCGAGCCTGCTGGCCTGCTGGCCCCGTTGCGCGAGCGCTACGACCGGCTGCTGGCCGGGATCGAGGGGCTGGTCAACATCGACTCCGGCTCCTACACCGCCGAGGGCGTGAACCGGGTCGCCGACCTGTGCCAGGCCCGCTTCGAGGCCGGCGGGTGGACGGTGGAGCGCCACCGGCACCGCCCGGGCCCGGACTGGGCCGGCCCGCCGCTTGGCGACATGGTCGTGGGCCGGCGCTCGGGTCGTCGTCCGGTGGCCGAGGGCGGGCGGCGCCTGCTGCTGCTGGCCCACATGGACACGGTGTTCGACGAGGGGGCGGCCGCCGCCCGCCCGTTCCGGACCCGGGACGGCCGCGCCTACGGGCCCGGGGTCACCGACGACAAGGCCGGGGTGGTGTGCGGGTTCGAGGCGGTCGAGGTCCTCTGCGACCAGGCCGGCTTCGACGACTTCGCCGCCATCACCCTGGTCTGCTCGCCCGACGAGGAGATCGGCTCGCCGTTCAGCCGCCCCCTGATCGAGGCCCTGGCCGGCGAGCACGACGTCGCCGTGGGGCTGGAGGCGGCCCGGACCAACGGCGCCCTGGTCTCGGCCCGCAAGGGCATCTCGGCGTTCACCATCGAGGTGCGGGGCAGGGCCGTCCACGCCGGGGTGCGGCCGGCCGAGGGGGTCAACGCGGTCCTGGAGGCGGCCCACAAGACGGTCGCCCTCCAGGCCCTGAACGGCCGCTGGCCGGGGGTGACCTGCAACGTCGGGGTGCTGCGGGGCGGCAACCGGACCAACGTGGTCGCCGACCGGGCGGTCATGCAGGTCGAGGTCAGGGCGGCCACCACGGCCGCCTTCGACCAGGCCATGGACGAGGTCGGGCGGATCGTCGCCGCGACCACGGTCGAGGGCGCCCGGGCCGAGCTGCTGCCGGCTCACCGGCACCCGCCCATGGAGCGCACCCCGGCCGTGGCCGCCCTGGTCGGCGAGGCCCAGGCGGTCGCCCGCGACCTGGGGTTCGAGGTCGGCGAGGCGGCCACCGGCGGGGCCGGGGACGCCAACACCACCGCGGCCGCCGGGCTGCCCACGATCGACGGCCTGGCCCCGGTGGGCGGCGAGGCCCACGGACCCGACGAGTGGCTGGACCTCGACAGCGTGGTCCCCCGCACCGCCCTGCTGGCCGGGCTCCTGGCCCGGCTGGGATCGGAGGGGTCGGGGGGAACCCGCAGCTAGGCACCTATACTGACCCCACCCATGGCCAGGACCCGAGCGCGGCTGGTCACGCCGGTCAGGCGCCTCCTTCAGCTCCTGCTGGTCGCCTTCGTGGTGATCTATTTCGTGCTGCCGCAGATCGCGGGGGCGCGCCGGTCCGCGCACCTGCTGGCCGGGGTCAACCTGTGGCTGATCGTCCTCGGGGTCGCGCTGGAGAGCTGCTCGATCCTCAGCTACGCCAACCTGACCAGGACGATGATCCACGGCACCCCGCCGCCCTACCTGACCCTGCTGCGGATCAACCTGTCCACCCTGGCCGTCAGCCACGTCGTCCCCGGCGGGGCGGCGGTCGGCGGGGCGCTCGGGTTCCGGCTGCTGACCAGGTTCGGGCTGTCGGGCACCGACGCCGCCTTCGCCATCGCCGCCCAGGGCATCGGCTCGGCGGTGGTGCTCAACCTGCTGCTGTGGGTGGGGCTGGTGGGGTCGATCGTGGGCGGCAGCTACAACCCCCTGTACGCCACCGCCGCCCTGGTCGGGGTGGTGCTGTTCGCCGGCCTCTCGGCGGTGGTGGTGCTGCTCATGCGGGGCGAGCGGCGCGCCGCCGAGGCGATGCGGGCGGTGACCCGACGGGTCCCGTTCCTGGACGAGGAGAGCGCCTACCGGCTGGTGCTGCGGCTGGCGGCGCGGCTCCAGACGCTGGTCGCCGACCGGCCTCGGCTGGTCCGCGGCCTGCTCTGGGACCTGGCCTTCTGGCTGTGCTCGGCCGCCTCCCTGTGGGTGTTCCTGGCCGCGTTCGGCTACCGGGCCGGGGTCGACGGGCTGATCGTGGCCTTCGCCCTGGCCTATGTGCTGGCCGCCATCCCGATCACCCCGGCCGGCCTGGGCGTGGTCGAGGCGACCATGATCGCCATGCTCACCTTCTTCGGCGCCGACCGGGGCACGGCCACCCTCGGGGTCCTCTCCTACCGGCTGATCAACTTCTGGCTGCCCATCCCCCTCGGGGCCCTGGCCTACCTGTCGCTCCAGGTCGAGCAGGGGACGACCGAGCGCCGCAGGGCGGCCGAGCTGCGCCGGCTGGCCGAGCGCTCGCTGCGCGAGGCCGAGGGGCACCGGGTGCACCTGGGCCGCCGGGAGCACCCGCCCGATCGCTAGGCGCGGGTGGCCCGGCGCTTGTGGGCGTACATCTCGGCGTCCGCGACCGACCAGGCCTGCGCCAGGGTGCCGCTGGACTGGCGGGTGGCGTGGCCGACCGAGGCGCGGATGCCGGCGGCCTCAAGGGCGCCCCGCAGGCGGCCGGCCAGGACCTTGGCCGCCGGCTGGTCGCACTCGACGGCCAGCACCCCGAACTCGTCGCCGCCGAGACGGGCGACCACGTCGGCGGCCCGCCGGGTCGAGTCGATCACCTGGGCGGCGCGGCACAGCAACCGGTCGCCGGCGGCATGCCCCTGGCGGTCGTTGACCCGCTTGAGCTCGTCCAGGTCGACCGCGACCAGGGACGCGACCGAGCCGTAGCGCTGGCAGCGGGCCTCCTCGGCCTCCAGCAGCCGGTCCCAGGCGCGGCGGTTGCCGACCCCGGTGAGCGGGTCGGTGAGGGCGTCGGCCTCGGCCAGCTCGACGCGCCGCCGCAGCTCCTGGCGCTCGAGCTCCTGGACCAGCAGGACGGCCAGCAGCCGCCCCAGCAGCTCGATGGTGGGCAGTTCGGCGGCCAGCTCGGGCCGGCCGCCGGCCGGGTCGACCCCGCACAGGCAGCCGAACACCGACCCGTCGGGGGCGAGCACGGGCACGCCGGCCAGGGCGCCGACGGGCCCGCCACCGCCCAGCGAGGCGCCGGCGTAGGCCGGCACCTCGGCCGCGACCCGGGCGACCCGGGGCCCGCGGCCGTCGACCAGGGCCCGCACCGGCAGCTCGCCGTCGGCCAGCTCCTGGTCGGCCTCGATGCCGTAGGTGCGGTCGCGGACGGCCAGCACCGACGACCCGCCGTCGGCGCGCAGGCCCAGCAGCATCCAGGTGCCCAGGCCGGTCCGGGCCGGCAGGCCGTCCAGGATGGACGCGGCCGCGTCCCGGAACGCCGTCGACGGGCAGAGGTCGAGCCCCACGTCACCCCCCAACGACACCCCGGACCGGGGCGCCCGCTCCTCGTGCTGCCCGCCTGCCGGCCTACTCGCCGGCGGCCTTCTTGCGCCGCCTGGCGGTCGTCGTCTTGCGCTCCGGGGCCGGCTTGCCGGCCTTGGCCGCCTCGACGCTCGCCTTCAGCGCCTCCATCAGGTCGACCACCTTGGACGGTTCGGCCTCTTCCGTGTAGGTGATCTCCTCGCCCTGGATCTTCTTCTGGACCAGCTCCTCGAGCGCCACCCGGTACTCGTCGGTGAACTCCTCGGGCGTGAAGGCGTCGGTGAGGCTGTCGATCAGGCTGCGGGCCATGCGGATCTCCTGGGGCCGCACCTCGACCGACTCGTCCAGGACGTCGAACTTGGGCGTGCGGATCTCGTCCGGCCAGAACATCGTCTCCAGCACGAACACGTTGTCGCGCAGCCGCAGGGTGGCCAGGTGCTCCTTGTCGCGGAAGGCGACCTTGGCCAGGGCGACCTTGCCGTCGTCGGCCATGGCCTCGCGCAGCAGGTGGTAGGCCTTGACCCCGGTGCCCTCGGGCACCAGGTAGTAGGCCTTCTGGAAGTAGATCGGGTCGATCTCGTCGGCCTCGACGAACCGCTCGATCTCGATCGCCTTGGCCGTGGTCACCGGCAGCGAGTCGAGCTCCTCGTCGGTCAGGGTGACGTAGTGGTCCTTCTCGTACTCGTAGCCCTTGACGATCTCCGAGTAGTCGACCTCTTCGCCGTCGACCGAGCACACCCGCTTGTAGCGGATCCGGCCGCCGTCGGGCTCGTGCAGCTGGTTGAAGTGGAGGCTCTTCGCCTCGGTGGCCCCATACACCCGGACGGGGATGGTGACCAGACCGAAGGAGATCGCCCCCTTCCAGATCGTCTTCACGCAGCCAGGCCTCCTTTGACGTCGGACCACTCCGCGAGCGGCGGCGCGTCGGAAGGCGACGGTCACGGACCAGGACAACTGTACGCTGGCGGACACCGCAACTGAAGGAGGCTCGGGTACCGTTGGCCACCGCCAGGCGCCGCCGCCTGCCGTTCCCGTCGGCGCTGCCCGCCTCGCGGGCCGGCGACGCCTGGCGGCTGGAGGCCGACGGCCGTGAGCTGCGGCTGTCCAACCTGAACAAGGTCTACTGGCCGGACGACGGCATCACCAAGGGCGACCTGCTGGCCTACTACTGGAACGTGGCCGAGCTGCTGCTGCCCCACCTGCGCGACCGGCCGCTGACCATGTACCGGATGCCGGACGGCCTGGCCGGCGCGCCGTTCTACGAGAAGCAGGTGCCGGCCCACGCCCCCGACTGGCTGCCCAC
>Ga0207428_10000732_pt1 | contig 37790 bp, 32 predicted proteins | sample RhiMethybrSRZTD1_FD_187600 | JGI IMG/M metagenome (GOLD analysis project Ga0207428, IMG submission 187600) | Populus rhizosphere microbial communities from Tennessee, USA - Rhizosphere MetaG P. TD hybrid SRZTD1 (SPAdes) (version 3) | ecosystem: Host-associated > Plants > Roots > Rhizosphere >...
CGGTGTAGGCCAGTCACGAGGTGCCCAACCCGAACGTGGCTGGTCCGCCCCATAGGTCCAAACCTGTGAATCCCGCACGGCGGGTCCAGCTGAGCGGAACGTCGCGTCCGGCGCCGCGGTCACGGCGACGTCGGTGAGGGTGGTCAAACCGGGCAGCACAATGGCAACTTTCGAGGTGCCGGGTGGGAGCGGTGGCAGGTTGGTAACCACACTGATCTGCTGTCCGATACCACGCGAAACCGCAGCCCCGATACGCAAGTCCGTGCACAGGCATTCCAGCGCCCCCCGACCGGCGAGCTTGGTCGTCACCAAACGAGCTCGCAACACCTGGTCGCCCAACCTCACCTGAGGTCCGCCAGCCGAGATTTCGTTGTACGGATGCACGGGAGGATCCGCGTCTGCGAACGGCGGGCTCGAGGCTGTCTGCAGACCGCGACCAGGTTCGAGTGCCAGGATGGTCCAGGCGATCGATGTGAAGCTGCTGCTGGCGGATACGCGATTGATCATGACGAGATAGTGCTGTCCAGCCGGGCCGTAGCGGAACGCCTTCGTGCTGGCGAGCACCGACGTAGGTTCGACAGGCGCGATCAGATCGGTGGGATAGCTCGCAAGCGGCAGCATGCCGGCCGGCGTCACCGGCACCTGCCAGAACGGCGGGACGGTGGCCAGTTGCACGTCGACGTTCTCAACGTCGGGTGGCAAGGGCGGAAAGGCGACCTGTAGCAATGTGGTGAAGTCGAGCCTCAGATTCTGTTGGACGTGCGTAACCGGCGTGCACAGGCAATGGGAACCAGGTCCCGTGAGGGTCAGCGGCCGGTACACCCGCGATCGCGCGGCATCCACCAGGAGAATGTTCGGATAGCCTTCGCCAGGCCTGGTGAGGCCGAGGTCCACTCTTCTCGGTACCGGCTCGTTAGGACGTAGGCCCGGGCCATGAAGCGGAGTCACCGACCAGTCAAGGACGGTGCCGGCGGTGACACGTCGGACAGCGTGTATTGCAATTCGCACGGTGATGTCGAGGCCATCCGTCGAGGTCCAGATCGCTTCGCCGACCACTGGCAGTTCGGAATTAGAGACTTGCGATGCCTCGTCGGGCGTCACGGGACGAAGTGGCGGGGCGGTGGTCTCATGCGTCATCGGCCGGTTGAAGAGACCCGGCTCGGCGCGCTCGTACGAGCAGCCTGCGACAAGACACCCAAGAACAAGGAGCGTGCCGAGGACCCGCCGCCTCATCCCACCAATTTACGTCTGGGAAGCGCTCTCATCCATCACCGAGTTGGGCATGATCAGCACCGCGGCCGCCAACAGCACCGCAATCGCGGCCGCAGCAAGGAAGACCCAGTGCAAGGCAGGCTGGAGAATGCTCGCCGGAATGGCGCTGGCAGTAGAGGAGACATGGCCGCCGAACCGCCGGCTCAGTGACGCATTGGCAATCGCACCAAAGACGGCGATGCCGAGCGCGCTGCCCATGGACCGGCCGAAGACAAAGGTGCCGGTAACTACGCCACGACGGTCCCAATCGACCGCCGACTGCGCGGCGATCAGTGTCGGGCTCGCGACAAGTCCCAAGCCCGCGCCGATCACGAAGCATGTAGCGGCCACCTGCCAGACCGAGCTGTGCGATGAGAGCAGCGTGAGCAGTCCCGAACCGATCATGATCACGGCTGCACCGATCAGCGCTGTCCGCCGGAAGCCGATTCTCAGATAGATCCGGCCGGCCAGCGACGCTGCCAACGGCCAGCCGAGCGTCAGAGCCGCGAGCGCGAAGCCTGCCACCAGCGCGCTGGTATGCAGCACACCTTGGGCGTACAGCGGGATGAAGGAGGTGAGTCCGATCAGCAGCACGCCGATCCCGAGAGCGGCGAGATTCGTGGAGTTGAGCAGCCGGCTTCGAAAGACCCAGCCGGGAAGGATTGGCTCACTGGCCCCTCGCTCAACCAGGGCAAAAACGATGATGAGAAGCACGCCGACACTGAGAATGGCAATGCTGGGCACCGACGACCACTGCCACAGAATGCCGCCCTCGAGGAGTCCGAGGATGATCAGCGAGGAGCCAATACCGAGCAGGGCCGCCCCGGCAACATCGATGCGGTGTTGCCTCCGGGCCACCTTCTCGTTGAATCTGCGAATCAGCCACCATGCTGCGAGTGCGCCAAGCGGGATGTTGACGAAGAAGATCCAACGCCAGTTCAGAAAGTCGACGAAGATCCCACCCAACGCTGGTCCCACTACTGCTGAGATCGCCCAGACGCTGGCGACATAACCCTGAACCCGGGCGCGCTCGGCCACCGAGTAGATGTCGCCGATGATCGTCATTCCGGTTGGCTGTATCGCGCCCGCCCCGAGCCCCTGGATTGCGCGGAACGCGATGAGCGCCGGCATGCTCCAAGCGACGCCGCACAAGATCGATCCGAGAAGAAACAGGCCGATCCCTACCAGGATGATCGGCTTGCGTCCGATCAGGTCGGTGAACTTGGCGAACATCGGTACCGATACCGCCTGTGCCAACAAGTAAATGGAAAACAGCCAGGGGAACTGAGCGAAGCCGCCAAGATCATTGACGATCGACGGCACTGCTGTGGCGAGGATCGTCGCGTCGATGGCAATAAGCCCCACGCTCAGCATTACCGCCAGCAGAATCGGCCCGCGTTCGGAACGGAGGCCGACCGATGCGCGCGTAATTGTCTGCTGCTCGGTCGACTGGGCCATGTTCAGCGCAACCCTTGAGACCCGCCGCGCATTCCCCCGTTGGTGGCCTCTGCGGAAAGATGCAGCACTAGGTCGTTTCGCATCGCGCCACTCGCCGTGCTGAGGTGGAGCGAGCGGACATGCTTTATCGTCTGCGAGCGATGACGAAGTAGGCGAGCGCCGAGGCGCGATCCGCGCGGAACGAGCGAAAGCAGCGGAGCAATCAAATACCCGACCGTTTGCACTCGCATAGGGAGAGTGCTAAAAAGGTCATTAGCACTCTCCCTCCGAGAGTGCCACCTCTTCTGACCGGTGAGGCTCCCATGGGCCGTCCGTCGCGGGCACCGCTCGAAGAGCCGTCAATCACTCACAGGACTAGCGGAGAACATGCCCAAACTCATTCAGTTCAACACTGAAGCGCGGCGTGGCCTCGAGCGGGGGATGAATATCCTCGCCGACGCCGTCAAGGTGACCCTTGGACCTAAGGGCCGCAATGTCGTGCTGGAGAAGAAGTGGGGTGCTCCGACCATCACCAACGATGGCGTGAGCATCGCCAAAGAAATCGAGCTCGAGGACCCGTACGAGAAGATCGGTGCCGAGCTCGTCAAGGAAGTTGCCAAGAAGACCGATGACGTGGCCGGCGACGGCACCACCACGGCAACCGTGCTGGCGCAGGCGATGGTACGTGAGGGCCTGCGGAACGTGACTGCCGGCGCCAACCCGATGAGCCTCAAGAGGGGCATCGAGAAGGCTGTCGCAGCAGTCGTCGAGCAGCTCGCCGCCATTTCCAAGGACGTGGAGACCAAGGAGCAGATTGCTGCTACCGCCTCCATCTCCGCCGCCGACACCCAGGTAGGCGAGATCATCGCCGAGGCCATGGACAAGGTCGGCAAGGAAGGTGTCATCACCGTCGACGAGTCGAACACCTTCGGGCTGGAGCTCGAGCTCACCGAGGGCATGCGGTTCGACAAGGGCTACATCTCGCCCTACTTCGTGACCGACACCGAGCGCATGGAGACCGTCCTCGACAACCCATACGTCTTGATCGTCAACTCCAAGGTCTCCAACTTGAAGGACCTGCTACCGGTCCTAGAGAAGGTCATCCAGGCGGGCAAGCCGCTTCTGGTGATCGCCGAGGACGTCGATGGCGAGGCGCTGGCGGCGCTTATCGTCAACAAGATCCGCGGCACCTTCAAGTCCGCCGCCGTCAAGGCGCCTGGATTTGGTGACCGCCGCAAGGCAATGCTGACCGACATGGCCATCCTTACCGGTGGCCAGGTGATCAGCGAAGAGGTCGGACTCAAGCTCGACGGGGTGACCATCGAGCTGCTCGGCCAGGCTCGTCAGGTGATCATCACCAAGGACGAGACGACGATCATCGAGGGCGGTGGTAGCCCCGAGCAGATCGCGGGCCGCGTCAACCAGATTCGCGCTGAGATCGAGAAGTCTGATTCCGACTACGACCGCGAGAAGCTGCAGGAGCGGCTGGCCAAGCTGGCCGGTGGTGTGGCAGTGATCAAGGTCGGGGCAGCTACCGAGGTTGAGCTCAAGGAGCGCAAGCACCGCATTGAGGATGCCGTCCGCAACGCCAAGGCGGCTGTCGAGGAGGGCATCGTCGCCGGCGGTGGCGTTGCGCTCGTTCAAGCCGGTGCCAAGGCCTTCAAGGACCTCAAGCTGGAAGGCGACGAGGCAGTCGGCGCCCACATCGTGAAGGTCGCCCTGGAGGCGCCGCTGAAGCAGATCGCGATCAATGCCGGACTCGAAGGGGGAGTCGTCGCCGAAAAGGTGAAGACGCTTCCTCCCGATCATGGTCTGAACGCCGCTACGGGCGAGTACGAGAATCTGCTCGACGCCGGCGTGCCCGACCCGACCAAGGTCACCCGCTCGGCGCTGCAGAATGCAGCCTCGATCGCAGGCCTGTTCTTGACCACTGAGGCAGTCATCGCCGACAAGCCGGAGAAGGCTCCCGCTATGCCGCCCGGTGGCGACGGCGGCATGGGCGGCATGGACTTCTGATCAGGTCGCAGCACTGTCTGTGAGGATGGCGGTTCCTTCGGGAGCCGCCTTCTTCACGTTTGAGATGATGCGCTGGCCGTCCTGCGGCGGCAAACGCGGCTGCGGTCGATGGGCAGGCAAGCGATCACTGGCTACCAGCCCGGCAGCTGGGTGATGCTCTCGATGAAGAAGCGATAGTTCTTCAACTGGTCCGGCTCGGGAAGGGGCGTCGGCCACTGGGCGGTCGTCCAGCCACGCGGAGGATCGTCGCTGAAGTAGCTCCACGTGTCGCCCGCGGATGGCTTCGGAGGTCCGAGCCGAGTGGCCGGATCCGCGGCGTTCACCACGGGGATGCCGGGGAGCGTCGCAACGCCGGGCAAGATCACATCGACGGCTTGGGTGCCAGCCGGCAGCGCCGGAAAGTTGCTCGCCACGCTGGCCTGGCCGCCTTGGCGTCGCAGTGACCCTGCCCAGAGTCCCAGCGAGCTACACAGGCACTCGTACGCCTTGCGTCCGGCAACAGCAGCTGTCATCCAGGACACCCTCAAGGGTTTGGCCGCCGGGATGCCGGCAGGCCTGATCATGGGCCCGCTCACGACGTCGGGGTCCAATACATCGACGTTCTCGGGCAAGATGCCGCCGATTGGCGACATCGCCGGCTCCAGGATGAACGTGGACTGATCAGTCACCGACTTGATCGTCAACTCCAATGATGTTCCGTCGGGTGACGCAACAACCCGGTCAATGGAGATGCTCTGCACCCGCCGCGGCTCTTGGCGATATCGGAATACCTGTTGTCCCAGCGTTGTGCGCGCGCCGGCGGGCGGACGGGCCAGGTCGGTCGGATGCAGCGCGGTCGGCACCTCGCCGATCGGAGTCACGGGGATGTGCACGAAGGGTGCCAGGTTGATCATGTCCACATCGATGAACCCGAGTGTGTCCGGCAACGGCGGGAAGGTCGCCTGCAGCAGTCGCGTCTCGCCGATCCGGAGGCCTTGCTGAGCCAACCACAGCGGAGTGCAAAGGCAGCGGTTGAACAGCCGTCGAGATTGGTGGCTCAGTGTGCGGTAGACCTTTCCGTCGGGCGCGTCCACCAAGAACATGTTGACGTCGCCCTCAGAGCTGCGGCTCAAACCGATGTCGACCCAAGAGGGGAGGTCTGCGCCGCGAGCGTAGCCAGGGGCGCTCAGCGGGGTGACGGACCAGTCGACGACGGTCGCGTCCTGGAGACGACGTACGGCGTGGATGGCGAACCGAGTGCTGATGTTCAGCCCCTCGGCAGTCGTCCACTCGGCCTCTGCGGCCACCGGCAGATTCGGGTTGGTCGCCTCCGGCGGTGGCTTCGTCCTCTCGATGGTTGGCGACTGCGATGTCCCAGTGCGGAAGAGACCCGGCTCCTCCGTGGTATATGTGCAGCCTGTCGAGAGCACACATGCCGCCGCGATGACGGCGGCCAGCCGCTTCATCGCAGCCACGCCGCAATTCTACGGTCGGGCGTCTCTCCGGGCCCAAGGAATATCGTGACGCCATGACCCCCCGTCGAGCGCCCGGCACCAGCGGAGAGCGCCCGCTGCGATGAGCGCGCACTTGGGCGGATTGCTTGAGGTCGTGGTGCTGCACGCTGCAGATGCAGAACGAGCCGAAGCCGGTGGCGCGGACCGGCTGGAGCTGACATCGGACCTCGTGGATGGTTTGTCGCCGGAGCCGGCGCTGGTTGGTCAGGTGCGCCGCGCGACCACCCTGCCGATACGCGTAGTGCTTCGGCTGCGCCAGGGCTACACCACAGACGGTGGCGAGGTGGCCAGGCTCAAGGGTCTCCTCAGCAGCTACATCGCCGTCGGCGCCGACGGTGTTGTACTGGGTTTCCTCAACGGCCACACCGAGGTGGACGTCGCCGTGGTGACCGAGATCCTCAGCGGCCATCCAGAGGTTCCCTGGACGTTTCATCGCGCGGTGGACGCCTGCATCGCAAGCAACAGAGCCTGGCGCGACCTGCGCACGTTGGCGGGTCTGGACCAGGTGCTGACCGCTGGATCCGCGCGAAGTGTGAGCGAGGGTCTGGATGATCTTGTCGCTCGGGCGCACCTGGACCAGTTCGCGCGTGCGCTCATCATGGCTGGTGGTGGCCTCCTGCCCGAACATGTGCCCTGGCTGGCGCGTGCGGGCATCGGGGCGTTCCAGATCGGTGCAGCCGCCCGACCGTTGGGATCAGCGAAGGCCTACGTCGACCCCGGTCTGGTTCGGACGTGGCGTGCCCTGATCGATCACGCCACCCCACGGCGGGTGACGTTGGGGCGCCCATGAGCAGAGCAGAAGCTTGACGGTCTACATCGATCCGCCGATCTGGCCCGGGCACGGCCACCTCTGGTCACACCTCATCAGCGATCGCTCTTATGAGGAGCTGCACGACTTCGCGGCACGCATCGGCATCCCCAGACGAGGATTTGAGCGTGATCACTACGATGTGATCGCCGAACGTTACAGCGCGGCACTGGCGGAAGGTGCCCAGCCCGTCTCCTCCCGCGAAATCGTCGCACTGCTCACCGCAGCAGGGCTGCGGCGCCGGCGGCAGTCCCGCTTGGCTCGCCCCTGACCCCGGCCTGATCAGCCAGCCCCGCCTGAGGTGTCGGGGTGGTGCGGCGCGCAGACTAGATTGACGCGAAGAAAGGATCTGGCTTGTGACTAGTTGCGATCATCTTGACGCCACTCCGCTGACCCCGGTGCCCAGCAGCTTCGAACCGGCTTGCAGCGACTGCCTCGCTGTCGGGGGACGCTGGGTGCACTTACGCCGCTGCCTCACCTGTGACCACGTCGGCTGCTGCGACTCCTCCCCAGCGAAGCATGCAAGTGCGCATGCCCAAGCTACCGGTCACGCGGTTTTTACCTCTGCTGAGCCCGGCGAGCACTGGCGTTGGTGCTACGTCGACAAGGTCGGCGTATGACAGCGCCAGTCGCAGAGCGACCCGAGCGAACCACGCGCCCGGTGCTCCTGACCGTCGACGACGACCCCAGTGTCTCGCGCGCGGTGGCTCGTGATCTACGGCGCCGGTATGGCGCGGACTACCGGATCATGCGCTCCGACTCAGGCGAGGAGGCGTTGGAAGCCATCAGGGACGTCGTGTTGCGTGGCGAGCAAGTCGCGGCGATCCTGGCCGACTACCGGATGCCGCGGATGAATGGGGTCGACTTCCTCGAGCAGGCCATGGATCTGGTTCCTCGGGCACGCCGGGCGCTGCTCACTGCGTACGCCGACACCAACGCAGCAATCCAGGCGATCAATGTGGTCGATGTTGATCACTACCTGTTGAAGCCCTGGGAGCCTCCGGAGGAGAAGTTCTATCCGGTCGTCGACGAGCTTTTGGAAGCGTGGCGGCGCGAGGGCAAGGAACCTGAGCACAAGATCAAGATCTTGGGCCACCCGTGGTCGGCGGCCTCCTATGAGATCCGCGACTTCCTCGCCCGGAGCATGGTTCCCTACCGCTGGTACAACGTCGGAGACCCCGAGGGTGCGCGGCTGCTCGCAGCCGCAGGTGCCGAGGAGAGCCAGGCTCCGATAGTGGTGACCAGGGACGGCCAGCCGCTGGTACAGCCGACCCTGCTCGAGGTGGCCAACGCGGTCGGGCTGAGCACCACGGCGCAGGGCGAGTTCTACGACGTCGTGATCATCGGCAGCGGCCCGGCCGGCCTTGGTGCTGCTGTGTACGCCGCGTCGGAGGGCCTCAAAACCGTCGTCGTGGAGCGAGCCGCAGCCGGTGGTCAGGCGGGGCAAAGCTCACGGATCGAGAACTACCTCGGTTTTCCCGACGGTGTGTCCGGTGATCAGCTCACCGATCGGGCGCGCCGGCAGGCCCTGCGTTTCGGGGCCGAGCTGCTTACCGCACGGTCAGTCGTCGGCCTGGAGGTCAGAGGTCCCGCACGAGAGGTGCTGTTCGACGACGGATCCTCAGTGCTGGCTCATGCCGTCGTGTTGGCAACTGGGGTCAGCTACCGCCAGCTCCAAGCGGCCGGAGCGGACGAGCTTGTTGGGCGTGGCGTCTATTACGGCTCGTCAGCCACGCAAGCCGAGTCCTGCCTGGGAGATCACGTGATCATCGTCGGCGGTGCGAATTCGGCCGGCCAGGCAGCGGTCTTCTTCTCCCGATATGCCTCGAAGGTGACGATGGCCGTGCGCGGCGACTCGTTGGAGAAATCCATGTCGTCCTACCTGATCTCCCAGATCGCCCGGATACCCAACATCAATGTCCGGCTGAACACATCGGTGCAGAGCTGCACCGGCAATGACCGGCTGCAGTGCGTCACTTTTGTTGATCATGCTGGGGGTCAGGAAGTCGTTGATTCCGGCCATCTCTTCGTGTTCATCGGCGCCGCGCCGCTGACCGACTGGCTGCCGCCGTCTTTGGTGCGCGATGCAAGCGGGTTTGTGGTCACTGGCATGGCGTTGACGGCCGGAGGTAGGCGACCTGAGTCATGGGATCTGGAACGTGACCCGTACCTGTTGGAGTCCAGCATCCCGGGTGTCTTCGTGGCGGGCGATGTCCGCGCCCAGTCGGTCAAGCGAGTCGCGTCCGCGGTTGGCGAAGGAGCGCTCGCCGTCACCCTGGTTCATCGCTACCTGGCCGAGCAGTAGGAGTTGATCATGAGCGAGCAGACCATCGAACCTGTGCGATTGAGCCCATCGGAGCTGCGTACGCTGTTCCTCTTCGAGCATCTCGATGATGAGCAGCTGGCCTGGCTCAGTGAAAACGGATACTGCGAGAGCTGGTTGGGCGGGCAGAATGTCTATACGGAGGGGGAGCCGGCGACCTGCTTCTATGTCCTGCTGTCCGGGACGATGTCGATGCATCGCCGGGTGGAGAACACTGAGGTAGAAACCGGACGCACCAACCAACGCGGCGTCTACTCCGGTGCGACCCAGTCGTTCGTCAAAGGTATGGCTGAACTGCCGTACTGGGCCTCTGCACGAGCCGTGACGGACTGCGATTTCTGGGTCATCGGTGCTGCGGAGTTCGGGGATAAGTTCCGCCAGTGGTTCCCGATGGCGATGCACCTGATCGAGGGCCTCACCATGGGTTTTCAATCGAGCCAGGCCATCATCGGGCAGCGGGAGCGACTGCTGTCGCTCGGCCGCTTGTCGGCGGGACTTACCCATGAGCTGAACAATCCGGCGGCGGCTGCCGTACGCGCCACCGCGTCACTGCGGGAACTGGTCAGCAAGATCCGGCGCAAGCTCGTACACCTGGCGACCGCGGACGTCGACCCCAAGGCTCTGGTAGCGCTTACTGATCTCCAGGAAGTCGCCGTAGAGAAGATGGCTAAGGCCGAAAAGCTGTCACCTGTTGAGGTCAGCGAGGCTGAGGACGAGATCTCTGCCTGGCTTGATGATCATGGCATCGACGATGCGTGGGATCTTGCACCTACGCTGGTCGCCGCCGGCGTTGATTCCGAGTGGCTCGACGAAGTGGCTGAGACCGTACCGGTGTTGCTCGCCGACGGTCTCCACTGGGTTACCTATGCGCTGGAGATCGAACAACTCATGGGAGAGATCGAGGACTCCACCGGCCGGATCTCACACCTGGTCGCAGCGGCCAAGCAGTATTCCCAACTGGATCGGGCGGCACATCAAGACATCGATGTCCGGGATGGGCTGAAGAGCACTCTGGTGATGCTCAGCCACAAGATCAACGAACGAGGCAATATCACCGTTGTCAAGGATTTCGACCCCTCGTTGCCGACGATACCGGCGCATCCGGCGGAGCTGAACCAGGTGTGGACGAACCTGATCGACAACGCCATCTATGCCATGCCGGACGGCGGGACGCTCACCGTGCGGACGGCGCGGGAGGACGGCTGGGTCCTGGTGGAGATCTGCGACACCGGCGTCGGCATACCGGCCGAGATGCAGCAGAAGATCTTCGAGCCCTTCTTCACCACCAAGCCGGTCGGGCAGGGGACCGGCCTCGGGCTGGACATCTCCTACCGGGTGATCACCCAGCGCCATGGTGGCGACTTGCGGGTTGTTTCACATCCCGGCGACACCCGATTCCAGGTCAGGCTGCCATTGACGGAGCCTCCCTCGTACGGCTGAGCTGGCCGCCACTCAGGCTGCGAGGGCGGCCGGTAGCTCGGCGGCGTATACCACAACGAGCGACGTCACCGCCCGGGTCAAACAGACGTAGAGCCGGCGCAATCCGGTTACCTGATCGGGTTCGCCTGCGACGATGTCGGCTGGCTCGACCAGCACGACATGATCAAACTCCAGGCCCTTGGCAAGCGCAGCAGGAACGAGGATCGGCTTGAGATGCGGAGCGACGCTCGGATCTGAGCCCGGCACATTCGCGCCGGCGTCGAAGATCTCGGCGCTCTCACCGAGTGCGTCATAGCTAACCTGATGGCGCTCCAGCAATCTCCGGATTCGAGGCGCTGCAGCGTCAGCCACGATCACCCCCAGAGTGCCCTCGTTGCGCATCGCCTGCCTGACAGCATCGACCAGCTCTTCACTGATTCTTGACGTGGGGCGCAGGTCGAGCTCGCCACGGTGGCGTCGTACTGAGTGGGGTGGCTTGAGCGCAGGCGCGATCTGTGGCAGCAGCCGGGCCGCGAAATCGATCACTGATCCAGGCACCCGGAAGCCGGCCACCAGCTCCTCGACGATGGCGTCAGGATGGCCGAGATGGGCCAGGGTCTCCCGCCACGAGCCGGTCGCCCACGGGGTCGTGGCCTGCGCAAGATCACCAAGTACGGTGACCGAGCCGGTGCTAGCTCGACGTCCGACTGCCCGCAACATCATCGGCGACAGGTCCTGGGCTTCGTCGAGAATGACATGACCGCGGCTCGGGGTACGCTGCAGCAGATCCGCCGCCTCATCGATCAAGATCACGTCAGCCTGGGACCAGTGCGCCGCACCCACTGAGCGAGGCGGGCCGACCATCATGATCAGCTGCTGCTCATCCGCGCTGAGAATGCCGTGGGCAGCGGCCGCGAGGAATTCGGCGTCGGTCAACAACCTCATGATCAGCTTGAGCGGATTGAGGGTCGGCCAGATCGCGTCTGCGTAGGCGCGTACCGGTTTGCTTCGGGCAACTGCGTCCTGCACTCGATCGTCGGGAGAGTCGCCGGACGCCTCCATCCGGAGCAGTACCTGGTGTGCCAGCCGCTGCGGCAGCATGGCTCGGCCGGCGCCGTAGCGGACGCCGCGCTGCCGCAGTTCATCGACGACCTCGGCTGTCAGATACGCACCGACCCGCCACTGATAGGCGCCACGCGGCACCACCAATGGCGTTGTGGGCGTGCCGAGATGGCTCCAAACCGCTCGGTGCAGCACCTCAGCCATCCGGGCGTCGCCCTTGATCAACGCCGCCGGAACGCTGTCGAGTCCGCGGACGGCGATCTTGTTCGTCTCGCAGACAAGCGATGTCACCGTGGTCTGCGCGGCATCGATTTCGCCGAGGGCTGGGAGCACGTCGGCGATGTAGGACAGAAAGCTCTCGTTGGGCCCGACCACCAGCACCCCGGAGCGGGCCAGTTGATCACGGAACGCATAGAGCAGATAGGCGGCGCGGTGCAGGCCGATGGCGGTCTTTCCCGTGCCGGGTGCTCCCTGGACGCAAAGCGACTGGCTCAAGCCCGCCCGTACGATGCTGTCCTGCTCCGGCTGGATGGTGGCCACGATGTCGCGCATCGGGCCGGTTCGGGGGCGCTCGATCTCGGACTCCATGATGTCGGAGTGGCCTACTGCTCCCGGCTCGGTCAGACGCTCGTCCTCGTACGCGGTCAGCTGGCCATGTGAGAATCCGAAGCGCCGGCGCAGTCGTACTCCCATCGGCTGCCCGGGACGAGCCTGGTAGAACGGCCGCGACATACCCGCGCGCCAGTCGATCACCAGCGGCTCGCCACCTGCTTCGCCGGTGACGTGCCGCCGGCCGATGTACAAAGTCTCGTCTTGCTCGGCGCCGAGGCTGGCGTCATAGTCCAGCCGGCCGAAGAAGAGAGGGACGGTCGGATCGTCCTCGAGGGCCTTCATACGGCGATAGAGCGCCTGCTTGAGGTGCTCCGTCGATACGTGGTCGCCTCCGAAAGCCTCGAGACTGGCTGTGTGCTGCCGCATTCGCTCGAGCGCGGCGCGCGAGTCCGCGAGATGGATGCGTTCACGCGCCAGGATGTCGACCGAGGTTTCAAGCATGCGAAGGGCTCCGATGCTGGATCGGTGGGCATGAGGAGCGAGGAGTCACGCTACCGGCTGGGTAGCTGAGAAGTCCACGGGTTTTCGGAGGCCATCGGGGTGCGGCTGGGCGCAAACAAGCGTGCTCGTAAGGTGTAGGCCGTGTCTTCCTCCGATACCGAGCGCAGCTACATGCCGGTTTCCGACCCGGCGGACCGCCCACGCAAATCTCGGGCGACCGTACGCGTGATCCTGATCAACAGTGACCGCACGTTGTTGTTCGAGGACAGCGACCCAGGGGTTCCCGGCACCAGCTGGTGGACCACTCCGGGAGGTGGGATAGATGACGGAGAGAGCGAGGTCCATGCGGCGCTGCGCGAGGTGGCAGAGGAGACCGGCTATCGGCTGACGGAGAGCGAGCTGCAGGGACCGATCGCCAAGCGGCATGTCGTCCACGGCTACTCCGACCTGGTGATCGAACAGGACGAGTCGTTCTTCCTGGCCATAGTGTCGCCGTTCGAGGTGGATGTCTCCGCCCACACTGCTGATGAGCAGCTCACTCTGCTCGGATATCGGTGGTGGACCCATGACGACCTACGACACAGCGACGAATGGATCTGGCCTCACGAGCTGGTCGAGCTTTGGTCACTGGCCGGCCGGCCAGACACCTGGCCCATTGATCTCGGGACTCAGGAGGAGTCCACAGTTCTGGATGAGGCGTAGGCCGACCTTGCGCTCTTGAAGTGCGGCTCGGCGTCGCCGCGGATCTCGATTGCACCCATCGTCTTGCTTTGCAGGTACCCGATCTCAGCCTCAGAGAAGACGCTCATGCCGACTCCTGCCGGTCCGAGCGATGAGCCGTTGCGGCGTTGCCGCTCGATTCGCTCGGCAGCTCGTCGGGTCCGTCTTCTGACGGGATCGTCGGCCATGGTGCCTCCACGCTCTCCGAGCGTACGGGTCATGGTTTGAATCGCACGTGCACGTTCGTTGCCTGCACGCTGCATACGTTGCAACGCGTGCATCGTGAGAGGAACGAACGTGCACGTGCATTTCTCGAGGAGGCAAGGAGCACGTGCGATTCTCGAAGAGGTAAGGGCGGGTGCTTCCCGACTATTCCGCGGCGAGGGCGTCCTCGGCGTCCATGATGCGGTAGCCGTATCCCTGCTCGGCGAGGAATCGCTGCCGATGGGCCGCGAAGTCGGTGTCCACGGTGTCGCGAGCGACGACGGCGTAAAGGCGCGCGGTGATCCCTTCCGACTTGGGGCGTAGCAGTCGGCCGAGCCGCTGCGCTTCCTCCTGGCGGGAGCCGAAGGCACCCGAAACCTGGACCGCGATCTGAGCGGACGGTAGGTCGATGGAGAAGTTCGCAACCTTGCTCACCACGAGCAGTTCGATTTCGCCGGATCGGAACGCCTCATAGAGCTGCTCGCGGCGCCGTACCGTCGTCCCGCCAGTGATCAACGGCGCGTCCAGCCGGGCAGCAAGATCCTCAAGTTGATCAACGTATTGCCCAATCACCAGCGTCGGCGTGCCCCGATGCTTGGAGACCAGCTCCACGATGATCCCGGTTTTGGATTCCGCCGTAGATGCCAGCCGATACTTTTGGTCCGGCTCAGCTACCGCGTACGCCATCCGCTCGGCTTCGTTGAGGGTGACCCTGACCTCGATGCAATCGGCGGGTGCGATGTACCCCTGAGCCTCGATGTCCTTCCACGGCGCGTCGTAGCGCTTCGGGCCGATCAGTGAGAAGACGTCACCTTCACGGCCGTCCTCACGTACCAATGTGGCCGTCAGACCAAGCCGGCGGCGTGCCTGAAGCCCGGCCGTCATCCGAAAGACCGGCGCCGGCAACAGATGCACCTCGTCGTAAATGATCAAGCCCCAGTCACGGGCGTCGAGCAGCTCGAGATGCGGATGGATCCCGCCGCGCCTGGTGGTGATCACCTGGTATGTCGCAATGGTGACCGGCCGGATCTGCTTCTTCGCACCGGAGTACTCGCCGATCTCATCGGCAGTCAGGGTCGTTCGCTTGATCAACTCGTCACGCCACTGTCGCGCCGCAACCGTATTCGTGACCAAGATCAACGTGGTGGCTCTGGCCCGAGCCATCGCGGCAGCGCCGACGATCGTCTTTCCCGCACCGCAAGGCAGTACGACGACACCGGATCCCCCATGCCAGAAGGAGTCCGCGGCCTGACCCTGGTAGGGACGCAGAGTCCACCCGCGCTGGTTGAGGCTGATCGCGTGCGCCTCTCCATCGACGTAGCCGGCCAGGTCCTCGGCGGGCCAGCCAACCTTGAGCAGGATCTGCTTCAGGTGCCCGCGCTCGGACGGGTGCACCACCACGGTGTCCTCATCGATCCGGCCACCGATCAGTCCCTTGATCTTGGTGCTGCGCAGCACTTCGGTGAGCACCGCACGATCGCTGCTGACCAAGATCAGTCCGTGCGTCGGGTGCTTCTCGATCCGCAGCCGACCGTAGCGGTCCATCGTTTCGGCGACGTCCACCAGCAGCGCATTCGGCACCGGGTAGCGGCTGTAGGTGAGCAGCGTATCGACCACCTGCTCGGCGTCATGACCGGCAGCGCGGGCGTTCCAGAGCCCAAGTGGGGTCAACCGGTAGGTGTGAATGTGCTCCGGCGCCCGCTCCAGCTCGGCGAACGGCGCGATGGCGATCCGACAGGCATCAGCCGCCGGATGATCAACTTCGAGGAGCAGCGTACGGTCGGATTGCACGACGAGCGGTCCAGGGCCATCGAACGGCGCAACCATCAGCGGTTCCCATCCTCAGGAGTGGATTTCTGCTCAGTTGGCGTGGTGTCCGGCGTGTCGGACGACTGAGCGGCAGGGTGACCCGGCTCACTTTGCTCGTCGTCGGGCGTGGGCGATTCGGAAGGCTCCGGTGTTGGCGAGGGCGTCGGCTCGGGCGATGGCCGGGTGACAACCAGCGTCGGCGAGCTGCGACTCTGATTGCCGGCGGCGTCCAGGGCGCGAATCTGTACCACGTGCTGGCCGCTGTCGTCATTGAACCAGCGCAGTTGCGCCCGGGTCTCGGCCGTTGTCGCCACCTCGAAGCCGTTGAGCCAGATCCGGTAACCGATCACGCCGATGTTGTCGGTCGCCGCCGGCCAGTTGATGGTGAGCTTTCGCGTCGTGATCTGCGTCGCATCGATCTCGGCCACCGGCTGGGGCGGTTCGGAGTCTTTGGTTTCCTTGGTTTCATTCGGTTCCGCCTTCCGGGTCGGGCGGTCAGCCGCATGAGCCCGGGCTTTGGCGTGCGTCTGAGATGGTTGTGACCCGGAGGCCGGTTCGGTTGGTACGCCGCCACCTCCGGCGACCGACTCGGGGTTCCCGCTCGGCGAGGTGGATTGCTGGGAAACGCCCGGCCGAGGTGCGCCTGGGCTGATTGTCGGCTCCTCATTCACCCCGGAGCTCCTGATTTGTTCCGGCGACCGCGCCACGCTTGGCACCAGATAGAGCGATCCCACGCCGAGTGCGCACACGCCGAAAACGATCATTCGTCTGATCGTGACGGCATGCATCCGCTCATTGTAGGGATTTGGCTAACGGCCGGGGCACAGAAGAATGACCCGCGGGTTCTTTTGTTGGAGCAGGTTCTCTTCTCTGACGGGGCGCCCGTCTGGTACGTGCCCGCTCGCGGGCCAGCAAGGTAGCGGCCACCTCGGCAGGGGATGCGACGACGCTCTGCTCCGCCAGAGGCGTCGTCGCCCGGCGTGCTGGTGGACTGACGATCACTTCTCCCGCGCCATTCTCGACTGCCGGAGTATGCCCGAGCTCCTGGAGCAGCGGGAGTAGCTCCAGCTCATCGACGGCGGCGACAACAACGTTTGGGGCAACCGCCCGCAGCCCAAGTGCTGCCGCAGCAGGGTGAGCAAGCAGAGCCGCTGCCTGCGCCTGGTCAGACATGTGAACGTAACTGCCCGCGGGCCCCAGGCGGATGCTCCCATGGCGTCTGCCTGCATCTTCAATCAGATAGCGGAGAGGCTGGGGGACGCCGGTGGTGGAATGCCCCTCCAGCCACCGCCGCACCTCCTCGGCCGACCAGCCCTGGTCGAAGGCGCCTCGTAGCGACGTGGCGCTGAACCGGTAGACACCGGCACCGCCCCGCGACTCTTGATCGGCCAGCAGGCGTAGCTCAGCCGCGACAGTGTGCTCCAGCGGCCCCGAAGTCACCGCTGTCAGATCGTTTTGGATGACAAAGCGCTCGACCGGAGCAGGGAACAGGCCCTCCAGTTCGGCCGGCATGCGCTGATCAGGCCGGAGCAAGACTCCCGTGAACGCTGAGACGGCGCCGAGGGCCGCCAGGCCCAGCCAGGAGGCCTCGCGCCATGTCCACTGCACCAACTGCTCGGCTGTGAGCGGTGCTTCGCTCAACCTGGGCCGATGCCAACGGGTGGCATCGGCAAGCTGGGCGAGGTCGAGCATCATGCCGGGCTTGGTGTTCACAGCGATCCGCAGGACAGTCTTGCGGAGGCCGGTCGCACTGCGCGCGTACGCCTCCTGACCGAGCGTGTGGCCCCCGCCTTCGACCGACCGTGCGAAGAATCTGTCAGCGGCGAGCCACCCCTCAGCTACCAGCCGCCAGCGGTCGGCCGCGTCCCACTCGAGCCATCGGTCGTAGTCCGGGGTCGGCAGCAGCGCGGCCGTACTGGCAGGTGCCACAAGCTGCGCCGCAGCTGCACACTCAATGAGGAAGCTGGCGTGATCGGAATCGATTCCAAGCTGGCGAGCCAGGGCTGCGACGTCGCGGCTAGCCAAACCACCACTACGCAGCAGCTTGTGCGGGACGGACTCCAGGCGATGGGCAAGTAACTCGAGGTCGTGCAGCACGGCGAAGGCGGCGCCAGCCGCGGCCCGATCGACCAGGTCTGGATCCCGCCGCCGGCCGGCAAGCATCGGCTGCTCGATCGCAACCGGTTCCTCAGTGAACCGGCCGTTCCGCAGCTGCCACGCCACCTCCCGCGGGATGATCACGGTCTCGGAGTCGAGTGGCCGAAGCAGCTGGCGACTGAGCAGGCGCTCGATCGGGGAGCGGGCCGAGGCAGCGCTGACGGGGCGATCGGCGTAGCGCACGGCGCCGGTAGGCGACCAGAGAAGCCGTTCCAGCACGACCCGGGCGTCCTTGCCGCACTCATCGATGGCCGCATCGATCTGGTTCGCCGACATCGGCCGCGCAGATGGGGGAGCCAGACCACCCGGGTACGGCTCGAACACCTCGCGCACCGGCCGTACGAGATGCAGCTGGTCATCCTCACCCCAGAGCAAGCCACGCTGTCGCAGCTGCTCCACGGCGGCGGCCAGACTCGCCCTGCTCTGTCCGAGCTGGGTCGCCAGATCCGCAACTGAGGCAGGGTCTGGCAGCGCCGCCAAAGCCTCGGCAACGGTACGCAGCCAGACGTTCAGCTCGTCAATGGCTCGACCGATCGAGGCCGAGGTCGTAGATCGACTAGCGAGCTCTGCAATGTCCTCGGGAGCAGGGTCGAGAAGATCTGGACGCAACGCGAGAAGCTTCGCCAACCCGTCGTCCGGCATTACACGCAGGGCCTCGGTCAAGGTGCGCGGCCGCTGCTGCTCACTCAGCGTCCTCACCTTGCCTTACCCCCAAGGGGAACGATAGGTAGGCGGGCTTGGGGCCTGGGGCTTGAGGCGGCGATAGATGGTGACCAGCGTGGTGACCAGCAGCACCCAGCAGATCAGGAGCGCCCATTGGCCGACGAACCGCCACCACTCCCCGAAGTCGGTACCGACGATGAGCGCGCCGAGGACGCCCAGGACGGCCAGTACGACGAGGCCGAAGATGTGGGCTCGGCGGACTTCTGCTGCGGCAACCTTGACGCGCCCCGCCAGTCCAACACTGACACAGAGGAAGATCGGGGCGAGAACATAGACCAGGCCGCCGATGATCAGGCACATGCAGAGGCCCGGGGTAGCGGCGTCGATGACATTCCTAGCCGTAACGGGTGCAGCCGGGGGGTGTTGAGCGTACGGCCCGGGGCCAAACCAACTAGGTGTACCGGGGGCGGGGAACGGAGCCGTCGGAGGACTACTGCTCCCTTGGTGTATGGCGATCGGCTGATCTGGCGGTGGATACGGAGCGCTCGCTGTCGGGATCCAGCCGGTGGCAGCGGTAGTGCCGACGGGCCGGGCGGTGGGCGCGGCCCAATGGACTGCACCCCATGCCGAGTCGGATGTCATCGTGCTCGACACGACCCGGAAGGGTTCTTGCGGGTCGCGGTGCTCTTCGCGTTGCACGGGAATCAGGCTGGCCAGCGATGTGACAGGAGCGGACGGGTCGTCGAAGACGGGCCGTTTTTTGGGAGCCCATGCGGCCGGCTGGGTGTACAGCGGCGCGGTCTCGAGGGGCGGGACGTCGGGCGTCTGAAACTCGGATGGGCGCTCGATCGGCGCGTACTCCGGTCCGTCCTCCCAGGTTGCCATGCAGTCATCGTAGACGCGGCGGCTGCACCGTCAGAGTGAGCCGAACCTGAAGTGACGCAGCGCGAGGGCAGGCGAGGAGTGTTGCACTGTGAACGAGGAGATTTCGAGGTTGGGCTGAAGGAGCGAAACGGCTACGCTTAGCGCGCTGTTGTGGGGGAATCCGCACTGCGAGCGTCGGGCGGGTGAGCAGTGCCAAAGTCAAACGACTGCCGGTGAAACGACGAAAAAGAGCAAGTGAGGTTGGACGTGCCTGTTGGCAAGGTGAGGTTCTACGACGCCGAAAAGGGCTTCGGCTTCCTGACCAAGGATGAGGGCGGCGACGTCTATGTCCGCGCCAACGCGTTGCCTCCCGGCGTGACGAGCTTGAGGGCTGGCCAGCGGGTCGAGTTCGGTGTTGTGGAAGGCCGCAAGGGGGAACAGGCCCTCTCAGTGCACATCGTTGAGGTTCCGCCTTCGCTGTCCAAGGCGCATCGCAAGCCGGCGGAGCAGATGACGGTGATCGTCGAGGACTTGATCAAGATGCTTGACGGAATTGGTAACGGCTATCGTCGGGGTCGCTATCCGGATGCCAAGACCGGCACCAAGATCGCCACTGTGCTTCGGGCTGTGGCCGACGAGCTCGAGCTGTAGTCAGGTTGCGGACTTGCTGCTTGCCGCAGGTGCCTTGAGTCAATGAACGATACGTGGGCCGGATGACATCCGGCGACGTAGCCCAGCTAGCACTGCCAGAATGAGGTTCATGGCTTCGAGCACCGGAACGATTCAGCCCGACGCGGCCTGCCTCGCAGCTGTTGATCTTGCGCGGGCGGCGGCTCAAGAGACCGCCGGGGTGATCGGGGTCGGTGACTATCTCGGCGCGCAGGCCGAGGACACGCGCGTGGTGAGCCACCTTTTTGCGTGCCCGCATCCCGGCTACCACGGGTGGCGCTGGTCGGTAACCGTTGCCCGCGCCGCGCGCGCTCGCACCGTAACCGTCGACGAGGTCGTGCTGTTGCCGGGTGAAGGCGCGTTGCGGGCCAAGGCCTGGGTGCCGTGGGCCGAGCGGATCCAGCCTGGGGATGTGACGCCCGGCCTGCTGATGCCGAGCACGGGCGATGATCCGAGGCTTGAGCCTGGATACACCGGTGGCGAGTCTGCCGCAGATCCCGAACCCGCCGAGATGAGCCTGGCGCGCATTGTGGCAACCGAGCTTGGGCTCGGCCGGGAGCGGGTGCTCTCAGCGGAAGGTCGAGACGAGGCGGTCGAGCGCTGGCTCGCCGGTGACGGCGGTCCGGACAACCCGCTCAGCAAGCTGGCACCCGACGTCTGCGAGACCTGCGGGTTCTTTGTACGCCTGCAGGGCAATCTGGGGATCCTGTTCGGAGTTTGCGGGAACGCGTTTTCGGTCTCAGATGGAACGGTCGTCAGTGTTGACCACGGCTGTGGCGCTCACTCGAATGTGCAGCCTGAGGAGCAGCTTGACGAGCTTCCGGAGCCGGTCTGGGACACCATCGAATGGGACGCTCCGATCTCGCTCTTTGACTAGTGGCGTAGCCCTGAAAGCAGTTCTGAATCAACGCTGAAGCGCGTCCAGTGGATGGGCCTTGCAAGTAGCGGTCGGCCGCTGACCGCGTGCAGTGCTCAAACGAAGCGCACCTTTACCCCGCTGTGACATTCGTCACAAACCGGTTCCCCAACAGCGGACGTGTACACCAAACTCTTCAGTCTCGGGGGATTCTTCCTCAACCCAGGAGAATTCTCATGTCGGACACGGCCATTGAGTTTGGGCGCCGGATCCCCCGGATCGCGCGGCTCTCCATAGCCGCTCCCCCTTCGCTGATCCGTTGGACGCTTCGCGCAACGACGGTTGTTCTGTTCGTTGGAGCGACGGCGTTCGGCGTAAGTCTCGGCATGAGCGGCCCCGATAGTGCGCCAACGTCGGTGGTTCATCACCACACGGCGGCGTCGGACCAGTGACCGGAACTGCCGCGACGTGCGATCGCCGAGGCTTACAGCAACGATTCTCCTGGTCCTGGTCTGGCTGGGAGCCGCGCTAGCAGTATTTCAGACCTTCGTCACTGCTGGTCTGATTCAGATCGGAGTGGCTCTGGTCGCGCACGTCACCGGTATGGCTGCAGGGTACGGCGCAGCCATCATGTTGATCTTGATGTCGCGGGCCCCCTGGCTGGAGTATGGTGTCGGTGCCCACCGACTGGCGCGCTGGCATGCCTGGGGTGGCCCGACGGTGATCATTCTTACGGTCGTGCATGCGCTAGCCGCGGTGCTGGCGTGGGCGTATGCCGGATCAATCGATCTGATGGCCGCGGCGAAGGACGTGGTCGGCATTCCGGGGCTCACGTCAGCCCTGGCTGCCACTGTGCTGCTCATACTCGTCGGCATCGCCTCGCTACGGGTCGTGCGACAGCGCCTGTCCTACGAGTGGTGGCACTTCGTGCATCTGCTCACCTACCTTGCCGTGGCGCTGGGTTTTGCCCATCAACTGGCAGGGCCCGACTTGGCCGGACGGAGGTGGCTGCAGGTTGCTTGGAGCCTGCTGTATACCTACGCCTTCGCGCTGGTCCTGCGGTGGCGGCTACTCCAACCCCTCTTCCAGCTTTGGCGCCACCGGCTCAGGGTCGAGCAGGTATGGCAGGAGTCAGCCGACGTGATCAGCGTGCTGATGTCGGGCCACCATCTGGACGAGCTACGAGCTGAGCCGGGTCAGTTCTTTCGCTGGAGGTTCCTGACGGGCAAGACCTGGCGCTCGGCGTATCCGTTCTCGCTGTCGGCGCCACCGGCCGGCGACCGGCTGCGTATCACGGTCAAGGCCCGTGGCGACGGGACCCGGCGGATCTTCACGATCCCCGTCGGGACGCTGGTATTCGCCGAAGGTCCGTACGGTGCGCTTACCAGAAGGCGCCGCAGCCGGCCGCGCGTCTTGTTGATCGCCGGCGGCGTGGGAATTACTCCGATGCGTGCCCTCTTCGAGGTGATCGACCTGCCGGGCGAGGACGTCACGCTCGTCTACCGCGCCTCCCGCGAGCAGGATCTGGTCCTCAAGCACGAGCTTGATGAGATCTCCGAGCGCTCTGGTGCCAGGGTGGTCTATCTGGTCGGTCCGTCCACTGATACCGCGAACGACATGAGCGCCCACGCACTGAACCGGATCGTCGGCAACCTCAGCGACCACGATGTCTATCTCTGCGCTTCACCTCGACTTGCCGCGCGGGTCCGCGGCTCGCTGATGGATCGCGGTTTTCCACGGCACCAGCTACACGAGGAGCGCTTCAGCTTCTGACGAGCAGCGGCGAACGATCAGCTCGAAGTAGAGCGGCGGCGACGCCGGCGATTCCAGCAGTACGCCAGCTCAATCAGTCCGAGGACGAAGCCGGCCACGCTGATCTGCAGCCACGACTTGTGGCCGTGGGCAGCAAGCGAGTCGTAGCCAATCGCGAATACCACCGACACCAGCGCGAAGATCACCGTGCCGATCGTGACGACGGCCAAGCCGTCCACATCCAGAGCCGGGACAGGTGCTTGCACCCAGAAATGATGGTGCTCGGCCGGCTCGTCCATACCCAACACTTTAGTTCTCCCGTCGCGGCAGGATGTGGTGATGAACAGGCTCGAAACCCAGCTGGCTCGCCTGGTGGAGGAGCAGCTCCTCACGTCGACCCAAGCGCAGGAGCTGGTGGCCGCTGCCCGGGCTGACCGGCTGGATGGCGAGGCGGCGCCCGCCGAGTCCGTTGCCCGATCAAGCCCGAGGAGCTCGGCCGTATTGGAGGTCCTCGGCTACGTCGGCGGCGCGCTGGTGCTGGGCGCGGTGATCATGCTCGGCTCATTCTTCTGGGACGACTTGGGTAGCACGGGACGCAAGCTCGTTGCCGTCGCATCACTGGTGGTTCCTGCCCTCGGTGGCGCGGCATTGGTCAGGGGAGGGGCTCGCCCTGAGCTTGGCCGGATTCTGTTGGCCTTGGCCTGCTATGCCGCCGGCTTCGCCTATCTCGTGGTATTCGACGATCGCAAATTCGTCGTGTCGGCCGCGATCGTCGTGCTGACCTCGGCGATTGGTGCGGTACTGCTGCGCTCCGGGGCGTTCCTTGTCTCGGGCTGGTCGGGCGCCATGCTGTTCGTATTCGCTGTGGTGTTCAACGTCATCGACCCGGTGGAGACCATCGGTCCGGACAGCACCGCCGTGCCGGTGCACCTGGCGATCGGATTTCTCCTCGTGGGGCTGGCTCTTGCAGGCAGCGGGTTGCTGCTCAGCCGCACCCTCGCATGGTCACTTGCAGGTCTTAGCGGCTGGGCCGCGAGCATCGTGCTGCAGATGGACGCGCCGCATGGCGAGTGGCTTTCATTGGCTGTCGCAACCCTTGTGACCGCGGCCCTGCTCACCGCCTTCGTCCTCAGCCGGCGGTACGCGTACGCGGTGATCGGTTGCGCGATCTTGCTGAGCATCTGGCCGGTGTCCCTGTATCGCATCCTTGACGACGCGGTGGGCGCGGCCATCGGTCTGGTTGCGGCGGGTGCAGTACTCATCGGGACGGTGATCGTACTGTCTCGGCGTCGACGCATCTCAACAACTGCATAGCATTGATAATTAGCATTGCTAACTACTATGCTGGGGTAAATGGGCGGAACAAGGGAAAACCTTCGAACAACAACCGGGCTGGCCCATGCGCTCCGGCCAGCCGTGATGCGGCTGGCCCGGCGACTGCGACAGATGCAGGACGAGTCGCTGGAGCTGAACCCCAACCAGCTCTCAGCTATGGGAGTGCTGCTCAACTCCGGTGATCAGCTGATGGGTGAGCTTGCCGCGCTGGAGAAGGTGCGGCCCCCGTCCATGACCCGCATCGTCAACAGCCTCGAGGTGCGCGGTTATGTCGCCCGCCGGGCGGATCCACGTGATCATCGACAGTGCCTGGTGGCGCTCACCGAGGCCGGCCGTCAAGTGCTGCTGGCCAACCGTCGCCGGCGCGATGAATGGCTGGCCGTGCGGCTCGCAGGGCTGGATCCGGCTGAGCGTGAGGCATTGCGTAGAGCCATACCTGTGCTGGAAAGACTGAACCAGGGATGACTGTCGACGCCGATCCGACCACAACTCAGGCTGAACGTGCTGTCGCCCGACCTCAGGTCATCCGGCGACCGCGCGGGGGCATGTTCGCCGCGCTTGTCGAGCGCAACTACCGCATCTACGTCGCCGGCTCGTTCGTCTCCAATATCGGCACCTGGATGCAGCGGGTGGCCCAGGACTGGCTGGTACTCGAGCTCTCCGGTGGGTCGGCCCTGGCGGTAGGTATCACGACGGGTCTGCAGTTCCTGCCGATGCTCCTACTGTCCCCGTACGCCGGCGTGATCGCAGATCGCTTCAACAAGCGGCAGATTCTCAAGATCACCCAGTCCTGGCTGGCGCTTTGGGCTGCAGTGCTCGGCGTATTGGCGATCACGGGTGTTGCGACGACCGAGCAGGTCTACGTGATCGCATTCGCCTTTGGATTGGGCACCGCGTTCGACAATCCCGCACGGCAGAGCTTCGTATCCGAGGTCGCCGGTCTTGATCATCTGCCAAACGCCATCGGGCTCAACTCCGCTACGTTCCACGCTGCAAGGATTGTGGGCCCCGCGGTCGCCGGTCTGGTAATCGCTCAGGTTGGATCAGGCTGGGCGATTTTGTCGAACGCGGTCAGCTACCTGGCCTTCATCATCGCCTTGGTGATCATCGACGGCCGGCTGCTGCACCCAGCCCCCCGGAGTCCGCGAGCCAAACGACAACTCCGGGAGGGCCTGGCGTACGTCCACAGGAGAACCGACATATTGCTCGTGATGTGTGTGATGTTCTTCGTTGGCACCTTCGGGTTGAACTTCCAGATGACCACTGCATTGATGGCACAGCAACAGTTCCACCTGAACGCGGAGGCCTATGGGATCCTCGGCACGCTTCTCGCCGTAGGCTCGCTGGCCGGCGCACTGATCGCGGCGCGGCGGCGCAGCCGCCCGCGTCCGCAATTCGTGGTCGGTATGGCCGTGGCATTCGGGCTGGTCGAAATCGCCACCGGGCTGGCGCCCAGCTAACAGGCCTACGGCGCAGCGCTGCCAATCATGGGCTTCGTGACGCTGCTGACCATGACTGCGGGCAATGCCTCGATTCAGCTCGGCGTCGATCCACGGCTACGCGGCCGCGTCATGGCCCTCTACATCATGCTGTTGATGGGAGGCACCCCTATTGGCGCGCCAATCCTGGGGTGGCTGGGGGAAGCCATGGGTCCGCGCTGGACATTGATCGGCGGGGGTGCGGTGACTGTGCTCGGAGTGCTGGCAAGCGTTCTGATGCTACGGGGCCGCTTACGGTCGGGCGAGAGCTAGAGCACGCGTACGGCGATGCCTGGGTAATCCAGCACAAGGCCCGCGGAATCGTAGACCAGGCGCGCCCGGAAGTCGAAGGCCGGTGACCAGTAGTCGAAGCATTGATTCTCGCCCTTATCGGGAAGGCGCTGATAAAGCTGCTCCAAGCGCTCGATCTCAAGATCAACAGCACGAACGTACGCCGCCGGCGCGGAGGCCTGACGTCCAAGCGGCAGTGCTTTTCGGTGGACTGGGAAAGCGTTGGTCATAGCTGAGGATTCCAGATCCAGGTCGAGACAGCCGTCCAGCGCGGCCACCCTGGCACCATCGAGCAGCCAGTGTCCTTCGCCATCGGCATCGAGCAACCGGTGCCGCACCCCGCGCGTCGACCGCACGCTGATGCGCGCCCTTCGCACCCGCCACTGTGGATCCAGCTCAATCTCGTAGTCGACCGCCCATGCCTCGCCACCTTCGACCGCGCTGGTACTGCCGGTTGCGCGGAGCGGTGGATTGGGCGCCGAGAAGAATGCCACCTCGAAGCCGAGCCGTCCCCCCTGATGCCGCCACGCGGCACTGGGGGGCAGCAGCTCGGTCGAGAGCACAATCCCAGCCTGCCATCGAAAAGCTGACCGGGTACGTGGGGCGTCACCGAGAACCTTGAGACGTCAGGCCCCGGGCATCGTGCTCAACCTTGGCCTTGCTCGGCTGTGTGACCGAGCGAGACGTGCGGGTGGGGAGCACGAAGTCGGCGTCGTCTCGACCTGCACCACGGTAGGCCAGCATCGAGCGGGACATCCGATCCTTCAGCGGGCGTACGTGATTGGTGACGCGCATCGCCGTCCGCATGAGCCCCAGCACAAGGCGGCCGACGATCGGCTTGTGCATCGGGCCCTCATCGGTCATTTGCTCACGAGACTTCAAGACCGCGTCGAAGCCATACTTGATCATCTTTGCCTCGTAGCGTCCGACCGCCTCGACAACCGCGAGCCGGCCGTCGGCCACATCAATGATCCGCGCACAAAGCAGCACGGCATCCCGCAGAGCGGTGTTTGCGCCGACTCCACGGCCCGGTGTCATCGTATGGATCGCGTCGCCGATCAGCGTGACATTGGAGGCGGACCAGGGATCCAACGGCACCGAGGTCTTGATATTGACCGGGAAGCACGTGCTCGGATCGGTGAGCTCGAAGAGCCGCCGCAGGTTCGGATGCCAGTCCGGAGTCATCTCTTCGACGAGGCGGGCAAGATCAGCACCGCGACGTTGCATCACATCGGCCGGGAATTTGTCGGCACTGGCGGAGAAGCCCCAGTTGATGTAGTCGCGGGTGTTGTCGAACTGCAGTCCCGGCCAGATCTCGATCAGCTCGGCGTCCGTGCCACCAATGCCGTTCTTGATCTTGCCTGAGCGATCCCACTTGAACTCCATGACATGGAGGATGCAGAAATAGCCCTTGGGTGCCTGGATCATGGAGATGCCTTGGAACACCCGCGGTGGCACGAGAGAGGTTGACTCCTCGGAGATCGGCAGCTTGCCGGCGATCGCGATAATGCCGGTATCCTCCTGCCGCGCTTGCGGGAGATACTGCTTGCGAACCCGAGAGCCGACCCCGTCGGCTCCAACCAGTAGGTCGCCGATGGCACTCGAGCCGTCGGCGAAATGGGCGGTGACTGTACCGTCTGCGTGCTGCTCGAAGCCGGTGAACTCTTTGCCGAACTTGATCACATCCTCCAGGCCGGTCATCAGCACTTGACGCAGCGTCATGCGGCTGACCGACTTCTCGCTCTCCACCGGGTCGGTTTCAACCGGGAGCTCGATCGCTAGTACCTCATGAAGCTGCTCGGTAAGCATGTTGAACCAGCGCGGTGCGCGTGCCTGGGTGGCGACGAAGGTGTCGTACAGATCGGGCGGCAGCAGCGCATGCAACGCGCGGCTTCCGTCAGGATCGATACCGACTCGGTAGCCGTGCAGACCTTCGGTCCGCAGCGCATCCCTTTCGAACACCTGCACGTCAATTCCTGCTCGTACCAGGCCGTGGGCCAGTGCGAGGCCACCGGTGCCGGCGCCGATCACCAACACGCGTGGCGAAGTCGAGGGCATGGTCAACTCCGTTCTATGATTATCTGGATTGCTCGTGAATCTTGATAATCCAAATATCTTGGATTTTCGAGATAAAATCAAGCCGATGAGCTGCGAGCGTCGGAATCGCGCTGACGTGCTGAGGAGGAGCGAGCGGAGGGTTCTTTCCTCTGCGAGCGACGACGAAGTAGGCGGACTCCCAAGCGCGATTGCGCGAGCAGCTCAAGAAAGTGGGCAGCCGTGGCGCGCAGGAAAGATCTCGAGTTGGAGATTCAGCAGCAAATGGTCCAGGTGATCGCGCAGGTAGTGCTGTTCAACCACGCAGCGAACGCCAGCTTGGGGCTGGGCGCCAGCGATTCGCAGTTTCTTACTTTGCTGCAGATGCGCGGATCGATGACGCCCGGTCAACTAGCCGCGGCGACCGGACTGACCTCGGGCACAGTCACAGGCGTGATCGATCGGTTGGAGAAGGCGAAGCTGGTGCGTCGGGAACGAGATAGCAATGATCGCCGGAAAGTGCTCGTTGTGCCAATGGGCGACGCGGTCGATCGCCTTGCACCCGTCTACGCCGGGAAGGGTGCGATGCTGCAGCGGATACTGGGACGGCGCACGGCACACGAGCTCGAGGTGATCACCGGCTTCCTCGGTGATCTTGTCGCCGAGGACGCTGCAAGCTGAGGGATTGGGCCCCAATCCTGCTGAGTTTTCCGCTATCCGCCTACGTTTGTAAGCGCAGCGCGGCGTCGAGTTCCGGATGTGGCCGCCAGGTTCCGTCGTGCAGCACCCGGCGATTCCACGGGAAGATGATCAACTCGTCACTGACAAGTCCCGAGAACGTCGGTGCCGGACTCGCCCAACTGTGCTGCACGAGGCAGGCCGTGACGACCTCTGCGGCTCCGATATCGATCACGGCTCGTCGGGCTGCCTCCAACGTCTCGCCGCTGTCGACGATCTCGTCCACAACCGCGACCCTTAGGCCGGCGACGTCCGGTGGCACGCCGATCCACCAGACCGGCGAGTCATATTTCACCTCATCCTTGATGCGCCGGCTCAGACGTATTGGGAACATGTCGCGGCGCAGGCATAGCGCGACCGTCGTAGCCGGAATCAATCCGGCGCGTGCAATCCCGATGACAGCGTCGATGTGAAGGGGCTCCAGAGCCTCAGCCAGACCTGCGGCCAGGTCAAAGCAGGCGTCCCAGTCAAGCTCACGCACCCCCGTGCGGCGGCCGTAGTCATAACTCGCGATTTCCCCTGAGTTCCGGCCGTTTCGATCCTCCCGAGTCATGCTCCCATCTTGACCCCGACACGCCCGGCTGACTAGTCGGGGGGTGCTATAGGTTTTGACTTATATAAGTCTGTACCGATAGAGTTGCTTTGTGCACGCGCTGGACATCCTCGGTGATCCCGTCCGACGTCGAATTCTGGAGCTTCTCGCCACGGGCGAGCATTCCGCTGGTGCGGTGGTGGCCGCGATCTCGGTGGAGTTTGGCATCACTCAGCCGGCGGTGTCACAACATCTGAGGGTGCTCCGAGAGGCTGGCTTTGCCACCGTACGCGCCGAGGGGACGCGACGGCTCTACGCGGTTGATCCCGCTCCGCTGCAGGAGGTGGATCTCTGGCTTGATCAGTTCCGCCGGTACTGGAGCTCTCGGCTCGATGCGCTCGGCACTGAGCTGGCCCGTGGCAAGCGTGCCCGCCGACTGTCCACCCAATCCAAGGAGAAACCACAATGATCATCGACATCGCCAACCAGATCGGCGCCACCTCGCGACAGGTCGCGCAGCAGCACACCGAGCGCGGCGAGACCGTCGTCGTGACGCTGGAGCGTCGCTATGCGGCCGAGGTGGCAGACGTCTGGCAGGCGATCACCGACCCGGATCGGGTCCGGCGCTGGTTCCTTCCGCTCACCGGTGATCTCCGCGAAGGCGGAACCTTCCAGCTCGAAAATCACGCTGGCGGGGACATCATGACGTGCGAGCCACCTCGCCATCTCGTGGTGACCTTCGGCGGGGAGAGCAGCATTGTTGATGTTGTGCTTGCCGGCGAGGGGGACCAGACGCTGTTGAAGCTCACCCACTCCGTACCGATCGAGCTGGCCGGCAGCGGCGCCGGAGCCTTGTACGTCGGACCTGGCTGGGATGGCGCACTGCTGGGCATCGCCCAGTACCTCGCAGGTGAGGTCGTCAGTGATCCTGTTGCTGCTGCCAACACTCCCGAAGTGCAGGACTTCAATGTCAGTTCGATCAAGGAGTGGATCGCCGCCGTCGAAGCATCCGACACAGCCGATGCCGATACGATTTCGGCCGCCCAGCAAGCCGCTCTTGCTCAGTACGCCCCCGATCTCGTACGCCCTGACTGAATCTCCGCTTGCCGTTAGCTCACCGCCCAAGAGGCACCGCTCGGCGACAGCCACGCGCAGAGCCTACGGATGATGTTTTTCCGCCGCCTCTGGTGGCATTTGACCGTACCCTTAACCAGCATCGGTGTCGCTAGAGCCAAGGAGGGCATGTGTGACAACCCTGGTGAGGCCGCGTGAGGGACGCCCTGCTCTGGATGGACCGTACAAGGGCGTTCCGGATTTTCTTCGGCGTCCGCTCACCCGCTGGCTTGAGAACGTTTACACCATCACGCCGGATACCTTGTCGCCGCGGATGGACGAAGCTGGCCTCGAGCGCTTGGCCGCCCTCCTTCGCATCGACCTTCGTGGTACTGACGGCTACGGGATGCTCATTGCCATCCTCGCTTGGACGGACGACGACGACGAACGCCTACTGGATGTCATCCACTACACCCTCCAGATCCCGACACGGATGCCGAAGATGTGGAACGAGCTGGAGATTTTGCTTGCGTATGGCGCTTCGATGTGGCAGGCGACGGACAAGGGACTTCAGCGGAGAGTCGATGCAACCGCGATGGATACCCTCCACGCCGCCACTGCAGTTCCGGATAACGCAAGTGATCACCTTGCCCTGGCATGGGCTGGTGCGTACGGCCGGCACCCACATCCGGCTTCTGCCTGGTATCACTCGATCAAGGCACTCGAGGCGACCCTCGGGACGGTGGTATACCCGAACGATCCGACAGTGACGCTCCCTCAGGTCATCAGTGAGCTCAAGACTGGACGGTGGCAGCTCGAGGTCCGGGGGCAGGCCCGCGATTACACGATCGACCCGCTGGTCCAGATGCTTGAACTCGTATGGCCAGATCCGAACCGCTATGACTCTTCCACACCGGAACCACCTGCGACGAAGGAAGAGGCGTGCGCCTTGGTTCAGCTGTCAGTGGCGATCGTGCAGTGGGGACGCGACGGCCAATTGGTGAGGAAGTCGTTCTGACGCCGGTCGCTAACGAAGCTGCCGTCGCAAGACGGTAAGAGGCTGCGGCGCAATCATCAACACGAGTACGGCGGGAGCCGTCGGTCGTTGAGTTTCTGCTAGCTGATCGACTCGTGGGTGAAACAATGTTGCCCACTGGGGGTCGTGTGCTGGAGGTGGGTTGAGCGGGTCTGCGCGCGTGTTCGTGAGTTATCGGCGGGAAGACACGCGTCACGTTGCCGGTCGGTTGGCTGACCGTCTCGTCGAGCGGTTCCAGGTGTTCATGGACATGGACACCATCGAGCCGGGAACCGACTTCACCGACGTGATCAGGCGAGCCGTGAACGACTGCGACGTCTTCTTATCGATCATCGGAACTCAGTGGACGACTGCGGACGATGAGAACGGACGACGAAGGCTCGACGACCCCAACGATTGGGTGGTTGCCGAGACTGCGACTGCATTGCAGCGCAAGGTCCCCGTCATTCCGGTGCTAGTCGACGGCGCGCGGATGCCCGTCCGCACCGAACTTCCTGACGTACTAGCATCATTGGCCAGCCGACAGGGGATGACGCTGCGGCATGAGTCGTTCTCCTCCGATGTCGGTCGCCTGATTGCAGCTATCGAGAAGCGTGTCGGCACCCCGGCTGCTCCCCCCGCTCGTGACGAGCACCAGCCTGCCCAAACGAATCCAGCTGCGGTCGAGGCGGACTACACCGCCGGTTTAGCCGCGTTCTTCGCGCAACGTTGGGATCAGGCGATCGAGCTGTTTCAACGAGTGCTCAGCCAGCAACCCAATCACCAGGCTGCGGCCGACCGGCTGGCTGAGGCCCGACGCCATCAACAGCTCGCGACCTGGAATTCTCAAGCCGACCGTGCCGCCGCCGAGGGCCGGTGGTCGGACGCCGTGGTGCTGCTGGAAAACATCCGGTCACTCGACCCGGACTATGCGGATCTGAGCAGGCGGCTGCAGGTCGCGACCCGCAGGCGTCATGCCGGGGACTTGGAGAACGACATCCGTACGCTCGCCGCCGCAGGCCAGTGGGCCGCAGTAGTGGCCGCCGGTCAGGAGCTTGGAGCCATCGATCCGAGCCGAGCAGATCCCGACCAACTCGTGACCCGCGCTAAGGGTGCGCTCGCAGACTCACGGCATCGCCACTTGTCGGCCCTCTACAACGCAGCTGGGGAAGCTGAAAATGTCGGGCGGTTCGATCAGGCCGTGCAGGCGCTGGAGGAGATCACCAGACTGGATCCAGCGAATGCCGAGGCCGCCCGACGCTTGCAAGCCTTACGCAGCAGGCAGGCAGCTTGGCCTCAATCGGGGCCGACACCGCCGCAAGCGCCCGGGTACGGCACGCCGCTCATGCAGCCGCCGGGACCTCCTGGCCCGCCAGGGCAGCCTGTGCCCGGGGTCGCCATGCCGCCGCCTCCGCAGCGCAGGCGTTTCCCGACATGGATCGTTGCGTTGATTGCCGGGGTCGTGGTGATTGCCGTCATCGTGAGTGTCTTGGTGATACGCGGTTTCGGAGATGGCGGCGAGGTGACCCCGGTCGTTTCGGAGTCAGCTTCGGTCAGATTTCCGAGTCCGTCGGCCACGCCGAGCCAGAGCCCGAAGGCCTACAACACAAGTAATCTGCGCACCCACATTCCGACCGACATCCGTACGAGTTGCACTGATTACGCCCCATCTGCAGGTGACGCGCTGGAGGCCAAGCTGATCGGCGCAGTACGGTGCGAGCCAACGGGCACGGGCGTGCCGGAAAAGATCTGGTACTTCGAATTCCCCGATAACTCGGCGATGGACGTGGCGTACGCGGCGTACATCCGCGGCAACTTCTCCAAGGGGGACTGCACGAAGAACCGGCAGAAGATGGACTACACGACGACCGAGAAGGGCAAAAAGCTGCCAGGCGGCCTGCTGCACTGCTATACCGCCGACGGCGATGTGACATTCGCCTGGACGCACGACTACCTGCATATCGTGAGCTTTGCAAGCGACAGCGACATCAGCTTTGCCGCGATGAAGAAATGGTGGGAGCACGCCGGGCCATACCGCCAGCCGTAGGGCGTATCTCTCAGGCTCGACGATCCCGACATAGGGTCTTGCCATGACCGAACCGATGGGTTCTCCGCTGGTGACCGTACGCGGGGAGGCTCAGCTCGAAGGGCCGCCGGATCTGGCGACGCTCGCTCTGACGCTGCATGCATCCAGCGATTCCGCCGAGCGAACCAGGTCCCAGCTCGCCGAGGGCTCCGGCACCGTCACGCTGCTGCTGGAGCAGTTCGAAACGGCGCTCGAGCGGTACAGCACCAGCGGGTTGCACGTCTCTCCGGTCTTCAACCGACGCACTCCGACCAAGATCACCGGGTACCAGGGCACCTTCACCACACAGATCGTGGTTGCTGACTTCGAGTCGCTGTCTCCGCTTGTCTTGGCGTTGACCGCCTTGCCGAACAGCCAAATTGATGGGCCCTGGTGGTCGCTGCGGCCCGGCAACCAGATGTTTCGCGAGGCACGGCTGGCCGCGATCGCGGATGCTCGCCGCCGCGCCGACGACTACGCTGCGGCGTTCGGCACTACGGTGTCGGATTTGGTCGAGGTGTCCGATCTCAATCCCGGTCTCGGTGGCGTCCGCGAGATGCGCGCGTTCGCCATGGCCAAGGGTGTGGATGATGCCGCGTTCGAATTCGAGCCGGCGGTCCAGACGGTATCGGGCCAGGTGACAGTCCGATTCACTCTGAAGACGGTCTCACTCTGAGGGCTCACGCTGAGGGTCTCGTAGAACACGTTGAGCCCAGTCATCGGAGGTGCCCTGAAAAACGCCGTATCGCTGCGGTAACAATCTGCCGCTAGATTCGACCCATGTTCGGCAAGGTGCTGGTCGCTAATCGCGGTGAGATCGCGGTTCGGGCTTTCCGCGCAGCCTATGAGCTGGGCGTCAGAACCGTCGCCGTGTTCTCCTACGAGGACCGTAACGCCATCCACCGGATCAAAGCGGATGAGGCGTACTTGATCGGCGAGCGCGGACATCCGGTACGCGCATATCTGGACATCAACGAGATCATGCGTGCCGCGAAGGAGTCTGACGCGGACGCGATCTATCCCGGCTACGGGTTCTTGAGCGAGAACCCCGAACTCGCGCGTGCCTGCGCAGAGGCGGGTATAACTTTCATCGGCCCACCCACGAATGTGCTCGAGCTTGCCGGCAACAAGGTCCGGGCGATCGAGGCGGCCAGGGCTGCCGGCGTGCCCACTCTCAAGTCGACCCCCCCGTCTGCTGACTTGAACGAGCTGATGGCCGGTGCAGAGGCCATTGGCTTCCCGGTCTTCGTCAAGGCGGTCGCCGGCGGCGGCGGCCGCGGCATGCGTCGGATCGAGCGTCCTGAGCAGCTCAGGGAATCCATTTCCGCCGCCATGCGCGAGGCCGAGGGGGCGTTCGGGGATCCGACGGCCTTCATGGAGCAGGCAGTGGGCCGGCCGCGCCACATCGAGGTGCAGATCCTCTCTGACACCAGGGGCGACACAATCCATCTGTTCGAGCGTGACTGTTCGGTGCAACGGCGGCACCAGAAGGTCGTGGAAATCGCGCCGGCTCCGCATATCCAGCCCGAGCTGCGTGAGGCACTGTGCCGCGACGCGGTGCGCTTTGCCGAGTCGATCGACTATTCCTGCGCGGGCACCGTCGAATTCCTGGTGGAAACCGAAGGGGAGCGGGCGGGCCAGCACGTCTTCATCGAGATGAATCCACGCATCCAGGTCGAGCACACCGTCACCGAGGAGATCACCGACGTTGATCTTGTGCAGGCCCAGATGCGTATCGCTGCGGGAGAGAGCCTTGCTGATCTTGGTCTGTCCCAGGAGGTAATCAGGATCAACGGCGCTGCGCTGCAGTGCCGGATCACGACAGAGGATCCGGCAAACGACTTCCGGCCCGACACCGGCACGATCACCGCCTACCGGTCCGCAGGGGGAGCGGGCGTGCGCATCGATGGCGGAACTGTCGACATCGGCGTGGAGATCAGCGCGTACTTCGACTCATTGTTGGTCAAGCTCATTTGCCACGGACGGGATTTCGAGTCGGCCGTGACCCGGGCTCGGAGGGCGCTGGCTGAGTTCCGGATTCGCGGCGTCAGCACCAACATCCCGTTCTTGCAGGCGGTTCTGGAAGATCCAGACTTCATGGCCGGTGATGTCTCGACTTCCTTCATCGAGGAGCGTCCAGACCTGCTGACCGCCCACGCTCCCGCCGACCGCGGCACCAAGCTGCTGCGCTGGCTCGCCGAGGTAACGGTCAACCAGCCGTATGGCCCCGCACCGACCCAACTCGACCCGGGCCTCAAACGACCCACCGGGATCAACCTGAACATCCCATCGCCCAAGGGCTCCCGGCAGCGGCTTCTTGATCTTGGTCCGGAAGCCTTTGCCGAGGATCTGCGGCAACGGGTGTCGGTGGAGGTCACCGACACCACCTTCCGCGATGCTCATCAGTCGCTGCTGGCCACCCGGCTTCGCACCAAGGACCTGCTGCGTATCGCACCGTACGTCGGACGCATGACTCCCGAACTGTTCTCGGTGGAGTGCTGGGGCGGGGCGACGTACGACGTGGCGCTCCGTTTTATTGCCGAAGATCCGTGGGAACGCCTCGCGGCGCTGCGCTTCAACATGCCCGGCCTGTGCCTGCAGATGCTGCTACGTGGGCGCAATACGGTCGGCTATACGCCGTATCCCACCAAGGTGACGACCTCCTTCGTGGCCGAGGCCGCCGAGGTCGGCATCGACATCTTCCGAATCTTCGATGCGCTCAATGACGTCGAGCAGATGCGACCGGCGATCGAGGCCGTACGCGAGACCGGCAGCACCATCGCCGAAGTGGCGCTGTGCTACACCGCCGATCTCAACTCACCGTTCGAGGACCTGTACACCCTCGACTACTACCTGCGGCTGGCCGAGAAGATAGTGAATGCCGGGGCGCACATCATCGCGATCAAGGACATGGCCGGCTTGTTGCGTCCGCCCGCGGCCCGCAAGCTGGTGGCAGCACTACGGCAGAACTTCGACCTGCCGGTGCACCTGCATACCCACGACACCGCGGGCGGCCAGCTCGCGACCCTGGTCGCGGCGATCGATGTGGGAGTAGATGCCGTGGACGTGGCGAGCGCGCCGATGGCGGGAACGACCAGTCAGGTGCCGGCGTCGGCTCTCGTAGCCGCGTGTGCGAACACCGAGCGGCCCACGAATCTCGATTTGCGCGCGGTGATGGAGCTGGAGCCGTATTGGGAGGCGGTGCGCAAGATGTACGCGCCGTTCGAATCTGGTCTGCCCAGCCCCACCGGCCGGGTCTATGACCACGAGATCCCCGGCGGGCAGCTCTCCAACCTTCGACAGCAGGCGATTGCGTTGGGGCTGGGGGAGAAGTTCGAGCAGATCGAGGCGATGTACACCGCTGCGAACCGCATCCTCGGCCGTCCGCCCAAGGTCACGCCGTCATCGAAGGTTGTTGGTGACCTTGCGCTGCATCTGGTGGCAGTCGGCGCCGATCCAGATGACTTCGCCGAGAACCCGCAGAAGTACGACATCCCCGATTCGGTGATCGGTTTTCTCAATGGGGAGCTAGGCGATCCGCCCGGCGGCTGGCCTGAGCCGTTCCGAACCAGGGCGCTGCAGGGGCGTACGATGCCGACCCGCGATGTCGAGCTCTCGCCCGAGGACTCAGCCAACCTCGACGACAAGGGACTGGTACGGCAGAGCACGCTCAACCGTCTGCTCTTTCCGGGGCCGACCAAGGAGTTCCTGGCCAACCGCGTCACCTACGGCGACGTGGCGCGGCTCAACACCCTCGACTTCCTCTATGGGCTGCAGCCCGGCCAGGAGCATGTCGCCAAGATCGGCAGGGGAGTCAGCCTGATCCTTGGGCTGTCGGCCATCGGCAACGCCGACGAGCGCGGCATGCGGACCGTGATGTGCACGATCAACGGCCAGTTGCGCCCCATTCGCGTACGCGATAAATCGATCAAGGTTGATGTCAAGACGGCCGAGCGCGCCGACCCGAACAACCCGGGCCATGTGGCTGCGCCGTTCGCAGGCGTGGTCACCGTCACTGTGAACGAGGGCGATCAGGTCCAGGCCGGCGCCACTGTCGCCACAATCGAGGCCATGAAGATGGAAGCCGCGATTACAGCGCCCGTCGCCGGTGTCGTGCAGCGGCTTGCGCTCGCCGACGTCCAGCAGGTAGAGGGCGGCGACCTGGTCTTGGCAATCGCTCCCGTGTAGGCGTATCCCCCGCAGCCTCCTCCGTGAGGCAACGGCTGCCGTGATCAGCTGGCCCAGAAGCCGACCAGATCGGGCACCGGCCGGCCGAGCGAGGCCGCCACTTGCGCCCAGGGTAGGAAGCCCTCCAGCCACATCGTCAGCGAGTTGATCATCTCCCGCTGCTCGGCTGTCTTGATTCCCGGCATTGCCAGTCGATAGGCCGCCGCCATCGCGACTGCCTTCTGGTGGGGGTGCCAACCGACCCTCAGCCCCTGCACGGGTATCAGGTTGAGGCTGGGCGCGCTGTTCAGCAGGTGGCGCAGTCCTACCGACGCCGAGGCGCCGCCTCGGGCGAGCGCAAAGTCGAGATCATCGAGTTCCTGGGCGGTCAGCCCCATCCGGGTCGAACCCCAGGCGATGCCCTGGACGAGTGTCTCGAGCAGACGCCAGGTGGCCCCGGTCCGATCCGGCGGCACGTATGCCCCGGCGAGCAGCACCTCGACGTCGTGCGGCTCCGGCTGCGTGG